>OGQI01000001.1_pt1 | contig 336244 bp, 269 predicted proteins | sample 1553171 | NCBI WGS metagenome assembly OGQI01 (sample SAMEA2579988, study PRJEB22360) | human gut metagenome | biome: human gut; feature: human-associated habitat; material: faeces | place: Denmark | collected 2008/2010
GGTACTTTTCTTTCCACCGCGGTGGAAAGAAAAGTACCCCGCGGTGGAAAGAAACTTTCTCCGTGATGGAAAGAATAAATCTCTACTAATGAAAAAGCTAAAACTTATAAGAAAAAACTATAGAAACGCTGAAATCATTCGTTACCGTACAGTTACGAGCTACAAGTAGCTGCGCTATATCCGAAAGGCGCTTGTAGCTTGTAGCTGATTCACAACCCGCCAAAAACAAATTCTCGATACAGATAAAGTGTGACCATCCTTCGAAAAAATTCAGAGAAAGTGAGTATCTTTGAAGAGTGAATGTTACACCTTATTATATATAGTATATGAGCCAAACTATCAATGATCGGCTACAAGGCCTACGGGCATTGTTCAGCCAGGAAGGCATACAAGCCTTTATTATCCCAAGTACCGACCCTCATCTGAGCGAATATGTTGCTCCCCACTGGAAATCCCGGGAATGGATTTCCGGCTTTACTGGTTCGGCAGGAACCGTTGTTATTACTACAAGCCAAGCAGGACTATGGACTGACTCTCGCTATTTTCTCCAGGCTGCCCAGCAATTAAAAGGCACGGAAATAAAACTTTATAAGGAGATGCTTCCCGAAACACCCAGCATTTCAGCTTTTTTAAGTACACAACTAACTCCTGGCGATGCTGTCGGCATAGATGGAAAGATGTTTTCTGCAGAAGAAGTAGAAAGGATGCAAGCCGAGTTGCAAAAATGTCAGATAAAAGTAAAAAGCATCTCAGATCCCTTAGATAAATTATGGACGGATCGTCCGCCAATGCCGGAAGCTCCTGCTTTTATTTATGAAACCCAATATGCAGGAAAAAGCAGCATAGAAAAGATTGCCATTATTCGAAAAGAACTAAAAAAGTGCAATGCGAAGGCATTGTTCTTATCCGCTTTAGATGAAATCGCATGGACTCTCAATCTGCGTGGAAACGATGTACATTGCAATCCCGTGCTTGTCAGCTATCTACTTATCGAAGAGAACGAAACTCACTATTTCATTCAACCTCAAAAGATAACCGCTGAGGTTGCTACTTATATGAAAGAAACAGGAGTAAACCTGCACACCTACGAGGAAGCAGAAGCATACCTCAGCCGGATCAGTGTTGAGAGTCTGCTTCTTAATCCGGCTAAAACAAATTATGCTATGTATTCAGCAGTCAATCCTGATTGCAGGATTATTCATGGCGCTTCTCCGGTCACCTTATTGAAAGCCATCCGCAACGAACAGGAAATAGCTGGAATACATGCTGCCATGCAACGGGATGGAGTAGCTTTGGTTAAGTTTCTGAAATGGTTAGAAGCATCTGTTCCAACGGGTAAGGAAACAGAAATCAGCATAGATAAAAAACTGCATGAATTTCGTGCGGAACAGGATTTATATATGGGAGAAAGTTTCGATACGATTGCCGGATACAAGGAACATGGAGCCATCGTGCACTATGAAGCCACTCCCGAAACAGATGTCCAGCTAAAACCGGAAGGTTTTTTGCTATTGGATTCAGGGGCACAATATCTGGATGGAACAACAGATATCACACGTACCATTGCTTTAGGAAAACTGACAGAAGAAGAAAAGACAGATTATACATTGATACTGAAGGGGCACATTGCACTGGCAATGGCTGTATTCCCTGCCGGTACACGGGGTGCGCAACTAGATGTGCTGGCACGTATGCCGATATGGCAAAGAAGAATGAACTTCCTGCATGGCACAGGGCATGGTGTAGGCCACTTTCTGAATGTACACGAAGGACCTCAGAGTATTCGTATGAATGAAAATCCGGTAACATTGCAATTGGGTATGCTGACTTCCAATGAACCGGGAGTATATAAAGCCGGAAGTCATGGGATTCGTACGGAGAATCTGGTTTTAGTAGTACCAGCCGGAGAAGGAATGTTTGGCAACTATCTACAATTTGAGACAGTAACCCTTTGCCCTATTTGTAAAAAGGGAATTATCAAAGAATTGCTCACATCAGAAGAAATCAATTGGCTTAACCAATATCATCAGACTGTATATGAGAAATTATCGCCCAGCTTGAACAAAGAAGAACAGGCATGGTTGAAAGAAGCAACGAATCAATTATAATCAAAATATTAACCACTATATAAAATGGCATTAATTAAATCAGTAAGAGGGTTTACTCCCGAGTTTGGCGAAAATTGTTTTTTAGCTGATAACGCAGCCATCATCGGAGACGTAAAAATGGGGCGCGATTGCAGCATTTGGTTCAGCACAGTATTGCGCGGAGATGTAAATTCTATCCGTATCGGGAATGGAGTCAATATACAAGACGGAAGTGTGCTGCACACATTATATGAAAAGTCTACAATTGAAATAGGTGACCACGTTTCTGTAGGACATAATGTTACTATTCACGGAGCCACCATCAAAGACTATGCATTAGTGGGAATGGGTTCTACAATCCTTGACCATGCAGTGATAGGCGAAGGAGCTATCGTTGCCGCCGGTTCATTGGTCTTAAGCAATACAGTTATTGAACCGGGAAGCATCTGGGGCGGCGTACCTGCCAAGTTCATAAAAAAAGTAGATCCGGCTCAGGCTAAAGAACTGAATCAGAAGATAGCACACAATTATCTGATGTATTCTAACTGGTATAAAGAATAAGGCCAGATGAACTTCCATATACAACAGCGGGCGAATAGAAATCTATCCGCCCGCTGTTCTCATTATTTCGTATTCCTTAGAAATTAATCATACTTAATATCTTATCCGTAGCCCCAGCATTACTAGTGACGTAGTATCCGGCATTCGTTCCGGTTTCGCGCAAGAAAACCTCATCAGCCAACATACGGTCCAACAATTCTTTCAGTTCTTCATAATTCTTGATAGAAAATGCACCTTGGGCTTCTAAAAGTTGAATTGCTTCCATAAACTTCTGGTACTTAGGTCCGAATATTACAGGAATTCCATAAACAGCTGCTTCCAACGTATTATGAATGCCAACCCCGAAGCCACCTCCGATATATGCAATTTCACCATAACGGTAAATAGAAGAAAGCAGACCGAAACAATCTATAATCAAACAATCCGCTTTCAACACATTCTTTTCATCCGCACGCGTATAACGAACATACGGGCGTTTCAACTTCCGGATAATCTCTACCAGATGATTCTCATCTATCACATGTGGAGCAATGATCAATTTCACTTCTGGATGATTATTGAAATATTCAATAAACAGATCCTCATCCGGTTGCCAGGAACTACCAGCTACGAAGGTCATGGTGTTATTCTTAAAGAGTTTCACCAAAGGCAATTCTTTCGCCTCCTCACGTATCTGCAACACCCGGTCGAAACGCGTATCGCCGACCACTGTCACACGGTTGATGCCAATCTTACTCAAATAACGTTTGGAACGTTCATTCTGTACGAATAAGTGGTCGAAATTACGAAGAACATGGCGATACGTACCACCATACCACTTAAAGAACACCTGGCCACGACGAAATATAGATGACACACTGTACACCGGAATACGACGCTTATGTAATTCATCGAGATAATTCTTCCAGAACTCATATTTAATGAAGAATGCCATGCAAGGATTGGCTATATCCAGGAATTTCTTCACATTCCGAGGCTTATCGAACGGTAGGTAGCACACTACATCCGCCCCGCGATAATTTTTGCGTACCTCGTATCCCGAAGGAGAAAAGAATGTCAGTAATATACCATAATCGGGATATTTGGCACGAATTTTTTCAATCAGGGGACGCCCCTGTTCAAATTCGCCTAAAGAAGCGGCATGAAACCAAATATAACGTACATCTTTTTCCAATTGTTGCCTGAGAAGTTCATACACTACCCAATGCCCCTTCATCATTTTACGGGGCTTGCGGCTGAATGGAGCCGCAAGATGCACCAAAAGGTCATAGATACCTATCGCAAGGTCGTAAAGCATACTTATTGAATTAAGAAAGTACTTCAATTGCACGCTTCATACGCGCCAGTGTCTCTTCTTTGCCCAGCACCCAAGAGATGTCGAACATATGCGGGCCTTTCCCCTCACCTACCAATGTCAGGCGGAAAGCATTCATAATGTTTCCGGTATGATATCCTTTTTCGGCAATCCAATCCATTACAATCTTTTCCTGATTCTCAATGCCAAAATCTTCAATTCCTGCCAGTACTTCCATCAATTCTGTCATACACTGGGCCGAATCTTCTTTCCAGCGTTTCTTCACGGTTTTCTCATCATATTCCGTTGGAGCAACAAAGAAGAAACTGGATGCTTCCCAAAGTTCCCGTACGAAACTTACACGATTCTTCATCATGCCTACCACCGTTACTACTTTCTCGAACGGAACTTCTACTCCATGTTCTTTCAGAACCGGAACAAAAAGTTCCGCTATTTCTTCATCAGGCTTCAACAATATATACTCATGATTGAACCAGATGCCTTTTTTATAATCAAATTTAGCGCCAGACTTGCTACAATGACTCAAATCGAACAATTTGATCAACTCATCCATTGACATCAGCTCCTGATCATTACCCGGATTCCAACCCAGCAAAGCAAGGAAATTAATTACAGCCTCAGGCAAATATCCCGATTCGCGATATCCAGAAGATATTTCACCGGTTTTGGGATCATGCCATTCCAACGGGAATACAGGAAAACCGAGGCGGTCACCGTCACGTTTACTCAATTTGCCGTTACCTTCCGGTTTCAACAGCAGAGGCAGATGAGCAAAAGCCGGCATTGTATCTTCCCACCCGAAAGCACGATACAACAATACATGCAGAGGTGCAGAAGGTAACCACTCCTCGCCACGAATCACATGGGAAACTTCCATCAAGTGGTCATCTACAATATTGGCAAGATGATAAGTTGGCAGTTCGTCAGCTGATTTATAAAGTACTTTATCATCCAAAATGGAAGAATTGATTATTACCTCACCACGAATCAAGTCGTTTACATGTACATCTTCATTGGGTTCTATCTTGAAACGAACTACGTACTGCTTACCTTCAGCAATCAATGCATCCACTTCTTCTTTCGAAAGTGTCAATGAATTACGCATTTGCATACGAGTAGAAGCATCATATTGGAAATTGGCTATCTCGGCACGTTTCGCATCCAGTTCTTCAGGAGTATCAAAAGCGATATAAGCCTTATCATTCTCCAATAATACCTTCACATACTTCTTGTATATTTCGCGGCGTTCGGACTGACGGTACGGACCATATTTCCCACCAAAGCTGACACCCTCATCAAACGGAATGCCCAACCACTTGAAAGACTCAAGGATATATTCTTCTGCACCAGGTACAAAACGGTTACTATCAGTATCTTCAATGCGGAAAATCATGTCTCCCCCATGCTGGCGCGCAAAGAGATAATTATATAATGCTGTACGCACACCACCAATGTGCAAAGCCCCCGTAGGACTCGGGGCAAAACGGACTCTGACTCTTCTTTCTGTCATATTTTGCATTACTTATGAGATAATTAGACGGCAAAATTAAACCTTTTTTTCCACACTAATGTTTTTTTTTGTACTTTTCGCAAAAAATTCAACCGATATGAATAAATCCAAGACTAAAAAAAGCTTTTCTTACAGAGATTTGCTATACAAAGCACTCATTTTTATCGGCACGGTAGCCATCATAGTATACTTCTTACCGCGTGACGGCAAGTTTAATTATCAGTTCGATATTGACAAACCATGGAAGTATGGGCAACTTATGGCCACATTCAATTTCCCCATATATAAAGATGATGCTGTAGTAAAACATGAACAAGACAGCATTCTTGCCAGTTTCCAACCCTACTATCAGTTGGATAAAAATGTAGAAAAAACCGTGCTTAGCAAATTAAAAACGGATTATCAAAGTCACTTACGCGACATTGTTCCGTCTTCTGACTATATGCGCTATCTGGAGAAAAGGTTATCCGAAATTTATAAAGCAGGTATACTTTCTACCGAAGAACGCAGCAAATTACAAAAAGACAGCACCGCTGTCATCATGGTGATTGATGATAAGCTGGCCAACCAGCGGGGGACCGAACAGCTTTTTTCCGTTAAAGACGCTTATGCCTACCTGCTCACTGCGGACACGGCACATTATTCTCCGTATATCCTGCGCCAGTGTTCACTCAACGAATATTTGTACCCTAATCTGACTTACGATGAGCAACGCACCGAAACAGCCAAGAAGGAAGCATTGGATAATTATGCCTGGGCCAATGGTGTTGTACAAAGTGGCCAGAAGATCATTGATCGGGGGGAAATCGTAGATAAGGAAACTTATAATATCCTTGAAAGTCTGAGAAAGGAGTCTATCCAACGTAGTGAATCCATCGGACAAAAACGTTTGATATTGACCGGACAAATCTTATTTGTCAGCATTTTCATGCTGTGTTTTATGCTGTACCTCGATTTATTCCGCAAGGATTATTACGAACGCAAGGGGAGTTTATCCCTACTATTTACACTGATTATGTTCTATTGTGTAGTGACAGCACTCATGGTGTCGAATAACATATACAATGTTTATATCATTCCGTATGCCATGCTGCCTATCATTATCCGCGTATTCCTCGATTCACGCACAGCATTCCTTACGCAGGTGGTCACTATACTGATCTGCTCCATTTGCCTACGCTACCCACACGAATTTATATTGCTGCAACTGGCCGCCGGTCTGGTCGCTATTTTCAGTTTGCGCGAATTGTCACAACGTTCGCAACTCTTCCGTACGGCATTATTAGTGATACTGACCTATGCTGCTCTTTACTTCGCTTTCGAACTGATCACCGAAAACGATTTATCGAAATTAAACGGAAGTATGTATAGTTACTTTATAGTCAATGGTATACTTCTATTGTTCACCTATCCGCTTCTGTTCTTGTTGGAGAAAACATTTGGATTTACTTCCAACGTTACTCTGGTAGAACTTTCCAATATCAACAGCCCGTTGCTGCGCCGTTTGTCAGAGACTGTTCCGGGCACTTTTCAACATTCCATGCAAGTGGCTAATCTTGCCGCAGAAGCTGCCAACCGTATTGGAGCTAAGAGCCAGTTGGTGCGTACCGGAGCTTTGTACCACGACATCGGAAAAATGGAAAATCCGGTATTCTTTACTGAAAACCAATCAGGAGGTGTCAATCCGCATAAAAATCTTAGCTACGAGCAAAGTGCACAGGTGATAATCAGTCACGTGACGGACGGACTGAAACTGGCGGAAAAAAACAATTTGCCTAAAGTGATAAAAGACTTCATCAGTACCCATCACGGTAAGGGAAAGACTAAATACTTCTATATCTCTTGGAAGAACGAGCATCCCGATGAAGAGCCGAACGAGGAATTATTCACTTACCCCGGTCCAAACCCGTTCACCCGCGAAACGGCCATTCTGATGATGGCGGATGCAGTAGAAGCTGCATCCCGTAGTCTGCCCGAATATACGGAAGAGAGCATCAACAATCTGGTGGAAAAGATTATAGACTCTCAGGTAGAAGAAGGTTTCTTCAAAGAATGTCCTATTACATTCAAGGACATTGCTATCGTGAAATCGGTATTCAAAGAGAAACTGAAAACAATTTATCATACCCGCATCAGCTATCCCGAACTTAAAAAATAAAAGATATGAAAACAATCGCACAAGACCAGAAACGTACCGAAAGCCTGCTACAACGCAGAGGTATCCGGCTACACGACATCCAAAGTTTCAGTTTCATGAAACGTTTTCATGAAGTTCCGCGCAAGAGCAACCTGAAGGTCAAAGATAAATATGGCGCGGGCATATTAACATTGCGCCTAAAACAGGGTATTCAAAGAGCTTTTTATGTCCATCCGTTTCAAAAGCCGTCATCTGTTATCCGCTATCTGATTTCACAAGATATACCTTTTGAGAACCATATCACCCGAAAACGGACAGTAGCAGAGATTCCGACCACGACCTATCAGCGCCCATCACTCTATATGTTCTACTTCTTTGTGCTTTTCATCACGTTTATGATATTGGGATATCAGGCTGTAGTATTCGGAAGTTGGTGGGCATATATTCTCGGAATCATTTCATTCGGCCTGAGTATCTACTTTATACACATGTTGATGACACGTTTCTGTTATCTGAAAGTAGATAACGAAAGCCTTAGGATATACAGCGTAGGACGTGAAATCAAGTATCCTTACGAAGATATACTCAAAGTCAATTTTGACTTTGCACGCGAACAGGCTTTTACGCATGTTATGGAGATATTGGATAAAGACTATCACTATCGCCTCTATTATATAGGAAGGGTATCGCGCCGAACCTTGAATGATATTGCCGAAGTACTACAAAGTGCAGGAGTGGATGCAACATGCAGCCTGAATGAAGACAAGAGATTCTATCAAGACACCACGCACTGACGAACCCGATTATTTCAGATGTTCCAACAGCCCGGCACAAGCATCCTCCAGCAAGTCGAGCACATATTCAAATCCTTCCGCCCCACCATAATACGGATCGGGAACGTGGTCGGCATGCGTAAAACGAGTACAGAATTCCGTCATACGGTGTATCTTCTTCCATTCTTCAGGGGAGGGCGCACGGTCTTTCAAATCTTCAATATTCCGGTCATCCATCCCTATTATCAAATCGAAGTTATAAAAGTCTTCCGTCTGTACGGGACGCGAACGATGTGTGAGTTCGTAACCTCGACGAATAGCGTGAGCACGCATCCGGCTGTCAGGCAACTCTCCTCGATGATAAGAGAGAATACCGGCAGAGTCTATCACAAACTGATCTTCCAGTCCGGCTTCTGAAACCAAATGATTCATCACACCTTCCGCAGAGGAAGAACGGCAAATATTACCCAGGCAAACAAAAAGTATTCTATGAGGCTTCATAAGCACATTTCTTTTAATTCAGGAACGCAAATATAGAAGTTTTTTGCATTCTCTTAAAATATTTCTTCTTCTCAGTTGTCAGCATATACAGAGAACGTTTTCAAAGTAATATGTGAATCAATAAAATTAGAACATCATGAAAAAAAGATTTTTTATTATATCTTTGTTTTGGGTATTAGCCATTGCGGCTTTTGGAGCAATAGTCATGCTATTATGGAATTTCGTAGTGCCCGGAGTCTTAGGGCTGGCAACCATCAATTTCTGGCAAGCTTTGGCATTATTCGTACTTGCACGCATTTTCTTCGGAGGTTTCCCTGGTAGAGGAGCTTTCCCCGGCCGAAGAAGAATGCCCGATGGTAAAGAGGGTAACCCGTTCCGCGCTAAATGGGAGAAGATGTCTCCGGAAGAACGCAAGGATTTCATTAATAAAAGAAAGAAGTTCGGATTCGGTGGCCCTTTCGGAAGAGACGGATTCTTCAACGAGAGAAACTTTGATAGAAACAACGGTAGCGAAACTCCCAAAGAGAATGAATAATCTGACCGGCAAAGGCAACAGTTTGGAAGAACTGATTGTGGAACATCAACCCCGCCTGAAAGCATTTATCCGCAAGCGGGTTTCCAGTAAGGAAGATGCCGAAGATATTCTGCAAGATGTGCTGTATCAATTGGTGAAAACCATTGAAAGCACTTTCAATCCTATCGAACAGGTAACAGCATGGCTATATCGCGTAGCACGAAATACGATTATCAATAAAGGCAAAAAGATGCAGGAAGAAGAACTACCCGATTCAAGCTATGATAAAGAAGACAATGTACTGAGCGAGTTTTCGGAAGTGCTGTTCAGCGATGCTCCGCCTACTCCGGAAGTAGAATACATGCGGTCACTCGTGTGGCAAGAACTTGAAACAGCTCTTGCCGAACTACCGCCCGAACAACGGGAAGCATTTGAGTTACTGGAAATGGAAGGATTGTCAGCTAAAGAAGTTGCCAGTGCTACCGGGATATCAGTCAACACTTTATTATCACGAAAACATTATGCCGTCATCCACCTTCGCGAACGGTTGAAAGGACTGTATAGCGACCTTCTAAATTACTAACCTCATTTTTAAACTCTCTGTTTTACCCACCGGGTAACAGCTATTCCCACAAAAATTATGAAAACAATAGTGTCAATTTTGACCATACTACTGTGTATGGCCAGCCCCTCCTATGCCCAACTCATTGCTAAAGATTCTACCGGAGTCATGGCTATCTCTCTGGATGAAGTTACCATCCAGGCACGGTCTATCATCGAAAAAGGCGACCGTAAAGTAATACTTCCGACCCAGAATCAACTGAAAATATCATCCAGCGGCATAGACTTATTAGGCAAATTACAGCTTCCCCGAATCACAGTTGATATCATGTCGGGCGAAATAACCACTTCCGGCAACGGAGAAGTACAATTACGGATCAACGGTGTTCGGGTTACTTATACAGAGATATCCTCCCTCAGCCCCGAAGATATTCTCCGCATAGAATATCACGATACTCCAGGAGCACGCTACGGAAACGCTGCTGCCGTGATAGATTATATAACCAAAAACAAAAAAGCGGGAGGTAGCGTCAGCGGCGGTGCCATCCACAGCCTCAGTAGCAACCGCACCTCTATTGACGATATGATTTCCGGAAGATATAACTACGGAAAGTCTGAAATCTCAGCCAACGTGCGGTATATACAACGTAAAGGAGACTGGACACGTGAGTATGACGAACGCTTCATTTTCCCCGACAATGAACTTCATCGCCTGGAAACCGGAGAGCCAACGCTGTTCAATAAGAAATTGTTAGCTTCCAACCTAAACTATACTCTGCAAGAAAAAGGAAAATATCTCTTTAATGCACAATTCAGATATACCTTGCAAGATAATCCTGCCGGATATGAAGACCGGAAGAGCAAACTCTACACATCTGATTCCGACATCCCGGTATCCATCTACGACCATACCCAGGAACGAAACCATTTGCCATCCCTCGATCTATACTATCAGCAGAATCTAAAGAATGAGCAACGACTCATATTCAATCTTGTCGGCACGTACATCAAGAGCAGCAATACACGCATTTATCAGGAGAAACAGGAAGGCATCGCCAATACAGAGTTATATTCCGATATTGCCGGAAAGAAATATTCGCTGATAGCTGAAGGCATTTATGAGAAAAAATTAGGGCAAGGGACACTGACAGGAGGCCTTAGACATATGCAATCTTATACAGACAACCGCTATGAAGGGGAAGATGTAATGAACGTCCTCCTAAAACAAGCGGAAAGTTATGCCTACACCGAGTATAAAGGTAAAATTCAGAATTGGGGATACATAGCAAATCTATCACTCAACCGTTTCTACTACAGTCAGAGAGATAACCATAGTGAAAGATATGGCTTTCAACCTTCTCTCTTAGTATCCTACAACCCTGTGGACAATCTGCATTTCCGCTATCATATCAATCTGAAAAACAACGCCCCTTCCATAGCTTATCTGAATGATGTGGAGCAAAGAATCGACATCCTACAAACTCGTAGGGGTAACCCGGACTTAAAATCATTCCGTAGTACGATTCAAGATTTTAACGCAATATTCAGCACAGGAATTTTCAGTATTGACGCTTTGGTGAGCTATGCATACGAAAAGAATCCCATCATGGAATCTGTGATTTATGAAGAAGGTATGTTTATCCACACTTATGAAAACCAGAAGTCCTTCCAACATCTGGCAGCGGAAGTCACATTCAAGATAAAGCCTTGGAAAGATCACATCAGCCTTTCTGTTACACCGGGAATTAACCGGTATATAAGTACAGGAAACAATTACCTGCACACCTATACCCTGAAAGAATTACGTATTAACCTAGATGCTTCCTATAAAAACTGGCTTCTGAGCTTTATGACCATCACTCCACCCAACCGGTATGTATACGGTGAACAATTGCTGAAAGGTGATCTGATGCATACACTCATGATAGGTTATAAACAACCGGCATGGTCTATTATGGCAGGAATACACAATCCATTTATGAAGACTTACCGCTCCGAGAATGCGAACTGGTCTGCACTGAATCCTGTAAAATCAGATATACACAGTACGAATATGTCAAATACCATTGTTGTCAAGCTCAATTTTAATCTGAACTTCGGACGACAATACAAGGGTGCCAATAAGGGAATTCAGAATATAGATACAGATTCCGGTATTCTGCAAGGAACCAAAGAGTAGCCTTTACATTGGATCTACATCATAATAGACGATTAAAGATTTAAAACGATCCTCCGCCACCATCTCCTTCTGAACCTGCACCAGCAGTTCGCGGGCGCGAGCCATCGGAGCATTATACTCTATCTTGACAATAATCTTCCGGATAAATAATGTTTGTATCCGGGCAACAGGCGGTTTATCCGGTCCCAATACACGATTACCGAAGACTGCACGCAACTTGCCTGACATGGTTTGTGCCATCAGGTCAAGCAATTGCTCATTGCGGTTTTTCAGATAGACATACACCAGACGATAGTAAGGCGGGTAGTGGAACATCTGACGTTCAGCAAGCTGTCCCGCCACCATCTGGTCAAAATCGTTATGGATGACCTGAGCTATAATAGGGTGATCGATACTTTTTGTCTGCAAAATTACACGTCCGCGTTTATTCTTCCGTCCGGCACGTCCTGCCACTTGTGCCATCAACTGAAAAGCACGCTCATACGAACGGAAATCAGGATAATTCAACATCGTATCTGCGTTCAGGATACCTACCACACTGACATGATCAAAGTCCAATCCTTTGGAAACCATCTGTGTACCTATCAATATATCCGTTTTCCCCTGCTCAAAATCTGCAATGATACGTTCATAAGCAGAGCGGGTACGAGTGGTATCCAAATCCATACGGGCAACAGCAGCTTCAGGAAATAAAATCTTGATATCATCCTCTATCTTCTCTGTACCAAACCCACGATTACGCAAGTCAGTACCCTCGCAAGCCGGGCACTTATGGGGCAGTTGATAGGTATAACCGCAGTAATGGCAAGTCAGCTGATTCAATCCTTTGTGAAATGTCAGGCTCACATCACAGTTTTTACACTTCGGCACCCACCCGCATGTATTACACTCAATCATCGGAGCAAAGCCACGCCGGTTCTGAAACAAGATGACTTGTTGTTTTTGATCCAAAGCCTCATGAATATATTGAAGCAACAACGGCGAGAATGGTCCGTTCATACGCTTCTTGCGATGCAACTCATGGATATCCACGGGGATAATTTCCGGTAATTGAATTTCTTTATACCGCTCTTTCAGCTCCACCAGTCCATACTTCCCGGAAGAAGCATTATGCCAGGTTTCAATAGAAGGGGTAGCTGTGCCCAGCAAGGTCTTGGCACCATACATGGCTGCCAATATAATTGCCGCATTCCGGGCATGATAACGGGGAGCCGGATCCTGTTGTTTATAGGTATTCTCATGTTCTTCATCCACAATCACCAACCCGAGGTTACGAAAAGGCAGAAAAACAGAAGAACGAACTCCAAGGATAATATCATATCCCTTTTCCGTCAGCTGCTTCTGCCAGATTTCTACACGCTCGGCATCCGGAAATTTAGAATGATAAATTCCTAAACGATCTCCGAACACCCGTTGCAGACGTTCGGTAATCTGAGTGGTAAGAGCTATTTCAGGTAGCAGGTACAACACTTGTTTTCCCTGCCGGATAGTTTCTTCTATCAAATGAATATAGATTTCAGTTTTCCCGCTGGCAGTTACCCCATGGAGCAGACACACATTCTTGGATTGGAAGCTTCGTACAACCTCATCGTATGCCATTTTTTGATGTTCATTCAAAGGATTAATGGGAAGAATTTCCCGAAGAACGGAATTCAGCCGTCCCACTTCCTGTTGGTAAACTTCAAAGATATGTTTATCTACCAAGCCATTGAACACAGCCGGCGAAGCGGATGCCCGCAGCAATAGTTCTTTCTTATTAACCTCTTTAGGAAAACTTTTCAGCCCGTCACCTCCCAAAATACCGGATAGTTCGATATATTTCATCAGTAAATCCAGTTGCTTCGGAGCACGCGCCAATTCATCAAAAAGTTCTTGCAGCCGTTTTTCATTCCGTACTTCATTCGCCAGTCGCACGCGCGTTTCGGTCTTTGGCTTATAAGTCCGGCGGAGTTCTTCTTTTACAAAGATGGCCTCCTTATCCAGCAAGGATTTAATTACGGAAAGTATATTCTTGAGGCCGCTGTCTTTTTCCAGTTTTGTCACACACTGTTCGGGCTCCGCAGAGAGCAAATCCAATATCTTCTGCTCACGCTCCGGCAAACGAACTTCCGATTCAAAATCCGGATTATACTCTACCATCGTCTCGCTCTCCAGCTTCAGGCCGGAAGGCAGAGCAGCCTTATAAACATCGCCTTGTGTACAGAGATAATAATCTGCCAGCCACTCCCAAAACTTAAATTGTTCCGGCAATAAAATCGGATGGGCATCCAATAATGCAGATACTTCTTTTACCTCATAATCCGCCGGCTCACAATAATGTACGTTACGTACAATCGCTGTATAGTACTTCTTACGCCCGAATGGAACTACTACCCGACACCCCATTTGCACCTCATCCGCCCATTCCTCAGGCAAAGAATAGGTAAAATAGCGGGGCAGAGGCAAAGGCAATATGACATCCACAAATTTCTTCATTGCAGCGACAAAGATACAATAAAAAAATAGCGTTGCCAATCAAAATCAGCAACGCTATTATATCGCAATAGATTCTATTTTCTTAGAAGAGATAAGCGGCAGATATTTGCCAAGTCTTATTCTTTGCACCGATGGCATGACCTACCTCTTTCCATTTAAAGCTATCACCCATCGGGAACTGATAGTTTACACCCACTTGCAAGTGCTTGATCAGCTTCACACCGACTCCCAGATTAAGTCCTACCTGAGTTTTCTTTCGATCAACGTTGTCTTTCTTATCAAAATCAAAGAAAAAATCAGGACCGGCAGCAAAATAAACACCCAGCAGGCTACCCAAGCCAATCGTATATTTCAGATTGATGGGAACTTCCGCTCCGATTTGCTTTACATCACCCTTACCTCTCTGCGAGAATAACAAAGCACCATCAACACCCAGGCCTACAATAGGAATCGTAATTTCAGCCATCGGACCAATAAAGAAACCGGCAGAGTTGTCCTTGTTACCTTTATATCCGCCATCCCAGTCTATCTTTGTCAAGTTGACACCACCCTTTACACCCCATTTAATGAGTTGGGCCTGAGCAGGCATAGCCATAAACATACAGCCTACAGCTATAATGAAAGCACTAAAAATCTTCTTCATAATTCTTTTTTGTTTAAATTATCGGGACAAATATATGGATTTATTCTTAAAAAGAACAATAAAGATTCATTTTTGTTCAACGGTGTTGTCGTCGTACTGACGCCTTCGGGGCTGCTGCTTCCCGCTTAGATACCGATTGGGACTTACCTGCCGAAGATTTTGACTTTGATGAGGAAGAAGATTTACTTTTGGTTGTAACAGCATTGTCACGCCCCCTTTTCTTCGAATTAGTCTTCGCTGTTTTTATTCCCGAAGTTGTGGAAACCGAATCCGTTTCTTCTATAAGGTCCCTGCCATACAATGTCTTTTCAAAATCCACCAGTTCCTTCTCAATCCGCTTCTGCTCTTTCACCATGGCACTATCCGTCGGACAGTATTGTGACAAAGTACGATTTTGCAGATTGGTTGTTTTATAAATATCTCCTTTATACAAACGTGCCGTAAAGAAGTCATCCCAAGTACTGTTTGCTGCATTATTATAATTGCTAACGGAGACTTTTGTCTGAGTCAGATAGGGAACCAAGTCTTTATAGTTCACCCAAAACATAGGTAACTTCACTTTCTCCGAACTGAATTCTTCCGAACGATGCAACACCGGACAGATAGCCGTTATCACTGAGCCATAAGTAGAAGTACGCTGATCAAAATACCATACCTCCTTCACAAAGTAACTCAATACATCCGCTGAAGGTATATCACTATTACTGATAGACAAAACACTGTCACGGCGATTTGCCACTTTCTTCAGTTCATAATAAATTTGAAAGCGATCCAGCACATCACGGAAAGTCACCTCAGCATCTTTCTGAAAGCGTTCCGTACCATCCAGCTGATATTCATAAGCCGGAATTTTCTTTTGCGCCAGCAAACGGAACACGGTAGCGAAAAGATTCATCTTATTTCCCTGCGGTTCCACCGGATAGTATAATGCACCATTGGTATCCTTTGTCAAATCCAGCGTACGATAGATTTCGCGCATCCACACCACATCCTCCGGCAAGCCTGGCGAACCCGGATATTGCCTTTGCGCCCACCCCACTGAAAGATTCAGTGCACAGAGTGTGACAGCTATCATGAGTTTCAAGGAAAGTTTCATAGTCTTATACCTTATTATATTCGATTTCTAATTTTAATTCACAATCACTTCCAGTGTAGTAGGCAACAAACGCTCCACCCCATCCGGCCCCACCGCACGAACCCGGGAAATATAGAAACGTTTACCTCTGGATAAACGGCGGAACATATCTTTCTGACGTGTAGAGAATGAAGCCCCCGAAGACACTTCCGGCACTGCATTTCCCATATTATCAAAGAAAACAGTTTCAAATCCCAGCACCCGGAAGTTGATATTCAACAAACCATCATCAATAGCAGCTACAATGCCGGGAGTATTCATCAAAATTGCTTTAGATAATCCACGGCCTCCCCGATATCGTTTAGGTGTCCCGTCTTCCGTATATTCTATAAACGGTGAAGGATCAGGCAACTGACGCACACGATAAGTATAATCTCCCATCGACTGTGTACGTCCGCCAACGGATGCCGTCACACGAATCACTACATCTTTACCGATAGTCGTAGGATGAGCAATATACCCGTTTCCGGCACGATTCAGAGTTCCGTTTCCATTCACAATACTTGCCTGTACTTGTCCCCCCGGCACTCCGGGAACGGAAATACTGATCGGATTATCATATCCGGCATAGAGTACATTCATCATTGTAGCTGAAACCGTAGCAGTAGGTTCAACCACCGTATATTTCTGTGAGAACTCTCTGCGAAGCACTTCGCCATTCCCTTGCGCCAACTCCAGATAACCATCCAAAAAGAACTCCCCTGTACGGTTGCAAACGGTTTCGAACCATCCTTCGGCATTATCCGGTTGCTTTTCACCGGCGATATAAATAGAAGGACGCTGAGTAGAGTCCACAGCAGCCAGAATGACGCGGGCACTGTACGTACCACCGCGCACCACATTCTGAGAGGTAGGAATGACATAAGCCTGAAGTTGATTTACACGTACATCCTGCACATCGGTATTCTGCGTCAACAAATGCAATACTTCACCTTCAGCATAGCGTACATCACTTTGCAGCTTGGTTAACAGCGTGACAGCTGCGGCCACCGGAGTATTTTCAAAGATATATTCCTGCCAGTTTTTTCCTGCAGCTGACGCCTTACGCGGTACTTCAGTACCCAGATTATCACGGATGATTTTCTGTTGTATCGGATCGGTAACAAGAGTCAGAATATTTTCCCGGTATTGATTGATGCGGTTGAACAGCGCTTTGCCCTGTCCGCTACCAGGTGCAAGCATCACAAAAGAAGCAGCTTCCAAGTCTTCTTTATTGGAGATATTGGCAACATCCCCATTCTTGCCATCCGCTTCCTTCACAATGCGTAGTTTCAATTCATCCACATAGTTATAGAGCGAATCGGACATATTCTTCACACGTACCGCTTTCTCAAACCACGGTCCTATTTTCTCAGGATTACGTTCGTTGGCACCGGCAAGCCCGTCATATAGTGATTGATTCTGCACGGTAGAGTTTGCCGTTGTACGGGAAAGACTTTCATCTACCAATGAAAAACCATTCAGCACATCCGACGAAACGTTGAGTGCCAGCATCGCCATCAGGACGATATACATCAGGTTTATCATCTTCTGACGCGGAGAATCCGGGTTGGTGTTCAGAGACATGGGGTTATTTACAATTTACAATTTACAATTTGGCTGCACGATAGCTTTAACTCTCGTTCTATCGCTTCACCACTTTATCACTTAACCTGCACGGCTTGTAGCATACGGGCATAGACAGCATTCAGTTCTTCTATCTGACGCGCCATCTTACGGGTTTGTTCATGCACCTGATCGATTGTATTAATCTGAGTGCTGGCACTACGAAGCTGCATTTCATAGATGGCGTTGATACCTGCCAGATTACGGTTTAAAGCGCTCATCTGCTCAGCATCATGTGAAAGAGATTCGGCCTGTGCTGTAAAGCGCGAAAGCATTTCTGTCATTTCTTTCAGTTGGGCTATGTAAGCCTGCGTAGTTTCTTCCATTTCAGGAGTAAAAGCAGGAGCCGGAGTTCCGGGTGAATATTGATTCGCTCCTACAGTCACTGATACCGGCTGATTTGAAGGGACGGATTGTGTCTTCGGCAAATCATTTGTCCATCCACCGGCACTGCCGATTGTGCCATCTCCCACTACAACGATACCGCCGGATGTAGCCGTCTCCGTCTGCCTTCTCGGCAAATCAAATGCAGAAATAAAAAACACCAGTACCTCTGTTCCCATACCAATCCACAACATCAAGTTGGCACCAGGCAAGTGTGTCAGCTTGAACAATGTACCTGCAATGACAATAGCAGCACCCCAGCTATAAGCATAGTTCATAATGACCTTGCCACGGTAACTCGCCATAAAATCCTGCAACTTTTGTCCAAAATCCCTCTTTTTATTTACAGTATCTTTTTCCATCATCTTACCATTTTACCATCTTATCATTTCCCCTTCTTATTATATCCCACTTGTGTACGTACGCAACGGAACCCCACATACGAACGTTGCTCATTCTGATACTCCGCCGTACGGGCATCCGAACGAATAAACGCGTTTACATCTTTCCATGAACCACCACGCACCACTTTCTTCTTCATCGCATACGGATCATCCGGCGCGGCATTATACTGAATATCCGGATTGATGTCACTTGCTTGCAGAACTCCCGACTCTGTATAAGCCGTTGAAGTCCACTCCGCCACATTACCTGCCATGTCATACAATCCATTCGAATTGGGTGTATAAGCTCCTACACGGGTTGAAATCAGATTGCCGTCTTTGGTGTAATTTCCTTTACCCGGCTTATAGTTCGCATTGTAGCATCCACGGTCATCTTTGGTTTCCTCACTCTCTTTCCAGGGATATTTATTATCCTCCCTTCCGCGTGCGGCAAATTCCCATTCGGCCTCGGTCGGCAGGCGATAGCGCTGGATATATTTAGCCTGTCCACGCAGACCTGCAAGTAAATAATTGGTACGCCATGCACAAAACGCATTCGCCTGTTCCCAGCTGACACCCACCACCGGATGCTCGTTGTAACTGGGATGGTTGAAATACAAACGCATATATTGTTCATTATTCGCATTCGGAAAGTCATTCACCCAACAGGTTGTATCGGGATAAACATTTACTATATAGCTGTTTAGAAAATCCCATTCGCTGGATAACGGACGTGTAATAGTACGGTTCACAATTCGCCCTTCATCATCAATGTATGCCGTATCCTTCGTTATCATAATCACCTCTTCCGGGTTCACCTGTATATCGGTATTCTTAACACGTTCAGCGGGATTCAGGCGATTATGACGCTTGGCAGCCTCAGTATAGTCATAAATCTCATAATAATAATTCATCTGACCGGCATCCAGCATCAGCGTACCGTCGATAGGATGATGCTTATATACGCTTTCGATAGCCATCTGTTCATCCTCTGTCGCCCGCTTCCAGGGAATGGGTTTCGACCAGTTCAAATAAGGTTTGATAGGATTTCCTTCCCGGTCTTCTTCTATCTTATATAATTCATTACCGCCATAAGCAGGATCTGCCAGACGTTCACGGATAATGGAATCGCGCACCCAATTGACAAACTGTTTATATTCGGCAACCGTCACTTCCGTATCATCCATCCAGAAAGACTCGACTGAAATTTCCCGTGAAGGAACGATTGTTCCCCACAAGCTATCTTGCTTGTCGGGGCCCATTTTCACCGAACCACGTTTCACCAGCACCATACCGTAAGGCGCAGGCTCATTCCATGCCACAGCACTGGCTCCTATCACTTCGCCACCTCTCATGGAACTGTTTCCCACCGTCCCCATGCACGAAACCAGCGAACCGAACAGCAATAAAGCCGCCCCGTACCACGCATGAATTGTTTTCATTCCTTTATTCTTTCCCATTGTTCGTATATTCTCTTACAAAATCCGTACACTCTTATGCAAGTTCCGGTTTTTCTTAAATACATTCAAGTCCAATGCATACCTCACTACCAGATCGTGGCTACCACTCGCGACACCTATCTTCGAAGTAAAACACTCATAAGCATATCCTAACGTCACGCCCCGCACCGTCAATCCGAAACTGAATGTCACCGAGGTATCCGGCGAATAAGTCAATCCTCCACTAAGCACCCGGGAATGATAGGTATAAAACAATCGCCCCGTTACATCCAGCCTTGTAGAAGTAAAATCACTTTGCAACTGCATAGAAGGTTGTATGGAAATTAACGGATTACGCGTCTGAATATTGTATCCACCTGTCAAATAAAAGATAGGATGTATTTTTATTTGGCTTTTGTCTCCCAGAGAGACACGGGGAGCCGTCAGATGATGGGCAGAAAATCCTGCATAAAATTTAGGGTGCGAATAGTATCCACCCAGTCCGAGATCAACGGCCATTCCACTCTCCGCAGCAGTCGGAAAAGCTTCATCATCCGTTTCATCTCCAAGATTGATATCAGACGGATCAAACGATACGGTCAGCATCCCCACTTGAAGTCCGATACCCAACTTGCCTTTCCGGATTTTCATCTGATAGGCATATTGTCCCCAAAAACGTTGATTACGGAACAAGCCGATCCCCTCATTGAAAAAGCCAACACCCACACCATGCTGTTTATTGAACAGAGTAAAAGGCATATCAGCCCCAAAGTACATCACGCGCGGAGCATGTGTAAAACCCATCAACTGCATGCCATACGAACCATAAATATTCATTTTATTATCTGTCTGCCCCACCCAGCCGGGATGATAATATCCCTTCACCTCCCAGTATTGACTGAAGCGTGCATCAAATTGCGCCTGACCTTTTGCCGCACAAAAGAAAAGACAGATAAAAATTATATATTTCAGGATACGGCTACATTTCATCAATATAAGAACTGATAAAACGAGAAAAAATTGTGTAAAACAGAATCAAAAAGAGAAAGACTCTGGAAACAGGCCATGTATTTACCACAAACAGATAATTCGTTTCAAGGAAAAAGAGATTACTTATCACTTGACCTCATAACGTATTAGTAATGAACTAATGCTGATAATGATTTAGGCGCGGATTACGCAGATTACACGGATTCTTTTCCTGTAATATAGTGTGATAGCGCAGCCATTAATCCGTGTAATCCGCGTAATCCGCGCCTAAAATTATATTCATAACTGGAAAGTAATGAACTAATTCTACCAATTATTTGTATATATAAAAAAGAAAGCTATGACGCAGATAAAAATCAAACGGGTCTATGAAGACCCCGAAGCAGAAGACGGTTACCGCGTATTGGTAGATCGTCTATGGCCTCGCGGCATGAAAAAAGGATATCTGAAATATGATGTCTGGGAAAAAGACATCACGCCTTCCCCTGAACTCAGGAAATGGTTTCATGAAGATATGGCAGGACATTGGGAGGCTTTCTCAGATATGTATCGGAAAGAACTGGAAACATCTGAAGCCACACGGAACCTTCTGGCATCAATCAAACCCTATAAAACAGTTACTTTGCTATATGCCTCCAAAGAACCTGTCCGTAATCATGCCCGCATTCTGCAACAGTTTCTGGAAGCCAGCCTTGGGCAATCGTGAATATTCACTATCTTTGCAACAGTCATCCCCTCAAAAGAGCCGGACGGCCTAACTATTTTCTGAAAGGACAATCATGATAGAGTTGCGAACAGTCAATCTGACCCGTTACATCACTCCTTTACGCGAAGGCGGTTCACTGCCAGCACTGGCGGAAGCTGATGACGAATTCAAATACGTCGTAAAGTTTCGTGGTGCCGGGCATGGAACAAAGGCATTAATATCCGAATTAATTGGTGGAGAGGTTGCGCATATACTTGGATTCAGAGTGCCGGAGCTGGTGTTCCTGAACCTCGATGAAGCATTCGGACGGACCGAAGGAGACGAAGAGATACAAGACTTATTGCAAGGTAGCCGCGGACTGAACCTAGGGTTACACTTCCTTTCGGGTGCCCTGACATTCGATCCTGTAGCGACCAAGGTAGATCCGGAACTTGCCTCACGTATTGTCTGGCTGGATGCCTACCTGACCAATATAGACCGTACTTTTCGCAACACCAACATGTTGATGTGGCACAAGGAACTTTGGCTGATAGACCACGGTGCTTCTCTTTACTTTCACCATTCATGGGAAAACTGGGAGAAACATGCGGTAAGTCCGTTCACCTATATCAAAAATCACGTGCTGCTACCCGAAGCATCCCGACTTGAAGAAGCCGATGCCGTCCTTCGTCCCATGCTGACCGATGAAAAGATACAGCAGATCGTCGCACTTATTCCTGACGACTGGCTGCACTGGGAAGATACCCATGAAACACCCGAAGAAATCAGAGATATCTATACCCGCTTTCTGACCGAAAGACTGGCCCATTCCGAAATATTTATAAAAGAAGCACAGAATGCAAGGAAAGCACTTATATGAATACGCAGTTATTCGCCTGGTTCCCAAAGTAGAACGTGAGGAGTTCTTCAATGTGGGAGTAATCCTTTTCTCTAAAAGGGCAGGTTACATCAAGTCCGTTTGTCAGGTAAACGAGGACAAACTGAAACTATATGTTTCCGAAGTAGACCGGGAATTGGTATTTGCCCATTTGGATGTATTTAATAAAATATGTTCGGGAGCCAAAGACGGCGGCCCCATCGCCCAACTTGATGTACCGGAACGTTTCCGCTGGCTGACTGCCGTGAGAAGTTCCTGTATTCAAACGTCCCGTCCGCATGCCGGTTTCTCCGACGATCTGGACAGGACGTTAGAAAGATTATTCAAAGAATTGGTTTTATAGTGGAGCAGCATACTTCGCCTTCAGCTCCTCTACCCCCATTCCGGTAAAGTAGTCTTCAATAAAATCCCAGCGTTTCGTATCATCCATTCCATCCGTTCCGAAGAAGAAAGAGAACAGTTCGATCTGCTCCTGAAATATCTGCTCATTATTCTCAAGTATCAGATTATGATATTCATCGGAGGACGCAATCTGCTGTAAGCTCTCAGGGTCATCGAAACACACCTGCACACAAGGCGTACCGCCACCTTCTACACTGAATGAAAGACAATCGAGCATGGAAAGGAGATTAAGCAGCATATTCAAATCAGAGAACGGAGTGCTATAGAACAATAACCGGTCACCTTTTTTACCCACAATGCGCTGGCTAAAGAGTTTCTGATAGCGCGACAGCAACAAGTCAAATCCTTTCGTCACCGTGAAAGAAAGTTCATTGGAGTCTTTCTTCTTCACACTACTGATATAGCTCACACTACGCCCTTCTTCCGTACGTGACTCCAGCAGTGAACCAATGAAACGTTTCGCTGACGGCACATCCATACCATGCTCGGCAAATATCGCACGCAATTCCTCTTCATCAAAACGCCCCTTAGTCTTCCGCAACTTATCAACAAGCAAAGTCTTCAAACTATAGAACAGTCCATCCATTCGTTGGCGAATTACGGCTGCATCTTCTTTCAGCAATACTTCATGCTTACCCACAGACACTGCACGGGAACCTTCCCACAACGTACCACCATTCAATTTCTGTTTAAATTCTCTATATCCCAACTCTGCGAAACGTTCTTCCCACAGTTTCTCTAAACGTGCCGTATACACATCTTCCGTGCCCTTCACCTTCGTAAGATAATCCTTGAACTCATGAATAAAAACATCACCAGTCTTATCCTGAATATATCCTTCCGTCAGCAGGTTTTGCGGACTTACTTCCAGCAATTTCTTTCCATAACGATGGCTCAAATCATCTTCCAACCATAGCAGAGCAGTCTTAATCAATTGTCCAAGTTCCGCTTCATATTCCAGCTTGTTCTTCATTCTTGGCAATTTCACCACAAACTCAAAGTCGGACAAAGACACCAGCATTTCCTGTTTTTCGCCTTTCATCCGGTACACTTCCATCAGCTTCTTCAAAATCAGCGACAACTGTTCCTGTGCTATATTGCCCGCCATGTGCAGGCGCTTCATATAATAGAAATCCCTTTCATGATAATCCGTCGCCGAAATTCCATGAATATCCGTATCACGGGCTGCACGTCCGATCTCCTGTATATAGTCCACAAATGTGCTGGAAGGCGCCACATGATACACCCGGTCGATATCACTGATATCCACCCCCATGCCGAATGCCTTTGTAGCCACAATCATTCGCTTCTCGCCTTCTTTGAACTCCTGTACAATAGCCGCTTTTTGTTCTTTGTCCTTCTTACCATAGTAGGAGGCGACCAAGTGCCAATCCGTCGATTTCACCCACGTTTTCAGACGCATGTCGATACCACCTGCAAAAGGATAATAAAGAATAGTCTTATGCCCGTCGAGGAAATCCTCTACACGGTCAGCCACAACACGCTGTTTGGCTTTATCATAGGTTTCTCCTTCCTCTATCTCCATCTGCCGGATATCAAAGCCGATGTTCCGGCGTTTCACTGTACCTGCATAAAGCACACATGGCTCCATTTGCAATGAACGAATGGTTTCGAACACCATGTCATTCCCTCCTTTCGGATTCCATACAGCCGTAGCCGTCAGTGCAAAAAGTGGGAATGCATATCCAAGGCTTTTCTTCAAACCTTGCAGATAGCGCCCCAGAAACCAATAATCCACACGGAATTCCTTGCCCCATGTAGTTACCGTATGGGCTTCGTCCACTACGACCAGACCGATACGCCGTTCACCAGCAAAGTGCTTGATATCATACGAGAGCAACAACTCCGGTGAAAGATAGAATAGATCCACCTCACTTTCACGCACCTGCCTGTACACTTCGTTCTTCTGTTCGGGCGACAAATCGGAAGAGGCATACGCCACACGCATGTACCCCAATTCCTGCAAGCCTTCCACCTGGTCTACAATCAATGCTTTCAAGGGAGATACGACAATGGTAAGCATCCCGTATTCATTACCCAGATAGATGGCAGGCAACTGGAACAACAAGGATTTTCCCGCACCGGTAGGTGCTGTAAGCAAGATGTTATCCACATCTTCTCCTCCATTCCGGGCTTTCTCTGCTTCGACAATAACACTTTCTATCAATTGTCCCTGTGAAATTTGAAGCGTGTCCTTCCCCTTGAACAAATCGTCGTACACTTCCAGATCACGAAATTGTTCGTAACCGTAAGTCTCTTTTAAAAGCGTGTATACCGCTTCCCGGCAATCTCCGGGTAAGTGCCGTTCTTTTAGTTCCGGCAGGCGGCATACCGTTTTTTCTCGTGTTTCAGTCATAAATGGAATAATATAAAAAAGAGGCAGTCCTCCTAACCTGTTATAAACAGATCTAACGGACTACCTCTTTCTATGTGTTAACTACCTTGTACTTCTCCAACCGGAGCAAGGTTCAAAAAGCATGCTAATACTCCTCTTCGTTAAAGAAGAAATCCTCTTTGCTGGGATAATCGGGCCATATATCTTCAATACTTTCATAAATATCGCCTTCATCTTCCATTTCCTGCAAATTTTCAATCACTTCGAGCGGAGCGCCCGAACGAATGGCATAATCTATTAATTCGTCCTTGGTTGCCGGCCAGGGAGCATCTTCCAGTTTAGATGCTAATTCCAATGTCCAATACATAAGTCCTAAGTATTAAAATTGTGAATATTAAGTCCTACTTTCTATTTTTCGGCAAAAGTATAATAAAATCTCTCACTTACAACTATTATCCCAAAATATTTCATCTTTTTTCTCATCCCAGTTGATTTTCCGTGACAAGACAAACAAATAATCGGACAAACGGTTCACATAAGCAAGCAATTCGGGAGCAACTTCGCATTGTTCAGCCAAGGCCAGAATACGACGTTCCGCCCTGCGGCAGACCGTGCGGCAAACATGACAAACAGATGCTCCACGACTACCGCCGGGCAATATAAATGCATGCAATGGAGGCAGCAGATTATCCAAACGATCTATCTCCCGTTCAATTCGTTCTATTTCTTCGGGGTGAATAACACTGGCACACTTCAATTCTGTCTTTTCAAGATCGGTAGCCAAATTGGAACCTACTGCGAAAAGACGGTCCTGAATATGACGGACAAGTACCTGATCCGCTTCATCCGGCAGGTAAGTGACAAGCACTCCCAAATTAGCATTCAACTCGTCCACTGTACCGTATGCTTCCAGACGGACATGGGTTTTCGGTACCCGTGTACCACCTACTAATGAGGTAGTACCTTTATCACCGGTTTTGGTATATATCTTCATAAGTGATTGGTGTTTAGTAATTAGTGTTTAGCAGTTAGTAAGTGACGCTAATCACCAATCACTAACTGTTAATCACTATTGAAACGCCTAAAGATAATCAAAAGTTGACAATATAGTTCTGTTTTATCTTAGTTTTATCGAAGAAGAGAATTCCAAGGTCATAAAGGTCGAACGTAATACCCACATGCTCATCTTGTTGCATACGTTTCCAAAGCGCTTTCATTTGCGAAGTATAGCGGATTCCTTCGATGACGAAAACCGACTTTCCACAGGTACGTGCTACACAGATACGGAATACTTCTTCCATAAATTCCGGGTGACGATAATCATGCAAATAAAGGAAACCTACGGGTACGCCGGCTTCCAGAAATAATTCGGAAAGTTCGGATGCCGCTGTATAGTCCGCTCCCTCCTTTCCTGCTTTCAGATAGAGAGACGAAGCGGCAAGCCTGCCGACATCCACTATCGTATCCGGCTGGATGTAATTTACCAACCGGAACAAGAGGCGTTTCACTTTCTTCGATTCATACTTCCAATAGTTGTCTTTCTGTGGGGCCAGTTTTTTCTGCTCTACTGCCAGATCTTTATATTTATAATAAGGAGTAGATTCGTAAATCACCTGCGTAATCAGATTGAAAGCAAAAGGCGAATGTACCCCATAGCCGCAACGATGGCGAAAACGGCTCAACCAGATAAAAGGGCGTTTCAGGGTCAGTGTGATACGGTTCATAACATATAAATTCTTTTATTGGGCACAAAGATAAGTAACACTCCGCTTAGTCGCATACCTTTCCTTTGATAACTTTCGGTTCCGACGAGTAGTTCTCCTTAACCGTCAACTGCACATTCTCCCCGTCAAAGCGGAAAGTAATATTGAGAGCTGTAATCCAGTTAACATAATGTGCTTTAAGTTCCAACATCGCAGCCGATGGCCAGGCATAACTGCCCGCTACATAAAACGGCCCCTCTATTCCATTAAAACGTCCTTTCGCTTCTATCGAATAGGGAGGATGGACATCGGTTGAAGTTTTTTTCCATTGCTTATAACCGAATGAGAGATTATATTTTGTACCGTCAGTCTCTGTTACGGTCATGATTACTTCCTTCTGCTTGAACTGGAGATCCAGAGATTGCCAGTCGAACTTGTTCGGTTCGAGAACTATACTTTTTCCTGCATAATCACGGGCAAGAGATGAACTCGCTTTTCCCGGTACAAAAGGCAACTGATAAGAAGATTGTTTTTTCAACAAGCGTTTATAATCCTTTCCCGGTATCAAGGTATCATCGCCGACAGCAGGCAACAGACGATTCCACACCAAACGGCGCTGTGTAGCTCCATCTATCAAAGTACATTCAGTGATGACCACTACCATATCTTTGTCCGGTATGAGAAGCGCATATTGTCCCAGGGCACCGTCTATGCGGACAGCACCTGGATATTCACAAAGCCACATCTGATACCCATAACCGTAGCCAAAACTACCAGTATCCGACTGTTTAGTCATCATCCTGTCCACCCACTCTGCCGGAAGCAACTGCTTGCCTTCCCATACTCCACGATTCAGTAACAGCTGTCCGAACTTAGCCAACGATTCACTTTGCAAATACACCCCCCAACCTCCGGTATTGATTCCTTCAGGGCTTACTTCCCAGGATATATCGGTGATATGCATCGGTTTGAACAGTTTCAGCCGCAGGTAATCCAATATTTTCATTCCCGTCACTTTCTGCACAATAGCGGAAAGAATATACGAGCTCATGGAGTCATAATCGAAATGTTTGCCGGGAACTTTTATCGTTTTTCCCAGATACCCTCTGATCCAGTCTGTACGACCATTACGCATATTCCAGTCAGGAGTGACGCCGGAAGTCATATTCAGCAGGTTGCGGACGGTCATATCGGCAAGATTTGCAGAAATAGTATCCGGAAGTTGGTCGGGGAAAAAAGAAGCCACCCGATCTGTCAGCCGCAAACGATTTTCAGAAATAGCAAGGCCTACAGCGGCACCAACGAAGGTCTTGGAGCAAGAATATACGGTATGCCGATATTCCGGAGCGAAAGGTTCAGGATAAATCTCCGCGATTACCTTTCCATGACGTAGTACCATCACACTATGTATGTCCGTTTTAGGCAAGCCCATCAGAGAGTCCATCAAAGCAATAAGTGCTCCGGAAGGAACCCCTTCCACTTCGGGTATCGAACGTTCCAGTTCGCGAATCTGTGCACTGGTCGTTGCAGGTATCAACAGGCAGAGCACAAGGAGAAATAAAGTAATTCTGTTCTTCATATTCATGTTGCAGCAAGCAATTAGGTTTAACCGCGTGCAAAAGTAAGGTATTCACATAGGGCAGGCAAATCTTTAAGAGATAATTTACTCAAACGATAACACACATTCCCCCTTTTCAGGCAATGACAAAGAAATCGTTTTACCTGTGTAGTTATTACTTTGCCCGTCTATAATCGCCTTTGCCCGAATGACACCTTCCGGCATTTTCACATGAAATATTCCCGGTATAGTTGCCGTAAGTATAGCCTTCACAGCCTTTCCATCTTTCCACTCCAAATCAACGGAAATCCCGCCACGGGCCTTCATTCCATGAAAGCTACCAGTATGCCAGCTTTTCGGCAAAGCAGGAAGCAGATGAATAAAACCCTCATGACTTTGCAACAACATCTCGCCAATTCCTGCGGTTCCCCCATAATTCCCATCAATCTGGAAAGGGGGATGCGAACAGAACAAATTAGGAAACGTTCCGCTGCCATAACGCTTTGTCTGAGGATCAACAGCCGGATAAAGAAGGCTCTTGAACAGTGTCCAGGCACGATCCCCATCACCGAGGCGAGCCCAGAAATTTACCTTCCAGGCACGACTCCAACCGGTTCCTCCATCACCCCGACGATTTAGCGTCTCACGACAGGCATTGGCAAGTTCAGGAGTAGCATCAGGAGAAATCAGATTACCCGGATGCAAACCATACAGATGGGAGACATGGCGGTGGTGTACATCTTGCTCTTTATAATCTTCTAACCATTCTTGCAGATATCCTCCTTTACTGATCTGCATAGGTGGGAACTTATCTAATGCCTCCCGCAACTTCGCGGCATAGTCAGCATCACATTCCAGTATGGAAGTTGCTTCAATTACATTGGTATATAGTTCAGTCAGTAATTGAACATCCATCGTAGGCCCCATACATACACTGACGGGAGTCGGATCATTGCCGACAAAAAAAGCATTTTCAGGAGAAGAAGTAGGGGCTGTTACAAGCCAACCATGTTTAGGTTCCCGCACCATTGTAGAGTAAAAGAACTCAGAAGCACCTTTCAGCACAGGATAAATTCGTTTCAGAAACTCAATATCCTGAGTATATTGATAATGCTCCCAAAGATGAGCACAAAGCCAGGCACCACCGGTATTGGTAGCCCCCCAAGAGGGATGTTCACCGGGAGCGGTATAGTTCCAGATATTCGTCATCATGTGAAGCACCCAACCTTGAGCATGAGTACCGTAAAAAGTACGGGCAGTCTCTTCTCCCGAGGGGATAAGACGTTCTACAAGCGCAGTCAAAGGCTGGTAAAGTTCCGAAAGACCGGCTTGTTCAAGTGGCCAGTGATTCATCTGGATATTAATATTGGTATGATAATCGCCATTCCAAGGCGTTTCTACTCCATTTGCCCACAATCCTTGCAGATTAGGAGGCAAGCTACCCGGACGGGTGCTGCTGATAAATAGATAACGACCATAATTGTAATAGAGAGCGGCCAAAGCTGGAGACTCACGCTCCGTGAAACGAGTAATGCGCTCGTTAGTGGGTAATACATCATCTTCCGTAAACGGAAGAGTTAGAGATACACGATTGTAAAGGGCACGGTGAAGAAGTGAAGAGTTGAGAGTGGAGAGTTGAGAGTTGGAGGATGTAGCAGCATTCAGCAAACTATCACAAACTTCTTTATAACGGTTTCCTGAAAAATCAGTACCGGAAGCAGCATAAGAAGTAGTGGCAGAAAGCACCAGCCATGCTTCCCTCCCCTGAGTCAGGGTGATACCACGCTCGGCAGAAATATTCTGTTTACCACCTTTAGATATTAATCGCATGGCAACACGATACTTCATACCTTCCCGTCCGGGCTTTCCACTGTCTAAAGTACCTTCCAACAACAAAGTTCCTTCTTCCTTCCCAATGCCCGGAAGCATAGAGACCGCACCTTGTTTGGGACGGGAAAGTTGAGCGGAGAAGGACAGGGCACGGCGACGACTGGCAGTCAGGTGTATGATCATAACGTCCTTATCGCGTGAAGTGAAATATTCACGTTGATAGTCAATACCTTCTTTCGTGAATGAGGTATAAGCAACTGCATCACGCAGATCGAGCCAACGGCGGTAATCAGTAACCGGAGCTGCATCATTTTCTGAAATAGTTTTTCTTCTATGCGGAAAACTAAAGTCGATATTGAGGTCGGCCAGCATCTGATAGTTACCATAAGTTCCACCGGATTCAGGCTTCTTAGGCACAAAACTGCTATACATCAGTTCTTGAGCTTCTTTATTCTTTCCTTCAAATAAAAGTTGCTGAATAGCCGGGAGACTTCGGGAAGCGTCCGGATTACCATAATCAGCTTCCATACCACTCCACAGGGAGATTTCATTCAGCACAATATGCTCACGATCAACGCCACCGTCAGGCATCATACCGAGACGACCGTTACCCAAAGGAAGTGTTTCTTCCCAAATGGTAGCAGGAGCGGTATAGTAAAGTTGGTGATTATAAACATCCGCTGGTATTGCCGGAATAGTTCCCATAACAGAATTACAGGTGACAAGTAGTAGAAAAAAAGCAAAAAGAGTTTTCATAATAGTATTAGCAATGATTTTGTACATCGATACAAAAATAATACAAAAATTAAATAAAGCTACTCCATTTAGAAGTGTTTTCCCTATCCCCTCTATTAAAAATATTTTTCAGGAGATATACATAAATGAAAACCTGAAATATATTATAGAAATGAAATCACATACTGTTGAGTTTATATCAATATCTCCTACATCCTACACCCGCCATTATTTTCATTTGATTATCAAATAGATAAATGGTGTAGAAAGTGGTGTAGGAAGATGTATGAAAGCTTCATCCTACACCAGTTGTTTCATCCTTTCAAACTCATATTTCCCTAATTAACAGACTCTTAAGATGCATTACACAAACTTTGTTTGAATTCATGCAGATATCTCTTTTTAGCCTGAACTATTCATTACTGGAGTTAAAAACGTATAATTTTGTTAGGAGCTAAACCCTATACTCTCATTATATAGGAAGCTGAACTGTAGATGTAAAACTTGATATGCTCCTTCCTTTTTCCCCTAAAGCTTTAATACTAATGTCATTATGCCTGTAGCAAAACCTCGTTTTCCAGTTGTGGACTGTATATCCCACAATTGCGGGCTACACAGCCTCCAATTGGAAACCATAGAGCCCGCAACCGTGGGACGAAGTTTTACTACAGGCAAAAGAAGAAAAACAATAAAGCAAAGCGGGGTTTTCATACGACCTTCTTCCCATCTTTCTTATTATTCCACAATAAAATACTCAGCTGCCACTTTTATCTTTTTGCCTTATAACTGATAAGAATAAAATGCAAAATTTATTCCCGGGGAGTTTTAGAAAAGATACGGGAAATAAGTTTCAAATCAAACTTGGACCTGCGATCATAAAAGAAAATGCCGTTCTGCTCCTGCTCTACATCGGTCAATTGTGTATAACAATATCCCCAAACATATTCCTTTAAACTTAGTATAGCATCTATCTGCGATTCAAGACGTTGCAGGAATTCTTCTTGAGTTGCAGGAGGCGTACTGTAGCCCCAGGAACTATCTGTATTACTTTTATCTTTCGTCTCTACCCATTTTATACCACCTACTTCATCTATCAAATAGGGCATATCGCCCTCATATTTCGGAAAAGGATAGGGACTATCTACACCAAGCCCATTAAATCCCACATTGGCGGATGGCACTCCTTGCGGATTATTAGGTGTCTGAAAGAAAGCTCCATCTTTATATAAGGCATCCTTCAAAGCAGCCGGATCTTGTTCATAGCTATGTACCGTCCATATATCTGTTTTTATATGACATCCTCCGCTGGCATCATTCACCGGCCGAGTGGGATCCAATGACTTAGTCAAATCATACAAATCTGCTGTGAAACGTGGATATTGTATGTGATCGGGCCACCACTCTTCATTCATCGGCGTCCAAATCAATAAAGACGGGTGGTTCCGGTCGCGCAAAACAAGCTCCGACCATTCTTGCAGAAAGTTACGTGCAACCTCAATGCTGTTTGCATCCATTCCCCAGCTTGGTGCTTCCCCCCAAGTGATATATCCCAGTTTGTCGGCCCAATAATAGAAACGTTCTTCAAAAGCCTTCTGATGTAGACGGGCACCGTTAAAACCGGCAGCCATCGAGATTTCTATATCTCTTTTCAGGGCCTCATCCGAAGGCGCTGTCCAGATACCGTCCGGATAAAATCCCTGATCAAGTACCAAACGCTGATAATAAGGCTTATTATTAAGATAAATCTTATTTCCCTCAATATGGACCTTCCGCATTCCCACATAAGAAGTCACCTCATCTATCACCTTTCCATTCTCATCCAACACTTGATACAGGACATCATACAGAAAAGGCGATTCCGGTGACCATAACCTGACATTCTTCAATGAAAATACAGCCACAGAACTATTTGCAGCTTTGACACATACTGTTCCGATTTTCTTGTTATTCTCTTGCAAAACAATCCGCAATGTGTTCTTATAACTGTCACGATAAAAACGGGGGTGAATAACCAACTGTTTTTGGTCAATATCCGTTAGCGCATGAACAGACTGTAACCCTGCCGATGCCACAGCCTCCAGCCATACAGTTTGCCAAATACCGGTAGTACGCGTATATTGGCATCCATGAGAGTTCAGCAAAAGACTCTGCTTACCGGCACTTTGCATCATAGATCTTAGATCACTGCTTGCACGCACCACCAGATGGTGTTCTAACCCATCCTCTACATATCCGGTAATATCGAAACCAAAAGAAGAGCTACCTCCGAAATGTCTTCCAACCAATTTTCCATCAATATAGATTTCCGAATTAAAATAGACAGCCCCAAAGTTCAGTATTACATTCTTGCCTGCCCATTCTTCCGGTCTCCGTATGATACGATGATACCAAATATGATTGATAAAATCTTTATGTTCTACCCCGGACAACTTACTTTCCGGCGGAAAAGGAACTGTTATTTTACCGCTGAAAGTTGTAGCTTTATGGAATTCCTTTTCCATCCCAATATTTGTAAAATCAAAGGCATAGTCCCATTCTCCATTTAAGTTTAGCCATGTCTTACGCTCAAACTGGGGACGTGGATATTCCTTTCGTGGTATTTCACCAGCATTTGTTTGAATCCCCCACGCAACAAATGCGAGGAAAGTTACGAATAAATTTCTCAAAATCATGTGGTTGTTTTTTTAATCAATATCCAGTACAAAGCCTCCATGAGGCAACACTTCTATTTCCAGCACCTCTTTCTCACTTATTTCCGGGAAAGTTTCAATGCGTACATCATGCAATTCATTCCCTTCCTTGTCAGCATATAAGGTTATGGTATGTTGACCTTTATCCAGAAAAGACAAGGGAACCTTAATTCTACGTTTTTGTCCACCGTTAATTCCCGCAACAAACCATTTCCCCGCTTTGCATCGAGCCACACAGAAATATTCGCCCGGAAAACCGTCTATGAAATGAATCTGGTCCCAAGCTGCCTCAATCTTTTCAAGCAAAGGACGAGCTGGAGAATTCAAATAGGCGGCCGGCCTGTCTGCCATACAAATCCATCCGGATTCAAAGGCAAATGCCAAAGCCAACTCATGAGCATACGTTGTTGTACGCGGATTCTCATCACGGATAGTAAAGGTCACGGGAGTGTAGTCCATAGATCCAACTACATTACGTGTAAAAGGTAAAGTACAATTATGGCGGCTATCAGGTGATTGGGCCCCCTTGAAGGTATAATATTCAGCTCCTCGCACTCCTTCATTAGTCATGATATTAGGGTAACGTCTGCGATGTCCCCGCGGCAAAGTCTCTCCATGAAAGCTCACCATCATTTTACGTTTGGCAGCTTCAGCACAAGCTGTATCGCGGAACATCATTGCATATTTTGAATCAGAATCGATATAATCAATCTTTATTCCATCCAAGCCCATTTCTTTATATCGGTCGAAAACAAAATCACGTCCCGCCTTATTGTCCAACACCTTTATCTCATCCCACCCATATACAAGAATGTTTTTCTCCCTTGCATAAGCAGTCAATTCCGGTATCCAGGTCACATCCTCCCATTCCTTTGAAGAATGGAACGGAGTATTGATTAGTGAAACATCAAATTCCAACCACTCCCACTTCATCTCGGCTGCCAGGTCAACATACATTTTTAGAGTATCGATATAACTGTTTGCCAAATAATTCCCCCACCAAGGGAAAGCCGCAACTCCCGGCTTTATCCAATCCATATCAGAGAAATCTGTAGAAGGATTCAGATTCTCAACCAACGAGGATTCTACAATATCACCTATATTTTGACCCATAATAAAAGTCTTCCATGAAGTCTTAAAAGAAGGTTCAGCCACAAATGCCGAATCTTCAGGTGCATACACATAATGAAATGTAGCAGATTTTGGTTCCTTTGACAAGTGCATGGCTGGCATGGAATACACTTCAGCTTCCGTCATCAACATCCACTGCTTATCCTGTAATGTAAGGACGGGAAACAGAAACTCTGTAGGTCTCGTAATAGTATCAAGTACACGTTCCGGGTAGAAATTCTCATAATCCTTAATCCAGTCCATCATCCAAGTATGGGTTTCATCCGACAAAGTACACTCTGTCAGTTCATGCCGAATGGTTACCGGCTCCTGATTGCCCAGTTCGTAACGGAATGCAACCCCGTCATCATAAGCACGGCAAACGACCTTCAATAACTGCCCGGCGGCGTTTTTATAGACGAACGTTCTTTCATTTGACTTATTCACATATTCAGAGCGTTTCCCCGTGGGCAAAGTATATGTTTCATTGATAGTCCGTCCCGTTTGATCCACATACACCAATCCACTGTCAAAACAATATTTACCATTCTCCGCAACCACCCCCATCAGCGAGCTGCGAACAATTTCATTCCCACCGGAAAAAATCTGATAATATAATGAACCGGATTCATCCAACATCAACATCAGTTTGTTCCTGCCATCGGGCGAAGTTACTTCTGTTTTCTGTTCACAAGCAGAACATAGGAACAACAATACTCCCCATATAATTGCAGTATATTTCATTTTTTCGTATTTTTAATTTATCAGATACTTTATAAATTCTACAAACTATTTCTTAAAAGAGAATTTCCAAGATACTTTTCCTCCATGCGTACTCTTCAAAACAAGTTTTACAAGATTCTCAGAATTGTTTTCCAAAGAACATGCCACTTCATTATCAGCCACAGTGCAATGCTGGGGTTGCCAACCGTTCGTTGCTATGGTAATATGCATCGATTCACCCTCCACCAGCTCAGCATAGCCGGTCAATTCCTTCGTTTCTTCATTCCAAAAAACTTCGGACAATTCCAGGAGTCCTTGCAGTAAATGTCTGTCTGTAGACAAAACTTGCGGATTACTTTCCACTTCACGAACAGCCATTTGTCTTGCCTCCCCTTTGCGCAACTCTTGTTCCAGGGTTTCATTACCACCGAAAGTTCCAATCAGTTTATCATTCCAGAAATCATAAATATAATATTGCTTGTCGGGATGTAAACCGGCTCCTCCACGTCCTTCTATCCCCGAAAGCTTAATGCTGATCTTTTGAGGATGTTCTTCATCTTCATTGAAGAATGTCAACGAACTCCATTTATCTGTAAGCTTCATGCCATAAACTCTTGGATAGTCAGTAGTGAAAGCATCCAAAGGGCGGGCACTCCTTGCAAACTGATGGAAAGGATAAATACGCGACAGCTTATATACGTGCTCAGCATCCAATGTACCGAAACTATTGGCCAAGAGCAAACGAGAAGCCGTCACATAAGACATAGTCAACAATTTATTTATTCCATCTTCCGAATCTGCCGGTTGTGCCTTCAACAGGTTCTTTGCATCCATATCATAATTTACCACAACACGGTTTTTATACCATCGTAATCCACTTCGAGCTACCATCTCCGGAGTAATGACATCTGTATCTCCCCAGGTACGCTGGGAAGCCACATACCCCAATGCAATATCAGAGCCATACTTCAAATTACGTTCGTGGATATATGCTTTGTTGCCCAACCCTTCTGAAGCCAATTTAAAAATCGTACGATAAGCACCGGCTGCTGTACTATATTTGTCATCCATCCCGCCATAAACTGGCCACCCCGTATATGGATAATCAAACATCATACCGACGATACCTGCGTCGTTCAAATTGTGATATACATCACGCATGTGTGCCAAGAAACCGATGTCAGTAAAATCATAAGTCGTATAATTTTTATTCAGCCAGTCGAAGGTATCAATCTCATGAAAAGATTCATTAAAAAGCATATGTTGCGGATAAGCTTCCGCATAATCTTTCGAGCGAACCGCCGTTTGAAAGTAGGTAAATGGCAAGCCGCCCAAATCCAAAATAGCTTGTGCCCATTTCCTGGAAGTATCATAAGGGGCACGGTAATGACCTGATTTCAACTTCATACTTTCTCCCTGCGGTCCGCTCCCACGTAAACGCCAGTGCTCATCATCCCACCAACCATTCTCATTGTTTTCATCATAACAATCGGGTACAAGACGAATACCCATGGTAGTATATTTTAAGAATCCACTCAGTTTTACACGTTTCATTTCTTCTACGGCTCCAACAGTATCATTTGTCCCCATGACAATATTTCCACCATAAATAGGCATCATGGCATACCACATACAAATTGTCGGAAAATAGTAGTAATTCAAATTTATTTGCTGTAAGATCCTTAAAGTCTGCGCATACTTTTCAGCAGAATAAATTGGATTGGCAGTTACAAAATCCAAGTAGAACCGGTCCTTCTCCGTCATATATCCTGACTTTGCATCCACAAGTTTACCTATAACATCTGATGCATATAAATTCAGGGTGCACCTGGTAAAATCAGCCGCAGAAATTTCAACCGTTTCAGGCTTATTCAAGCGTTCTTCCGGAAGTTTCCCTTCATAAATAAGTACTTCACTGATCACAACATTATCACCACCAGCCTGTTTCACCAATAATTGCGGTTCCAGTTCATTGGCCGCTGCCGGAATCTCAAAATAAATGATTTGGGCATTCTCTCCTTTTGCCAAAGAAGGCAGCCGACAATCTTCAATACAAGTTATCTCCTTATCACCATATTTGAGATGTACCGTCTGTTTTCGTCTGTCCGCATCATCACACCACGACAAGCCTACAATGTAGGATTTATCTTTATCCAGATTATGCAGCTTAACACCTATTTCCCTGTCCGCCCATACTACAGTCCTTGCCTCTTTGTAGGCTATGTTTCCCTCAAACTTATAAGGAGCACCGGAAGAAAGTGTAATATACGGCTGAACAGTGTCCGTGCCAACAGCCTCTTCTCCTACATCGATATAAGAAACCAACTGCAAGTCTTCTACCGGATGTTCCTTCAAGTCAGCCTTCCTTTGTTCTTTTTCTCCTATTAAGGCATACTTGGCAAACTCTCCATAAGAAGCACCTCCACCCACCAAAGTATGAAAGTCATCGTCAGTTCCGAAATGAAGTATCATGTTGTTTTGTGACAACAAAGAAGGAGTTTCACGAATATAAGTCGGGCAACCTCCACCTTCACCGTCTATAAGCTTGAAATTTTTAGAGATATCCGCTCCGTAAAACAAACGGGCGTTTGCAACCGGCGATATTTCTTTAATCTGTATACCTTCTGAGGTTCCGTTACGGATACCACCATACATTATGACAAAGGGTTCCTGATCATACAAATTAAAATTAAAAACCAAGTCCGGTTGTCCTTTCTTTACTGAAACAACCTGTATAGATTGACCTTTTCCCAACGAATCCTGAATTGCCTCTATCTGATAATAGATGGAGTCTGCATCCGTAGAAAGAAAATCATTCACGCGCCAAGAGGCATCGTAAATACAGGTCTGTCCTGTTTCCACATCAATTCCTTTATAAGTTCCCTGCTTCAAATCAAATTCCAGCTTTACAATACCATTATCTATAGCAACCATCCCCCTATTGGTACAGCTTGCGCACAAAAGTATTGTAAAAATCAATCCTAACAACAGTTTATTCATAGTTGTACTTTTTTCATTTATATCCTTCATTCTGATCTTCCGCCCCTATTCCGTCATTCATATTAATTTCATTCGTTGGAATTGGATAAAAAGCATGATATGGCTGTACATTTCCCTTCGCAAACGGATTATACTTATCAACTTGCGCAGCAAAATAATCTGCTCCACGACGTATCAAATCCATTCTTCTCCAACCTTCCATCCCCAATTCACGCATGCGTTCCTCATAAATGAAGTCGAGCATTTCTGTATTATTTGAGGCTGTAATCGGAGTGGAAACCTTTGCACGATTACGGACACGGATAACTTGCTGCTTTGCACCAGCCAAGTCATTCTCCGCCAAAAGACATTCTGCATATAACAGGATTAGATCAGCATAGCGGATAAAATAGATATTTTTCGAGCTGGCTCCGGCATCCATTACACGATCATAATCTTCATATTTCTTGCAATGAGGAGCTATATATTCCGGATCGGCCGCCGAGGTCAGCAAATTGCCATTCTTATCATAGAACTTAGTCCGGACACTGGCATCAAACCGTTCATCCGTATCATCAAACAACCCCAAGTACCTCTCACTCGGCAGAAATATACCAAATCCACCTCCCTCTGTAAACTGGTCGAGAGCTCTGCTTCCACAAAAATATTGAAATTGATTTTGCTCATCCGGATATTCAAACTGAAACTCATAAACAGATTCCACACCATTCTCAAATTCCGGCTTAAATAAATCGGCATAAGACGGTTGCAAAGAATATACGCCTAAACCTTCTATTTCCTCAAAAAGGCGTTTTGCTTCAGAATAACTCCGTATGCCGGTAGACTCCGGTGCATACATATAAACTTTCATCAGCATAGCCTTAGCTGCACCAACCGTAGGTCGTCCTGCACGATAATCTGTCTTTAGGTGTGATTCGCAAAATTCTAAGTCCTGGATTATATATTTATAAATTTCAGCCTTATCAATCCGTGGATAATTAGGAGTGGCAGAAAGAACCGTTTCCTCAGTAATCAAGGGAACACCACCAAAGTTCTGTACCAACATAAAATAATCGAATGCACGGACAAAGCGCGCCTCAGCTTCTTTACTAAGCCTCCATTCCTCCGTACTGCCTGTATAGTTACGTACAGCATTAATTGCTGTATTGGAACGTGATATACCGAAATAACCGGAGTCCCACAACCATTTCGTCAACCAATTGTCAGCATTCAATGACGTGTTGTAGCGGTCTATCGCTCCTTGTTCAGCCCAATAGTTAACTTCCACCGTTTTTCCTCTGGCCTCATCCGTACCGGTTATCCCAATAAACCCCTGACGTCCATTTTTAAACCACAAAGTAGACTTATAAGCTCCCTGTATTTCTGCCTCAATCAATGCCTCATCTACGTCTTCAGATTCAGCAGACATGAAATCTTCCGGTTCCTCTCTTAAAAACTCATCGCATGAAGATAAAGCTAAAACTCCAGCCAATGCATATATATATATCTTTTTCATACTTCGTATTTTTATTTGTACAACCTTAAAAACTAACATTTAATCCCAAAGTGAAAGAACGTGCGTTCGGATAAGTCTCATCATAACCCGTACCTACGGATTCCGGATCGGCTCCCTTAAACCCTGTCCATGTCAGCAAATTCTCTCCTGAAACATAAAGATTCAGATTACTCAATCCCACCTTGTTAATCCACTTCAGAGGGAACTGATAGTTCAATGTCACATTCTTCATACGCAGGTAAGAACCATCCTGCATAACTCTACTGGATATCAACATTCTATCCAGATTATTGGAATGAGCTCTCGGTATGGAACCACTTGTATTATTAACACTCCAACGATTCAGTTCATCATTGAACATGTTCAGAGTTCCATAGCCTGCACCCAGCGTATATTCATGATAAGATCTGTTGAAAACATCATTACCATACACATAATTGAATATTACATTCAAAGTCCAATTCTTATAATTCAAAGTAGTGGATATCCCTCCATACCCCTTCGGATCAGTATAACCAACAATTTCCCTGTCATTAGTTGTTATCTGTCCATCTCCGTCCAAATCGGCAATTTTGTTTTCACCAGGATAATAAGTATCACCACCTTCGCGACCATCTTTCATTTTATCCATTAGAACCCTATCATCATCCCATTGCCAAATACCTTCATATCGATAGGTATATATCGTACCCAGAGGCTTTCCTATCCACCAACCGGCATTTAATGGATTAGATGCGTCGTTCATCCTTTCCTTGATACCTCCATACAAGGACTTCAATTTATTTTTGTTAGTTGCCCAATTTACATCCAAATCCCAGGAAAAGTCCTTGGTAGCAATGATTCGTCCTCCCAAAGAAATTTCGATACCTTTGTTTTCCAATTCACCCACATTAGAATAAATGTTCAGATAACCGGTAGTCACCGGTAAAGGAGTTTGCAAAACCAAATCCTTACTGTTTTTCTTATACACATCCAGAGTAAAACGCAAACGGTTATTAAAAGCCGCTAAATCAACCCCTGCATTGATCTGTTCCTGACGTTCCCAACGCAAATCCTTATTACCCATAAACTGATCTGAATTTTGGATGGTATTTACCGAATTTCCTTGGTAATCGACTGTGATTCCGGGAGATAATTTAGTAAACGATGAATAAAGCGCTACATTACTATTACCCAGTTGTCCCCAACCAAAACGCAATTTCAGATCATCAAGCCAATGCGCCTTTTCCATAAACCTTTCTCCGGAAATACGCCAAGCACCGGCTACTGACGGGAAAAACCCCCATTTATGTCCCTCAGCATAGCGGGAATTACCATCATAACGTCCTGTAAAAGTAAAAATATAATTATCCTTATAAGCATAATTCAATCGACCGATAAAAGAAGCCAAGGCCCATCTGGTTTTACTGGAAGATTGCTTTCCCGCCGGAAATTCAGATGCCGAACTGATATTATTATACCCCATTACATTCGTAGCAAACCCATTCCCATATTGCGTATTACCAAAATAATTATTTACCTGAACAGTGTTGCCCAACATCACATTCACCCTATGTACCTCTTGGAACAACTTAGAATAGTTCAGTGAATTTTCCTGCATAACGTCAGTCCATCTGTTATTCTTTATTTGTGCTTCACCTTTCACGCTTTGCCCCTGTTTTATGTTTGAAGGAGCGAAATATCCAGAAAAATTATTCACCTGATCCAAAGACACGCTACTCTTTAAAAATAAATCTTTTGTAATATCTATCTTTAAATATGCATTCATAGAAAAACGGTTGGACTTTGCATCATTATCTATCTGTTTGGATAAGACCGGATTACTTTGTCCGGGATTCGTATAGTAAGGTAACTCCAAAGGCGCTTTACCATCTATCTCAAACGGGTACATCGGATTTGCACCTAATCCATTTCCAATATTAGCTCCTCCATAAGTAGTTGCGCCATCATAATAGCTTGAATTAACCCCTACTTTTAGCCAAGACTTTATTTGCTGTTCCAGATTTACACGAAAACTAAAACGCCTATGTCCTGTTCCCTGAATAATACCCTTCTGATCATAATAATTAGCGCTGATATAATAATTCGTTTTATTTGTACCACCAGACAATGAAACCGTATAATCCTGAACCACACCAGTTTGTGATATTTGATCATACCAGTCATACGTTTCACCGGCAAGTAAAGTTTGTCTTTCAACATCCGAAAACATAGATGTGGGTAATTCCTTGGCATACTGTTGCTTCAAGGCATTAAACTCACTGCGGTATTCTTCTATGCTCATTTGTGGATTTGCCAAGAATTTTGCATCCATTTGTGAGTTTACATTCCCCTCAATACGGATTTCAGCCAATTCCTGTGCCGTTAACATTTTAGGCAAGTTGGAGGGAGACTGAAATGAGGTCCGGGCACTGAATGACACTCTTGCCTTTCCTTCTTCGCCCTTTTTTGTTGTCACAATCACTACTCCATTGGCTGCTCTTGAACCATAAATAGCTGCAGCAGATGCATCCTTCAGAATATCAATAGAGGCAATATCATTGACATTGATATTATTCAAAGTACCTTCCATAATGATACCATCAACTACATAAATCGGATCATTTGACTGATTAATAGAACCTTTTCCACGAATAAGCACACTGACACCTCCACCGGGAGAATTATCACTTAACTGCACTTGTACACCTGCACTTTTGCCTTGAAGAGCCTGATTCAGACTGACTGCCGGAGTTTCCTTCAGTTTATCTGCCGATACGGAAGATATAGCACCTGTTATATCTTTCTTTTTCGCCGTACCGTATCCAATAACCACTACTTCATCCAAAGCCTGCTTATCTTCTTCCATAATGACAAGCAAATCATGTTCAGCTTTGTTTATAAGCACAGTTTTATTCACAAATCCCATATAAGAGAAAACCAACTTCTCTCCTACCGCTACATCAATGGTAAACCTACCATTTAATTCCGTTACAGTTCCATGAGCTCTATTGGATTGCACAAAAATACTTACACCCAATAAAGGCTGCCTACCTTCATCCAAAACTGTACCAGTAACTTTCACTGTCTGTGCAGACAATCCGATTGCGAATAGCAATCCAATCAACGTCAATAAATAATTTTTCATAACACAAAACAATTATTAGATTTAAAGAAATAAATATCAGACTTATCCCAGAATGCCTTTCTACTTTTTACCACCACAAACAATAGAAATAAATCAGAATGGCAATAATGATACAAGACAAAATATTAAATAATTTTCCAGTGCGGAAAAGTGACCATCGTACCGGAGATGCAGACACATCAATTTGTGTTCGGTTTCTCAGCATAACAATCAATCCGCAGCAAAGCAAAAAGACAATCCCCATCCTGTCCATCCAAGGCAACCCCGGACAAAGGAATTTTAGTAAAAGGGAAAAGATAAAGGTTCCTAAAGCAGCTGCTAATGCTCCATTGGCTGTGGCTTTGCGATAAAAGAAACCTGCAAGGAAAATTGCTAATGCACCCGGACTGATAAAACCCGTAAATTCTTGAATATACTGAAATGCCTGATCAAGTCCGGATAACATAGGCGCTATTATAACAGCAATTACCAAAGATATAAAGCTGGTCCAGCGGCCCACATGTACCAAATCAGCCTCCCCAACTTGCGGACGGATATACGAACGATAAATATCCATTGTAAAAATAGTAGCTATACTATTCATCATAGATGCTAAAGAACTAACAATAGCCGCTGTTAGCGCTGCGAATGCAACCCCTTTTATGCCTACGGGGAGTAAATTGCTCAACAACCAAGGGTAAGCTTCATCTGATTTTTCCAATGGAGCATTCAAAGCAAAAGCCGCAATGCCCGGAATGACAACCAGCAATGGAATAAGCAACTTGATAAAACCGGCAAACAACATTCCCTTCTGGGCTTCACTCACTGATTTAGCCGCCAGGGCACGTTGAATAATATATTGGTTACACCCCCAATAATAGAGATTGGCGACCCATAAACCACCTATAATAACAGAGATACCCGGAAGATCCATATAACTAGGGTGAGACTTGTCAAGTATAAGATGGAACTTATCTTCGGTCTGTACATAAAGATTTTTAAAACCTTGTACTACTCCTTCCCCCATTCCCAGAGTATCCAGTGCAATATAAGTTGTTATTAATCCGCCACCTATTAAAAATACCACTTGAATCACATCTGTCAAGGCCACTGCTTTCAATCCGCCATAAATAGAATAGACTCCTGCAAATATGGCCAATCCCAGCACTCCCACAATCATGGGTACTCCCATAATCTTCTCAATGGTCAGCGCTCCCAGATAAAGAATGGAAGTCAGATTAATAAACACAAAAACAACCAGCCAGAAAAACGCCATTACAGACTTTACACGACTATCAAACCGTTCTTCCAGAAATTGAGGCATTGTAAATATCTTCTTCTCAAGGAAAATCGGTATGAAAAACTTTGCCACAATCAACAGCCCCAGTGCAGCAATCCATTCATAAGTTGCCATAGCCAAGCCGATAGCATAACCTGAACCGGACATCCCGACAAACTGTTCAGCCGAAATATTCGAAGCAATAATAGAAGCACCGATTGCCCACCAAGCCAGTCCTCTTCCCGCCAAAAAATATCCTTTTGCACTCTGTGTTTCTTTTTTGTTTCTACGGGAAACAAAGAGTCCTACAAATAAAATCAATAAACAGTAGGCAAAAAAGATAATCAAATCAATAACAGAGATATGCATAATTTTTCAATTAATCAGTTATAAATGGGTAATGATTCTCGCCTGGAACAACTTTAGGTACATCGACAACGAAAACACTGCCACTCAAAGGATATTCTCTACGTTCCATATCAGAAAGCCCGTCTAAAGCTGTCGTTATGAACAACCTGCTATCCCCGATTCCGCCAAAAGTGCAAGAAGCGACATTAGGGGCAGGTACATCTACCTTGTCTACTAACTTTCCAGTATCGGGATCCCATATATACACCCCAAATCCTCCCCAATGTGCTACCCATAAAAGTCCGTCAGCGTCGATAGTCATTCCATCCGGGACTCCGTATTCCGGTGGAACTTGTACAACTGTACGTCGCCAGGTTATTTTAGCTGAACAACTATATCCATATTCTTCGATACAGCCACGACCTGAATCAATGTAATACATCCGGTCACCAGCCTTATTCCAGACCATTCCATTTGGAATATATTGCTCAGTCAGAACTGACACCCAAGACAAATCATTATTAATACAGTACAAGCTTCCGGTACGGGTATGTTCCATCAAATGCATTACTCCACACCAAATACGACCCTCCGGAGACGCTTTACAATCATTAGTGCGCAACTGTGAATGCAGACCTGTCAATTCTAAAAGCACCTGATACTCTCTTTCTACAAGATGATAAACAACCAGACGATTCTTCATTGCCAAAATGATTTCATGCTCATGCCCTTTCCAGGGAATGACAGCAGTTATCATTTCGGGAAATTGGTGTTCTTCCATCTTCTGGCTCTCCAGATTATACTGATGCAGGATACCACTGTCAATATCAACCCACAACAAAGTTTTCATATCCGGAAGCCAAGTAACAGCCTCTCCAATCGTGTCATAACAACGATATAGTAGATTCGCTTTCATGTTGATTCTTTCATTATTAAAAATCCTGCATCAATGCCGAACGGCCTCCATCCATCAGTACAGTGGTTCCACTAATAAAACAAGCTATCGGGGAAGCCAGATAGACACATAAAGCACCAACCTCTTCTGCCGTACCAAGTTTCTTTACCGGATGATGATCAACCGTACGCTGACGTTCGGCATTTGCATCAGGAAAAGAATTGAACCAAGTGTCATTTCCTGCCGTATCGATAAACCCCGGTGCTACACCCACTGTCCGTATCTCAGGTCCCCATTCTATAGCCAAGCTGTGTACTAAGCCCGTTATAGCCGTCTTCGTGACATTGTAAGGAAAACATCCAGGAATTGTACAAAACGCATGGTTTGAAGTCATTAGCAAAATAACCCCCTCTTTCGTTTGTTTCAAATAGGGCCTGCAAAGTTTTGCCAAGCGCCAATGTGAAGCCAGATTCAAATCAAGATTATATCTCCAATGCTCTTCATCACAATGTTCTGCGCCCTCAAAAACATTCATCCCGGCATTGGACACAAGAATATCCAGCCTGCCAAATGTATCAATCACCTTTCTAACCAACTGTTCCAAATCCTGCTCTTTTGTAACATCTGCCTGCACATAAAGCCCCCGACTCCCCTCACTTTCTACAGCCTCCACATAAGTAACTATACTTTCATCATTTGCCGCCTTACGTGAACAACCCGCCACATCAGCACCCGCACGAGCAAATTCGCGTGCAACACCTAAACCAATGCCAGAAGATACACCGGTAACCAGTACGACTTTTTCTTTTAAGTCAATAGTAAATGCCATATCTTATCAAATATAAAAATTATCAGGAGCATCGGCTACGATACCGGTATGTTTCTCCAATTCATCTTCAACCAAATCTACTCCCAAACCGGGTCTGTCAGACAGATGCAGATACCCGTCATACACCATTTCCGAAATGGGATGATCAATAACTGTATCCCTCCAAGCCACATCATTAAACATAAATTCCTGCCTGAAAAAATTAGGAATGGCGGCACAAACATGCGACGAAGCCAATGTAGACAATGGCCCATTAGGATTATGTGGAGCGATCAATACATTATAAGCCTCAGCCATGGTAGCCATCCGCTTCATTTCAGAAGGACCACCACAACGGGTTATGTCCGGCATAATAATATCACAGACATGTTTCTCAAGTAACGAACGGATACCAAATCGCGTATAGTGCCGTTCGCCCACACAAATAGTCACATCTGAGGGAATACGCTCACGCATAGCCCGCAAAGTTTGTGAACTCTCAGGACCTGCCGGTTCTTCATACCAAGTGATATCCAACTTAGCCAAACGTTCCGCCATTTTCACGGCAATACGGTAGTTCAACATGGCATGTGTCTCTATCATAATATCCATCTCAGGACCCACAGCCTCCCGCACAGCTTTAGATACATTGAATGCCAAATCTTGTTGTGCAGGGGTCAATGTCAGATTAGAAGCCAAATCCTCACCATAAAAATAGTTTGTATGCGCAAACGGATCAAACTTCAAACCGGTAAAACCAGCCTCTTTTACGATCCGTGCCTGGGCAGCATAGTCCTCCTCATTATGTTTACCTTTTGTAAACCAATAATTTGCATACAGAAGAATATCTTTACGATATGCTCCTCCCAGCAATTCATAGCAGGGAGCATTCAATACCTTACCCTTCAAATCCAACAAAGCCATATCAATACCACTAATAGCACACATACTCGCACCATACGGGCCTATCCAATTCAAGTCACGATACAGTTTCGTCCAAATAAAATCCGTTCTCATCGGATCTAGACCTATTATACGCTGTCCAACATGCTTAACAGCTTCATAAACGACAGGGCTACCCGGCCAGTTGGTAGCTTCACCTACTCCCGTATAACCAGCATCCGTATAAATCTTTAATAATGTCCAATTGTATTTGATGCCTTGCACCAACCACACCTTTACATCAGTTATCTTCATCTTCAAACTCAAATTAAATCTACATTATACCAAACTTGTCAAAAGCATCACGTGCCCGCATACCTTCCTGTATTTTCTTCAATACTATCCGTTCACCACGTGCCTTCTCCAATGCACGGGTAAAAACCTCTTCTTCTATCCGACGAGGAACCACACATACACCGTCAATATCCCCAATCAGCATATCACCATCATTGACCAAAACCCCGTCTACCTCAATGGGAACGCGGTAATCAATAACTTTTCCACGAGGAGCCTGATCCTGCGCATAAGGACCATACGAGAAACAAGGAAAGTCTAAAGCTAAAATACCTTTGGTATCGCGTGAGTATCCATTTACAACAGCTCCTGCGGCTTTGCATTGCATAGCGCGAACACTCATCAATTCTCCCCACAAAGCATATTCCGGAGAAGAACCGGAGCAGATATACACTTCATCTTCCTTCAAATCATCCAATGCCTCCAACATCAAGCCGAAGGAACGCTGTAACAGAGGATTATTTCCCCCCGATGCAGAATTGTCATGTACGTCGGCTTCCAAAACAGTCATAGCCCGTCCGGCTATCAACATATCATCACGAAGCGGACGAATATGAGGGGGGAGAAACTGATGGAGATATCCCATCTTATCCATAATATCTCCGATAACTGCCGTGTAGAGTTCGGCTTTTATCAAGGTTATCAGAGTCTTATCATCTTTCCATTCTTTCATTTTTCATTCTTTTTTATAAAGTTATACTCTTTGTTCCGGTAAGAGCAAAGTTAGTTCACTTAACGAAAAGAATGGATAAATCAAGATTGTAAGACGTGTCCGAAAAGGCTCATATAAAAAGAAATAATGTACAAAACGGAAATACTATCTGGTTACTTCACGTGGAGATATCCCAGTTCGCTGTTTGAAGATGCGTGAAAAGTATTGTGGTGACTGGAATCCGCATTGGAAACTGACCTCTTTTACAGATAATTCTGTATTTCGAAGCAGTTCAATAGATTTATTAATACGTATTTGATTCAGATAATCTAAAGGAGAAAAATTCAAGTATTGCAAAAATAAGCTTCTGAGGTAACGTTCACTAATGCCGGCATGCGCAGCTACATCATTAATACTAATGTCCTGATGAAAATTGAAACGAATAAAGGATATAGCTTTTTTTAAAGCATCATTTTGGCAAACAGGCAAATAGTTTTCATCCATATAACGATAAATAAGAACCATCAACTCTGCATAAAACATCACAACCAAATATTGATAATAGGAATTCTTCCCTTCCAATTCGTTTACAATGCGTTGTACTACACGCATAATACCTATATTATTCACTATTTTAATCAGCTTGTTCTCTTCCGAGAAAAGAGAGATGGAATTTGGTGACGTACCATCTATACAATTCGGAAAGTTCAAATCAAAACCGGAAAATATCTCAGGAAGAAATTCAAGCTGCATTAAAGTAGTTCCACCAGAGCCTGCCTCAAACGTATGATTGACATTCGAGAGAATGATCATGGTATCACCCTCAACAAAATTGATGCTCTCATTGTCCAAATACAGAATGCAATTGCCCTTTTTAACATGGTTAATCTCAATACGCAAATGTTTGTGAGGTCCATAGGTCTCAAAAGGATAAAAAGAAATAAAACGGAATACATCCGCTAATCTCTGACTTTTCAGATTATTGGTTATATTGTCTAAAAATGTCCAAAGGGTGGAAAGTTCCGTAGAATTATTCATCTTCGATGTTGTATTCCTTATAACTGAATACCTTTTTATTTGTTATTAACTTCGTAAATTAACTACTAATGTTCACTTCATTCCAAGAAAGAAACGAAATATCCTCTAAAAGTAAAGGTCTATTAAGCAAACCTCTATGAGTTGAACTACCACACAATGAGCTATTTACTTCGTCAAGCAGTAAGAAGTTTGCATACGGACGTACCACATTTGTAGTTGGACAGTAAGCTCCCATACCTGTGACGTCCGCATACAAAAGTAGTAAGCCTTCTCAATAAAAACAATAGAAATACCTAAGAAAATAGATAAAGATTTGCAAAACATCCACAACAGTAGACATACTGTGACAGATGAATCCGTAAGTTTATGAAACAAGTTGCCTGATAAACTTATTGATTTTACAGAAAAATAAAAAGTAATTTCTAACTGTAGGTTCGATAGATATTATCGAAAAAAAGCCCTGCAAAGGGCTTATATAAAGGGGAATATAATAAATGGAGAAGAAATGCGAAAACACTCCACACCCCTTCCCCATTCAGCAATCACTATCTTATTTCAACTCGAACGGAATCGTTCCACGAATATCCGCGGAAGAGGCTCCGATATAAGCCTTAAACTTACCCGGTTCTGCCGTCCATCCGCCAACAGTTTCATCATAGAACTTCAAATCATCCGGAGTGATGGTGAAAGTTACTTCTTTTTCTTCACCCGGTGCCAAAGTTATCTTTTGGAATGCCTTTAACTCTTTCACAGGACGCAGAACACTACATTTTTCATCTCCTACATACAGTTGTACGACTTCCTTTCCGGCAACACTACCCGTATTCTTTACAGGAATGGTCACAGTCAGAGAATTGTCAGCAGTTATTGTTTTAGCAGAAGCTACCGGTTTACCATAGGTAAAAGTCGTATAACTCAAACCATACCCGAAAGGGAATAAGGCGGGAATCTTCTTGGTATCATGCCAGCGATAACCTACCAGAATATCTTCTTTATAGACCTGCTTGATACTATCACCCGGATAACTCAATTCGTCAAATGCATGCGCACCGCAATCCGTCAATTTCACAGGAAAGGAGAAAGGAAGTTTTCCGCTGGGATTCACTGCACCACTCAGTACATCAGCAAGTGAATTGCCACCCATAGAGCCCAGATACCAGCCCTGCAGGACGGCCGGAACTTTATTCAGCCAAGGCATTTCCACGGCATTACCACTCAACAATACCAATACCATATTTTTATTGACTCCCAACAGAGATTCAATCAGTTCATTTTGTCCGAATGGCAAACCGTATGTCACACGGTCACCGGCTTCACAATCCTGGAAATGATTCTTATTCAATCCACCGAATAAAATCACAAGATCAGCTTCTTTGGCAAGTTCAGTTGCTGCTGTGCGCAAGGAATCCATCACCGACTGGGGTATTTCTTCTGCACGCCCATACATCGGACGTCCGGCAGCGTAACCTTTCGTATAAACTACCTTGTCACCATAAAGAGCGCGCATACCATCGAGTGGAGATATCATATCTTTTACCTTCAGTTCAGAAGAACCACCTCCTTCGTTCAACAAACGGACAGCATTGTCACCTACTACCAGTATACGTTGATATTTAGAGTCATCAAGCGGCAGCAAAGGGGTACCTTTTTTCTGGACAGGTGTGTTTTTCAGAAGCACAATACCCTCATTACCAATCTCACGGGCAGCCTGATAATGCTCTTCACTTGTCAGCGAACCATAAGGTTTCTGACGATTCATCGCCGTGCGGAATATCAAGCGAAGAATACGGGAGGCTTTATCATCCACTGTGCTCATAGGCACCTTACCTTCCTTCAACATCCGGAGATAAGGCTTAGCCAGATAATAATCGTCGAAGGTAAATGCACTTTCTGAGGTCAGACCGTTGGTATAGGATCCCATCTCGATGTCCAAGCCATTCATGGCTGCTTCGTAAGTATCATGGGCACCACCCCAATCGGTTACGACTACACCGTCAAAACCCCAGTCATTCTTCAATATCTTATTCAGCAAAAGATCATTGTGGCAGGCATGCTGACCACGCACCTTGTTATAGGCTCCCATCACGGTCCAGGCACCACCTTTCTGCACAGCAGCCTTGAAAGCGGGGAGGTAGATTTCGTGTAAGGCACGGTTGCTTAGTTGCACATCAATGTGTCCACGCCATAACTCCTGATTGTTCAAAGCATAGTGTTTCACACTTACGGCAACCCCGTTTTTCTGTATCTCCCGAATATAAGGTACACACATCACGCCTGCCAGATAAGGATCTTCCCCCATGTATTCAAAGTTACGACCATTCAGAGGAGTACGATAGATATTAACGCCAGGCCCCAAAAGAACATCTTTTTCCCGATAACGGGCTTCTTCACCAATAGCCTTGCCGTAGATGGCGGACATTTCCGGATTCCAGGTAGCGGCAAGACAAGTCAAGGCAGGAAAAGCAGTAATACTGTCATTAGTCCATTTGGCATATCCCCAATCGTTCCAGTTGATTTCTGCACGAACACCGTGAGGTCCATCACTCATCCAAAGTTCGGGGATACCAAGACGGGGCACACCGGGACTGCTGAATTTGCTCTGCGCATGGCAAAGGGCTACTTTCTCTTCCAGTGTCATACGGTTGAGAGCATCTTTTACACGTGCTTCAATGGGTTGCGTATCATCTAAATATACAGGAGTTTGCGCTGTCAAAGTAGTCAATGAACAGGCAAACAGGAGAGTTGAAAAGAGTTGTTTCTTCATTATTATTACATTAAAGATATTACTTTTAGTCGTTGGCGGAATTCATTCATTTCTTTTCGGTTATGAATTAATTCACCACAGATTACACAGATTGACACAGATTCTATTTTACTGATTATTAGATTAATAAATCTGTGTGAATCTGTGTAATCTGTGGTGAGTCTTATTCATTCCTTTCCCGTTATAAATGAATTCTGCTAACAAGTTACTTTTATTTTGCTTTAATAGCGGTCACTGCCGTTTTCAATCCTTCGGATGTAGCCGTCAGTTTGATGCCTCCGGATTTTCCGTCACTTTGAACAACCACCAGGCACTTCCCATAGAAAGCCTTGCGATGATCAGCTTTGAATTTCTCCATTGAAACAGGACTACCATTGTCTACACCGGCAATAAATCCCGCACCTTGCACATCGAACATGATCTGATTATCGGCATTCGGACAAAGATTACCATCTTTATCCAGCACCTCCACTGTTACAAAACTAAGATCTCTGCCATCTGATTTGATTTCATTCCGATCAGCCTTCAAGCGTATCTGTGCTGGTTCTCCGGCTGTATGGATCTCCTTCTCCAATACCGTTTTTCCATCCTTGCGGGAAACGACTTTTACCACACCCGGTTCATACTTCACACGCCATACGACATGAAAATCATCCTTACCTTTTGTACGCACACCCTGCGACTCGCCATTTACAAAAAGCTCGACCTCATCCGCATTATTATAATAAGCCCACATATCTATATCCTGCCCCGGCGCCCAGTTCCAATGCGGAAAAAGGTGTAATACCTTTTTCTCCGGATGCCATTCCGACTGATAGAGATAATACACATCTTTCGGAAAACCGGCCAGATCGACAATGCCGAAATAAGAGCTACGGGCAGGCCAACCGTAAGGAGTCGGTTCACCTAAATAGTCAAACCCAGTCCAGACATACTGTCCGCTGATAAAATCATTATTCTTCACGTGGCGCATCGTGCCCTCATGACTGTTCCCCCAAGGTACATGACAGTTATCATACGAAGAACAGGAGAAACTATCATCAAAATAAGGTTTATCCCAACGTTCAGGACAAATAACAGTTTCGTCACTCGGCATCCGGTAGTAGCCACGCGTCATCAGTGCTGATACACTTTCCGCCACAATGAACGGTTTACCGGGAAATTTCTCAGGTACACCGGCAAACCAATCATCATGATAATTAAAGCCGATGAGATCTAATGCTCCCGAACGGAACAAGTGATTATTCGGGTTCGGTTCATTACAGCCAGCCGTAACGGGACGAGTAGAATCGAGAGCTTTTACCATATCTGCCAGTTTCTTCGTCAGTAAAGAGTTCACACTCATCTCACCTTCTTTCGCCAGCATACTCTGATCATGACCAAAATTCAGAATCAGGTTCGCTTGTTCCAAGGTCAGCGTATCCGCTTTTGCATCCGACCATTGCTCCAGCACTTCGTTGCCAATGCTCCAAATGAAAACAGAAGGATGGTTACGGTCGCGAAGTATCAAATCCGTCAGATCGCGTTCATGCCACTCGTTGAAGTAACGGGAATAATCATGAGCCGTTTTTCTTTTGCGCCACATATCGAACGTCTCATCCATTACGATAAATCCCATACGGTCACAAAGATCGAGCAGTTCTGGTGAGGGAGGGTTATGAGAACAGCGAATGCCGTTACAGCCCATTTCTTGCAGTATCTCCAACTGGCGCTCGATAGCGCGGATATTAACTGCCGCCCCAAGACACCCCAGATCATGATGCATACATACACCATTAATCTTCAGCCGTTCTCCATTCAGAATAAACCCTTTCTGTACATCAAAACGGAAGGTACGGATACCGGTATTCGTACAGTAGTTATCCAATACTTTACCGGTTGTCTTATCAATAAGGATACTGTTCACCTTATATATATAAGGAGTGTTCACGCTCCAAAGATTAGGGTTCTTCACTACAATTTCCTGTTCTACCTCGTTCGGACAGGCAGGTATCACTTGCAGTTCCGATGCAACCTCACCCACAACATTCCCTTCTGCATCCATTAGCCGTGACTGCAACACAACATCTGCCAAGGAAACAATTTCCGAATCAAAAACAACATACGTACCATCCGCCTGCTTCACGGAATCTTGCAGTTGAGCGGCCGCATCATACTGTATTTTAGTACGTATGTTTAGTCGTGCACTGTTCTTCGACACATCTTGCGCCGTGATAAAAGTACCCCATTGCGCTATATGCACGGGGTTAAGCTTCGTAAGCCATACATTACGGTAGATGCCACATCCCGAATACCAGCGGGAATTAGGTTGTTCCGCGTTGTCCACACGTACGGCAACTACATTCTTTCCGCCCCACTTGATATAGGGAGTCAGATCGTAACTGAACGAGACATATCCATAAGGACGTAAACCAAGGGAATGACCATTGATAAAGACTTCCGAATTCATATATACACCGTCAAAATCAATATACAGGCGCTTGCCTTCATCCGCTTTGTCAACAGTAAACGTTTTGCGATACCAACCGATACCACCGGGTAATGCCCCTCCTCCTGTTCCGGAAGGATTATCCTTACTGAACTCTCCCTCGATAGCCCAGTCATGTGGAAGATGGAGGATCCGCCATGCCGTGTCGTCATAATCGGGACGGGATGCCGCAGAGTCATCTCCCAGATGGAAAGTCCAGTCAGCGGTGAAGTCCTGTCGACGGTTATCAGTAACCCGTTCAGCGGAGGTGCAACCTCCCAATACCAAGAAGAGGAGCAAACAGGATATTGGTATTATTAATAGTTGTTTCATGATATTGATACACTCTGCTGCTTCCCATCATACTTCACCGTCACCCCCTTAGCCTTCGCGTCAAAAGGTTGCGGCTTATCCTTACTTACCTTTACAACGTTGAATGTACGTTCTTTCAGCATACCGGGAAATTCTCCTGCACGGTCACCAATAGTCAGAGTGCCTTCCGCATCATTGTAAGTAAACGGGATGGTGGCATACTGTCCCTTTTCGTAGTTGTAATTCACACCTTCATCCTCGTACAAAGTGAACTCACCATCTTTACCCGCATATACATATAGTGTGATTTCTTCCGCAGGCTTCTCATCACTATACTGCATTTCCGGTCCGTAAGGCACAATAGCCCCTTCGCGTACATAGAGCGGCATGCGTTCATAGGGAGCGTCCACTTTCAACTGTTGCCCACCGGCCATGTACTTACCGGTATAGAAATCATACCAACCGCAAGTTGCCGGGAAATAGACCTCCCGAGTGCGTGCACCATACTCATACACCGGAGCCGCCATCAACGCCGGACCGAACATAAACTGATCACTGATATTATTCACCTTTGTATCTGCCGTAAAGTCCATTACCAGCGGACGCATAATCGTATAATCATCAAAATAAGTCATCCCGGCCAATGAATAAATATAAGGCATCATCGTATAGCGCAACTTCGTATAATACACTATAGAACTATAAGCCGGATGTCCTTCGGGAGCTATATTCCACACCTCACGGAACGGATACTGTCCATGTGCACGGAACAACGGGCAGAATGCGCCAAACTGATACCAACGTGTATTCAATTCACGCCATTCCTTATAGTCCGCATTCTCTTTTCCGGTCTTATTGAATTCCTTTTGTCCGTCTTCATAGCGTTTTTCTACGCAGAATCCGCCAATGTCCATCGTCCAGTAAGGAATACCACTGACTGCAAAATTCAGTCCGGCAGAAATCTGCGCCTTCATATCTTCCCAACGGGTAGCGATATCGCCACTCCATGTTGCGGTAGAATAACGTTGCAATCCGGCAAATCCCGAACGAGTCAGCAAGAATACACGTTTGTCATTGTCTACGGCACGTTGTCCGTCATAAATAGCCTCAGCATTCATCAACGCATACGCATTGAAATATTGGTCGGACGGACCGAGAGCAGTCGGACCACACAAAGCTTTCCGGTAAGCCAAATCCGTACAGTCGCGTACATTCGGTTCACTGGCATCCATCCACCAGGCATCAATTCCGAGGGGATAAAGATGATCTTCCATCTGTTTCCAGAACAGCTTCCGTGCACCCTCAGCATAAGCATCATAGAAAGAACCGATGTAGCCGGGACCAATCCAGTCACGAATGCTGTCTTTAACGGCCTGCTGATACATCCAGCCTTTTTCATCAAACTCTTTATAATGTTCCGTAGTCATATAGAATTTCGGCCAAACGGAAATCATCATCTTGGCATTCAGGGCATGAATAGAATCTACCATTCCTTTCGGATCAGGGAAACGAGCTTTGTCGAACCCATGACTACCCCAGGCATTTTCCGGCCAGTAGCTCCAGTCGAGCACAATATTATCAATGGGAATCTGACGTTTACGGAATTCCTTCAAAGCATCCAGTATTTCTTCCTGCGTCTTATAACGTTCGCGGCTCTGCCAGTATCCCATCGCCCACTTCGGCATGATTTGTGATTTTCCGGTCAGAGCACGGTATCCACTGATTACCTCGTCCATATCCTCGCCATAAACAAAATAATAATCGATTTCATTCTGCATTTCTCCCCACCACGACTGTTTGTTCTGTTCTTCAGCAGATACAGGAGACAATGCACGCAAACCGCAATAGGATACATATCCATCAGGAATCCATTCAATTTTCAATGGAACACGTTTACCGGCTTTCAAATCTACGGCAAACTTATAACTGTTCGGATTCCAAGCCGTACGCCAACGTTCGGGAACCACCAGTTCACCATCAATATATACCTTCATATATCCTGCATAATAGAGGATAAAACGGAACCTACCACTCTCCATCGGCTCAATTTCTCCTTCATACGTCACCTGCGAACCCATGAAAGGAAATCCTTCTGGTAAGTTCACGACTTTCGACAAATCTTCCGATTTCAGATGTTCAAAATAAACAGAATCTTCCCGGCGTACCAGTGTCTCCGCTGTTGATTTCTGAGAGGGTACGTATGTTCCTGTCAAAGCACCTTCCTTACCCTCCTTATCATAGAGTTTGAAAACCGTGCTTAACTGTGCATAATCACGTGGATCGCCGAAACGGCAAAGCGAATAACTATCCCACAGAATACCGTAATTCTTATTGGAAACGATAAAAGGTACGGAAACCTTTGTATTATACTGGAAAAGTTCCTCGTTCTTACCTTTATAATTGAATTCATCAGCCTGGTGTTGTCCCAGTCCGTAGAATGCCTCATCATCGGGTGACTGGAATACCTGACGTACCGTATACGCCTTTGTTCCCTGCACTTCGATAGGCTGGAAACTCCTGCCTCTCTCATCTTCCGCCAAAATCAGGTTACCGGAAGCATCGGTAAAGCGTACTTCACCCGTGGCTTTGGATACAATGGCGCACACCTCTGAGGTTTTTACCGAAACGGCATCTTCACTTTCTTCCACGCTGAAGTCCGTCTTATCTTTTTTGGGAACTATGATCAGGCTTTCCGCCTTTGAAAAGTTTTTTTCGGGAGTGGCTGACACATGAATCAACTTCTCTCCCATTACTTCAACCTTCACCTTTCGCACATCCGTCGGTTGCTGTTGTTCGACATTTACAATAATGCCGTTACTCGTCTTCTCATACCCGCCTCCGGAGCATGCCATCAGCATCCATCCTGCGAGCAAACAAACTGAAGTGTTTTTCAATTTCATATCTTTGTTTTTAAAGTTATTTTCTCCGAGTGTAAAAGTAGGAAATCATACAGTAAACAAGCCCTCCCGATGTTGAAAGGAAAGGGCTTATTTGATTTATAGAAATATCAGATGTTTCAACAATGGGTACTTTTTGTTATTTGCCCTCCTTTTCCTGATATACAGAAGGTAAAACGCCGAATTCATCCTTGAAATACTTACTGAAATATTTGGGGTTATTGAAGCCCACCTGATAGGCAACCTCCGACACATTCTGCTGGCTCTCGCGCAGAAGTTGTGCCGCACGTTTCAGTCGGATAATACGAATAAATTCTATCGGAGTTTTACCGGTAATCTGCAACAGTTTTTTATAGAGATGCACCCGGCTCATGCCCAGTTCATGGCTCAATTCTTCCACAGATAAATCGGGACGGGCAATATGCGTCTCCACATACTTTATCGCATTCTCAATCAGCTTTTCGTCCATCGAAGTGATAACGATTTCACTCGGTTCGGGATCAATACGGGTGCGAAGTTTATTTTTGCTGCTCAAATCTATCAGTTTACGCATGCGCAAAATCAGTACCTCCATATTGAAAGGTTTCGTCACATAGTCATCCGCACCAATCGTCAGACCTTCCACCTTATTCTCTACGGATTGCTTGGCCGTAAGCAACACAAAAGGAATATTACTTGTACGCTTGTCAGCCTTCACCCAACGGCACAGTTCGTTCCCGTCCATTTCAGGCATCATCACATCACAAACGATGATATCCGGCATTAGTTCCGGTATCATCTGCCAGGCTATCTTTCCGTTTCCGGCAGATTCTATACGGAAATACAGACTCAACGTATAACGCATGAAAGAAACAAAATCTTCATTATCATCCACAATCAGTGCAAGTGGCTTCTTCCGTTCTTCCTCATTCAATTCTTCCACTGAAGCAAGTGCCACCGCATCCTCTTCTGCAGCTTCTTCCGAGAGTGGAGTCGCTACGTTCACCACCGAATGTTTCACCGGAATATCTACCACAAATACACTGCCCGTACCCACATTGTCGAACACGCGCACCACACCGCCATGCAGCGTAACGTAATCACGTACCAGGCTCAAACCGATACCACTCCCCGTACTGGGGTTACTATCACCTATACGCTCCGATTGATAGAAACGTTCGAATATACGTTCTTTATCAAGGTCGCTGATACCTACCCCCGTATCGGATACTTTGATTTCCAATGTTTCCGTAGTTCCTTTTATCAGTTCAAGAGAAACATCCACCCGCCCTCCATCCGGAGTAAACTTAAACGCATTAGAGAGCAGATTCATCACTATCTTACCTATTTTATCCTCATCGAACGACATATTCAGCGATTCGATTGCCGAGAAAAAAGTGAGATGCACGTTTTTCTTTTCCGAAAGCATCAGGAATGAGTTGCATATAGAGTGAACATACGATACAACCTCCCCCTCCGAAAGATTCAAATGCAACCCTGCCACCTCATTTTTACGGAAATCAAGTAATTGGTTCACAAGATTCAGTAACCGCAATGCATTACGATGCATCAGTTTCAATTGCTCCTGCTTCCGTTCATCATGGGTTTCTTTCATCATTCCTTCCAACGGAGAAATGATCAACGTCAGCGGTGTACGCAGTTCATGGCTCACATTGGTAAAGAAACGGAATTTCATCTGATTGACTTCTTCATTCCGCTCTGCTTCACGTTCCATCTGTTGTATCCTAAACTTATTGCGTTCACGGCGCAGCACAGCATTGCGAGCCAGCAGCAATGTGCCTATCAATAACATAGCATACAGAACATACGCCCAGGGGGTCATCCAGAAAGGCGGTAGGATTACTATTTTAAGACTTGACTCTTCTGTTCCGGCAAATCCATCACTATTGATTGCCTTCACTTTCAGCGTATAAGTACCGGGTGCCAAATTCGTATAAGTAACGCGGTGCATATCAGCCGCACCTGCCATCCAATCCTCATTAAATCCCTCCAGTTTATACAGATACTGGGTTTTCTCAGGCAAGACGTAATTATCCGATGCAAACAATACAGTGAAGACATTCTGTTTATAATCAAGTTTCACCTCTCTGGCTTTATTCAGCGACTCACGCAGCAAAACACGTCCACCATACTCCTTTCCAACCTCCACTTCTTCATTGAAAAGCTGGAAGCCGGTAAACATCACCTTGGGCAACGTCCGGTTATATTTGATATTCTCCGGTCTGAAAGTATTCAATCCATACATACCTCCCATTGCAATCTCACCCGAGGAAAGACGTTTAATGGAACGTTGATTGAACTCACAGCCCTGCAAACCGTCCTTATCATCATACCTGTAATAGTTGAAAGTATAATCTCCGTTTTTTGTATCGATAGAAGGAATTACATTCACTACACCATTGGCCGTAGTCACCCACATATTTTTATTATCATCTTCTACGATACCGGTAATAAATACCCTAGAATCGTTCTGCGAAAGAGGAACTACCTGTAAATGGTCGTTCTTCGGATTATAGAGATTCAGTCCTTCACGTGTTCCCACCCATATCAATCCCCGGCTATCCTCATAGACCTGGTTAATGCTCTGATTGGAAAAGCGGATACTTCCCGACTGGTTGCCTACCAGATTCGTTATTTTCCGGGTAGTCAGATCCATTATGGATACCCCCGTAGAAGAAGTACCGATTATCAGACGATTATCACGACTCATACATAAAGAGGCTATATGATTGGAAATAATTCCGGAGTTACTTATCTTATAGGTGGTGAACTCACCTGTCCCCGGATTCAGACATTGTAAACCGCCTCCCAAGGTTCCAATCCAGATATTTCCGTTCTTATCTTCTGCCAATGACCAGACATTGTTATTAGCCAGCGAATTATCATCTCCCGGTCTGTTCCGGTAATGCACGAAGCGATTGCCGTCGAAACAATCCAATCCTTCCCAAAATGTCCCTATCCAGAGTTTACCGTCCTTAGCTTGCAACAAACTTACAATGACATTCGAAGCAATAGAGTTTCCTCCCGGTGAGTATGCATACAGTTTCTTTTCATCCGTCTTCGGATTCCAACGTATCAACCCGGCGTCATTGGTACCCAACCACAACGAACCGTCATTACTTTCTTCCAGACAGTTAATATCCCCCAAGTGGTTGATGCCGAACTTAAAAATGCCCTCATCATAATAAGCCACACTTTTCTTATAAGTACCTATCCACATCACACCGCCTTCATCTTCATAAAGCACATTGATGGTATTATTGGGCAAACCTCGTTCGTCATCCACATCATACGTAAGCGAGACAGTTTCACCAGTCGCCTTATTCCAGATATCGATGCCATCCTGGTCCTTTCCAAACCAAATACGTCCCTGCTTATCCTGAGCTACTGCTACGATATGCGCCTGACCTCTATCGCTGAAATTCCATTGTGAATGCCACTTCCTGTCAGACAAATCGTAAGCCCATACACCCGGGGCACCATATATCCATAAATCTTCATCCTTATCCACATACAGGAAGAAGATATCAGTACGCGTTCCCATGTGCTCTGCAATATCTGTCAAAATCCATTTTACACGTACCGTCTCACGGTCGATACAGATTACGCGCCCGTTATCATATACCAACAGAATGCCATCCTTACATTCAGCCATGTCTATAATGACACCTTCGGGTATTCCTTTCTCACCGAAAGGCAGGGATACAGCATTCTTTTCACCGGGACGATAACAGTAGCACCCTTTCCCATCTATGGCAAACCAGGTATTCTTTTGCTTGTCGACAAATACATAGCGGGGTGTTCCGTCTATCCCTATATCCCACATCCGGGAACGAACATCACAGACAAAGCTCTCCGTATCCCAGTTATAAATGACATATCCGTTTTCTCCCGTCCGTATCCATAAACGTCCTTCACTGTCTTCCACTATCTTCTCAATATAGTTGTCAGGTAAAGACGCAGAACCATTGTCAGTGCTCCGGAATACCTTGAAACGATATCCGTCATAACGTGCCAGTCCGGCAGCGGTGCCGAACCACATAAAACCTCTTGAATCTTTATAAATGGCATTGATTTGGTTGCTGGGCATTCCGTCCTTAACCTCCAGATGTTTGAACATAAAGTCGTGTGAAAAGGCAGAAAAACATGCCACAACGACTGAAACGATAAGTAAAATCAATCTCTTCATAGTAGTAGATATAGGAATATCGTTAACATATTGCAAATGAAACAAAAAGGAATTGTAAAAACAAGGTTTTCAATGTGTTTTTTTATCATTTCATACCCCATCATTTGTTTCCCGGACAGAAAAGAAGGAAGTAACTTCCCTCACAGAAGCTACTTCCCAAAACCAATCAAAAAAAAACCTGTATTAACAACAATCCCTGTATACACGAGGGGTATTTATGAAAACCTATTGCGGTGCATTGTCATAGACGGATTGCAATGTATAAGATGCATCTTCTGTAAAGATGGCCTTTTTCATTACTTCTACTATTTCCGCTGCATTATTCAGATAATCACCGGTAGCATGATTAAACAAGCCTGATTCTTCCTTTCCACTACCTGTACCGCCATTATCCCAATAAACAGGAGCCAATCCGTATTCTTTCGCTGCTTTACATACATATTCCAGATAGTACTTGCGGAAAGATTCCGCACGGTCAGTCGTCCGGCTTACACATCCCATTTCACCAATATATACCGGAATGCCCTTATCTATATACGTTGTCTTCAAACTATTGAATACATCTTTCACATTGTCTTCGTCTCCCCAGTTAGCTTTCTTATCGGCAGCGCCGGTATGCCCCCACTCCGAATACTTTGCATCCAGTGTATATTCATTCGGATCATAGAAATGAACAGATACCATCAGACGATTCTGAACTTTATCAGTCGGCAGTTTGAAGTTGCTCACCGTAAGTGCCACATTGGTACAATACCCCGGCACACCCAGGAAACGATTGCTATTACCACCACCTACAGCACGTACCGCATCTACAAACACCTGATTCCAGTCGTTCAATATTGAATATTGTTTTCCACCATCATTACGGTTGTCGCCCCAGCCCCAACCGCCATCATGAATTTCATTCATCGACTCGAATGCCAGGAAGTTGCCCTTATCCTTAAAACGTTCGGCTATCTGTGTCCATACAGCTTTCAATTCTGTTTTAATTGCGGTATTTTTAGTTTCATCCTGAGCAGCATCTTTAATGCTAAGCCAGTATTCACTATCAGCTCCATCGTGATGAATATTGACAATAGCATTCAGTCCGGCATTTTCTGCATATCCTACTACCTCGGCAACACGATCCATCCAGGCTTTCTCTATTTCATAACCGGGGGCGTCTCCAATATGTCCCATCCATGTAACAGGAATACGTACGGTAGTAATACCCGCAGCAGCCAATTTATCAAATAAAGCCTGTGTCGTCTTTTGATTCCCCCAGGCCGTTTCATTGGCCACACCACTATTATGCGCATCCAACTGATTACCCAGATTCCAACCCAATCCCAGACTTTTAGCTACAGTCCAGGGATCTTCACCTGCTATTTCATTCGAGCTTATCTCACCTCCCGCCAACTGCTTCACGGTCACAGTTGTTGCCGGCAAGTCACCCAAAATAAAAGTAATGGTACCGGTACGTTCTTTTCCGGTATTGGCAGCGATGATAAAAGTCTTCGTTTTATCCACCATAGCGCGCGTTTCTGTTTTCTCGGTAATCCAGCTATCATTAATAGTTATAGTTGGTTCACCGTTAGTCATCACTTTCACAGTGATAGTACCACCCGCTGCCGATATGTCTTCAAACAAGACAGTCTCCAGATCCAGTCCTTCGGTAGCTGTTTGAATGACATTGAATGTCTCTGTCAGGTTACCACCTTTCACAGTAATAACAGATGTACGATTATCGGTAGTTGAATTGGATTTTACATCTATCGTATATTTAAAGACCGTAGCAGAAGCCGAAACTGTCGGAGTCACTACGCACCAATCCTGGTTACTGGTAACTTCCAACGTCACATTCGATTTCACAGAGAGTGTGTTTGTACCTCCGGCTTTGGAAAAACTCATTCCATTCGCCAGAATGTTTTCGGAAATTGTTATTTCCGGTGTTACAGGATCATTGTCATCACTGGAACATGCGGCAGCGAAAGCAGAGAGAGCAATCGTCAACAGCAACAGATAAGCTTTAATTTTATTCATGAGCATTATGTTTTTCGTTCTCAAATATTAGGTTATGGATAGAAATCCGTGTTGGCAAAGATAGGGCAAAGCAGCCACACAAAGCGTTTAGGATGTTATATGGAAGGGTATAATTTGTTATTACCCCTGGACGAAAGGTTTCCAATAGGCGACATACCATTTATCGCATTTCCGTGCAAATGAAAAGCATACCGAAAATCCGCTTTCCCGTATACTGGGAAAGCAGATTATTCACTTAATACTAAAGACTAACTGCTTCCTGATTCTGACCCTGTATTTTTGCTATCAGGTATTTCACATTCGCTATATGCGAACAGAGTATATGTGACATCGATCTTGCCTGTTCTATCTCTTTCGTCATATCCATCAGAAACTTCATCTGATAACCAACGTGTTCAGCTGCAAGTTTACGTTCCCTGTTAGAGATGTTCTGTTGCATCATATACAGACCGAATCCTTCAATCAGTGGTTTTATACCTAAAGACTGATAGGTACCAAAACGGCCCATAAAGAGCTGAAATTTTCCAAGCGTATGAAGTAAATTATCCAACCGCTCCATATCCGTTCCCTGAACACAGTAGGTTACAGGATTTACAAAACGATTGAGGCTGAGATAAAAGCCTAACATCTCTCCTTCCGAGGCAAAAGCCGTGTACATAAATGGAGTTTCGTTCCCCGGACGAAACTGCCCATTGTTTAATGTAGCTTCCATAAGCATTAATTTTGAAAAAGTGAATAAATAAAGATTCTGAAACCACCATACAGAAGACACGCAAACAGGCATAAAATGCCCGCCACGTCTTTAGGCAGGTTCCCTGCCGATGCGTTAATATGAAGAGTGTTGCAAATATACGATATAAATCAGACAAAGCAAACTGGGAAATAGCAAAAAACAACCTCACTCGCAAACAGTCCATCGAAAAATGTGATATTCCTTGCATAAGACTCTTATTATAAGTACGATACTTCAGGGAGCCCGGCAAGTTGGCAAAACCAGGCTACTAAAAAGATTCGGTGCAGAGTGCTTCGAAGAGATCTGTTATATCAACTTTGATGAGTGGACTATCTCCCAAGGTATTCATCGAAGGAAGCCGCATATTTGAAGCATTTAAAGGAGCACTGACAGAGCAATATGTTCTACAGAAACTCTCTCTTTCCTCAACTCAACGCTAACTATTATTGGACCTCCGATGCAAATGCCGAAGTTGACTTTCTTTTTTCCGATGGTCTTTATGCATATCCATTGGAAGCAAAAGCCGGAAATAACGTACATGCAAAAAGCCTGAAAGTGTACGATAAAGAATACAATCCACAACTTCTTTTCCGTACCAGCTTGCTGCCGTATGAAAAAAAAATGGGAAGTTAGTAAACATCCCTCTGTATTTGCTGTTTGCTCTGCCCAAAGTACTTACTTTGTGAAACAAGCAATAGTTTCAGTTCATTCGTTCTCGTTATTTTTTACGTACAACTCCAACTTCTACCAACGAGCTTTCACCGTTGACTATCAAAGCATTACAAAAAGTCAATTTTCTGTTTACAAGGAGTTAAGAGTTTGTCAACAAGAAGTTAACTCCTTGTCGACAAACTCTTAACTCCTTGCAGGCATGAAACTGAGTATTTTTCTATTACTTTACATATAGCACTCTGTATAACACAAAAAACAAATGCACCTGGTCGGCTAACTCCTTTTCTTCTTGTTTAGTCTGAACTTTAATCGCACTTTCAATGCACATTGGTGATCGCACTTTCCTTTAGCTCCCGCCTTCCACATCCAACGGGCGGAATATTCCACACCGAACCCTAATTGGGGAATGAGATAGTAATAGAACTGAATATCAGCTCCTGCGGCAAAACGGGTGAAAGAAAAGTCCTCTTCACCGTAATAGCCTTCTTTTTCACAGCTACTCATTTCATCTTCCGAAAAATTCTCTTCTCCATAGAAATACTTCCAGTTGTTCCATCCAAGCGTGGGGCCAATGCTCAGGGCAAGATGTTTCCAATAGGAAGTATGCAATAAGTTGATATTACAATATCGGGCGTCACGTCCCCATTCCGAAGGTTCCATAGACAAGACATAACCGGTAAGACCGACTTCTGCAGTCAAAGACAAAGTCCGGTTCCGGCAATAGGCATATTCAAATCCGGCACCAGTCCCCAGTATTGCCGTAGAGGAGCGATTCCGTTTTCCGAGTGTAGGGATATAGTTCCACTGACTGCAAACGATATTATCAATAAGAATCAGATTCCAACGACCTCGCGGCACGTCAAAGTCCCAAAACATTTCCGGCTGGTTCTGAGCCACACTATATTCCAAAGAAAGCAGAGAACAAAAAAGAATGCCCGCAAGAAAGCGGAACCCACGTTTCAGCGTGTTGTGTGAGGTTGGATGAGTCATAGTAATTCGCTTTAAGATAAATGGTTTTATAACTTAAATGCGCGGGAAAAAGAAATACTGCTTTATAAAAACGAAATCTACTTGAAATATTCTATCCCCAGATAGAGTGCACTTCTATCAAAACGGCACCCTCTCCTTATCAAATGCGTGAAAATAGGTTCATGCCTTATTGCACGTCCGCAAGACCTCCCCGGTTAAGAACATATTCTTTTCATCTTATATCTGCTTGATTTACTCCGAATGTTCCAAATAGTTAAGTCTTTATTTTGTCATTTAAAAAGGCCTTCAACTCGTGAAAGCCTTTTTAAATGAGAGGGAAATCAGAGGATGATAAATGTTCAATTAACAAACTCATTTTTTTACGAAGTTCTCCCTCCTGTCATTAAGACTTACAGCCTCGCGATAGACCGAGAAGTTTCTTTCATAATATCGCCAAGCTCGGATAAGGCGATAGATAGCGTATTTAATTCGTCGGGAGTGAAATCGGCAGATTTACCATTCACAATGTTACCATTGACACGCTGATAGAACCATTGGCGAGTTTTCCCGAAATAGTTTTTTGCAATATATGACATAGAAGCAAAATCCAGAACCCGATCGAGCTTTTGTCTAATCTCCACTATTTTAATCAGATTCTGAGATTCAGTTACAGATAGCTTGGCTCCAGCCTGAAAAGCTGCTGCAAATGCTTTTTTGTCTTCTGCCGAAAGAGACTGCAAAAACGCATTGAAACGTTTCTTATGAGCTGCCTGTTCTTCCGGTGTCTTAGCCACACTGAAATCGGCTTTCCATTTTTCTAATTCTTTCTGTGCATCCATAAGGCTATATTTTTATTAATGAAATGAAAGAGTAGCCCCTCGCAGAGCAAAGGGCTACCTTTCATTCAGCTTTTTCCGCAGCTTCAATCCGAGCCTTTAGCTCTTCTTCTTCAGTCATACAAAGATCGCGATTCTTAATGACATAACAAAGATAATAACCTTTTGGTAATTAAACGAACTTTTCAGGATATATTTTTAATGCAAATCTAACCTTAAATCCGCAGTGCAGAAAGTAAATGTCAACAACACTTCTTCTCTTTCTGTTCCCTATTACCATTGAGGAACAGCAAAAAGCTTATGGAACGTAAATTTCACTTCCATAGAAGTGCTGAAACCAAGCTCCTTGATTACATCTCCATCAGGTGTACCGAAAGCACAACCCGCATTCTTTGTTACCCCGTAACAGTTCCAAAGTTCCAGACGATACTTGGAACTATCATTGGCATCAAGCACTTTTGTCGCATCAAACGTTACCTCTGAACCATCAAGATAGAGATTATCCAACACAGCATGCGTACCAGGGAAGAAACCGTAAAGATCTGCCACTTCAATGAAGGTCATAATGGAACCAGCTGCACAACCAGTACCTTCATACTTGATGTCGAACTGCGGAGCAACAAGACTATATTGGAAATTTTCATATTTCACTTCTAATGTACCTCCGGCATTATACCCCCATGTACCCGCACCATCCCAATTAGGGATAGTGACTAAATTTGGGATATATACACCTTTCCCATTGCCATCAGTAAAGACTGTGCAAGTTATTTCCAGTCTATTACTGAAATGTAGTGCCGGTTCGGAAGCCAGATTCTGCGAATTACTGAAAGCGCTGTTCAACACTTTGCCGTCTGCCGCACCTTTACCATAAATGTTGAATAACTCGACACGATAATTACCTTTACCCTCAATATCTCCATAGAAAAAATTATTGGCATTGAACTGAATGGCATTGCCATCGCACTTCATCTCATCAATACGTACGAAAGCGTTAGGATATCTGGTCAGCAAGTCCGGGAAATCAAGGGTAAATACCATAGCATCGCCGCATGAGCCTTCATATGTAAAAGTATGCTGACCAGCCAACTCAGTCGGAGCCAAACGCCCGACTTCGGTTCCCCAAGTACCACTCTCATCAGCACCTGCACAAAGCAATGTAACAGGAATCTTGGTATCGGCTTCCGCCTTGCGCTGACTGTAATAATTGACCGAGTAAGCATAACCGTCTTTATTGGGAAGAGCAATCTGCAAACCGTCACTCGTCAAGGACAGGATATTCAGCTTACCACTCTTTACCGCTACCCAAGTATTGGCACAAAGTACATTGATATCAATGTCAATCACTTTGTTCGCCTCATCAATAGTATATTTACCTGTTTCATCAGTAGCTACACCGTCATCAGTCAAACGATGGATATTGACAGTTCCGTCTTCGAAAAACTCCATGTAACCATAATCAACTCCATAAGTATAACCAATCCAGCCATTCTCAGTACCCATTTCCCAATGAATTTCTTTTCCGATATTGGGCTGTCCGTTAGATACTATAGCCCAGTCGTACGTTTCGCCCCACTGCGTGAACGGACCTTCGAATACATGTTGTTCACCATCCTGACCATTGTCAATATACCATTTACTATAAAGCAATGAGCGGTCAAACGGAACATTCTTGGCGGTAGAAACGGCACGAATAGCCAAAGCTTGATAGACAGGAGTGGTGGCACGAGTAGCAAGAGCACTATTGAAGTGATAGCTCATGGCAAACTGAGTATCAGAAACATTGATGGAACCGGAAAGATAGCAGCCTTCCACACCAACACCGGTAGTAGTGCCTTGTGTGCGCGAACCTGCGGCAGGCATAAAGATAGAGTTTCCGTTAGGACCGATGAACTTATAGCCGGCAACACCTTCCACTTCCACCCACTCTCTGGTACAGAGTGCAAAGAGTTCTTCAAACTCAGCAATGGTAGGCATGGTCACTTTACCTTCAAATGCTTTATAGGCAAGGTCATTAGCTGTTTTGTAGATATCGGCAGAAGCATAACTTGCAGGATCGATACTGGTATTAAAACCTGTCTTATCACCGAAACCGAACAGACCACCAATTTCCGTTTCTGAGGTAGCACCTAAATTGTACTTTGCCCATTTAGTAGAAAGCCCAAGGTCAACAAGGTCATTATCAAGATCAAACGTATGCCCAGTCGTAGTGAATGACTTTTCTTCACCATAGACCATACCTGCACCGAGATCAAGATAAGCCACATAATAATAAGTAGTATTGGCCAACAAGCCTTCTACATCTACCGTATAGCTTTCCTTAGGAACAGTAGCAATACGTACACCGGCACGCACATTTTCCGTACCTTCTATACCCGACACAATGATACCACCTTCCGCATCCGCAGGAAAGCCAATAAGCGAACCAGACAAAGTAACCTTGTTAGCATCTATCTGGGTAGCATCGCCGGTAGTAGCACGAGCATTAGTCAGTACAAGGCTCTTTACTTCACCTTTATAAGTTACTTTGCCTTGTAAAGTGACATAAGCCTGATAATAGATAGTTTGATTCAAGCTGCCATTTACCGTGGCAGTGAATGTTTCACCGCCCGTAGCAACAATCCTTTCGGTGAGCGCATCGGCCGCAGCACCGTAATTAAAACCAATGACATAAGCACTTGAAGCCTGACTTTCAAGCCCAGATACGGTTCCATGTAATGTTGCTGATGTAGCAGTCACATCTGCCGAACCTGTTACCACGGAGTTATCAGTAAGCAATGGCTGTTGGTTTATGGCATAATCGTCATCGCTGCATCCCGTCGCCCAAATACCCATGACGAGAGCCATTATTCCGAATAATATTTTGTTCTTCATTATACTAATTCATTTAAGTGATTACTCAATAGTCATGGAAACAATCTCAACCTGTACATTCGGGCTTCCATCTTCCAAGGTTTCCACTGTAGCAAGTCCCTTGTTCTGGATTCCGATGATAAGACAGCAATTGGTTTCAAAAGTTTGCGTAGCACCTGTAGTGTTTGGCAATGATACTGTCTGGATTGCTCCCGCAGTTGTATCGAATTTCGAAGCATACTCCAAAGCGTAACAACCATCTTCAAACGAATCTCCGATTCTGTTTTCCATAATCACAGTTTTAGGAGCTGCCCCCTCGTTCCAGGTTATACCACTCAGCACCTTGTACTGAATCTTCAAAGTCTGGTTCTTTTTTAGCTTAACTTTCGTTATGTCGATACATTCATTCTTACCACCCCATGAGTTATAAAGCTGGATACGCAAACGATCAGGATTTCCATCACCAAAGATGATTTCCAACTTACTGTTGTCCACTTTGATTTCGGTGGGTCCTTCCGTCCCGCCGCTAATCTTCTTATAGAGCAGATTAGCTACAAGATAAGAATTCACCACGCCATTCTCATCTTTTGATTCGGGAACACCAATGACCAGTGTCTCACCAGCCTCCATGGCAAGTACCGTAAAATCTTTGCTTGTAACAGCAACCGTACGCTGATCACTGGAAGCGGTAAGGAGGGTGATTTCGCTATCGAAGGTTATTACACCCTTTGCAACGCTTACCTTACCACTGGCTTCACCGAATTCATAATTATAAGAGCCATCGGAAGCCTTACTTAGGATAAGTTCAAAATCTTCCACCTCATCACCGGCAGCAGGAGCCCATGAGTCGTTGTACACACCTCCCGTTACACTTTCCCATTTCTGTACGTTAGGAGAACCGTTCCACCACAACCAATCGTAAGGTGCTTCGGTATCAAGGTTAAATGTCATCTGGTTACCGACATAAGTCACACCGTTGATTTCGGTCGTGAAGAGGTCATCAAGAAGATTATCGAATGTGGGAAGCACGGGGGCTACTTTCTCAATCTCTCCACTATCTTCTTTGGGAATGCATTCACCCTTGGTTTCAATCACTTCTTCAGAAACAAAGTTCCATACAATATACCAGTTACCTTCGGAATTGGTACGTTTAGTTACTAATTGCAATATATACGGAGTAAGTTCTATTATCTGTATATCTTGCGTGTAGTTAGCACACATATCATCGGCATTCACGTTGTGCATGGAGTAGCAATCGGTGAACGAGATGGTAGGTTTAGTCTTTTCAGTAAGGTTCATATTGAACTTGCCTTTCATGTTTGCACCTGTGCTTGAGCCTTTTTCTCCGGATTCACCACGATACATAGTAGCCACACAGCCGTTGACGGCATCCATGCTGAAAGTCATATATGAGTCCATGTAAGGATCTGTTGCAGGGATAAGCCAGCTTTGAAAACCCGGATCCCAGTTGGGTTTCCAATTTCCGGTGCCGAAGACGATGTCTTTGTAAACTCCGTTATCCACATCATCCTGAGTATAGCCGGCACCGTCACCATCAGGATCGTAAGGAGACAAATACATCACAGGCCCCGAACACTGACCGATACCATAGTTCGCATCGCAAGGATACCATTTCTTACTAACCCCTTCAGCCAATGTCTCAGCATCAGGCAGAGCATCACCCGACTTAAAGTTCTTATCGGACAGCAGGAACCATTTCTCATCTTCCAGCAACGAGAAATCGTTTTGTGCTAAACTGAAAGTATAGGGTTCACCATACACGACACCACCGGGCGTCTCTACGCCGAAAGTCACCTCATACGAACCTGCAAAAGGTAATTCAATGGCAAGTTCACTTTCTTGCGAACGTCCCTGAGGAGTAACCCACAGCGGAGTACAACCGGTGATATTTGATTTGAGGCGTACTTGATTTCCTGCGATAGTCACAGTGTAGGCAATACCTTCCGCCAAGTCATCGGATACATAGGTCTTCTTACCCATATCATACTCATCGGGTGAACAGGCCGACAACATCAGCACCAAGCCTGCAATGAGCGAATATATATAATGATTCAATTTCATATCTTATTATTTTTAATGTTTTTCCTTGATAAACCTAAGCCTTCATGGATTTACCAACCGGCATTTTGAGTAAGCACATTACCCGAAAGGGTGATTTGTGTATTAGGAATCTGCATCAAACCTTTCTTCGAAGTGAAGTTACTTTCGGAGAACGAAGTGGTTGCCTCATTTCCGCCATTTGTCACCTTGGCACCATTTTGTGCAGCAGTAATAATACGTGCAGCGTATGCACCATCCTTCTCATAACGCATCAGGTCCCAATAGTGAACACCCTCGAAAGCCAGTTCAATAGCACGTTCTTTACGGATGTTTTCAATACTGTAAGCCAGTGTTTCACCGGGATATACACGCTGGTGAACCTGATTCAATCCATCGGCATTGCCATTGAGTTCGGAATGCATCAGCAATACATCAGCATAGCGCATGATAGTGTAATCCTGATAGTAAGTAACATTCTGATGCTGTTCACCCAACTTAAATCCTACTTCCTGACGTGTACCATCGGCAAAACACATCGGCGCATACTTGCGGGTATAATAACCGGTATATTCATACGAATCGGTAATGTCAGCATCAAAACCGGCCTCACTACAACTCCATACACAAGCGCTGAAACGGGGATCATTCTTATATTGCTCCACGAAAGTGGGAGTCACCGGACAAGCGCCCCAGCCGCTGGCAATGCATACGCTCGTAGCATTCCTGTTACGTGGTCCCAAATAGACCGAGAACGTATTACCATCACCATTACCGTTATAGTCATGAGTAGTATTCATCTTCAGGTTGAGCACTATTTCCCTTGAGAGTTTGCCTTGTCCGGCTTTCCAAGCGGAGCCGTCATACCACTTGCCGGCGTATGTCGTATTCCAGGCATAAGTGTCGCCATTCGAAGCATCAGTAGTACAAGCAGGCATCCAGAAGTCGGCATAGTTTTTCTCCAGTTCATATTTTCCATTCTGCACCACATCGTTGATAGCAGCCACTGCCTCAGCCTTGGTGCATGAAGGGTGTTCGGCACCGTAATAACCGGTATGGTAAAGATAGGCACGAGCCATCAATGCCTCTGCCGCATATTTGGTGATGCGACCATCGTTAGTATCGCTATTATCCAAGGGATAAGCATCGGCAGGAATATGTTCGATGGCATATTTAAAGTCTTCGAAAATGAGCTGATAAACATCGCTTGCCGGAGAACGGGGAATATTCTCTTCGGAAGGAGCGGTAAGCAAAGGAACATCTCCAAACATACGTACAAGATCGAAGTAAAGAATACCGCGAATGGCATGTGCTTCTCCCATCACTCGTCCTTGTGCCTTGATGTCCCCTGCCCAGTCGATATTATCTTCCTGAACAATGAGCTGATTACAACGGAATATAGCTTTATAATAGTTCTGCCAATCCACATTAAAGATATCATTGTATGAAGGAGCGATCCCCAGATTGAACTGGTCAATCACATTGTTGTTTTTAGCATCAGAAAGGCCAAGACCTGCAAAAGCCTGTTCGGAAGCAAACTCCGCCAGCAAATACATACCTACTCCTTCATCTGAAATAGTACGTTGCCATCCATCATAACAACCCACTAAAGCCATTTCTGCGGATTCCAAATTACTGTAAGCCGTTTCAGTGTTCAAATCCTTTTTTGATGAAGTGTCAAAGAAGTCTTCACACGACGTGAAAGCTAAAGCTGACACAACGAGCGCGCTCGTTAATAATATATGTTTTGTATTCATATTACTTTTCTTTTTCATGATTTAAAACGCAAGATTAATACCTACAATGAAGGTACGGGGGTGTGGATAGTAACCCATATCTACTCCCGACACCCATGTCTGGTTGGTCGTACCGTCTGAGTTCTGCTTGTTACCGTCTGTACCGTTGTATGAACCGATTTCAGGATCCATACCATCATACTTAGTCAGTGTGAAGAGATTCTGAGCCTGCACATAGAGGCGCAATTTAGACAGCCCCTTCCAGGAGATGAGACGTTTGAAGTCATAACCCAGAGTAATATTCTGCAAACGGATGTAGTCACCATCCTGCAAATAGAGATCAGAGAATTGCCAGTTACCTACATCACCATAGGTTACACGGGGAATCCGATTACTGGTACCTTCACCCGTCCAGCGATTCAGTATCTGACGACTGTAATTGGACTGTGAGGAGTTTGGGTCACGATAAGATTGAGCTATCTGGAAACCGGCGGCACCGGTAGCGTTCAAACTAAGATCGAAACCTTTATAACCCAAGTTAATATTGAAACCGAATGTGTATTTAGGAAGTCCGTTACCCAAGTCTACTTTATCCTTGGCGTCGATGACACCATCATGATTCACATCTACATACTTCACATCACCGGGTTGTACACTGCTTTGGTACACACCATTTCCGGCAGCAATCCAATCATTAATCTCCTGTTTGTTCTGAAAAATACCGGCTGTTTTGAAGCCCCAGAAGTAACCTATAGCATGACCATTCTCAGCACGGTAGAACTCTTCCGCATTACTATAGATTTGATTGGTAGCACCATGAATAATACCATCTTCGGTAGGGATACTTCCCACTTCGTTGTGGTTGTATGCTAAGTTGGCACCTACGCTATAAGTGAAATCCTTCCCTATTTGGTCATTCCAGGAGAGCCCCAGTTCAACACCTTGGTTTTTCACATCACCACCGTTGATAATAGGGCCACTGGTACCTGCCGTTGCCAATACGGGAGCTTGTACCAACCAGTCCTTGGTATTCTTGATATAACCGTCGGCAGTAAGTGCGAGACGCCCATTCAGGAAACGGGCATCGATACCCACATTATATTGTTCAGAGGTCTCCCATTTCACTTTTTCATTGGCCAGACGGCTGGTATAAGAACCCGTAACCCAGGCATCTTGACCTCCACCGGAACCAAAGTTATAATTGGTATTCGTGGTGGACACAGGAGCAAGATATTGATAGCAGTTGATATTGGCATTACCTACCTGCCCCCAGCTGACACGTATCTTTAAGAAATCGAACCAGGATTTCACCGATTCCATGAACTTCTCTTCGGAGATAGTCCATCCGGCAGATACTGAAGGAAAATATCCCCAGCGGTTACCTTTGGCAAACTTCGATGAGCCATCGGCACGCATGGTGGCATTCACCATATAACGTTCTTTCCATGTCCAACCCAAACGAGCGAAATATGACATACCACGGGTAGAGTCGTAAGGAGAACCTTTCACTGTCTTATTTTCCGTGCCGTTGGTATTTACCAGATAAGCATGATCCCAATCATCGAATCCGGGGATAAGACCAGTATTGGAGCCTTCGGTATTACTACCATCATAGGTAGACAATTCGCTACCTATCAAGGCATTGATATGATGTTCAGTAGCAATATTGAAATCGTAAGAGAGAGTATTGGTCCACACCATCGACAGACCGTGACCATGACTTTGATTCACTTTGCTCACGGTGTTGGCCGTTTGCGGGGTAAACTGATACTTCGGTGTATAGGCACGGTATTCGGAAGCGCCGTAGCTGATACCGTAGACCGTTTTAAATCTCAAGTTTTTGATGGGTTCAATCTGCACATATACGTTAGCATCGAGCGAACCATTCTTGCTGTTGTTATAGCGATTCACCATCATGTTTCCATAAGGATTACCATCGTTTACATTCCAGTCGGAGTTTACCGTAGAATTGTAGTTGCCATCAGCATCATAAACGGGAATAATAGGAGATGCGGAGAAAGCACTGCGCAGGTTGTTATTCCAGATGTTTCCCGTACCCATGCCTCGTGTGTCTTTCCAGACAAAACCCACATGTTCGCCCACAGTCACCAGTCCGTTCCACATCTTATGTTCAGAGTTGACGCGGAAGTTATATCTTTTATAATAAGAAACATCTGAGCCACCAATCAGGCCATCCTGACCAGTGTATCCACCTGAAATAGCATAAGTAGAAGTTTTGGAACCACCTGTGAACGAGAGGTTGTGGCTGGTAGTTAATCCACCATCTTCAATAGCCTGGTCAATCCAGTCAGTATCATATATATTCCCCCTGGCATCATGTATGGAGCTAAGCGAAGCCCAATCCACCGGCGACATGCCTGAATTGAGACGGGCTTCATCCATAATGCTCATATACTCTGAAGCATTGAGCATACTGTATTTGCGACCTATCGTCTGCCAACCGGCAAAACCATCATAGCTGATTCTGCAAGTACCTTCCTTACCACTTTTAGTAGTAACCAACACTACACCATTGGCAGCCTGCGCACCATAAATAGCAGCCGAAGCTGCATCTTTCAATACATCGATACTTTCAATATCAGCAGGATTCAAAGTAGAAATGTCGCCACCCACACCATCGATAAGATAGAGAGGCTGAGAATTACCCACCGTACCCAATCCACGAATGGTTACACTCATGCTGGCACCCGGCTGTCCGGAAGTAGAGACGATGTTCACACCGGGTGTTTGTCCCTGCAAAGCAGAGAGAGGGTTCGTCGTGTTCAGTTTAGCAATGTTTTCACCCTTCACCTGAACTGTAGCACCGGTTACCAGCTTCTTCTTCTGAACGCCGTAACCTACCACGACTACTTCATCCAGCATTTCGGTATCTTCTTTTAATGAAACATTGATAACCGAAGAATCACCTACTTTAAATTCCTGAGATTTGTAGCCGATATAAGAGAATACCAGCGTTTGCCCGGTTTGGGCTGTTACGGAATATTTACCGTCCATATCGGTTATTCCACCGGTGGAAGTCTCTTTCACTTGGACGCTGACACCAATCAACGGCTCATTGTCCGTGGCAGATGTCACAACTCCCGAAATGGTTTTGCTTTGAGAAGGGATAGCCTGAAGACTACTGATTGCAGGTACCAGAAGTAGCAGTACCAATGCAACACGGCATAAATGCAAATTTATGCACTTTTCAAAGAATGTCTTTCTCATTGTACATTGTTTAATGGTTAATATCAAAGATTTTATTGTGTTCTTTTTCGTTTACAAAAGAAACCACGACAAATGTATGGAATAAAGTTGAAAGACTTTGAAAAGAATGTTATGAAGAGGAGACAGATTGGTTAATCCTTGCTCCTGAAATGTTACTAATAAAGGTACAATTTGTTTTTATCCCCCTCACAGAGGTACTGTGAAGGGGATAATGACTTACTGATTCACAACGAAATTACGTATCTGACACCCGGTTCTCTCACCTTTGGCTATACGCAAACGCAAGGTATGCCGACCGGAAACCAGTTCTGTTTCCAGCATATACACCCATGGAATATATAAGTTCCGACTCCAATCAGTAAATGTATCCAGCTTCTTGAACGGAGCGCCATCCACACTGTATTCCAGCACACAGGCTTGCGGACCGGCTGCGCAGAAGATACCTACAGCGCGTCCTTCAAAAGAGAATAAAAAACTGGCTCCGGCACGGTCAGCCACCAACATGGGAACATGTACGAAACCTTTACGGGTATTCCCTTTCACTGTAGGCGTCCAGTCATCCACCACTTTCCAACCATTCAGTTGCTTGGCGGAACGGATATCCGCAAATACACCTTTATCATAAGAATAGGAATCTATCGGTCTTTCCGGCACCTCATGTGCCCGGACGGTTTTCTTTACCACGTCGCCACTCCATTCAAGGTCGAAGAGACGGTTAATAGCGGCAACATAATATGTATGACCATTCCAAGCAGGATGTGTGCCACCAAATTCTTTCCAATCAAACTCGCCATCGCGCATACGCTGCGCCACTTCTTCCGCCAGATTGATAGAGGAAACATAATAATGATTGGCTACACTTTCATGATTCATAATAACCTGGGGTTGTATACCCTTGTCCAACAAAGGTATGAATGGATCGTAAATAAAGTGAAGCATGACAATATCCATTTCCGGACTGACAGTACGGGCATGACGAATAATACCCTCCATACCGCGCGTCTGCCGGATATAATCGAATCCGTTTGTATCATCATTTACCGCTGCCTCAACAAATAATAGATCAGGCATTCCTTTCTGCAACACATCATTTTCAAAACGGAAAGCATGAGGAGTGCTTCCGGTAGAAGGTATTCCGGCATCAATGAACGTAAATTCAGTTTCCGGGAAACGCTGTTTCAAATCTTCCTGTATCATATTCCGCCAACCACGCATTTCGGTAATGGAACCACCCAGAAAAGCGACACAACCTTTTTTCTCTTTTGCAAACTTCAGATAAGAGTTAGTAAGGCTACCACGTTGATGGATCACTTGTTTCTTCTGATAATCCGGTTGGTTACGGATTATAAAATCAACAACCGGTTCAGCATTATCTAAACTATGGGGATGATGATCGCAACCGGGTTTCAATATGATTTCGACATTACCTCCCAAAGCACGATAACGTTCAGCAGCAATCTTCATGTGCTTTTCATACGGCACAATCTTGTCACTATCACCACAAACGCCCATCACTGGAATACCGGCAGCCGCTAATGGAGCCAGGTTATCAATCGGATTTCCTTTGAAATCTTTGGCATTTTCTTCAGTCAATCCCCATTCTGCAAGGAAGCCTTTCCAGAAATCACGTTCCCAGTTCTCGGAGAAATAGAGCATATCGCATACAGGAGCGTCCACATAGATACAGGCCACTTTATCAGGATTATTTGCCGCCCAGTTAAATGCGAATAATCCGCCACGACTGAAGCCTTCTAACGTCACTTTGGGAGAAAGACGATAATATCTGCACATGACTTCATAGAAATCAGTGCCCAAGCGTTGCGCACGCGGACTTCCATAAAGATGAGTCAAATCATAATACGCCACATGAAAACCTTTTTCCAACAAAGCCTTATCTACCGAAGGGAAAGCTCCGAAAAATGCAGGACGCCATATCCAGGGACGCCCTTCCGCTACCTTGCGGGGAGCAACAACGATAGCGCGGCGTGTATTACAAATAAAATCATAACGATCGAACCCTTCCCATTGCGACTTCTTACCGGGGAAAGGTTGATCGGTAACAATTGCAGGCGCCTCATTACCGGTCAGTGTACGATAAAGTTCACCGGCAATCAATGCAGCTCCTTGTTCATTGGGGTGGATACCATCCGTATAGTAATCAGGATATGGCTTCAGCAGTGCATAAAGATCCACAACGGGCAGATGACGTTTCTTCGCTACACTGCGTATTACAGGAATAATACCGTTTGTAATTACGCTATCGTTAATACCAAAATTCCGTTTTACGGCAGGAACAGGCAGACAAAGATATATCTTAGGTTTGGAAGGCAATTCCTGAAGAATATCCAGCATTTCCGTCAAATCCTTCTTAAAATCTTTTCCATAACGCCAATTCCAGGGTTTACTGTCATTCGTTCCCAATTTAATGGTAACGATATCCGGCTGAAATGCCAAAAGATCACGAAACTTCTGTTCGTGCATATAAGGATGATCTCCCTTATTCAGCAATACACGGGCACTAATTCCGAAATTGCGGACATCGTACCCTTCACCCAAAAGCTGGGAAAGTAACCCCGGATAACTGTTCTGAAACTGATTTTTAATTCCTGAGCCATAAGTGATACTGTTTCCAACACAGGCAATCTTTACAGGTCTCTTTTCTTGTGCCACTGCCCACAGACTGAACAAGCACAAAAAAAGTAAAAGAGTGTTTTTCTTTTTCATAATATCTATATTAAATATACTCCATAGCATTTTTGACCGACACAAAGATACATTTTATTTTAAAACCAAAGTCTAATGATTAGTCACTTAAAGGTTATCAACACTCTCGTATACGTATTTAGTTTGGATAAAATCTCCATCCTCGCTCCATAAATAGATAATATCTTCAAAGAAAGTCCCAGCCCAATACCATGACCTGAATATTCCCTTGTATTGGTTGCACGATAGAATGCCTGGAAAATAAGCTGTATTTCATCTTCAGGAATGCCAATACCTTTGTCTTCTATTTCCAAAATAGTGTTCCCTTCCTTAGGATACAGCCGCACGGCTACAGGTTGTTTTCCGGAATATTTACAGGCATTGTTCAGTATATTACGGATTGCTATTTTCAGCAAATGCAAATTAGCCCTTACCACTGGCAGGTTCTCTTTCTGAAATGTATTACTGAACTGCATCCGCTCATTCTCGGCACACAGTATGATCAGAAGTTCTGCCAGGTCCACATCTTCCATATTATTCTTCAGAAGTTCTTCATCCTGATGCGAAAGGAAAAGGAGGGATTTTATCAACAAGCTGATTCTTTTGCTTTCATCCGAAATACGGTTCAAAGCCTTGATATATTCTTGTGGCGAACGTTCTTTCAGCAAGCTGATTTCACACTCTCCCTGAATGGCCGTCAGCGGATTATTAAGTTCATGGGAAGCACTGCTTACGAAAGATTTTTCGGACTTGAAAGCCGCGTCTATGCGGTCGAGCATACCATTGATAGAAGTGATCAGATCGTCCAGTTCGTCATGGTTACCGGCTGTCTTAATCCTGATATTCAGATTATTCCCCCGGATGCGCCGCAGCTCTTTCAAAATACGCTTCACCGGTGCCAACATTCGATTGGCATAAAACCTTCCAATGAAATAAACCGATATGGAACTGAAAATGAACAAAAGAAGTATCAGGATAAGCACATGATTCTGTATCTCCGTTCCATAGTTGTTCCGGGCAAGTATCAGAACTATAAAATTACCTTCATTATCCGGGTAATACAATGCCGCACCCACCTCTTTTTTATAACGGAATGAAACCGGCTCTTCCATGAATAGTCGCTTCTGCTGCTCTTTGTTCAGATACTTATCAAGTGTATCTTTCACAGTCTCCATGCTATCGGTATTCAGTAAAATTTCCTTAGCCTGGGGAAGAAGCCCTTCGTATTCCTGACGGATAATTTCATAACTGCTCTCGTCTACTTCATCCTTTTCCCAATGTTTCTGGGCAGTAAGATAGGCTTTATCTGCCAGGTAAGAATCGTACAGCCTATTGATATAGTTATAAATGAAAAAATAGAAAACAACCATGATACAGGTAAGCATACATATCGTGATACCCGTATAGAACAACGCTATTTTACTTCCTATCTTCACTACGATTCTCCGTTTAATGAGATTCCATAATATAGCCCAAACCTACCACCGTATGGATAAGTTTGTTTTCATAATCTTTATCAATCTTAGTACGCAGGTAGTTCACATACACATCTACTACATTGGTATTCGTATCAAAATTCTTATCCCATACATGTTTCAGGAGATTCACCCGAGAGAGCACAACACCCTGGTTATTCATGAAGTGCTCTAAAAGTCGGTATTCTTTTACCGTCAGTTCCATTTCATGGTCACCACGACGGGCACGCCTGGTATTGCAATCGAGGATAAGGTCACCACAAACAAGCTCCGAAGTTCTTTTCTCCTTGCTCCTGCGCAGCAAAGCGGTGATACGCGCTTCCAACTCCTGAAAGCTGAAAGGCTTCACCAAATAATCATCGGCACCTGCGTAGAGTCCTTTTACAATATCATCTGTTGTACCCAAGGCCGTAAGCATAATGACGGGGGAATCGTATCCATAGAGTTGGCGGTACTGCCTGCATAGGTCCAGTCCGTTCATCTTGGGCATGATTATATCCAGAACAAGTAAGTCAAAAGGTTCGTCCTGAGCCAGCTGCCAACCATCCGCACCATTATAAGCTACAGAAACCGTATGCCCGAATTCCTGCAATCCCCGTTCTATGAAAGAGGCTATATTGACTTCATCTTCTACCAACAGTATCTTTGCCATAGTTTTTAAAACTTAAAGAAAGCACAAATATACGTTTTATAGTTTTTTCTGCTTCAATCTACCGTCTTTATCATATAACATTTTACCATAAACGATCTCGACAATCAACGGGAAAACAAACAAAGCGAAGAAAGTAGCCCCGATCAGACCTCCGATAATAACAATGGCCAGCGGTCGCTGCGATTCGGAACCGATTCCATGACTCAGCGCCGCAGGCATCAGGCCGATAGCCGCCATTGCAGCCGTCATCAGCACGGGCCGAACCCTGGAACGCACACTGGTTTTTACAGCATCGGGCAACGCCAACCTCGCCTGCAGATTGTGTTTGATATCGGATATCATAATCACTCCATTTTGGATACAGATACCAAAAAGAGCAATGAACCCGATACCGGCAGAGATCGAAAAATTAAAGCGGGTTATGAGCAAGGCAGCAATACCACCCACAGCGGCAAAAGGTACATTCAGCAATACCAAACCTGCATCCCGTGCATTGGAAAACAGGATGAAAAGAATAATAAAGATGATGATAATGCTGACAGGAACCACCTGCGCCAAACGTTGAGTAGCACGTTGCTGGTTTTCAAAATCTCCGGTCCACTTCAAAGTATATCCCTCGGGCAAATGCACTGCCGCATTCACTTTCTTCTGAGCCTCAGCAACGGCAGTTCCCATATCTCTACTCCGGACCGAGAATTTCACGGCACAGAAACGGGCATGATTATCACGGAAGATAAGTAAGGGGCCGGTGATAGTCTTTATCTCCGACAGTTCCTTAATCGGCACCATCGTACCATCCATAGCGGGCACCAGTATTTTTCCTATCTCATCTTCGTTGCATCTGAATTCCTCTTTATAACGCACCATGATATTGAACTTCTTCTCATCTTCGTAAAGCAAGGAAGCCGACTTACCTCCAATCGCCATTTCGATAATGGACTGTACATCTTCCTTAGCCACTCCATAGCGTGCGAGCTTATTCTCATCCAGTTCTATGCGCAATTCCGGCTGTCCGATATTTCGTATTACCCCCAAATCTTCGATGCCATCCACGGTTCCCAATATTTTATAAATCTCTACGGCTTTTTTCTCGGACTCATACAGATCTTTACCGAAGACTTTCACAGCTATAGAACCCTTTACACCGGAAGCTGCTTCTTCCACATTATCCGTAATCGGCTGGGAGAAGTTAAAGTCTATACCCGGGTAAATCTCCAGTTCATGTTGCATTTTGTCAATCAATTCCAGTTTGGTAAAGCCGCTTTCCCAGTCCTTTTCCGGATAAATATCTACGTGAAACTCGATATTATAAAATCCGGTGGCATCGGTTCCGTCATTGGGGCGTCCGGTCTGAGACATCACCTGTTTCACTTCAGGAAAGCTTCTCAACTTCGCCCGCATCTTGTTTGCCAGATTGACGGACTCATCCAAAGCTATACTTTGCGGTAAAGTGGCACGGATATAAATAGAGCCTTCATTCAACTGGGGAAGGAATTCCGTTCCGAGGAAAGAAAATACATACAACCCCACCACTGCCACAAGCGTAGCAATCGTAATCGTCACCTTGCGATAAGCATAGCAGACATCAAACAAGGCGGACGATTTCTCATTGACAAAGCGGAGGAACCTGTTATTCTTTTCGCGTACATTCTTCTTTAGCAGCATGGCCGAAAGTACGGGTACCAGGGTCAAAGTGAACACCAATGCCCCCAACAAGGCAAAACCCAGCGTAAAAGCAAGCGGTGAAAACATCTTCCCCTCTACTTTCTGGAAAGAGAAAATAGGAATCAGCGCCGTAATGATAATCAGTTTGGAGAAAAAAACCGCTTTCGCCTTATCTTTGGCAGCATTACGGATCAATCCCATCTTTGACATGACATTGAATGCCGGCATTCCCACTTCACGCGCTTTCTTGTCAAGAACTACAAAGATACCCTCGACCATCACCACCGCACCGTCTATAATAATACCGAAATCAATGGCTCCCATGGACAACAAATTGGCGGACATACCCATTATACGCAGGCAAATGAAAGCAAATAATAATGCTAATGGAATGACCACTGCCACCACCACGGTAGTCCGCCAATCCGCCATAAATATCAACACAATGAAAGTCACAAACAGGATGCCTTCTATCAGGTTGCGTGTCACTGTGCTCACAGCCAGATCTACCAAGTTCTCACGATCATAGAAAGGTACGATCTGTACATCCGATGGCAGCACTTCTTTATTGATATAGGCTATTTTTTCTTTCAGGGCTTTAATCACTTCACCGGGATTCTCCCCCTTACGCATCACGACAATGCCTTGCACGACATCATCTTCATCCATTCGGCCTACTTGTCCGAGGCGGGGTAAACAGGACTCGTGCACATCTGCCAGGTGTTTCACCAGAATAGGAGTACCTTTCACATTTTTCACAACGATATTTCCAATTTCCTCCACATCGTTAATCAGTCCGATACCCCGGACAACATAGGCTTGGGAGCTTTTTGTGATCACATCACCACCGACATTGATATTACTTTTCTCTATGGCTTCAAACAACTCCAGAGAGGAAATATCGTAATTCCTCAATTGGTTGGGATTCACACTGACCTCAAAGGTTTTCACCTCTCCACCGAAACTTACAATATCGGCCACACCGGATACGGAACGTAAATTCCGCTCAATCACCCAGTCCTGAATGGTCTTCAATTCACGAACCGATTTCTTCTCACTTCTCAACGTATAGCGGAAGATTTCTCCCGTAGGACCATACAAAGGCTGTACTTCCGGAGTAACGCCTTCCGGCAAGTCAGCATCATTCAATAGATTATAGACCTGTTGACGGGCTGTAAAATCGTCTACATGATCTTCAAACATTACATTCACCACCGATAGTCCGAACAAGGTGGTAGAGCGTATGTCCGTCTTCTTTTGTACGGAGTTCATTGCTATTTCAATAGGGATGGTAATGAACTTCTCCATCTCCTCGGCACTCCGCCCGGGCCATTGGGTAATAATAGTTACTTTGGTGTTGGTTACATCCGGAAAGGCATCTATCGGGGTATGCTTGAAAGAGACAATTCCTGCAATAACCGCAAGTACCGTAAAAAAGAATATGAAGAATTTATTCTTCAAAGAGAAAGCTATGATGTTGTCTATGAACTTATGCATATCAAATTCTTTATCTGTTATTCAGCATTCAATGCGTTATATACCAGCAATGTGTTTCTATTCAAGATACGGTCGCCCTCCTGCAAGCCGGACTGTATGTAGCACCGGTTCCTTAACTGTTTATACACTTCCACTTCCTTTACTTGCAGCTTGCCGTCTTCGCTTGCCGTCACTACATAATTCTTTCCATTCTCAAAGATCAAGGCATGTAAATCAATGCAGGGCATCGTATCATCCGTTGATTCGCATTGTACATATACATTGGTAAACATGCCGGGTTTCAACAGATAATCTTCATTACGAAGTTTAATTCTCACACTCATGGTTTTACTTTCTTCATCGAGGATGTGGTAAACCTTATCAATACTCCCTGCAAACTCTCTGCCGGGATAGGCCAATGCCGTAATACGGACAGGAGCACCTTCTTTCACTTTGCGGATATCACTCTCGTATACATCGCCCATAATCCAGACATTATCCAGACCGGATACCGTGAATAGTTCTTCACCCTGGTCGGAGCGTATCTGCATATCTTTATTCACATGCTTCTCCACCACAAAACCCGTTATCGGTGATTTAATCTCATATCTGGATTCATCGGACAGATTATAGATGGAATAGACTTCCTTCAGGCGTCTTTCCTCCGTCACGGCACTCACCAATTCCTGACGGGCCTGCAATGTGTCGCGAGCCGAAGCCATGCCGGCATTGTACATATCTTGCGCAACATCCCAGTTGCGGCGGGTTACGGCCACTTGTTGTTCCGCATCCTTCAGCTGTTTCTCATATTCCGCCACTTCACCGCTCTTGACCACAGCAAGCACTTCCCCTTTATGTACGTAGTCTCCCACCTCGGCATTCACAGCAATCACCCGTCCACCGAACATTGGAAAAACCTGTACCACTTGCTCCTGATTAAACGTCACACGACCGTTCAGTGTCAACTCGTCGATTAAAATACGTGTATGTACGGTATCTATACTGACAACTTGCATCAAACTATCTGTCAGACACATCTCCGGAGATACTGAAGTTTCATTATTATCTTTTGTCGAGCAACTGCTCAAGAATAGTACTGCACCTATAAAAACCTGTAAAATCCTGTTCATATCCATTGCTTAGTAATTAAATATATTTCGTCCTACTACCGTATTCAAGTTCTCCATGGCCAGAAAAACATCTTTCCGGGTCTCATACAATTGCAAACTCGTTTCCTTATAACTCTCGTAATAATCGACAAATTCCAACATACTGATATTACGCTTACGGAAATTCTCGTTCACCCCTTCAATCAACCGGTTGAAGTTCTTTTCCAAGTCATCGTCTGCTGATTGATAAAGTTCCATAGCCTTTTCCAGACGGGAATACGCCACATACAGTTCCGAGTTTGCCTTGTTCTCTGTGTATTCTTTCTCTTTCAGGCTCTTTTCTATTTCCAGTTTGGCTGACTTGATATTACCCTGATTCCGATTGAAAATAGGAACGGAGAAGCTAAGACCTACTGCAAAATAATTGTTGATGAAGTTTCCTGCACGGTCGTAAATCCCCTGAATAGCAAACTCCGGAGCAGACAATGAACGCTGTAACTTCAAATTTGCTTTGGAAGCCTCAAGTATAGAGAAGGCCAACCGTTGGTCGGGGCGGGAAGGTAACAAGGAATCCAGATCAGCAAGTGACAGACTAGACAGATCCAACCGGCTCAGCATCGTTTCATCCAGAAGTATTTCTATCTCCTGAGCGACCGGCAAGTTTAATAACATCTTCAGATTCCCCCTCTTCGATACCAATTCATTTACTGCATCATTCTTCTCCTTTTTCAGTGATAACAGTAATGCCTGCATACGGGATAATTCCAACAATGAAATATTCCCTTTCTCTGCCATATTCTTGTAGAATAGCAGCAGTTCCTCTAAAGAAGTGATCTCTTTATCATAAATCTGCACGGACTTGGTCAGGAAATACATTTCGACACAGGTTTCCTTCAACTCACTGTTTAAGGTGCGTGCTACTTCCTCAAATTGCAATAAAGCGGATTGGTGATTAATCTTTTCCAGACGTATTCGTTTGTTGCGTTGTCCGGCCAGATTGATGGCTTGTTCTATCTGCACTCCGGACTCTCCTTCTTTTCCCAAATCAAAATACTTACCGTTCAGACGGTTATAAATATTCTGCTCCAATGTGATAATGGGGTTATCAAATAATTTGGCCTGCACCACTTGTGCCTGTGCCATGTCTACATTGTAATATTCGGCAACCAGTAAAAGATTGTGGGTACGGAAAAGTTCCTCAGCCTCCTTCATCGTCAACTTTAACGGATTCGATTGCGCCCACAGGCTGCATGAGAAAATAAGAAAAAGAGTAAATGCAATCTGCCTCATCATTGTTTTATCAATTTTGAGGCAAAAGTACAACTCCTTAAAAATTAAGGCTTCCGGAACGGATTATAATAAACTTATACGAGATTAGAAAATGATTAGAAATCACTTATGGAAGGATAGAACGGTGTGCACCCATCTTTTCATAAGGCAGCGTAAACCAGAAAGTAGAACCTTTCCCCAACTCAGACAGCACTCCGATCTCGCCTTTGAGTTCCTTCACGATATTCTGTGAAATAGCCAGTCCAAGTCCGGTTCCTTGTTTGAAGGAATCGAGCTTTACAAAACGGTTGAATATATCCGCCACTTTTTCAGGAGGGATACCGGCACCGGTATCTGTCACAAAGAAGCGTATATAACCATCTTTGGGTTCTTCATACCCAAACGTGATACTCCCTGTATTTGTAAACTTCATGGCATTGCTGATGAAATTATTCAGTACTTGAGTAATTCTACGCTGGTCAGTATATAAAAGAAGATCCGGCATAGGCATCACTGCACATATAGCGACATTCGCATTCGGTTGTCTCATTCTGGCAGCCTGCTCTATTTCAGATAACATCTTATTTACGTCTATATTTGCATAGACATATTCCAGTGTACCGGCTTCTATCTTTGATAAATCCAGAATGTCATTGATCAGTTGCAACAATATATCATTGTTCTTACTAATGATACTGAGGTATTCTATCCGTTCTTCTTCCGATACATCTTCAGCCAGTATACTCGAGAAGCCAACTATTGCATTGAGCGGAGTACGTATTTCATGGCTCATATTAGCCAGGAAAGCTGATTTTATACGATTGGACTCTTCAGCCTCTTCCTTAGCCAGACGCAGTTTACGTTCCAGAATCTTCTGGTCTGTAATATCCCAAGCCGTATAGAGAATCCATTTACGTCCATCAGAGAATGAAACTATATTATTATTCTGGAAGGTAAACCGTTCCTCATTCTTATTCGTAAAGAAACGCCTGGTACCGGATTGGGCAATTCCCGTTCTTACCAATTCTTCATCTTCTTTCCTGATCATCGTTGCAGCCTCAGGCATTATATCGAAATCAGTTCTTCCAATCGCCTCCTTAGCCGGATATTCAAAGAGTTCTTCAGCCTTTTTATTTATAAAAGTATAGCGCATATCATTATCGACATCTTTCACCTTGGCTGCAATAGGAAGGTTATCGAGAATATTTTCAAGCAAATGCAGATGCTCTTGCCACTCCGTTTCTCTCACTTTCTTGATACGCTTGTGCATAAAGTAAAATAGCAGCAGGACAATAGCAGTACCCAATACAATTACAACATAAATAATATTCTTCTGAATAAAACTGGGCGGAACATCACAATAAACCGCATTTTTAGGAAAGTTATCTAATGGAACTCCCTTGTCAAGCAATGTCTGGTAATTAAGATAGGTATTGGGCGTACCGGCAACAACCGTTTTCGCCTCGTATGTACCATCCTTCTTCAGTGCACTTCTAATTTCACCGATAACGGTACTTTCCACATCGGAACTGCCTATATAATGCCCACCGGCAAATAAAGCATGAACCCTTGTGAACTGGTCAGACAACGAGAATACCGGCTTTTTAACTATACCGGAAATATAAGAATGCATTCTCTCATCAGGATAATATTTCTCAGACAGATTCTGACTGGCTACATTCACCCATGAACAGTAGATAATACCTGTCTCTTTACCACACTCACTAATAATGCGGAGCATTGTTTCTGTATTTGTCTGAGGATATGTAATAAATTCCATATCCAAATCAGAAAAGTACTGCTGATGTATGTCTTCTGCTTTTTTCCGAATTAGAGAACAGATAAATCTGTCATCCGATAACAAGACAACCTTTTTCATTTCAGGAGTAATCTCCTTCATCAATTCTATGGTTTCTTTAATGCAGACAGGAATATTTATGGCAGTCACATTATACCGTTCCAGCATTTCCGGTGTAGCGATAATCTGGTCTTCAGGTATATATTCACCATTATAATACTTATTTATATCAGCCGACGTATGCGGCATCGAGTGGCAAATAATTGTAGGTACCCCTTTCCAGATAGTATCAAAAAGCGGTTTGCAAACGTACCATCCCGGATCGCCTACAAATATGACGGCTTGGGGAGGAACAGAATATTTATCCTTTAGATAATCAACCTTCTGATTTATTTCCTGTTGATTATTGAAATGCCATGTTGTGAGAGTCTCCGAATATACCTTCACCGAATTTTCTTCATTGAATGCCTTTTCTACAATTTCAAGCAGATCATAAGCCCATTTCTCACGAAAAGTGGAAGAACTGATAAGAACAATATACTCTTGATCTTTCGTATCAGCCATCGCCTTGGGCGCCAGAAATAAACAAGCGAAAATAGCAACCGCAAGTATTCGAAATGTCAAAGGGAGATACAGAAGTGTATTCTGATTTGGCATATTGGGTAAATATTAAAATATAAAATGGCAAAAGCTTCTCAACTATCCTTTGCAAAGTTAGGAAAAAATAAATGCCTAAGAAATATCCAATGACAAATTTGCATATTACGTTCATCTTTTTGCTATTTATATCCGCATTAAACATAAGTTGTAATATAAAATAGGGTATGATGTTGATGAAATAGAAAAAATGTCGCATTTATAACTTGAACTCAGTCTTCAATAAAAAGTTGATAGTATCTACTCTCACTACCCTCACTTTACAGACAAATCATTAATAATAAAAACATTAAGTGTGAGTGAGAGTAACTTTTAAGAGTGAGAGTAAAGATGTTACTCTCACTATGTCTCGTCCTGGTTTTGGTTGACTAATTTTATAATTAAGATTACAGCAGTTACTTACCCCAGTATATGGTATTCATTTGTTTTACATCAAGAGTATTCTTATCCAGAACTAGGAGAAATCTCATTCACCCTTAGGAATAACTGGGTGTCAACCTTGGTCAACAGGCCTATTAGCCAAGGTCAATCGACCTGTCAACCTTAGTTGACAAGCCGATTAAGCAAGGTTGGTATACAATAAAGCTTAAGATACTGATGCAACACAGACCGGACAAAAGCAAACGATTGCCCGTTCTTTGAACGATTAATGAAGCGGCACAAGGACTAAATGTCCTCATACACGTAGATAAACTGAAAGAAGAAGAGCTAATAGTTTAACAGAGTTAAAACTCTAATAACAAGAGCATAACATTTCAACCTGATCCCAAATCAATAAATTACGAGGAGTAGAAAAGAAAAGCGGAGAGAGTTTTTCAACTTTCTCCGCCTCAGTACCCAGACCCGCATTTGAAATATTAAATATCAATAGACGGGAACAAATTCTATTCACAACATTTTTTTCGTTTATTTACCTATATATAAACGATTTATAAACAACATTGAATCGAATTAAATTTAATGAGATTGAAATTATTTCGGGATATTTGGGAACAATTCGGGAACAATTTGCTAACTTTGCAGTGTTCAATTCAGAAATTAAATTGAAGATTATGAAAGTGACTGCATTTATACGGAAGACTGCCAAAAAGAACGATGTAGATACTAAGGCTACTATCTATTTTCGTTTGCGTGATGGAAAGAAAGACATCAAGGCAGCAAGCGAGCTTGTTATCAGCCCAAACCATTGGAGCGCTGAACGGCAGGGGTATAAAGACCGTGTGACTTTGGTGCCGGAAAACGAGAAGATGAACTTGAACCATAAAGTGCAGGCATTGACCCGAATGATTGAGAAAGAATACAAAGAGGATGCAGGAAGTGAATGGCTCGGAGAAGTCATAGACAAATTCCATCATCCTGAAAAGTACAAGACAGAAGAAGAACTGGCAATAGAGAATCCACCTACTTTTGCCGAACTTTTCGATGAGTTTTTGGAGAAACACAATCTTTCGGAGGTACGGAAGAAAAACTTCCGTGTAGTAAAAAGGGCTCTCATGCGCTATGAATTGTTTGTCAGAAAAACAAGGCGTGGGATGAAACATTTTACCCTTGATATTCATACTACCACCAAAGAGACGCTTGCCGATATGTGGGATTTTATGGAGAACGAATATATGTATGCAGAAGAATATCCCGATATATACGAGACCATTCCCGAGAAACGGACTCCTCAACCGAGAGGGAAGAATACTCTTATAGACAGTTTCTCACGCATACGTACCTTTTTTATCTGGTGCTATAATCAAGGCAAGACCACCAATCGACCGTTTGACAAGTTTCCTTTGGAAGAATGTCTTTATGGAACTCCGATTTATATTACCCTTCAAGAACGTGACAAATTGTTTGAAGCTGATTTGTCTGCTCGTCCACAACTTGCCATTCAGCGTGACATCTTTGTGTTCCAATCTGTTGTAGGTTGTCGTGTAGGCGACTTTTATAAGCTCACAAAGAAAAACATCGTGAACGGAGCGTTGGAATACATACAAGAAAAGACACGCAGCCATAATCCCCGGACAATAAGAGTTCCACTGAATAGTGTTGCGAAAACCATACTTGAACGTTACAAAGATTACGCAGGCGCAACCCTGCTTCCCTTTATATCAGAGCAAAAATATAATCAAGCCATCAAAGAAGCGTTCCAGTTGGCTGGTCTTGACAGAATTGTCACAGTGCTTAACCCACTTACTCGCAATCCTGAGCAGAAGTATTTGTATGAAGTCGCAACCACACATACTGCCCGAAAGACATTCATTGGCAATATGTATAAGAAGGTGAAAGACCCAGATCTTGTTTCATCGGTATCGGGGCACAAGGAAGGCAGCAAGGCATTTCGCCGATATAGGGAGATTGACGAGGAAATGAAACAAGAACTTGTTCACCTGTTGGACTAATAAGGGAAAGACTATGGCAAAACAAGATTTCGAACAATTCAAACAAGATGTTAAAGAATGGCTCAACAGCCATCCGGAAGAATATGACAGATTCGTTGCTGAAGTGAACAACAAATCAGCAACTGGTTTGCAAAAGGTTTTCAAATTAGGATGGAAACTCACCCCTCAAATGATGCGTAAATATCAAAACGAGTGTCATGGAGACCTTGCTGACGAACACCGTCTGCAAAGTTATTCGGCAGATGCCGATGCTGCAAGATTATTGGTTGGGGAGTTTCACAATTTGCAAAACGATTCAATAGCTCCTGCAATGTTGGCATGGCTTTATTACGGCAAGTGCTATGAAACTATGGTCACCCAATTAGAAGCAGAAACACATAATCCCGCGAACAATTTTTTTCGGAAAAAGATAGCTGCTATAATGATTAAAGTAGTTATCAACAGTAGTATTCGTAACAAAATGCGAACAAAAGAGGATTGGCAGAATTTCCATCAGGAGAAAAAGGCTATTGAGGATGATTGTGTCGTAGAAACAACCATTGATAGATTGTCTTTTGATGATAAACCTGTCGAAGAAAAATCGTCAACAAGTGAGCAGCCATCACGCACATTGAAAGATTATCTTCACGGAAATCAAGAACAGATTTTGGAGAAGATAAAATTGAGAGTTTCAACGCAGCACACAGGCACCGATTTGGCACGATTGTATTTTGCCCTTCAAGAGGAAGAACTTCTGACAGGCTGCGATGTGACAACATTCCATAAGCTACTTGCCAATGAACTACCGAATTGCGATTTGAAGACTGTGCGAAACCTTCAAATTTCTATAAAGAAGTTGAATGACAGTACAAACAGAGGGAGAATAAAAGACAATGGTATTGAACGGTCGCTTATCAATGAGTGGAAGACTTACCTCACAGAAGTAAATAACTAAAAGTATGAACCTATTTAATTTAATGATATGGATAAAGATATCATCGCCCAAGAAATCAATGCTGAATATCTGAAAGGTTATATATACAGCATTAAAGGTGTTCGTGTAATGCTGGATATGGACTTAGCCAAAATCTATGGCTATAGCACCAAAGATTTTAACCGTCAAGTAAAGAACAACATTGAAAAATTTGAGCAAGACTTCATGTTTCAGTTGTCCGATGAAGAGTGTGAAATCTTGAGGTGCAAAAATTCCACCTCAAGTTGGGGCGGTCGTAGATACAACCCTTATGCCTTCACGGAACAAGGTATATATATGCTTATGACTGTTCTAAAAGGAGATTTGGCAACCAAGCAAAGTAAGGCTTTGATTCGCATCTTCAAACAGATGAAAGACTATATCGTAGATAATCAACCATTATTGGGGCAAAGGGAGTATCTGCAACTGTCCTTGCAGACAACCCAAAACACACAAGACCTGCTTGATTTGCGCAAATCCCTATCAGCCGTTGATGACAAAGTTGCCGATATAATAGGTGCTTTGGGTAATGTCGTTACGAAGTCGGAACTGGCAAATGTCATGCTTGATTTTGGCAATCCTTCAGTAAGGAGAGGTTGGTTGATACTCAATGGGCAACCTGTTGAATCGGATTTGGCTTACCAACAGATTTATGCAACCGCCAAGAAAACGATATTTGTAGTTGATAATTACATCGGATTGAAGACATTGGTTCTCCTTAAAGATGTTCCGGCTAATGTGAATGTTGTAGTATTCTCCGACAATATCGGTAATAGGTTGCACCAAGCCGAGTTTAACGATTTCTGCCGTGAATATCCCAATGTTACCATTTCGCTGCAAACGTCTGGGGGAATATTCCACGACAGGTATATTGTCATTGATTACCAAACGGCTGATGAACAGATTTACCATTGTGGCGCTTCATCGAAAGATGGAGGCAATAAAGTTACGACAATTACAGCGGTTACTGATGGAGCCATTTACCATCCAGTTATAGACCAACTTGTTCAAAATCCAGTATTGACATTGAGATAAGACCATTTTCAGACGAACCAAATTGATTACCTTACATTTCGTTTCTTTCGTTTATGATTTCAGCGAAAATAGCGAAATGTAGATTGTTGAATTATAGCGAATTACATTTATACTTTTGCGCCATCGTTCCAATGTCGGAGCGGTGGCGCAATCATTTATAATGCTGCCAAAGTGATTGTGTCGGACTATGGCAGCACATATATGCTATGACAGATTTAATGCAAATCATCTCCAATAGCACAGCTAATATCAAATTGGAGATTACGAGTGAAGATTTACGCCACTTCTCTGATGAACTTATTAGTCGCGCAGTGAATGAAGTGGCTGTTGCACTCAAAGCCACCAATGAAGATAAACTGCTGACACGTGAGGAAGTCAAGGAAATGTGTGGCGTTTGCGACACCACCTTATGGCTTTGGAACAAGCGCAACTACCTGAAAGCAATCAAGGTGGGAAACAAAGTAAGATACCGCTTCTCAGACGTGAAGCGCATCTTGGGGGAAACCAACAAAATATCTGGTTATGGAAAAGATTGATAATGCACTTGTTACTCCTACAAGTGGAAAAATTGAGAATATCGAGGAAGAGTATGTCCGTATCGGTACAACCTTGTTTCGTATTATCAATCAGCCAATGATGAATGGATCATTCCGCAAAATGCGGGTTGAATGGAAAATGAGCGTATTCCGATTAGACCACGGCAAGGATGAAGCGGCACTCATTCCGAAATATGACGGATTCTGCACTATGCCAAGTCATACAGATTACCGTTTGAACGTGAATAACTTTTATAATCTCTATGAGCCAATAACCCATATTCCAAAAGAAGGCGAGTTTAATCATATACAATCCTTGATTGAACACATCTTTGGTGAGCAATATGAATTGGGAATAGATTATCTTCAACTGTTGTACCTAAAACCAACACAGAAGTTACCAATACTTCTATTAGTGTCGGAAGAACGGAACACGGGTAAGAGTACGTTCCTGAATTTTCTGAAAGCGTTGTTTCAAGAGAACGTGACATTCAACACCAATGAGGACTTTCGGAGTCAGTTTAATGCCGACTGGGCAGGTAAACTGATGATAGTAGTGGACGAGGTGCTACTCAACCGTAGGGAAGATAGCGAGCGATTGAAGAACCTCAGTACGGCACACTCATACAAGATGGAGGCAAAGGGCAAAGACCGCTATGAAGTGCAGTTCTTCGCCAAATTCGTATTGTGTTCTAATAATGAGAATTTCCCTGTTTACATTGAGCCAGAGGAGACACGCTATTGGGTGAGAAAAATTAACAGCTTGGAAAAAGACGACACCTCTTTTCTTCAGAAACTGAAAGATGAGATACCTGCATTTCTGTACTATTTACAATATCGGAATCTAACCACCAAAGAAGAAAGCCGTATGTGGTTTTCTCCTTCACTCATCCGCACGGAAGCATTGGAGAAAATCATCCGCTGCAACCGTAGTCGCATTGAACTTGATATGGCAGAACTGTTGCTTGACATCATGGATACAATGCAGGTGGATGTGGTAGATTTCTGTATCAACGACCTGTTAGCGTTGTTCAATTACTCTATGGTAAAGATGGAGCGTCATCAGGTGAGGAATGTTCTACAGCAGTATTGGAAACTGGAGCCAGCCCCCAATGCGCTGTCTTACTCCACCTATCAAATATCCGTGCTGCCGGGACAGAAGTATTCTGCATCGTCCAAAAAGGTGGGACGTTTTTACACCGTTACCCGTGAAAAATTGAAAGACTATCGTTGAAATTGTTGAATATGATGAAATACAAGGAAAGAGATATAAATAAGAGGGTTACTATCCAACAATACCCTCAACAAACTTCAACAAAGAATTTTGCCTGCCAAAAAAGAAAAAGATTGCGTACTGCATTTTTGATTTTCTTTTCCCTCTTTTTTGAATCATCTTCAACAAAGTCAACAAAATCAACGATAGAATGCATAATCGTAAAACCCAACTTAAATGATATTCGTATGAAGAAAATAGAACTGATACAATCTATCAAACAGCAAGACCCGATATTGGCAAATGCGGTCAGCAAAATGGTGGATTACATTCAAGACAAATGGACAGCACCCTATCCAAGCAGGGAGCAGACGGAAGCTGTCAATGACTACCTCCGCTCTGTTCATGCAGACGGTAACGGAGCTATGAACGAAGCCACCATTGTGCATCGAAAGATTGCCACACAGAAAATAACCATCAATGCCATCCGTGTGCTTGACCATGACCAGCTCGACCGACTGCAAAATGTGTTGAACCACATAGCAGCGGACAAGGAGTATTATATGCCAGAAAAGAAATACGGTATGTGCAGGTAGCTGAGTTGTCGTGGTGTGACAGACAGGGCTTGCCCTGATATAGCCCACTATAACTACACGCTTCGCTTCCGTAGTTGTGGGCTCTCCCGAGGGGCTTATGGCTCTGCCCTAAGAACCCGGCAAGGACTGTCAGCCCTATGCAACCCGACCAAAGAGTGACCCTCTCTTTGGAAACTCCGCTCAATGGCTTCCACCCCTAAGAACCCGGAGCAGGAAGTGACCCTCTCCCTGCACCCTCCGATTAAGGCTCTGCCCTAATAACCCATTGTGAAACCCGAATAAAGTAAACTTATGGTACAGAAGACATCCATCAACATCAAGCCCTGCAACATCGGCAGTAGCGAACCCCATAACAGACGGACAGCAGAATACCTTACCCGTATCAACAAAGAAAAGTTCTATATACGCACTGACCTCATGCCGAAAAACGAAGCATGGGTAGCACCTGACTTTAGAAATACATCGCTCACTGAACGCTACAATCAGATAGCCGTAATGGTCAAGGAAAAGACAGGTCGGGCGATGCAGACCAAAGACCGTGAACGGGTGAACAAAAAGACCGGGAAGGTGACCATTGTCCGTGGCAGCACTCCGCTCAAAGAGGGCGTGGTGGTAATCAAGGAAGATACCACAATGGAACAGTTAAAGCATTTTTGCGAGGTGTGCAAGGAACGCTGGGGTATCACACCCCTGCAAGTGTTCATCCACCGTGACGAGGGGCATTACAGCAATCCCGAAGACATTGCCACTTGGAAGCCCAATCTTCACGCACATATCGTCTGGGACTGGATGAATCACGAAACAGGCAAATCCTGCAAGCTGGACGAGAAAGCCATGTGCGAAATGCAGACCGTTTTGGCTGAGTGTCTGGAGATGCAGAGGGGCATCTCAAAGAAGCTGACAGGCAAGGAGCATTTGGAACGAAACGACTTCATCATCGCCAAACAGAAACAGGAAGCCGAAAAGGTCAAAGCCGAAAAGGATGCTGCCCTTGCCGCCAAGGAGAAAGCCGAAGCCGAGCGACAATCTATTGAGGGCAAGAACAAGGCGAAAAAACAATACAGCCTTTCACTTGACAATGAGATTGCCGATAAGGAAAGGCAGCTCAAAGACGAGCGCAAGGCTAAAATGGACAGCATACTGGATAGTGTCGGCAGTATTGTCGGTGTCGGTAAATCCGCAGCGGTTGAAAAGGAAAACACCCAACTGAAAACCGAAATCGAACGTATCAAGAAAGCCTTTCCAAATGCCGTAAAAAACAAGGTGGAAGAACTGACAAAGACACTGGTCGAAGCAAAACAGAGTGCCGAAGCCGAGCGAGACAGGGCCTTGGCGCAAAGCCGCTCATCAATCACAGAGAGGAACGAGGCTGTAAAGCAACTTCAAGCGCAGGAAGCCGATATACAGCAGCGCATCAGCCAAGCGGTTCTTACAGCCACCAAAAAGAAAGACAACACTATCCGTTTGTTGCAGGGGGCATTGGAAGCCAGCCGGAAAATTCTGAATGTCATTGCTGATATTCTCTATCAGGCAAGCGAAGTATTCAGACGAGCCGTCAATGCGATTATCCATTTCGGAACGGAACAGCACAAATCAATATTCGCCCCATCCGAAGCCGCAGACATCAAGAGCGTGATGCAGGAATATGGGGAAACAACTGAAATACAAAAGGCGGTTGGTGACTGGCTGTGTGGCTATGCGGAAGACAGACAGCCTTTTGATGAAATAAAACATCGCCACACACTCAAAGAGGTGGGCGATGTTGCAGAGGGGGCGTATGATTGGAAGATTGAAAAAAATCGAAATAATGGAATTCACTTATAGCATTGCATCAAAAGAATATGTCCTTTATATACCCACGTTTTTCCATATTGGCTCTTATTTTGAAATTAGAGGACACAATGTACGTATTCAAATTTCAATTAAGGGTCTTATCTTTGCATCATATTCGATGTTGCCAAAGTTTATAATTATCAAATTCTTCTTGCAGCGTGTGAGGCCAGTATATAGTAATTCATCAAAAGCTAGATTAAAAGAATTATCTTTTTCATATTTTGGCTCAATAATTAGGAATACAACTTCACTTTCCCAACCCTTAAAGGAATTGATTGTTGATATCTTGACGGTACCACTATTCATCCAGAAGTGTAGCTTCTTATTGTCTCTTATTGATTTATAATTATCAGAATACACTTCGTTTTTAAATTGAGATAATGCCTCTTTGTAGTGTTCTCTAAAAGCCTTGAATGCCTTCAATGGGATATGACATCGGATACATACCTCATTCATATTTGTTTCAAAGGTATCACTATAGGTTTCATATAGGTCATATATAGTAAATAACTTGGCTATGTGCTGTCTAATGGTAATATAATCATTATCATAAAGCCGAGATCGGTTAGGAAAAATCTTCTGTTGAAAATGTTTAGTAATATTTTTGAACCAACCATAATTAGAATTAGTCTCTTGAAGATTTTTGCCTAAAAAATTAAGATGGACCATATACATCACTTCAATCGTTTCCAGCATACTATTTGTCTTTTCATGACTAGCATGGCGATAATACGCATCAAAGATTCTTAAGAGTTTTGTGGTATAGCCCAATATTGTTATATCATTCGGAGATATATTTGAATTCTTGTTCAGGATATTACCCCGGATAATATTATAAAGGGCAACAACTCTATCCCTGTTGTTGCTACTTAATAACATATAATTGATATAACCCTCTTTTTCGAGTGTTTGTCCGAAGAACGTTTCATTCTCCGACATATCATCGATGTCATATTTGTCTTGAAAGATATTTTTCTGGAAAGATTGAGCGAGATCTCGCACTTTGAAATCCGATCTAAAACAATATTTAAGTTCATTCACGCCTCGGACATTGGTCACTACATCCTTTTTTTCTGTAGGCTGCCCATAAATATTCTGTTTCACATCGCCAAACAATACATAGTCACCCTCAGGGTTCCTAAAGAAACTCTTCAAGATAACCATCCAATTACGATGATAATCCTGAATTTCGTCTATAAGTATTGCATCGTACTTAACTATCTTATCTTGATTCTTTTGGAACAGTTCAATATTTCCATAGTACATTCTTTCAAGATACGCTGTTTTCTCTTCAGGAGAAAGATACTCTGGAAATTCGAACTCAATATTTAGGTTGTTTAGTTCTGCATTAATAAATTGGTGATAGTTTATGATTACAAAATTTTCGGCAGAAAACTCTTCATTAACGCGGTTCAGTTTATCATGAATAAAATTCTTTAGAGTAATATTGAATGTGAGTATCAATATTTTGGGATTATTATTACGTGCAAGCGCACGTTTATATGCTTGTACAGCTCTTGCTGCAAGCACGGTTGTTTTTCCAGAACCAAACACTCCTTTGATTCGTTGCTCAAGCGTTGTAGAGTAGATGATTTCTCTCTGTTTTGTCGAGTATTTATAGGCTATTCCTTGTGACTGTAAGTGTATGGAGGGTGATAAAATACGCTTGAAATTTGCATACAGATTATCTTTAAATAGCCAAGAAGTATTTCTTGCTTTCAGATACCTTGATTCAAGAATCTTGTTAAATACAGCTTCCTCAAGGCTATCTCTACCAATAAGATTTATATTGTAATGTAGAAAAGTTTGGTACTTTTTATCGTTACTAAAAGGAGTTACAAGCATGCTATTTAGTTTATATTGCGTTGCACAATGGAAATAAATAGCACATGAAACGATATTGAAATGCCTATAATCCATAATTTTCATTTGAAGTAAATCCTCAATGTGCAAATCATAGAGGTTATTCTTATATTTCAAAACCTGATCGATTGGAGATTTTACAACAGAACCATTTGGAATGTAAATCCATTTCTTCTTATCGTCTAACTTAAAGTTATTAAGATTCCAATCTTTAACTTCGATTATCATCACGCCATATCCTTTACGCATTATTAGAACATCAGGTCTATCACCATTTAAGAAAGGATTAAAATAGACCTCAAATGAATCATCTAATGTGTTGTTCAGAAAAGCCAATAGAGTCCATTCCCCTTCAGTTGGCCTTACTCTAAAAGACTGTATTTTTTCTAAGTCGGGATAAAAGATAGGCATAATCTTAACTTTTAGAAGTTGTTTAATTTAATGAATTAACTATATCTATTTAGTAATCAGTTTATTATGTTAAATAAAATCATAATCTTATGGTTGAAAAACATTAAGTTATGAGCTATTATCTAACTAACCTAACCAAAAAAATAATACCAAATTATCAAAAATATAGTAGAATCACAAGAGAAATCAAAAAAATCTCAGAGAGATTATAAACGGTATTTTCTATCTAAATAAGAGCGATTTTGCCAATGGCGAATGCTTCCCTCTGACTTTGCTCCTTGGAAACTATCTATAACTATTTCCGCAAATGAAAACTTGCAGGTATGTGAGAGGAGTTATTGGATGTACTGCATAGCATAGCAAATCTTCCGCTGACCCGAAAAAATCCGGCTAACCCTCCTGTACGGGAACAAAATGGGAACATTTTTAAAATAAGAAAAGGATAAATAGTTTGTTCTCAACTATTTATCCTTTATTCTTGTACCCAGACCCGGGGTCGAACCGGGATGGAAGTGAATCCACTGGTGTTTGAGACCAGCGCGTCTACCGATTCCGCCATCTGGGCATGCTTGATTTCTCAATTGCGGTGCAAAGATACGGATTTTTTCTAAACCTGCAATACTTTTCCTAAAAAAAGGAGAAAAAAGTCATAAAACATTCTACAAACATTCCGTGTTTCCAAAATATAGTGTACTTTAGCAGAAACTTTTAAAACAAACGATATGACAACAAATAAGGATAATTTCTGTGTTATCATGGGTGGAGGTATCGGCAGTCGCTTCTGGCCGTTTAGTCGAAAAACGCTCCCTAAACAGTTTCTGGACTTCTTTGGCACAGGCAGGTCATTACTGCAACAAACCTTCGACCGCTTCAATAAAGTTATTCCCACAGAGAACATACTTATCGTTACAAACGATTTATACGCAGATCTTGTAAAGGAGCAACTGCCTGAATTGAATCCCGAACAAATCTTGCTGGAGCCTACACGCAGAAATACTGCTCCGTGTATCGCATGGGCAGCTTATCACATTCGCGCATTAAACCCGAATGCCAATATCGTGGTAGCCCCATCCGATCATTTGATTCTGAAGGAAGGAGAGTTCCTTGATGCCATCGAAAAAGGCTTGACGTTCGTATCTCAATCAGAAAAGTTGCTGACTCTCGGTATCAAACCGAACCGTCCCGAAACAGGTTATGGTTACATTCAGATAGCCGAACAAGCAGGAGATAATTTCTACAAGGTGAAGACCTTTACCGAAAAACCTGAACTGGAATTAGCCAAGGTTTTCGTAGAAAGCGGAGAATTTTATTGGAACTCCGGCCTCTTCATGTGGAATGTAAACTCTGTCATCAAGGCCGTGGAAGCACTGCTTCCCGAACTGGCAAGCAAACTGATTCCTGGTAAAGATGTATACGGTACTCCTGCCGAAAAAGCATTCATCGACGAAAATTTCCCTGCATGCCCCAATGTGTCCGTCGATTTCGGCATCATGGAGAAAGCAGACAATGTATATGTTTCATTAGGAGATTTCGGTTGGTCCGATTTAGGTACATGGGGGTCATTGTACGACTTGTCCCCAAAGGACAAAGAAGGAAATGTAACCTTGAAGTGTGAGTCTCTAATGTACAACAGTAAAGACAACATCGTGGTGCTCCCACAAAACAAACTCGCCGTTATTGATGGACTGGAAGGCTATCTCATCGCTGAATCGGACAATGTATTACTGATTTGCAAGAAGGATGAAGAACATTCTATCCGTAAATACGTAAACGACGCACAAATAAAATTAGGGGAAGATTACATCTAACCGGATATCGGAATTTGAAAGCATAGACTTTCAAACCAGAATAAAGGAAACGGGGACTGAATCCATTTCAGCCCCCGTTCTTATTATAAAAGGAAGGAGTTTTATTTTTAGAATGCAGCGCGAATCGCTTCGGCAACTGCTTTAAATTCTTCATCAGAAAGTTTCAGCTTTGGATTAGAGAACAGCATGTCCGACTCTTTCTGCATAGGAATAAGATGAATGTGCGCATGAGGTACTTCCAGACCAATCACTGCTTCACCTACTTTCTTGCAAGGGAAAGCCTTCTCAATGGCACGAGCCACCTTCTTGGCGAAAACATGCATTGCTGCCAGATCTTCATCATCCAGATCAAAGATATAATCCACTTCCTGCTTGGGAACGACCAGCGTGTGCCCTTTCACCAGCGGATTGATGTCCAGAAATGCAAAGAACTTATCATCCTCCGCCACCTTATAGCTTGGTATTTCACCTGCGATAATTCTACTGAATATTGTTGCCATAACTTTTATGATATATAAATTAAGGCAAGCCCGCATGCGGACCTGCCTTTACTTTAAAATGATATGTTCACTACTTCAAGATTAACCATGCCCTGCGGCACTTTGATTTCAGCTACATCACCCACTTTCTTACCAAGCAAACCTTGTGCAATGGGAGTGTTAACAGAAATCTTTCCTTCTTTCAGATTAGCTTCGCTTTCCGAAACAATGGTATAAATCATCTTCATGCCATTCTTTATGTTCTTCAGTTCCACCTTGTTCAAAATCTGCACGGAATCCGTTTTCAGCTTGGACTCATCAATAATCTTGGCATCTGCTATAATCGTCTTCAATTTATTGATTTTCATCTCAAGCATGCCCTGTGCCTCTTTAGCGGCATCATACTCTGCATTCTCCGACAGGTCACCTTTGTCACGTGCTTCGGCGATAGCAGCCGAAATCTTAGGACGTTCTACCGTCTCCAATTCTTTCAGTTCGGCCATCAATTTCTTGTAGCCTTCTTCTGACATATAAGCCATACTTTTTTCCTCCTTTTTAGTTTCTAAATGGTATTATATAACAAAAAAGAATTCCAACATGGTCAGCATGCTGGAACCCTCTTCCGATTTTTCTTTTGCAAAGATAGCCTTTTAATTAATGCGTGTCAAGCAAAAATTGCTGCTATGTAACATATTTAAATAAAAACTTCTAATTTATAACAAGTTACAACAGTGCTTTCACCGCAGCGTCCAAGTCTTTTATAGTCTCTCCACGAGCGCTCAACTCACTATTCCGATTAATCAGGAACAGAGAAGGAACCTCCTTTACGTTGTACATAGCGGCCACATTTGAGTAAATTCCATTTGCATCTCTTACAGAAATCCAAGGCAGATTATCAGCCGTTGTTTTCCAGAAGTGCTCGTCAGCATCCAGTGAAACCTGATAGATCACCAGTCCCTGATCTTTATATTTAGTATAAAGGTCATTCAGCAAGAAGTTATGGGGAGCAGAAGCTGCACTTTGGTAAATAGTAAAGTCCAACAAGACTACTTTACCTTTCAGATCGCTCAACTTATGGGTATTCCCCTTCATATCACGAAGGCTGATATCGATGATACCGGTTTCGGAAATAACTTCTTCCGGCAACTCCAGAACTTTCTGTTGCGGTGTACGGGTATTCTTCATTCCCTTAATCACAATATTATAGAGATTCTTGGAGCGATCCGCATGCGGATAATAATTATTCAGACTGGTGGCAACGGCTGCAAAGCACTTAATATCATCCTTGCTATTCAAAGGATCGAAGATAAGGTAATTATTCAGTTTCTGGAACAGAGCAAAATAAGCGGCAGCCGTATTGGGAGCTGCAAAAATATATTTAGTTTTCACCTCATCCTTATAATCTTTCATCAAGGCAGCCAGTTTTTCTTCAAAAACATCGGCACCTACCTGATGAGCCTGCATCTTCTTCACCAACTCATTCACCTCATTCTGCAACTGCACTTGCTTCAACGTCAATTCCTTTATCTTAGTGCTGTTTGCCGAACCTTCTACCGTATAAGCCGTAGCAAAATCAGTATACGGCGCTTTCAGTCCGATAGTTTCCGTAGAATCCACAGAGAAATTGATAACCTTGTCGTCCACACGAAGGCGGTAGAACTCCGGAGATACCGGACGTGTTTGTTTGAAACTGAAAGAACCGTCACCCTTCAACTTTACAGAATCCAAGGGCACGATGCCCTCCAAAGCAGCCGCTTCCAGGTACAGCATTTTGCCGTCGGCACCTGAAACTTCACCTTCAACTTTGAATTTCGGTTCAGAATTACATGCACTTAAAACCAAAGCGGCAAGTGCAACAAAACAGATCTTTTTCATATTTAGCTTCTTAATTTCTATTAGAAAGAACGTGCAAATATAGTTCTTTTCAAGTTTAGTCAAAGCATTTTCATTGCTTCTTCCACATGGAAACCTAAAAAAATAGTCAATTATAAACTTTTTTATCTCATTCCCACCTGATTACATGAATTAATATGTATCTTTGCACGAATTTTGAAAGAAAATATAGATAAAACATTTTTTATGATTAACCCAATTGTTAAGACGATCGAGCTCCCTGATGGCAGAACCATCACACTCGAAACGGGAAAGCTGGCAAAACAGGCAGACGGTTCTGTAATGCTTCGTATGGGTAACACCATGCTTCTTGCTACTGTTTGTGCCGCTAAGGACGCAGTTCCCGGAACAGATTTCATGCCGTTACAGGTAGAGTACAAAGAAAAATTCTCCGCATCTGGACGTTTTCCCGGCGGTTTCACCAAGCGTGAAGGACGCGCTTCAGATTATGAAATCCTGACCTGCCGCCTTGTTGACCGTGCTCTCCGCCCCTTATTCCCCGATAATTATCACGCAGAGGTATATGTAAACATCATCCTCTATTCCGCCGACGGTATTGATATACCGGACGCACTGGCAGGGCTTGCCGCTTCTGCCGCCCTCGCAGTTTCAGATATTCCTTTCAACGGACCTATTTCCGAAGTACGCGTAGCACGCATCGACGGACAGTTCGTTATCAACCCTACTTTCGATCAACTGGAAAAAGCTGACATGGACCTCATGGTGGGTGCTACTTACGAAAACATCATGATGGTAGAAGGTGAAATGAGTGAAGTTTCCGAACTTGACTTGCTGAACGCCATGAAAGCAGCCCACGAAGCAATCAAAGTGCAATGCTTGGCTCAGAAAGAGCTGGCAGAGGCTGTTGGTTCTACCGTAAAACGCGAATATTGCCACGAAGTAAACGATGAAGAACTGCGTAAAGCTGTTCACGAAGCTTGCTACGCAAAGGCTTATGCCATCGCCGCTTCCGGCAACAAAAATAAACATGAACGCATGGACGCTTTCGATGCTATCCGTGAAGAGTTCAAAGCACAGTTCAGCGAAGAAGAGCTGGCAGAAAAAGCAGCACTGATCGACCGTTACTACCACGATGTAGAAAAAGAGGCTATGCGCCGCAGCATCCTGGACGAAGGTAAACGCCTTGACGGACGTAAGACTGACGAGATCCGTCCTATCTGGAGTGAAATCAACTGCCTGCCTGGCCCTCATGGCTCTGCTATCTTCACTCGCGGTGAAACTCAATCCTTGTCTACCGTTACCCTCGGTACAAAACTGGATGAGAAGATTATCGACAACGTACTGGAACATGGCAAAGAACGTTTCCTGTTGCACTATAACTTCCCTCCGTTCTCTACCGGAGAAGCCAAGGCACAACGTGGCGTAGGCCGTCGTGAAGTCGGTCACGGACACTTAGCTTGGCGTGCACTGAAAGGGCAAATTCCTGCTGACTACCCGTATGTAGTGCGCGTAGTATCCGATATTCTTGAATCTAACGGTTCTTCTTCTATGGCTACCGTATGTGCCGGAACACTGGCATTGATGGATGCAGGTGTGAAGATCAAACAACCGGTATCAGGTATCGCTATGGGATTGATCAAGAATCCGGGCGAAGATAAATATGCTGTATTGTCCGACATCCTTGGTGATGAAGACCACCTGGGCGACATGGACTTCAAAGTAACAGGAACCAAGAATGGTATCACAGCTACTCAGATGGATATCAAGGTAGACGGTCTGTCATTCGAAATCCTGGAACGCGCTTTGAACCAGGCTAAAGAAGGACGTATGCACATTCTTGGCAAGATTCTGGAAACTATCCAAGAACCACGCGAAGAACTGAAACCTCATGCTCCGCGCATCGAAACGATGACTATACCTAAAGAGTTTATCGGTGCAGTAATCGGCCCTGGTGGTAAGATCATCCAAGGTATGCAGGAAGAAACCGGTGCTACAATCACTATCGAAGAAGTAGACAACATCGGAAGAATAGAAATCTCCGGAACTAACAAGAAGAGCATTGATGACGCTATGCGTCTTATCAAGGGCATCGTTGCCGTACCGGAAGTTGGTGAAGTATACAAAGGTAAAGTACGTTCTGTAATGCCTTATGGTGCTTTTGTTGAGTTCCTGCCGGGTAAAGACGGTTTGTTGCACATCTCTGAAATCGACTGGAAACGTCTGGAAACAGTAGAAGAAGCCGGTATCAAGGAAGGTGATGAAATCGAAGTGAAACTGCTTGATATTGATCCGAAGACCGGTAAGTTCAAACTTTCCCGCAAAGTATTGCTTCCGAGACCGGAAAGACAAGAAAGACCTGAAAAGAAATAAGAAACACCTTATTATTCAGTATATAAAGCCCGACGGAAACCCGCCGGGCTTTCTTTTTGTAAAAAAAGGAAGAAAAAACTTTTAAGACTTTTGCGTATTCCAAAAAGATTATGTTACTTTACCATATAAACCTTAAATAAGAGAGAGAATATTTAAAAATGCCTTTAGCCGGAAACCTACATACTATGGATTTATTTTCTCGTTTCTTTCGAGAGAATCAGGAAAAGTTTCTTGCCTTTGCCTATTCCTACATCAGAAGCTGGGCAGAAGCTGAAGATATTCTTATGGAATCTATGATTTCTTTGTGGGAATGTCGCGACCGCTGGGAAGAAGATAAAGGTCTGCACGCATTGCTCCTTACCATTATCAAAAATAAGGCACTCAATTACCTGGAACACGAACAAACCCGCCTGCGTATTGAGGAAGATTTGAATTCGCACCGTCAACGCGAGTTAGACTTGCGTATTGCCACGTTGAAAGATTGTGAGCCCGACAAGATTTTCAGTACGGAGATACAGCATATCGTAAACAAAGCCTTGGACAAGATGCCACCACAAAGTCGCGAAATCTTTATGCTCAGCCGTTATAGCAACCTGCCAAACAAGAAAATAGCCGAACAACTGAATATCTCTCTCAAAACAGTAGAATTCCATATCACCAAAGCCCTACGTATTCTGCGTGTGGAACTGAAAGATTATCTCGCCTCTATCCTACTTTAGTAAAACTCTCCTGCTTTTCTTTGATAATATAAATAAAAGATATATGTTTGCAAAATCAGTAATATTGCTGGCTATTAAACATGGTAGTTATGAGATATATTGTAATAATATACTACGTGCTTATCGAGGGAGAACAAGTTTTCGAGACCCTGAATGTCAACAAGAATATTGAAGCAAACTCTCCGGAGGAAGCCATAGGCATTGCTTACAATCTATTTAAAGCCGAAGCTCCGGATGAATGTTACATTGTATCCATAATTCCCAATCCGGCAAGTTAATACCGGCAATTAATTAATTTCCTGTCACATTCCATAAAGTCCTGATGTGCCTCCGGTGCATCACACGGATATTCTATGCGCTTACGTTTGGAGTATCCGAAAAACAGAACAAAGCGATCCGCTCCATACCCGGTTCCTATCTTCTTCGTACCCTCCTCGTACCTGCTTCGCTATTTTCATCCTCCTATAGAAGCGAAGCAGGAACGAACCGGATACGGTTCAGAAGAGTTCCTGACCAAAATTACACATCTCATTCCGCCTGCTTCCAGAGCATCACTTCCCGACAATTTCTCTGTTTCCAACTCATTTCGAAGAAAAAACAAAAAAAGTTTCATTTTCCGTTAGGGTAGTTCCAAGTTCACCTGTATTAATTATAGAGGGACAGAAAAAAACACCCTTATTCAACAAACAAATCAAGTACCTTATGAACCAAGAACTATTATACAAGTATTTTAAAGGAACCACCACCATTGAAGAAGAAAAGCGCATCCTTGACTGGGTGGAAGCCTCGGAAGAAAATCGGGAAGCTTTCTTGAAAGAACGTATGATGTTTGATGTCGCCTTATTCTCCGACAGACAAAATGCCGGAAAAAAGACCTTCCGTCTGGCTCCGATACTAAAATGGGGAATACGCATAGCAGCCGTTATCATCGTAGGCGTATGCGGTTATTTCATGACTAATGATTATCTATATAATCAGGCATCCCTACCACAAACAGTAACCGTCCCCGCCGGACAACGTGCACAAATCACTCTTGCCGACGGCACACGGGTATGGCTGAATGCACAGTCCACATTGACCTATGCTTCCAACTTTGGGCGTGGAGAAAGAAACGTGGAGCTGAATGGAGAAGCCTACTTTGAAGTGGCAAAAAACAAAGATATCCCCTTCTACGTACACACAGAGATGAATAAGGTGAAAGTTGTAGGTACCAGCTTTAATGTTTGTGCCTATGCAGGAAGCAAAGAGTTTGAAACCACCCTTGTAGAAGGTATTGTGGATATTTATCCTGCCAACAGTAATAAGGTTATCACCCGCTTACAGAAAGAGGAATTCTTTGGCAACTATGACGGGAAATGCAAAAAGGTAATACTCCCTTCTTATGAATATCTGCGATGGAAAGAAGGATTGTACTGCTTTGATGATGTGCCGTTCAGCTGCATCCTCACTAAACTTGAAATGTACTATAATGTAAAAATAACCGTTTCCGATCCTAAATTGCTGAACTATGACAGTTGTACCGGAAAATTCCGCGAACAGGATGGTATAGAGCATATTCTCCGAACCATTTCAAAAGACCATCCTTTTGAATTCAGCATCAACGAAGAAAAAGATTCGATTTTCATTTACGAGAAATAATTTGATATCAAAGATAAAACCTTAAAATTTAGTACTAACCCCTTAAACTGAAAAGCATTATGAAATAGAAGAAACAGTCTGCTAATTACCCCTACAAAAAAGATCGGAAAGTACCCCCATACTTTCCGATCCGAAACAGTCAAAAATCGACCTTAATCAATTTATTAACTTAACACATTACAAAGATATGAGAAAAATTTCTTTGAATGGGCTTTTTTGCCCAAAAAGTTTAGTATTTAAGCAAATATTACGAACTATGAAGATCACACTATTCCTTCTTTTGTTTGTAACGTTCCAGGCGTACAGCCACGCTACCTACTCTCAGAGTACAAGAATCAGCATCCCCCGTTCTGAGTTACGAGTAGGCGAAATCCTCGATAAAATCGAGGCTCAGACCGAGTATTTGTTTGTCTACAATAAGAAAAGTGTGGACGTGCGCCGCACCGTAAATGTAGATGCAGACAATCAACCGGTGTCCGAAGTTTTGGACGAAATCTTTAATGGTACCGACATCAGATATGTAATGGAAGGCAAGAATATTGTGTTGACCAAACAAAATGAAAAGGCCAGTGAAATCATTGCTACCGTACAACAAGAAAATATCTCTGTAAAAGGTGTTGTTACCGATACAAAAGGTGAACCCATTATCGGTGCCAATGTCGTGGAAAAAGGAACTACAAACGGTTGCATTACCAATATAGACGGTGAGTTTACACTAAATACACCGACTAATGCAACGCTGGTTATCAGCTTTATCGGATACCAGCCTGTAACGATTGCTCTCAACGGGCAGAAAACTCTCAATGTACAGATGCAGGAAGAAGCCCTGTCACTGGAAACGGTTGTGGTAACGGCTATGGGTATCAAGAAAAAAGCAGCTTCATTGACTTATTCAACCCAACAAGTGGGTGGCGATGAACTGACACGCGCCAAAGATCCGAATATGATAACCGCATTAGCAGGTAAATCAGCCGGTGTACAAATCAATAAGAGCGCATCCGGCCTTGGTGGCTCAGCCAAAGTTTCTATCCGTGGTACACGTTCCGCTTACGAAGGAGGCAATAACCAACCGTTATATGTCATCGATGGTGTCCCTATGCTAAATACGACTACCGAATCTACTTCCACCGTTATGGGTGGAGAAAATGACGGTGTGAATCGTGACGCCGGTGATGGTATCTCCAACCTGAATCCCGAAGACATTGAAAGTATGAGCATTCTGAAAGGTGCTTCTGCCGCCGCTCTTTACGGATCACAAGCAGCCAACGGTGTTATCTTAATAACTACCAAGAAAGGTAAAGCAGGTATGCAAAGAGTTACTTTCTCTTCAAATCTGACCATCGATCATGCCATCAGTCTGCCGAAATTCCAGAATTCGTATGGCCCCAGCGGAACTGACAGTTGGGGAGAAAAAAAGTCATTAACCGACTACGATAATGTTGGCAAATTCCTCGGTAACGGTGTAACCGCTATTAACTCCATATCCGTACAAAGCGGAAACGAGAAGATGCAGACTTACTTCTCTTATGCCAACACTACAGCCAAAGGTATCATTGATTCCAACAAATTGCAAAAGCACAACCTTACGTTCCGCGAAACAGCGAGTTTCTTCAATGACCGTCTGAAACTCGATGGAAATGCTACCCTGATGACACAAAAGATTAAGAATAGCACTGCATCCGGAGGTATATACCTGAATCCATTGGTCGACCTGTACAGTTTCCCACGTGGAATGGACATGTCTGAATATGCTACTAATTTTGAAGTAGCCGACCCGACAAGAAATGGTATGCCTGTACAAAACTGGTATACAGACGTTTCCGAATGGTCACAAAATCCTTACTGGATTAAGAATCGTGTTACCAACACCAATAAGCGTTACCGCGCTATGGCATCCCTAAGTGCCAGCCTGAAAATAAACGATTGGTTAACCCTGCAAGCCCGTGGTAATGCAGACTATGTAAGCGACAAGTTCGATCAGAAAATGTATGCATCTACAGCTCCCAATATTACAGGTACCTATAACGAAAAGAGTAACGGACGTTATGTTTGGTCGGAAAGCGAACAATTCCAGATTTATGCCGACGTGATGGCCATGTTCAATAAAACATGGAACAAATGGTCATTGAATGCCGCTGTCGGTACCAGTATCAACAAGAATAAAGTCAACTCACTGATGCTCGACTCTAAAATCGCCTCACTTTACAAACCTAACTTATTTACGGTTGCCAATATCGTTATGGGCTCTAATGCCTCCATCAATCAGGAGATTGATCAGAGACGTACCATTCAGTCTGTATTCGGAACAGCACAAATCGGCTTTGACGAAGCCCTGTATCTTGACATTACAGCACGTAATGACTGGTCTTCCACATTGGCTCATACGGAAAGTATGAATTCAGGCTTCTTCTACCCTTCCGTTGGTTTATCCTGGATCATTAATAACTCATTAAAACTACCGGAATGGATTTCCTTTGGTAAAGTACGTGGTTCATGGGCACAAGTAGGTAACGACCTGCCTATCGGTATCACTAACCTTGTAGATATTATTCAGGCCGGTGGTGTATTGCAAGCAGCCGACACATACAATAAGGGCGATCTGAAACCGGAAATCAGTAGTTCTATCGAATTTGGTACGGAATGGAGATTCTTCCAAAGCCGCTTAGGAATTGACTTTACCTGGTATCAGACTGATACAAAGAATCAATTGTTGAGAATGCCCACCGCCGCAGGAGACAAATATGCATATCGCTATATCAATGCCGGGAAGATCCGTAATAAAGGTATAGAATTAACAGTAGATGCAACTCCGGTTATGAATGATAATTTCCGTTGGAAAACTGCCGTCAACTTCTCAACAAACAGCAATGAAGTCATTTCTCTTCACCCGGATTATACTTCATTCATTTATGGTAGTTCCGGACTTTCTATGGCTTACCTGATGCGCATCAAAGAAGGTGGTTCCCTGGGCGATATCTACGGAAATGCATTCGTGCGTGAGAATGGAAAAATAAAGCTCAATGAAGATGGAAGTCCTCTTGTAAAGACTGGTAACAACGACTATCTGGGTAATGCAAATCCCGACTGCTTATTGGGTTGGAGTAATACATTTACCTATAAAGGATTCAGTCTCTATTTCCTGATCGATGCCCGCGTAGGTGGTGATGTCATGTCCTTGACACAAGCAGTCCTTGACCAAAATGGCGTGACCAAAGCAACAGCACAGGCCCGTGATAGAGGTTACATAGAATACGAAGGAACTCGCTTCGACGAGAATCATATTAAACCATTCTTTAAATCAGTAGGTGGTCGTAATGGTATATCCGAATATTATATGTATGATGCTACCAATATCCGTATGCGTGAATTGTCAATCGGCTATTCTTTCCCGCAATCACTGCTGGAAAAGACGAAGGCATTCAAGGGTATCGATGTATCGCTGGTAGCACGCAACCTGTTCTTTTTCTACAAAGATGCACCGTTCGACCCGGATGCAACCTTATCTGTTGGCAACTCACTTCAAGGTGTAGATGTATTCGGCATGCCTTCTACCAGAAACATTGGTTTCAATATCAAATTCACATTCTAACTTAAAGCATTTACGATTATGAAATATAATAAATTCCTAACCATACTTTTTGCAAGCGGATTGCTGGGTATCGCAGTCGCATGTACCGACAATTTTGAAGCAGATAACAGAAACAATACAGGGTTTGACTCCGAATTGCAGGAATATGATTTCCAAAAATATCTGTTGAAGTTTGAAATAATCCAGAGTGGTATCTACTTTAACTACGACTGGGGCGAAGGTAAAAACTGGACTTTCCAAATCGCACAAAATTTAGGGCAAGACATGTTCTCAGGCTATTTCCATGATTTCAATCAAGGTTTCAATGATAAGAACAGCGTATATGCACTGAACGATGGATGGACTTCTACTCACTGGACATACAATTACTCGTACATTATGCCCGAAGTACAGAAGTGCGAACAAATCAACGTAGAGCAGCCTGCGCTGTTAGCTGTAACCCAAATATTGAAGGTTGAATTGATGCACCGTGTAGCAGATTGCTACGGACCATTGGTATATAGTAAATTCGGACAGGAAGGTGACAATGTAGATGATCTGAAGACAGCCTACAAACAATTCTTCACCGATCTGGAAAAAGGAATCACTTCTTTACAAAGTTTTATCAAGGACAATCCCGGCGTAGAGCCGTATAAAGACGCCGACATGCTGACTCCTAACAAGACTTTGGCAGAATGGGTTAAATTTGGCAATTCATTGCGTTTGCGTCTAGCCATGCGTGTTGCTAACGTAGACAAAGCTCTTGCCACCGAGCAAGCTCAGAAATCATTCACCCTCGAGCAATTCCTGGAAGCACCAAATGAGATTATTTCCGTATCGACTGCCGGCGGCTACAATAATCCGCTGGGTGAAATCAACAAGTCATGGGGGGAAGTCTTCATGGGGGCCACCATGGAATCTGTACTGACCGGATATGATGATCCACGCATGTCCAAATATTATGATCCGGCAAATGGTGCAGTTATCACATGGAAAGAGAACGATGTAGTGAAAGAACTTCCGCAGCTCTTTGAGTACGCTGGAAGCTACAAAGGCGTACCACAGGGAACCGGCTTGCTTTCTGCCGACAATCGCTATAAAGAATGTTCAAAGAGCACAGTCAGTCAAAAAACGAACCCTATTTTAATGACTGCTGCCGAGGTATGGTTCCTTCGTGCAGAAGCTGCTTTACGAGGCATCTCTACAGAAGATCCCAAAATATGCTATGAGACAGGTGTAAAAACATCCTTTGAGCAATGGGGAGTAGGTGGAGTTGATGCTTACCTGCAAAGTGACAAGACACCAGCTGATTACAAAGATCCGTTCGATACCCAATTCGATATGAATGCACGCATCACTACTACTCCCAATTGGGCGGATGCCAACGGTACAGAAGAACAATTTGAGAAAATCATGACACAGAAATGGCTTGCCATATATCCCGAAGGTAATGAAGCATGGACAGAGCAACGTCGTACCGGTTATCCGAAATTATTTAAAGTCAAAGTGAATAATAGCGGTGGTGCCATTAACACAGATGAGATGATCCGTCGTCTCCCATATCCGGAAGGTCTGAAAACATCTAATCCTACTCAGTACAGTTCATTAACAAGAGCACTGGGTGGTGCCGACACAGGTGGTACTCGTCTCTGGTGGGATGCCGGAAAGAATAATTTCTAAATTCCAATAAGACCAAGGTATAGAATTTTGATTAGTGGTGTTTTTCTCCGTATTAGTTACGAGGAAAAGAAGATTGGGAGGAGTAAAGTCATTTGGGGGACTTTACTCCTTTTTTTGTCTATATTTTCAGATACACTAAAGACTGGTATATGTCAGTTTATCATCCATTATTAATAACCAGGATTCTGTTGTTGCTTCTTTTCCTCGGAAGTCAACGCATGACCATCCTTTTGGATAGCATCCAGATAAGTTTGAGGGATAGGACGCAAACAATGATGTTCATCAATATTAGGAGCAGCATCCGAATTAAAAGCTTTGGTACGTGCCACCAATGTTTTCGTTCTTGATAAGTCTTCCCAACGATAAAACTCACCGCAAAGTTCACGGGAACGCTCATTCAGCAAAAGGCACATCATACGATCATAATCAGAGCTATATTTCAGTTTTGAAATGACAGCCTCATCTTCAGCCGGAAGACTATGTATATCTGTTATTTCAAGATCAGTGGGAAGTGTAGTCTTATCAATATCATTGGACTCATAATAAGAATTTCCGGTGTAATAAGAGTTTATGCCGTCAATCTGCCATCCTAAGGCATTTTCATTATATGATGCACCACCGTCACAATATGCCGAACGATCTTCCCCGTTCTTGTAGGCAGCACGCTTGCGGAGTTCATTAATGTAATGCAGAGCATCACCATATTCGCCTTGGCGAATCAGAACTTCAGCAGCGATCAGATAAGTTTCACCAAGACGGGCCAGAATACCATCCCGATTGCCTCCCATGTCACTGACCGTTTCACGCGAACCATCAATATACTTATTAAGAGCTACAAAACGACTTACATCATCATATAATGCCACATCGTCCTTACCGTTACGATCTTTCGGATAAGTCACAAATGTAGTAGGAATGGCTTTGCCGGTCTTTTCATCAATCACCTTTCCGCTGAGTTGCACTCCATCGAACCGGGTATCACCCGGACGATTGACAACATACATCACGCCCAAATCTCCCACTTCGTAACCGGAACCCGCTTTCGGGTTATTAACAGCATACTTAGTCTTAAAGCTTTTCCAGAAACGGGAATCATTAATCATATCATAGATATTATACATATAATATGTGGTTCTTAAACGTTGGTACTCGCGACCGCCAGCCAAGTCACGTTTCATCTGAGGCAAATTATTGTAAACAGACAAGAAGAAGAGATGGCATCTGTTAGTACCGGCACTTCTGGAAGATTTGTCAGAAGAGAACTGTGCCGAAAGAATAATCTCATCTAATTTTTCACTCGCTCCGTCAGGTTCCGTATAATGCCACAGATCAGAAAAATTGGGGGCTAACTGATGACGTGAAATTACTTCTTTGGCCAGTTTCAAGGCTTCTTTCAGGTCAGATTCTTTAGTCGTACTGTTCCATCCATCATTAATTTCACTGGCACGGAACAAGTAAGCCTTAGCTAAAAAATGAGCCGCAGCATCCCTGCTAATCTTCCCCACCATGCTTACCGTCGCCGGCAACAGATCATAAGCATTCTTCAAATCACCAATCGCCTGCTCTACCGTGGCTTCTGCCGTAGCACGGGTGAACTCACGGACAGGTACAAAGCTCGACTCTAATTTCAAGGGTACACCTCCATACTGGGAAACCAACTTCAGATAATTAAAGCCACGCAGGAAATAGGCTTCGCCCATATACGTCTTCTTATTCGTACCGGTATAACTATCAGGAGTTATTTTACTTAACAACAGGTTCGCATTGTTGATTCCGATATACATGGCATCCCAAAGGCTTTCGGCCATCGTAGTATTTGAATTAGCGGCTACAATCTGTGACTGGAAACTACCATCATAATTATTCCACACTTTATTGGAACCATCACCACCCACAGTAAACTCATCCGTACCGTAATTAGTGGTAGTATAGGCATTCTCCTTGAAGAAATGGAAACGCAGGTTATTGTAAATGCCCACAGCCAGCTGATCAATACCTTCCGGTGTATCAAAGAAATCGGTAGTCTGTTGAGTGGTAAGCTTTTCATCCAGAAAATCACTACAGGAAGCCACCACGCCTCCCAAGGTCAAGGCTAATAAGCCGAATGTAATATTCTTATATAATTTCATAATTGTTTGCTTTTTAGTTTAAAATCCTACATTCAATCCTATTGTGAAACCACGGTTCCAGGTAGATGTTAAATTCTGCGAAGCGTCCAGTTCCAGAAAATCTATATTAGAAAAGATACGCCCCGGATTCTTAGCCTGCACATATACTTTCAGATTAGATAGATTCCATTTGCTCACCATGTTCTTCGGGAAAACGTAACCTAATGAAACATTACGCACTTTCAGGAACGAACCGTTCTTATATCCCAGAATCCGGTAGTAGGGATCACCGCCTCCATCATCATGGATAGGTTTCTGATATTCAGCATTCTTATTATTCTCATTATAGTAATTTATCTTACGCTGAGTGTAGCGGCCTCCCTGCCACTCACCACCTGTATCAACCATATAGTCAAAACGACCGTACAACATGAAGGAAAGCTCAAAATTCTTATAAGAGAAAGTATTGGTCATACCCAAAGTCCAGCGTGGACGTGTATGTCCCACTACTATACGGTCATCATTCGGATCAATCTTATGGTCACCATTCTGGTCTACCGGTCGTGCCATACCTACCTGAAACGAATGTCCTTTCTTATTAAATTCAGCCATTTCAGCCGCATCTTCTTCTTGCCAGATTCCGGCAGATTCATAGCCATAGATCACTCCCAATGACTTTCCGATGAACCAATTATTATTAATATCATCTTCTTTACCATTTGCCAACTCCTCTATTTTATCTTTCTGCCAGGCGACATTTAGACTGGTAGACCACTCAAAGTCCCGGGTCCGGATATTCACAGTATTCAATGTGATATCCACACCTATATTGGAAGTTTCCCCCACATTGGCATAAGTTTGGGTATAACCATTTAATGAAGGAATTCCCATCTGCATCAATAAGTCTGTTGTACGCGAAGTATAAAAATCCAGAACTCCCGAAATTCTTCCGTTCAGTACAGAGTAATCAACGCCAATATTATATTGGGTGGTCTTTTCCCAAGTTAAGTCTTTATTTGCCATAGCAACCGTACCACCCGTAGCTACAGGATCGGAAGCTACGAAGCCTGAAGTGGAACTGTCACCATAAGGATAATAGATAGGAACAACGGCCCCCTTTGTTTGGTAAGGATCAATAGCGGAGTTACCAGTAACCCCGACTCCCACACGTAGTTTCAACTGATTGAGCCAACTTACATCCTGCAAAAATCCTTCCTGATCAAGACGCCAGCCCAACGCCGCACTAGGGAAAAATGCCCATTTATTACCTTTGGCAAGCTGCGAAGCGCCATCCCAACGACCGGAAACCGTGAGGAGGTATCTGCTGTTATAATCATAATTTAAACGGAACATATACGAGAGTAACTGCTTCTCTACTAAATCACTCCCCCAGTCATCCAGTGCAGAAATATTTGCTTTACTCAACGCATTCCATTTGGCACTGGCCAGGGGAATATTTAAAGCAGCCATAGAGGATTCTTCATAACGATATTTAGTGGCACTTTGCAGTAAAGTCACTCCCAAAGAGTGTTTTCCTATTTCCTTATCATAGTAGATAAGATTATCAAGTGTCCATGAAAAATCAGATTGATTCGTTAAACTGGCACGATTGGTTCCCTCACGACTGACAGAGTTCGCATCTGCAAAACTTCCATTACGGTAACTACGAAAGTCGGGACCAAAATTGAAGCGATATCTGAGCCCTTTCAGAGGAGAGAAGATCTCACCCAAGTTCAACTGGGCATACAGACTACCGATAGCACGGAACATACGACGTTCATTCTCACTATAATTCCATTCGTTGACTATCGTTTTCACTTTATCATCTCCACCCGGATAATCAATGCGGTTACCCTCATCATCAAAGGGCACGGCATACGGATACAAACTGGTAGAAGCTGCATACAGATTGGATGGCCGGTCACTGATCATCTGTCCTACAGCCTTAGCCGAAGAACCATATTGCTGTTCACTGAAAGTACCGTTGACATTCAAGCCCATCTTGAACCATTTGGTCGGATCAAGATTCAAGCTGACTTTGGCTGTATAACGAGTGTAAGACTGACCTTTCACGGTACCCTCATTATCCAGATAGCCGATAGAAGCATAACCTTGTACTTTATCCGTACCACCACTGGCGCTCAACGTATGTTCATGGGTAACACCGGTTTGTGTAACCATATCAGCCCAATCCGTTGTAGGAACCGCAGATGCATTCCAGCTACCACCAGCCCAGCCTTTTTCAATGTTCCTCCAGGCATAAGGATCTTTTGCTCCGTTAAAAATCAGATAATCACTATCCTTATCAGGCTCGTCACCCCTCGGATATTTATTCGGTTCTTTATAGTAATAAGCCCAACGACGCCACTCAATGTATTCGGCAGAATTCATCATTTCAGAGTAATCCTGCAAATTTTCAATGGTCATCGTACCCGAATAGTTCAATGACATCTTGCCCGCCTTGCCCTGTTTAGTAGTAACCAAAATGACACCGTTGGCACCACGTGAACCATAAATAGCAGTAGCAGAGGCATCCTTCAGGACATCAATGGATTCTATATCCTGTGGATTCAAAGTCTCAATGCCACTTGTCGACATTAAAGGAATACCATCCACTACATAAAGCGGAGTATTGCTGGCACTCAACGAACGTACACCGCGTACATTGATAGTTCCTATTTCACCCGGACGTTCATTGCTAACAATATCCACACCTGCCGCTTTACCTTGCATAGCTTCGAAAGCATTGGCTGCCGGTCGGGAATTCAGTTCGTCCGAATTTACACGAATCATAGCACCGGTAACGTCCGATTTCTTCTGAACACCATACCCCACCACTACCACTTCGTCTAACGTTTCCGTATCTTCCTGCAGAATGATTTTAAGTTCTCTTTTATTCTCCACTTTGATTTCTTGCGGAATATAGCCAATGTATGTAATCCGTAGAATTGCATTAGCCGGGGCATTGATAATAAAACGCCCATCTATATCTGTAATTGTACCTATTGATTGTCCCTTTATCGTAACATTAGCACCAATGATCGGTTCACCGGCCATATCTTTTATAGATCCTGTCACCTTATTATCATCAGCTTGTTTTTCAGAAGCTTTCTCTTTTGCTTTATTCATCAGCATGATATTCTTGCCTTCCATAGCATAATAAATATCAGTTCCTTCAAAGACCTCGTTCAAGACCTCTGCCACCGGTTTATCTTGTGCATGAACTTTGACGTTACGTTTCAGATTAACCTCATTCATATCATACACAAACAGATAATCAGTCTGCTTTTCTATCTCGTTGATAACTTTGCCTGTTGATATACGGTCCGAAACAACTGTAACTTTCATGGTCTGTGAATAAGATTTCGTGGCAAAAGCTGTTCCGACAAATAAAAACAAGGCCAGAGCTGTGATTTTCATAACCCGAAATAAATGTTTAATTTCTACAATAGATTCTTGGTACAAAATATTTTTCATATATTTGTATTACTAATTTTAGGTTTTAACTTAAGATTATTAGAAGAAAATGTCAATGTATCATTGACTTCCATGGGATAGTGTTGCAGCACTGTCCCATTTTTATAAAATATGATGTGTGTTATTCCATAGGCAGAATATTTTAAAGGGTTAATTAATAGTTATCACATTATTTTCGTCATCTTTTGTATAAGTAAATCTATTATTCAATCTCAGTACTTTCAGCACATGCTCCACTCCATCTTTGGTTCTGAACTTGCCTGTATAGCGATTCTTGAATATACTGGTATTGTTTACCACAATATCCACTCCATAATAAAGTTTCAATTTTTCAATCATATCCCTGACGGATATATCATTAAAACAAAGCAAACCTTCACGCCATAAAAAATAGTCTGGTTCTTTAATACGTCCTTTCACCAGCCTGGTACCTTTCAGGCTTGCCATTGTGTTTGGCTCCAACTTCAACACTCCTGCGGATGGATCCGATAGCTGAATTTCTACCGCCCCTTTCTGCAAAGAAGTTTCCCAGACACTATCTTCCGCATAAGCCAATACGTTGAATTCCGTACCTAACACCTTTACATTGCATTTACTCGTTTCCACTATAAAAGGCCTCTCTTTGTTCTTAGCTACTACAAAATAACCCTCACCATCTAATTTTACTTTCCGGTTATTGTCTTTAAACTTTTCCGGGAAAGTCAATGTACTCCGAGAATTCAACCACACCTTCGTACCATCTGCCAACATTATTTCCGTCCGTTGTCCGGCAGGCGCATAAATAGATTGAAGTGCACTGCTTTCCACAGTCTGATGTTTATTATCCCAATAGTGTGTACCTAATAAGACGATTGCAACCACTGCCGCTGCTTTAGCCATTTCCACCCAGAGTGTATGCACAGAAAATCTTTTTCCTGCTTTTTTCTTTTCTACCACTGCCGGCAGTGTACGCCACAAAGCGATATCATACAATTTGCGTTGCGCCATATATTCACGCATATTCTCAGGCTTTTCCTGCATCCACTCGGTTATGTGCCGCTTCTCTGCTTCCGTGGCATTACCGGATATATATTTCTGTAATAACTCTGTATCCATATTCTATGCTATTCTATATAGTTAACGGCTAAAGTGGAAACATCCCTAAAAGAAAAACTAAAAAAATGAAGTAGTACTTTATTCAGTAGAAGAAATGATAAGAAATGCGCTTATCAGACGGCTAATTGAAAAGAGGCAAAAAGATAGATTTCCGATTAAATCTCATTTATGTTCTCTATCTTAAGAACAACGTATAATTTAGAATTTAATATAAAAATAGAAGTAAAAGAGGGGCAGATAATCCTTCAAGGATACCCGTAGTACCTTCAATGCCTTTGAAATATGGTATTCCACTCCCTTAATGGAAATTTTCATTTCTTCGGCAATTTCTTTATTCGACTTATTCCCAAAACGGCTTAAAAGAAATATCCGGCGTGTCTGCTCCGGCAGAAGGTCTAAAGTCTCACGAACAATAGATTCCACTTCTTCCGAAAAGATCTCATTGGGGTTACAGGCTTCCAGAGTGGAAATTCGAGTGGAAAGTTCAAAATGATGCCAGTCAGTCATAGATTCAAAAGCTGTGCGTTTCACCTCCTCATGTTTCAGATAATCCAGAGCTTTATTCTTCAGGATAGTAAGTAGAAGGGGTTCCACATAATCTATCGCTTCTATTTTCAGCTTCTCCCACAGCCTTATCAATGACTCGGAAGCGATGTCTTCAGCTGCCAAATCATCGTGAACATAAGACTTTGCAAAGAAAAAAGATTTCTTATAATAAAAGGCATAGATATCACTGAAAGTATTTCCTATTTTATCATTCATCAGTCACACTCTATTATGTTTTTCATTCGTTGCACTAAATATCATATAGCAAAGTTAGCAATAAACATTTAATAACCCGTTAGGAGAATTATCTTTTTGATCGGAGGAAAACGAACATATACTTACTACTTTTCTATCAACACATTACATTTACCTACTATTTACCCTAGGATGTAAAAGCATTTACCGCAGGATGTAACAACCTTTACCCCATATTGTAACGCTCTTTACCTCGGCATGTAACGACCTTTACCTCAGTATGTAAATGAAGTTACCATTTGGCATAAACATAATTTTCATGGAATGAAACAACCGTCGGGCTTATATCCCACCAATCATCACTTATAGACTTGTATCGGCAACTCCCCGCGCAATGCTCCCAAAACGTTAACAGCAAGCGCTTCCAACTCATCTTCTCCAGGGTACACATACACTGGAGCAAGAAAAGAGACACGCTCTTTCAGACGGGAAATAACATACTCTGAATGGGCAATACCGCCTGTCAGCAAGATTGCATCTATTTTACCCAAAAGCGCAACGGCGGCAGCTCCAATGCTTTTGGCAACCTGATAGATCATGGCATTCAGCACCAATTCGGCTTTTTCATCTCCGTCTTCAATAGACTTTATGATGGCAGGTATATCCGTAGTGCCAAGGTGCGCTGCCAGACCGGCATGGCCGGAAATGCGTTTCTTCAGTTCATCCTTTCTGAAACGATGGGAATAACAAAGATCAATCAACTGCCCGGCAGGCAATGTTCCCGCACGTTCGGGAGAGAAAGGACCTTCACCGTCAAGCGCATTATTCACATCAATAGCACGCCCGTAATGGTGAGCCCCAACAGAAATGCCACCACCCAAATGACAGATAATCAAATTCAAGTCTTCATAGCGCACCGGATGATCGGGAGAAGCGGCTGTTAACTCGGCAGCATAACGGCGGGCAATGGCACGCTGGTTCAAAGCATGCCAAATGGTAATACGTGGCATCAGTGGAGAACCCGTGATACGGGCTATCTCATCCAGCTCGTCCACGACACCGGGATCAGCAATAAAAGCACGGCAATCGGGAAGCAATGCTGCCAATTCGGAAGCAATAAGGCACCCCAGATTACACGCATGGCTTCTCATGGCATGGGTTATATCATCCAGCATGGCGTCGTTCACCTCGTACACTCCACCCGGAATGGGTTTCAGTAATCCTCCACGCCCTACGATGGCATCAAATTCAAAAGGAATACCATTCTCTTTTAAGGCTTCTATTACCAGATTCTTGCGGAATTCAAACTGGTCGATGACGCGAGGGAAATGGGAAAGTTCTCCTACCGAATGGCGAATGTTACGCACCAAAAGCGGAGTTGTGTCTTCGTATACTGCAATTTTCGTTGAAGTAGAACCGGGATTGATAGCAAGAATTCTCATAATTTAAGATTTGACGATTTACAATTTACGATTAGGATCACCTACTTTATCACCCTGCCACTTAGTCACAGGCACAAGTGAGACATGCCATAGCAATACTATAATATTTAGAGAGACCGGAATCACTACGTGAGGGCAATACCACCGGACATACAGGACCTTGCAACAGACCTGCCATATCAGCATGGGCAAACAAGGATACAGCCTTATAAAAAGCATTTCCCGATTCGATATTAGGGAAGATCAGCACATCCGCTTCTCCATTAATAGGAGATGCAATCCCTTTGATATCACCGCTTGTCTTCTCGCAGGAAGTCTTTACATCCAACGGACCATCGATTATTACATTTCCGAATTCTCCGGCCTCCGCCAACTCCACGATATTGACATAATCTAACGAATGGGGGAACTTGGCACTTACCTTCTCCGTACAATGAATAAGTGAAATGCGAGGTTGTTCGATGCCAAAGTGGCGACAAGTATGGATGGCATACCAGATCATCTCTATGCGTTGCTGCAAAGTGGGTCGCGGAATTACGGCGGCATCCGAGAAGAACAGCAACTTATCATACGTAGGAATCTGCATTACAGCCAGATGGGTCAGGATTTTACCCTTAGGCAACAGACCTTTTTCTTTGTCAAGGATAGCATGCAACAAATTATCTGTATTGATAATGCCTTTCATCAAAATATCCGCTCCCCCCTCACGAACAATACGTACAGCCTCACGCGCCGCCTCATCGGGATCCTCTATATGCACCGTACGGACGTACTGAGGATATTTCTTCAATGTAGGATATTTTTCAAGAATCGCAGAGTCGCCAATCATCAGGAACTCCGCAATCCCTTCTTCCAGAGAACGGGCAATGGCGTATTCCGTATTGGGGTCATTAGCACAAACTACTGCAATACGTTTCCTTTTGTTCAAGGATTTCAAGTGTGAGGTTAGTTGATCAAAGCTTCGAATAGGTTCCATAACGTTAGATTTTTAGCAAATATCTGAAAAAATGTCGAGAAATGCAGCATAACACTCCAGGAAATTTCGCAAGCCTTATTTCATTTTGATAGTTTACACCACAGATTACACAGATTAACACAGATTTATTCTAATCATGGTGAAAAGTAATAATCTGCGTTAATCTGTGTAATCTGTGGTGTAAACTAAATTTCGTTTTGAGTTATTTTATGTACTTTTGTCCCCATACGCAAAATATTGAATTATGAACAGCCTTATTTTTCCGTCATACGTACAAAAAGGTGATCGTGTCATCATCCTTTCTCCTTCCAGCAAGATAGACAAGTCTTTTTTGAAAGGAGCCAAAAAGCGTTTGAAATCCTGGGGACTGGAAGTGGTAATGGCTAAACATGCCGGAAGCTCACACGGAACGTATGGAGGCAGCATCAAACAGCGCGTAGAAGATTTACAGAATGCGCTGGATGATGAAAAGGCTAAAGTTATTCTATGCAGCCGTGGCGGATACGGAGCAGTGCACCTGTTAGGGAAGCTCGATTTTACCCGTTTTCGTGAACATCCTAAATGGCTGATTGGTTTCAGTGACATTACCGCATTACATAATGTGCTCCAGAAAGAAGGTTTTGCATCACTCCACGCCCTGATGGCACGCCATTTGACGGTAGAATCCGAAGATGATTTCTGCACATTGGCACTCAAAGATATCCTCTTTGGACATTTTAATCCGGAGACAGCAGAATCTGTAGAAATCTCAGAAAATGGTTTCAGCTATATTTGCCCCGGACACAAATTAAACCATAAAGGAACTGCCAGCGGCATTTTACGAGGTGGCAACCTGTCCGTATTTTATGGGCTGCGCGGCACTCCTTACGATATTCCCGCTGAAGGAACCATTCTCTTTATAGAAGATGTAGGCGAACGTCCGCATGCAGTAGAGCGCATGATCTACAATCTGAAACTGGGCGGTATATTAGAAAAACTATCCGGCCTTATTATCGGACAGTTTACGGAATACGAGGAAAACAAGTCTTTGGGGAAAGAGTTATACGGTGCAATTGCCGACCTCGTGAAAGAATACGATTACCCCGTCTGTTTTAATTTTCCGGTAGGACATGTCAGCATGAACCTGCCTATGATAAACGGAGCGGAAGTAACGCTGGAGACCGGAAGAAAAGAAGTGAAACTAAGTTTTAATTTAGATAAAGAATGAAACGGAATTATACTCTCATCCCTTTATGCTTGGTGTTGCTTGCATTCATAGCATGCAGCAACAATACCAAGAAGACAAGCGACGACACTGAAACAACAACCAAAAGCGTCGTCAATGTTCCACAGTTCAACGCAGACAGTGCTTACCAGTATGTGAAAGCACAGGTTGACTTCGGTCCACGCGTTCCTAATACGAAAGCACATGTGGATTGTGGCAATTATCTGGCTGATAAACTGACAGAATTCGGTGCAAAGGTTACTAGCCAATATGTAGACTTACCTGCCTATACCGGCACATTACTAAAGGCCCGGAATATCATCGGTTCCTACAAACCGGATACAAAAAAGCGTATTGCACTTTTTTCTCATTGGGACAGCCGTCCGTGGGCAGACGCTGACCCGGACGCTAAAAAGCATTACACCCCCATTTTAGGTGCCAATGACGGTGCCAGCGGTGTAGGCGTATTATTGGAAATAGCACGTCATTTGCAGAAACAGTTGCCGGAAATGGGTATAGATATTGTTTTTGTAGATGCTGAAGATTATGGAACACACCAGGCTTACAACGGCCCGCATAAAGAAGAATACTGGGGACTTGGCTCACAGTATTGGGCACGCAACCCGCACGTACAGGGATATAATGCACGCTTCGGTATATTGCTGGACATGGTAGGTGGCAAAAATGCAGAATTCCGTTATGAAAGCCTGTCTCATGAAGTAGCTCCCAATGTCAATGAGAAAGTCTGGAAAACAGCCAACGCTTTAGGCTTCGGGCGTTATTTTGTACAGAAAAAAGGCGGCTTCGTTACCGATGATCATACGTTCATCAACAAGTATGCGAAAATCCCGACAATCGATATCGTCCCTTACTATCCGGAAGGAGATTTCTTTGAGCATTGGCACACCGTGAAAGATGATATGGATGCCATTGATAAAGCTACATTGCAAGCAGTAGGACAAACTGTAATGCAAGTAATCTACAGCGAAAAATAAATCATAAATTATAAATCATAAATCTGCAACATGAGTATCAATGAATTACAAGACGAAGTGATCACCGAATTCAGCGACTTTGACGACTGGATGGATCGCTATCAACTCCTCATAGACTTAGGAAACGAGCAGGAACCGCTCGACGAAAAATATAAGACGGAACAGAATCTGATTGAAGGTTGCCAAAGCCGTGTATGGCTGCAAGCTGACGAAGAGGATGGAAAAATTATCTTCAAAGCAGAAAGCGACGCTTTGATTGTAAAAGGTATCATTTCGTTGTTGATGAAAGTCCTTTCCGGGCATACACCGGACGAAATTCTAAATGCCGATCTTTATTTTATTGATAAGATAGGATTGAAAGAACATCTTTCTCCTACCCGTAGCAATGGTTTGCTGTCTATGGTGAAGCAGATGCGGATGTATGCGCTGGCTTTCAAGGCGAAAGATAGTAGTAAATAAATAGAATGATAAGATGGTGGGATGGTAAGATGAATAAAAAACATGACTGATTCATCTTACCATCCCATCATCTCTCTATTCTTCTCCTTCCTGAAATTCCAAAATATCTCCCGGCTGACAGTCCAGCACTTTGCAAATAGCCTCCAGTGTAGAGAAACGGATAGCTTTTGCCTTTCCCGTTTTCAAAATAGATAAATTGGCAGGTGTAATATCCACCTTTTCAGCCAGCTCTCCTAAAGATATCTTTCGTCGAGCCATCATTATATCAAGGTTTACTATAATCATATAAATCACTTTTATCAAGGTTAGGATTAAATAGTCAGATCCTGTTCTTCCTTCATTTTCACACCTACGGCAAATATCTCGGTAAAGAGAACAATGACCACCAATGATACCCAATCTTCGGACATGCTGAAACCCTTTATTTCATACCCGGGCAGACTCACTTGTTTCACCACTTCAATATAATTCAGCCATTCCATCAACGCATTCAAGATGCTAAAAGCTAATAAAGAATAAGTGAATACGCGCATTCTTACCACATTGTCATGAGTAAACACATTACGCTTCGATATGGAAATTAAAACCCGTATCAGGCAGTAAATTCCGGCAAGAATAGCCAAAACAGCAAATGCACCAAAACAAAACACAATACTACTCCAGGTCGACGGAACAATAGCCACACTTACTTTATCTATTTTGTAAGGAAGGTTTTCATCCATTTTACTATTACGCAATGAATCCAATATTGTTGTTTCCAGAGGTCGTACCTCCACAGGGATACCTTCAGGCGTGTATAAGGCTGGCGTTTCCGCACGGGCACTTTTACTTCCCGCCAGAAAACTGTCACGTTCTTCTTGCCAACCGGCAGTAAAAGAAATGGCAAAATCTCCTACAATCACCAGTATCGCTAATATCCCCAATATTCTAAATTTCTTCATAATCGTATCATTTCTTTAAATTGTCAATTCCTGTTCTTCTTTCATTTTCAGTCCGATAGCGAAAACTTCTGCTACAATCAGGGCTGAAATCCCCAATACCAAAGAAGTAATATGCACCATATCCGCCATACTCAATGAATAACCTGTCACTGAAAAGACTTTTTCCACGTTATGAAAACTCAGAAACGCAAGAAGGAAGGTACATACAAAACCAATAATAAGCAGTACTCCTAAACGTCTGAGACGCCGGACATTCTTCCAATTGAATATATCGGATTTATTGATCGACACAATAAGACGGATAAAAAGTACTACAGCCCAGACAATGGCAACATAGTTTAAAATAAGAATCAGGAGAGAAACAATCCGTGATAAAACACTGGGTTGTGTATTCACACTGACTATCATTTGCCCGTAAGCAGCAGGTACATATTCACCGGTTTTTTCATTATAAACAGAATCAATCAAGATATCTCCGCCTAAATCTTTTGGTACCAGTTGCACTACTTGCACATTGCTGATCTCTTCTTTAGCCTTTGCATCAATCTTAGAGTCAAAACCTTTCTCGATCCCGGCCTTAATTCCCAAACCGACATAATAAGTAGTTTCTAAAACCGAATAACCCAGCACGAGCAATACGATCACGCAAAGAATATTCAACCTCCTTTTCATATTTCAGTAGTTGTATTAGATAATTTATAGGTATTCATCATTCTCCAGGACAATATAAACAAAAGGAAAGCAATTACGAGACCTGTCAGATAAGCTTTTTCTCCAATTAATTCACTGCTATATTCCACATTCGGGAATTTAAGAGCAAGATAGACAGAAAGGCTGTTGTTCATGATGTGAATCAGAATACAAGGTATCAGACTATGTGTCTTATAATAGATCCATGCAAGAATAAAACCGATCAGCGTAGCTCCTACCACTTGCGCCGGATTCATATGAAAGATACCGAATATCAGACCGGATATTAAGATAGCTACTAGCGGATTATACTTCTTCAGAAGAACTTTAGTGATTGCTCCACGAAACAGTAGCTCCTCCAAAATGGGTCCCAATATAGCTACACAAATAATCCCTAACCAACCGGATTGCAATAAATCAAAAGTATCGCTCAGCCAGTCAGGCAAAAATGTGAGATGGGACATTAAAAAATCAATCAGATAAATCATGGAAATTCCCATCATAGCACTCCAAGATAAATAAGATACAGACACTGGAGAGTATAACCTCTTATCTCCTGTCAAATAGCCTTTTTGCCACAAATAAATCAGCATAAAAACAAATCCTGCCAGCAGAGTGGGAGCCAAGGCAAATTCGCTTGCTCTGTCTACAGTACCGTATTTTACATACGCATAGATCATAGTGAATGGCCCCACTGCCAATGCCCCGAGAATTTGCATCGCCAAGTAAATAAGAGCCAGTTTTATTGCAGTTTTCATCGTTGTCGTCCTTTAGAGTTTACAAAGATATATTTTCTCTATCAAATCATCAAACGGTAGCTCCTATACCGCAAAGAACAGCCATCAACATGGAGAGGGAAATCACTAATAAAGAGATACTCATAAATGCCTTTTTCATAATCGTCAACCTTTATATGTTTTGTTATTCAATAATAATTTATCGTTTTTCGATATGCAAATAAAAAGGTATTTTTTGAGACTAACAAGTAAAACAGAAAATATTTATCGAAAAACAATAAAAAAAGTACGTTTTTCGATAATCATACAAGAAATATAAACAGAAAAGGAGATATTAAAGATAACGGGAAGCTATTTCTTTATCTTTATGAAGCTGGGCAATCAGTTCATCTATGGAATCAAATTTCAACTCAGGACGGAGATAGCGGACAAAAGAAAGGCAGATATATTGCTCGTAAATATCTGAATGGAAATTAAATATATTCACTTCAATACTACGATCCGTACCGTTAGCCATTGTAGGACGATAGCCAATACTGAGCATACCACCATAACTCTGACCTGCTACGGTAACGCGCACTGCATATACCCCATCAGAAGGAACCAACTTATCCGGATCATCCACCCGAAGATTTGCAGTAGGAAAACCTATTTTACGACCGACACGATAACCACTTACTACTATGCCATTCAAGAAATAATCATATCCCAGGCAAGAAGCAGCTTCCGAGACATTACCTTCCGACAGCAATTGCCGGATAACAGAAGAGCTTACTGCAACATCCTTATCTATATATGCATGTGCAAGAATAACTTCTATCCCCAACTCCTGCCCATAGCGTACATAGTCATCAAAACCTTCACTACGGTTATGACCAAAACGATGATCATATCCTATAACAAGGGCACGTATATTATAATGATTGTAGAGGAACAACATAAACTCCTTTGCTGAAAGAATGGCAACTTCAGGAGTAAAGTCAAGCATCATGCAATAGTCCAGACCGGTTTCAGCGAGCAAAGCAACCTTTTCTTCATAAGTGGTCAGTAATTCAGGGTGATACTCCGGCTGTACCACCTTGCGCGGGTGCACAGGAAAAGTCACCACCCCCGAAGCAAAACCATGTGCAACAGCTACTTCGCGCACCTGTTCAATCAGGTACCGATGTCCTCGATGTACTCCGTCGAAAAAGCCTATGGTAGCAACACAAGGCTGAGGAAGCACCCCCGGTATGTTACGAAGCAACTGCACTACTTTAATTTTTAATGGTTACTTAAACAGATGACTCCAGTCTTCACATGCTTTCGGCGTATAGGTAGAAATACCCAATGTTTCCGCCACACGACAATTCTCAGTAGAATCATCTATAAAGAAAGTTTCTTTCGGATCTATGCCTGTTTCCTCCAACAGCTTCTCAAAAATGGCAACGTCCGGTTTCACCATCTTCATTTCATAAGAAAGGAAAATTCTCTCAAAATAATCTTCTACCCGGAAAGCCTTATAGTGAAAAGCATGCTTGCAGGACCATTTCCAGTGAATTTCATTGGTGTTGCTCAATAGATAGACTACATATTTCTCACGCAGTTTCAACAACAAATCCAACTTATAGGTAGGAATACTTCCCAAAAAACTATTCCAGGCAGCATCTATACGGGCATCGGTCACTACCTTCCCTATTTGCTCACGAATCGCATTCCGAAACTCCGCACTGGTAATCAGTCCTTTCTCATGCTGTAAGAAGAAACCTTGCTGATGACAAACATCAAGCATAGCCTCTACATTGGACATGCCTAACTTTGCAAAATTCTCAATACAACGCTGGCGGTCCAAGTCAATCAATACGCCACCAAAATCGATAATAAGGTTTTTAATTCCTTTTTCTTTCATTTTATTTCTGAGTTAAACGTCGGATGAAACGTATCGCCTCACCCACCCATAATACCAGTGAAGTGGAAGCAATAATAATCACCCAAGTGACTAAATCAAGCGGTACAGTACGGAATACGGCACCACCGAACTGTACTATAAGGAACTGTCCTACTAAAATAGCAAGTACTATCAGTTCCATACCGTACGATTTGGAAATCCCTTTGAAAGCGGAGTCTGTAGTACCAAACACACGTGCATTGAAAAGGTTCCAGAATTGCAGCATCACGAAGAATGTGAAGAATATGGTCAAACGTTCCGGTGTCATACCGCCCTCGGCATGATTAAACCAGTATAACATTCCCATTAGTATAATCAGGAAAGCACCACCTACACCTAAAATATAGGAGCGCATGGCTTTCGAAATAATAAAGTCACTGCTACTGCGCGGTTTCTCTTGCATAACACTCTCGCTGGGCGGAATAGAAGCCAGAGCCAAAGCAGCAAAAGTATCCATAATAAGATTTACCCACAACATTTGAGTTACAGTCAGCGGTAATTCCGTACCTATCAACGAACCAAGCAAAACGATAAGCAAAGCCACAAAATTGATAGTCAACTGGAAGACAATGAAGCGCTGGATATTCTTGTATAGCGAGCGTCCCCACATCACGGCAGTACCGATACTATTGAAAGAATCGTCAAGCAAGGTTATGTCACTGGCTTCCTTGGCCACAGACGTTCCCGTACCCATAGAAAGACCTACCTGTGCATGATTCAGTGCAGGAGCATCATTCGTACCGTCTCCCGTTACGGCTACCACTGCACCTTTTTGTTGTAACAACTGCACCAGACGTTGCTTGTCTGTAGGACGCGCACGCGACATTATTTTCAGATCCATCACACGGTCGAGTGCTTCTTCATCCGTCAGTTCAGCAAAAGCAGCCCCTGTTATCCGGTTGCGTTCCGTATCTTCCGGTTTCCACAAACCAATCTGACGTGCTATTTCCGTAGCCGTACCCGGTGTATCTCCCGTAACAATCTTGATATCGATACCGGCCGACTGACATTTCAAGACTGCCGCAGGCACATCCTGACGGATAGGATCACTGATAGCAACCACACCCAGGAATGACAAATCATGATCGGCAACCAATTCCACACAATCCCTTGTATCCGTATCTTCCACGATCTTGAAAGCAAAACCAAGAGTACGCATCGCCATATTCTGATAACCCAGCAATTGTTTTTCTACCGTAGAGCGATACTCTACCGCATCTACCCGTTTGCCGTCCAGAATAACATCCTTACATTTGCCTAAAACAATTTCAGGAGCACCTTTCACGTACAATACCTTCTTACCCATCAAAGGAGACTTCACCAAAGTCGCCATGAATTTACGTTCGGTAGAGAAAGTCAACTGATCCACAACCGGAGCATTCTCACGTAATTCCAGATAATCCCGATTCCTGCTATTCAACCATAAAAGCAAGGCTACCTCTGTCGGGTTTCCGACTCCTTTCGGTTTTTCACCTTCGGCTATCTCCTCCAGAAAAGCAGTAGAATTGGTACTGATACCTTCTATCACCAGTTTGCTGATATCATCTTCACCGACTTCTCCACCATTTTTCAAACCATAGAAGCTCGGTTCATAAACTTGCATCAGATTCTGAGTCAATGTACCCGTCTTATCCGTACAAATCACTGTAATTGCCCCCATCGTCTCGCAAGCATGCATTTTGCGAACCAGATTATTGGTAGAAAGCATACGGCGCATATTCAATGCCAAACTGAGCGTCACACTCATCGGCAACCCTTCGGGCACTGCAACCACAATCAGGGTTACTGCCATCATAAAGTATTGCAAGGTAGCTTTCAATGCCGGAAGCCAGTCTGCAAAAGTGTGGAAGGTTGAAAAAGGATATACCAGTATTACATCTTTAATAAAGAAAATGGCAAATGCCAGTCCGGCCACCGAGAAGCCGATCTTACCAATCAGATTGGCAAGTTTGGTAAGCTGTATGTTCAGGGGAGTAGGTTCCGTACTCTGTTCCGTACTTTGTCGGGCCACTTTTCCGATTTCCGTATCATCGCCCACACTGAGCACTCGCATTGTCCCATGACCGTCCACAACGGTAGTACCACGCAGCACACGATTGGAAGCATACGTAGCTTCTTCATCAAAATCCGCTTCGACAGTCGTTTTATTTATAACGGGTTCACCGGTCAGATTTGATTCATTCACCTGCAAAGATATGGCTTCCAGCAGTTCACCGTCAGCCGGTATTTCTTCTCCTGTTTCCAGGACAATAATATCTCCTACCACCACATCTTTCCGAGGAATTTCCTGCACACGACCATTACGGATAACTTTCACCAAAGTTTCCTCATTTACTGCATTCAGTAGATCAAATTTTTTATTGGCGTCATATTCAAAGAAGAAACCGATTCCCGTAGCCAGCAATATAGCGGCAATAATACCGATTGTCTCGGCATATTCATTCTCTACGATCGAGATGATCAAAGAAAATAGTGCAGCCACTAAAAGCACCCTGACAACAGGATCCTCAAACTTTTCAAGATATAACTTCCACAGGGAGGGACGCTTGGGGGGCGTTAACAGATTGACTCCGTACTTTTCGCGGCTTTTTCTTACTTCGTCGTCAGTAAGTCCGCCATGATAAAAATCATCCTTCATTGCAGTCATGCAAATTGTTAGCTTTAATTAAGAGCCGCAAAAATACAATATTAATTTGGGATAGCGAATGTTATTAAATCTTTTTATAAGTTAGTCTTGCCATCAATCTCCGTGCCTTGTTCCTTAATCTGGCGTCCATTAATCGGGAGGGTAAACCAGAATGTAGATCCCTTACCGTATTCAGACTCCACACCAATCTTTCCACCCAACTTACGGATAATCATTTCACAGATAGCCAGCCCCAGACCGGTACCTTTCTTATTCTGTTCTACCCGGACAAAACGTTCAAAAATATGATTTACCTTATCTTCCGGGATACCACTTCCGGTATCTTTCACATAAAAATAAAGACCTTCAGCACAACGATTATAGCCAAAAGTAATGCTACCCTCATCTGTAAACTTCACAGCATTGGTCATAAAATTGGAAACCACTTGTTGCAAACGATTTCTATCGGTATACATAACACATTCATCGGGAGGTGTTTGCCTGATAATCTGAATAACGGCAGATTTATCTTCCAGTCTCATACGGAACAATTGTTCTATATCAAACATCAACTGATTGACATCTACCTCCGAGAATGTAAATTCCAATGTACCTGCCTCTATTTTTGAAAGGTCAAGAATATCAGCAATCAACTGCTGCAACAACTCGTTGTTAGAATGCACTATTTCCAGAAATTGCGCCTTCTCCTCTTCCGTACTGGCAGAAGCCAGCAATTCGGAGAAACCGACAATGGCATTCAACGGTGTACGTATCTCATGGCTCATATTGGCAAGAAAAGCTGATTTGGAGCGATCTGCATTTTCCGCTTTTTCACGGGCTCTGTTCAATTCCGCTTCCGCTTTCTTCAGTCGGGTAATATCATGTACAGTAATTACCATACCCTCCTTATCGTCTATTTCCATGTATTCACCGGAAACATACGTATCACATTCGGCTACTTCGCCCCTCCTATCCCGTATATCGAGTATAGCTTCTAAATCCGTGAAGCTACTTTTAGCACGAAATGTTTCCTCAATCTTCTTTCGGATAGGACAACTGCCGCAAAGTTCATGTGTTCCGCAACCGCCTTCGGCAGACAATGCATTGTTACAACGCAATAAATCTCCCACACGAGCCAATCTGCCTTCCGGTTGACGGGCTTTGGTGATATCATAGTAATTCGTCCGGGTTACTACAAAATCCCTATCTATCAAAAGAATAAAAGCATGGACATTTTGCATAATAGAACGAAACAGTTCTTCGGAACCGCGTAATGCTTTCCTGGCATTTCCTGCTTTAAGCAGCAGGCGTCTACTTCTACCAAGTTCAAATACATATAATAACAGTACTCCTACAAGCACCGCCATACCGACCAGAATTAGTATCGTCATAAAGAGTTCATTTACAATAAATACGAAACAAATATATCTCTTTCAAAGCAAAACCGGAAACAAAAAGGCGGGATTTATTGTTATTTATACAGAAAACCTAAAAAATAGTTTTATGGACAAGTACATTTGCACCGTTTGTGACTACGTTTACGACCCAGAGCTGGGCGATCCAGAAAATGGCATTGAGCCGGGAACATCGTTTGAAGATCTTCCTGAAGATTGGGTTTGCCCGCTATGCGGAGTTGGAAAAGAAGAATTTGAGAAAGCGTCCTAAGACGCTTTCTTTTCTTTTACATCACTACTAGCCTCTACTACATTCACCACATAATCACCCAATTTCTCACATTCGGCGATAATGTCCATATAGTAAACGCCCATCTGATAATCATATTCCTTGTTATTCACATCCAGAATATTCTGATTCTTCAGCTGATTGCGATAGTTATTAATTTCATTCTCAATATTGAATGACTTATTCACGTCGATGCTTTGATGCTCGGAACGCTCTACAACGACAATCATTTGTGCCAACGCATCATCCGTCAGTTTCATCATAAAGTGAATATGGTCATATTGCTTTTCCGTGAAATCCTGATTAGTCTGACGCTTGCGATTGATAGTACGCGCAAGATTATAACAGCTATCACCGATACTCTCAATTTCAGTTACTTCACGAAGCATTGCACGAATCTGAAGCTTACTCTCCGAACTCAAACGCCCGTCAGACACCTGGTTCAGATAATTGGCTATCTCCAACTCCATATTATCACTGATATTCTCATATTTTTCGATACGGCTGAACAGCTTATTATAATCATCGTCCTTATCCGTATGCAACAAGTCCTGTACCATATTAAACATACGGTGAGTACGTTCCGCAAACAGATGAATTTCCTTGCGTGCCTGCAAAATGGAAAGCTCCGCTGTAGAAAGCATGCCACCGGAAATGAAGCGGAGACGATATTCCTCATCAGCTTCTTTCTGCGGAATGATGGCACAAACCGTACGCTCTATCAGTTTTACAAACCAGATCAGCAGCAATACATTGCAGATATTAAAGCAAGTATGGAAAGCCGATAACTTAAATGAAACAGCTACGGCAGGATCTTTCGTTCCCATCACATTTTCCACAAACCAAGATACGGCACTCGTAAACGGAGTGAAAAGGCAAAGTACCCAGATAACGCCGAAGACATTGAACACCAAATGAGCCAATGCAGCCCTCCTCGCCTGCGTATTACCGGTCAATGCGGCAAGATTGGCAGTAATGGTGGTACCGATATTCTCTCCCAATACCAATGCAGCCCCCAATTCAAAGCTAATCCATCCATTAGCACACATGATAAGCGTAATTGCCATCGTTGCCGCCGATGCCTGCACAATCATAGTCAGGATAGTACCGATAAACACAAACAACAGAATAGAAATATATCCCATATCGGTATAGCTTTGCACAAAGGCCAACATTTCCGGATTTGCTTTCAAATCCGGCGCATTGGATTGCAGCATGGAAAGTCCCATAAATAGGAAAGAGAAACCGAAAATAAATTCACCGATAGACTTACGATGACTTTTTTGAGAAAAGAGAAGAGGAATGCCGAAGGCCAGTAGAGGAAGTGCGAAAGCAGCTATATCAACTTTGAAACCTAACGCCGAAATAATCCATGCTGTAACGGTAGTACCGATATTGGCTCCCATTATTACACCGATGGATTGGGATAAAGTTAACAGTCCAGCGTTTACAAAACTCACTACCATAACGGTAGTTGCGGAAGAGGATTGAATCAGTGCTGTGACCAGCACACCCGTCAGTACACCGGTTACCCGGTTGGTAGTCATTGCCGTTAGAATTTTCCGGAGCCTGTCACCGGCAAACTTTTGAAGTCCTTCACTCATTATCTTCATTCCGTACAGGAATAATGCCAGCGAGCCAAGCAGCTTTAAAAAATCATAAAAAGAATATTCCATCTTTAATTAATTAGAAGGTTTTATGCCACATCTGTTATTATATCTATATTTAACGTATTAATCACCTAAAAAGGAGACGTCATGAAACACATGTTACAAATTTGTTGCAAAAATAATAATATTTCTAAAGAATTCCCCATCGGGAGTTCACTTTTGGATATTTATTACGGTTTTAATCTTAATTTCCCCTATCAGGTTGTCAGTGCAAAAGTTAATAACCGATCCGAAGGGCTGAACTTCCGGGTATACAATAATAAAGATGTAGAATTCCTCGATATACGTGACTCTTCCGGTTTGCGGACGTATGTGCGCAGTCTTTGCTTTGTGCTGTACAAAGCTGTCAACGAATTGTTTCCGGACGGCAAACTATTTGTAGAACACCCTGTATCCAAAGGCTACTTCTGCAACTTGCGCATTGGGCGCACAATTACGCTGGAAGATGTATCCGCCATTAAAAAGCGCATGCAGGAAATCATAGACAAAAATATCACCTACCGCCGCACGGAATGTCACACAACCGAAGCTGTGCGCATCTTTAATGAACGGGGGATGACAGACAAAGTAAAGTTGCTGGAAACTTCCGGCTCTATCTATACCTATTATTATTCATTAGAAGATACGATTGATTATTATTATGGTAATCTACTGCCCAGCACCGGCTTTATCTGGCTGTTCGACATTGTGAAATATTACGATGGGCTGTTGCTTCGCATTCCCAACAGGCAAAATCCTAATGTATTGGAAGAAGTCGTCAAGCAGGAAAAAATGCTGGATGTATTTAAGGAACATCTGCGTTGGAATTATATCATGGGATTAAGCAATGTCGGTGACTTTAACCTCGCCTGTGAAGAAGGACATGCCACTGATTTAATCAACGTAGCAGAAGCACTGCAAGAGAAAAAGATAGCTCAGATTGCCGATGATATCTATAATCGGGGCGAAAATGGCAACCGTGTAAAACTGGTACTTATCTCCGGCCCGTCCTCTTCAGGTAAGACCACCTTCAGCAAGCGTCTTTCCGTACAACTTATGACAAATGGTCTTCGCCCATACCCCATCGCCCTGGACAATTATTTTGTGAACCGCGAAGACACTCCGAGAGACGCTAACGGAGATTATGACTACGAATCGTTGTATGCACTCGATCTCAAAAAGTTCGAGGAAGACCTGAAAGCTTTGTTACGAGGCGAAGAAATTGATCTACCGAGTTTCAACTTCTCTACCGGACAACGGGAATACAAAGGGGACAAGTTACGGATTGACGAACATACCATCCTCATCCTGGAAGGTATTCATGCATTGAACCCGGAACTCACTCCGCAGATACCGGCAGAAAACAAATATAAGATCTATGTATCTGCCCTGACTACCATTTCTCTGGACGACCACAACTGGATACCCACAACGGATAACCGCCTGTTGCGCCGTATCATCCGCGACTTCAACTATCGGGGATATTCGGCACGCGAAACCATCTCCCGCTGGCCCAGCGTGCGTGCCGGAGAAGACAAATGGATCTTCCCTTACCAGGAGAACGCCGATGTGATGTTCAACTCCGCACTACTGTTTGAATTTGCCGTATTGCGTTGCCACGCTGAACCGATACTGACCAGCGTCCCACGCAATTGTCCGGAGTATGCCGAAGCATACCGGTTGCTGAAATTCATCAAATACTTTACTCCGGTACAAGATAAGGAAATCCCGCCAACATCACTTCTGCGTGAGTTCCTGGGAGGGAGCAGTTTCAAATACTAATCCTTGCCATCTATCCTACCCGAGCCGTACCTGCACCGTACCCGCTCCGTAGTTGCTCCGTACTCTATAGATACGAAGGAGGTACGGAGCGAGTACGGAGAAGATATGGAGATAACACGGAAAAGATACGGAGATCATACGGAACAGTATATAATTCCATGTACCCTAATCATCAGAAAAATGAGATAAGTCAAGTTTTTAAGCGCTTTTCTTGTACAACCTACAGAAGAATGTCTTAACTTTGTAAGCAAATAAAATGAATCATATATGAGAAAGATAATTACCCTACTCTTCTTAGCCGCTTTCTGCATTTGCAGCCAAGCCTATTCACAGAACCGTGCCGATGAACTAATGAAACAAGCACAGGAAAGTCTCGCAAAAAAAGAATATATCAAAGCCCGCTATCTTTTCCTCCAGGCTTACAATGCTTTTTCCTCTCAGGCAAAGTATGATAAAGCAGTAGAATGTGGTGTCAACGCCAGTGCTCTCTACCATCGGGAAAACTATTATAAAGAAGCTTTTGAACTGTTGCGCGGTGCCGAACTATTGGTTACAGACGGTGAGCAGAAAAGTGGCAAGACGATGCCCGACCTGCGTTTCCGTATCAATAAGGAACGCCTGCAAATGTATATCAACCTCAAGAATCCTGCCCGTGCCAAAGAACAACTGGTCAAATTGGAAGAGACAGCCAAAGCAGCCAAAAATGATTCACTCAACAATGATTTGCTTTACACCCAAGCCAATTACTACTATACCTTTGGGATGAACTCACAAGGAGATGCTTATATCAACCGTCTGATCAGTCAATATAAGGAACAGAAGAATTATGCAAAGGTAGACGAGTCATACAAAACCTTGATCGATATTGCCCGCAAGGCAAACAATGCCGGACTGGTAGCCCGTACGTACGACAAATACATTCTTTGGAGCGACTCGGTAAAAGCCCTTACCGCCCAAGATGAACTAAACGTGCTGAAACGTAAATATGACGATAGCCTGAAAACTATTGAGGAAAAAGACAGTTCACTATCCGCCAAGCAGTACATTATCATCGGACTTTGCATCCTTGCCGGACTACTGGCCACCGCACTGGTATTAGCCGGTATCGTATTGCTTCGTTTTGTCCTTCTTACCCGGAAACAAAAGAAAGCCATACAGATAGCCAATGAGCACAATGAACTGAAAACTAAGTTTATCCAGAATATCTCCTCACAAATGGAGCCGACACTGAATACTCTAGATACTACCTTACCGGGCGTCCGTGCACTGAAAGGCTTTGCTGAGCACATTCAAGAGTTGTCCGATTTAGAAAGCACGCTCTCTGAAGCATACGAAATGCGTGAAATCAATATCAACACTTTCTGTGAAAGTGTTATGGATAAGATAAAAAGCGGTCTGAAGCCAGACATAGCCACTGCCGTGAATGCTCCGAAACTCAGTGTCAAGACCAATCCGGAGCAACTTGAACGTATTCTTCTCCATTTGCTGAATAATGCAGCCGAGTTTACCCCTGAAGGTGGTAAAATCTGGTTAGACTTTAAAAAGCGCGGAGCACACACCCACCAATTCATTGTCAGTGATACGGGAAGTGGTATTGCCGAGGAGGAACAAGCAGACTTGTTCAAACCTTTCACTAAAGTGAAAGACCTTACAGAAGGGGATGGTTTAGGATTGCCCATTTGCTCTCTGATTGCCACAAAAATGAATGGTAGCCTGACATTGGACAGTAGCTATACCAAGGGCTGTCGCTTCGTTCTGGAATTACATACCTGACAAAAAAACATACTTTAATTCAATACCCCCCTATTTATGAACTCAAGTTCATAAATAGGGGGGTACTTATTTTACAGACTGACATTACATTGTTTTATCATTAGAAACGGGTACTTTTGCAGGCTGCAACAACAAATGATAAATCAATGAAATCCAACACATTAGCCATACTAATACTCGCATATTGCATATTAGTGGCTTGTACTCGTACCAGTCCGAACGCCCAACTTGTACAAGCCGATTCTCTCATGCAAAAGTTTCCGGACAGCGCTTTACGTTTTTTACAAAAAATTCGACCGGAAGAACTTAACTCATTAGAAGATCGAGCATATCATGCACTACTGTTGACAGAAGTCAAAGACAAGAATTTCATACAGCAAACGGAAGACTCACAGATACGTATTGCAGTACAATACTATGACTCCATTAAAGATATACCTATGCAGGCAAAATCATATTATTATTGGGGATGTATTCGAAGAGATCAAAACAATCATCCGGAAGCTTTAAAGAAATTTTTCACAGCCATTACTCATGCCCAAAGCATTTCTGACAATAAATTAGCTGGATACATATACAGCAATATTGCTAATTTATATTTATTACAAAGATTGAACGAACAAGCCGATTCAATCTATCAAATTACAGAAAGATTAGCCATTCAAGAAAAAGATTCGAATCTTTTGGCAGATGTTTTATCACAACGAGGCATGATTGACATTAACAGAGGGAAAGAATACTATAGTGAAGCAGAACAAAAGATACTCCTTGCATTCAAAATATCACGCCACATTGCTCAAAGAAACTTGATGGCCAAAACAGCTTATTCATTAAGTCTGCTATATGGGCGCATGAATATGGGAAAAGAAGCCGTAGAATTTGCTAAATTGAGTCTTAACAACCAAGATAATGTAAAAATGTTGTATAGGGGATATTTACTTCTGGGAGATGCTTATTACAAAACCGTTCAATATGATTCCGCCTTGATTTATCTCAATAAAGCACTATACAGCAGAGACCACTCCACTAAAGCAGGCATTTATATGCGTTTGGCCGATATTGCCCAAAAGCAAGGAAAATTAGAACAAGCACTCGAAATGGAAAGAAAATATTCCGCCTACCTGGACAGTGCTCAACAAAAGCAACAAGGTGCTGCAATCGTCATAACTGAAAAAAATATATTAATACAGCGCAAACAGTCGGAGTTCAAAACAAACTTAGGACAACTTTATTATTATATAACCACAGGAACAGCGTTTTTTCTTGCATTATTTCTTGTATTATTAAAGTGCTACAAGAAAAAAGTGATCTATTACAAACAAAAAGAAATAGAAATGGGCAAAAAGTTAGAAGAAGTGCTCCGACAGAAAAATGAGCAAATCAGTTTTCTACAAAAGGAGATAGCACTACACCACTATAGTCAAACTGAAAAGCAAACTTTAAAGGAAGAATTACACATCTTAAAAACAGAACGGCAAGCATTATTGAAAGAATCTTATGAGCATTCTGAAGTGTGTGTGAAAATGAAACGTATCATCCAATCATATAAAAAAACCGATAAATCGAATGAGCGTTTTGATGAAGAAGACTGGAAACAGTTGATAGCAGAAACTGATATACGCTGGAATGACATTACCATCCGCTTGGCTGCAAAGTATCCTTTGTCTCAGGACGAGATATACCTTTGTTGTCTGCATTTAACAGACATACCCACCAGCCATTTCAGATATCTAATGGAATGCAGTAGAGATGCCATATATAAAAAAGGCAAAAGAATACTGGAACAAAAGATGAAATGCACTGATAAATCAATCTCACTCCGAGAATTCCTAGAACAATTTCTATAAAAATAAGGGAAAATGGTCCGATAACAAGATGTTCCCCTACATTTCTACACTTTTTATACACTTTTATTGGATAAATTCTCTCTAAATTTGCCACCGTCATAACAAATTAAAAGTATATCTTATGAAAAAGTTATTATTTGTATTTTTCGTATTAGCAGTAGTTATGGGTAGCACATCTTTGCACGCCCAGAATTTTTTTCTGACCGATGATGATGAAAGAGAGATTCCTCTATTCCCATCTGGTTCAGAAGAAGGTGGTCCTGTAGCCAGGAGCATCATTATTCAACCCGCCAGTGCCTATATTAATAATGATATAGTCACTGTAGTTTTCAACTGTGATGCACCTACTGCAAGTATTACAATCACAGATGCTTCCGGAGTAAATGTTTATTCCGGAACAAGTATCAATCCTACGCTAATCACTATTGAATTAAACGCAACAGAGCCGGGAGAATACTATCTGGAAATTGAACTGGGAGAAGCCCGGTTGAGCGGATACTTTACACTTTAACAAAGAACCTAACCTAAACTTTAACTATAAATCAAGACTATGCTGGGAGTTGACAATGCCACCAGTGAAGTAGTCCATCACTTTTTACGGTCACTGACCGTAAAAGTGAGCAGGACTACCGTATGCCGTTTGCTCGACAGTCCGTTGGGCAACACGATGCAAGGTATCAGCGATGCCTTAAACGCACTTCATGTAAATAACGTAGTTTACCAACTTCAACCGAAGTATCTGGAGAAGTTACACGGTCCGTTTATCACCCAATTGGAAACAAGCCATTCCACATTCTGCCTTGTCGAAAAGATAGAACGGGACCGGCTCATCATCACGACTGCCGAAGTTAGCCACATGCCCATAAGCAGAAAGCTATTTGCGCACCAGTGGACAGGAACTGTCCTGTTTGGTGAAACAACTTCGAAAACAGTCTGTGAATCTCACTGCTTGCTCAGCAATATTCATTATATGTGCCGGCAACATAGGATACTGATTGCGGGAATTATATCCGTCCTCTTAGTTTTTTCTTCAATCTGGAGTAGAAACTACCCCACAGGATTACCACTTTATCTTTCCGCGCTGGTCTGTGGTATTCTCATTTCTACTATCATTCTATACAGAGAAATGGTAGATAATCACTTTCTACACCGCTTCTGCCACATAGGGAAGGTTATAGATTGTAATGAGGTACTCAAATCCAAAGGCGCAAATATTGCAGGAATAGGTATTGGAGAATTATCGTGGATGTATTTCACAACCATGTTCTTTTTCACTGCTGTCTGCCCAAAGGAATTCCATCTTCTGGCAGCCCTGTCTGTTTTCATTGCAATTGCATTCACCTTGTACTCCGTCATATATCAGATATTCTTTATTCGTAAAGCGTGCCTGTTTTGTATGCTCACCACCTTCTCGGTCTGGCTGACTGCCGTAGCACTTTATATCATAAGGAATAATTTCGAATGGAGGTTTTCAATCCGAATTCTTTTCTCAATGATTGCAGTCAGCACTATCTGCGTGATTTTCTGGATACAGGCTAAAGCACTTGTTTCTTCGGACAAAGAGAAACACTTTCTAAAAAACAAGCTATCCGGTCTGCTCAATCCGATCACTTTTCAGAAACTCCTGGCTTTGAAACCTAAAGTCAGAACGATGATTCACCCGGATATAGCTCTGCATAACTCTGCCGATAGCACAAAAGACAGGTTAATGGTAGTGGTAAACCCCAATTGTAAAGCATGCGCCAAAGTACATCGCCATATCCGGGAAATATCAGCAGACATATCCATCTCTTTAGTCATATATACCAATGACCGGCTCAGCGTACACATAGCACAAACCATCCTCTCCGCATACCTCTCGGAAGGCTGGGATAGGGCTATTTACTTGCTAGAAGTATGGTTTGAAGTTCAGGAGATACCGGACGTGGAGAAATACGAACTCAACGATACGGCACAGTTGCTCTGGAGGCAACAGCAGGAGTATTGCGAACGGAATAACATCAGCCATACTCCGGCAGTTGTCATCAACGGGCATTATATGCCAAGTGTTTATCAATTGGAAGAACTGAAGTATTTATTAGTATCCTCGGATAACCGATAAGAAGCAAATAGAAGTTTCCCTGAGAGAATAATCCAGTTGTTCTCCAATAAGCATAGCCTATTTGCTGTTTACAAACAGCATTTTTGCCTAAAAGAGGTCAAAACTCTGGCACAAATTCGGACATGACACATCTATATATCGGATGTGTTGCATCTGTATATCGGACGTGTCGCATCTATATATCGAACGTGCAGTATCTATATATCCAACACCACCGATATATAGACGTTAAAAGTCACGGAATCGGACTTGCCTGAAATTACATTGCTTGTTGTGGATAAGAACAAGCAATGTAATCATTCTCAACATTACTTGTTCCGGATCACATCATTACTTGTTTTCAGATACTATTCAATACATTTAAGTGTTCTTTTTCCTCTTTCAGCCTTCAGTTTCCCCCCGGTCCCCCTGTTCATCGGTGTTTCAGCTGAAAGATACCTGAAGCAACTATAAGGTTGGAAGTTTCAGCCGTAATGCCGATGAACAGGGAATTCAGAGAGATCTGAAAGAACGGAAAGAACATTTTCTCAGAAATAGCGGGTGTAAAATGATACTTTATTTCAACCAAGTCGCCCGCTTCCACAAATATTCCAGCGGCCCGTGCGCATGACGGCTCATCCACCACCGGCAGAAAGCGAGCTGCACGATGAAGAGCACCACTCCTACCAGAAAGCTGGCTGTTATACCCAACTGAGAGTGAAGCGCAAGTCCCCAATTATAGAACAACAACGAACCAATGATACTCTGGGTAATATAATTTGTAAGGCTCATCTTACCGTAAGGAGTAATCTTCATCAACCAGTCGTGCAGGTTTGTCCGATAGAAAGCAAAGATAACACCCGACACCAATATCAGCATAAATGCAAACTTGGACAGGGAAGTTATGATAAGTAACAAGGGGGTGAGAATAGACTTATTAGCAATGAAATCCGGTAACATATTGCCCAATCCATACAGAGGGAAAAAAGCGATAAGAGCACCACAAAGTACCTTATTCCAGAACTTCAGATTCTCCTTCAGGAAAAGTCCCCGACGTCCTATCAACAAGCCGAACAGGAAAAGAGCAGCAGTCTGAAACACACGTCCATGGTCCCAAGCCCATGCAAGACTGGCAATCTGCCCTTCCCACAAATTCACACGCAGGGTTTCAAGAAATGTACCGTGACTCTGCACCTGGAAAGCCGCTCCCCAGTAACTACCTGTCGGAATAGAAGGAGTCACAAAAGAAGGATCTACACAGGCATTTATCACATAATAAAGTGGCAATGGCTGTATCAGAAGCACACATGCCAGAATAAACAGCCATTTATCTTTCAGTCGGCAGGTAAGTGGTAAAATGAATCCGACTAAAGAATAGAGCACCAATACTTCAGCCGTGAAAAAGGCCGCATTTATATTACCAAGAATGAATAATAATATCAATCGCCAGCAGAAACGCAAACGAAAATCATTGCCACGCATACGCTGATTATTATCCTGAATAAAGAAACTAAACCCAAAAAGCAGGGCAAACACAGCATAAGCCTTTCCTCCGAACATGAAAAAGAGTCCGTCCCAAATGGCTTTATCTGAAAAGTTAAGCCACGCGCTCTGAGTGCTCGTATCGGGAAATGAATAGAAATTAAAGTGTTCAATGGAATGTAATACAATGATGCCCATAACGGCGAGTCCGCGCAGCACATCGGCTACGTCAATACGGGTGCGTTTTTCCAATTCCTGTACCATATTAGTATAAGTTCATTAGTAATCTGCTCTTTTTAATGTTAAAATCGCAAATATAGAATTTATTATCCACTTTTGGAGTCAAATTCCCAATTTCTTCCAGAATTGCCCGCCATCTTTGCAATACAATCAGCAATAGTCAAAGAAAACAATAATATTAGTAAACTCTAAAAAAACAAGTAACTATGAAACTGAAAATGTATCTAGCTCTATTAGCGATGGGCATGTTAAGCCTGCAAGGTTGCAACGATGATGATGACGATCTTCCAAACTCTAAAGTTCCTGAAGCCGTACGCAATGCATTCGACAGCAGTTTCTCCAACACCGCTAATCTGAGTTGGGAAACAAAAACTGTCTCACAAGGGCAATACTACAAAGCGGAATTCAACAACAAAAGCGACAACGGGTATAAAACGGAAGTCTGGTATACGGCAGATGGTTCATGGTACATGACTGAAACTGAAATGCCATATAGCGATATTCCGCAAGCAATAAAGACCTCTTTTGAAAGCAGCGAATACGCCTCCTGGAAGAGAGATAACGAAGTGGAGCGTATTGAACGTGCCGGAACTGAGAAAGAGATCATCTACATCATAGAAGTGGAATCGGCACAGGATATAGATATGGATCTGCATTATTCAGCAGACGGCATCCTCATTAAAGCCGTGAATGATGACGGTGATGGCAATAACGAATCATTGCTACCGGATGCCCCGTCGAGTACGGTTACTGCCGTAACGGAATTCATACAGAAGAATTATCCCAATGCCCGCATTATTGAGATTGAACAGGAAAAAGGTATGATCGAAGTGGACATCGTACATGAAAACCAAAGCAAAGAAGTATTGTTCAACATAAGCTATGAATGGATTTCAACCTCATGGGATGTATATGTACTCCCGATTAAAGTGACAGAGGCCATTAATGCCTCACAATATAGCGGTTATGTAGTGGATGATGCCGAATATGTTGAAACTCCTACCGGAAACTACTACTGGATAGAATTGGAGCAAGGCGAAAAGGAAGTGAAAGTAAAGATCAACGAAAACGGGGAGTTTATTTAATCGATGATAATCAGATACAGCTTGAATCATAACTTTAGGCTCTGTGAACATAGCGATAATCGTTCAAAAGTTATAATTTGCTATTATAAACTTAAAATTTTTATCGCTATGTTCTATTATTCAATCGAATAAATATAATGCTCATATCGAGCCCACGCTATCAATAGGAAGAAAAATTAAAAGGCTTCTAAAGCGGACGGCGCAATGATAAAACAAGCAAATATATTCCTATCAATGTCACAACTAAGCCAACAGCGACAGGTACGACAATGTTTTCCTCCGCAATGAAACCGAGAACTGTAATAAGCACACCGGACAGTCCGAGACCAATGCCCAACACTTTCTGTGTAAACCTGTCAGTCCGTTTAGACTCTTCAGTATCGCCTGCGTTTTCCTGACGCATCCTTACATTCCGTTCTGAAATATAGGCCATATATTCCGGAGCGATGAATTCTTTTGCCTTCAGCACCACCTCAATCCCGGCAAGCAGTATCACAGGAACCGCAGTACCGACTATCATTTCCCATGTCCTATCGAGAGCCAAGCCGAAATGCGGAGTCACAAATTTGAATATCAAGTTAATGGCAAGGCTTATAAATGTCGCTGAGAGTATCGTACGCGCAGTTTGCCGTTTTGAGAACAAAGACCATATTACAGGAAGGTAAACCGGAACTCCCGTCAATGCCGCCACGCTGATTACAACGTTTACAATACCTCCCATAGAGCGTATCAGAAGCGCTACAATAATAGCCATTATTCCGAATCCCCATGTGGAAATCCTCGCCACGTTCATTAATGTCTTTTCAGAAGCATCAGGACGCATTCTCTTGAATATGTCGTTGGTAACCACACCTGCCGATATATTCAGAGTGGCATTGAGAGAGCTCGCCGTTGCGAAAATCATTCCTCCGAGCATTAAACCAAGCAATCCGTCAGGCATGGCTTCCTTACACATCAGAAGATATGCCCCTTCGTTTTCAAGACCCGACAATGACGGATTATAAACTCGGTAAATCATGGGTATCAACATCCACAGAATCGGACTGATTGTGTAGAGCACCCCGAAAAGCCAACCTGTTTTCCGTGAATCCCTTTCCGTTTTTACTGAAGTATACCTCTGAACATAAGCCCAGTTGCCTCCGAGGAAAAACATATTATAGATAGCAAAGGCTATCACGAACCCGGGAGTGTACTCACCTTCAAAGAGTTCGAAAAATCCTTCCGGAACCTTTTCAAAAAATGTACCGACTCCACCAATCTTGTCGAAAGCAAGCGGAACAGCTATTACTACTGCCGCAAAAAGAATTACAAACTGAAGGACATCAGTCACAACCACTCCTCGCAAACCTCCGAGAGCAACATAAACCATGCTGAATGCCCCTAAAGCGAAGATAGCTGTGGTCAGAGGAATACCCGTAGTAACTTCGACTATTTTAGCTACGGGATAAAGAAACGACCCCGTAGTAAAAACCGACACGGCCAAAAAAATATAGGTATATGTCTTCTGCGTCTTGACACCAAGACGGCCCGTTATGTATTCGGCAGCCGTGAGACTGTGAGTACGATGCCATCGGGGAGCAATCCATGTGCCTACGGCATACCCGGCAACAGCCATTGTAAGCTGGATAATGATTGATACCATTCCATACGAATAGGCTATCGACCCCCACACGACGAAAGTTCCTGCTGAGAAAAATCCCATGAACAATGAAAGTCCACTCATTCCCCACGGTACGTTGCCGCCACCTGAGAAAAAACTTTTCATATCCTTTCCCGTCTTGGAAAAAGACACTCCTGTAATCAACACTCCTATCGAAAATAGGATAATGGTTATGTAATCAAGTATATTCATTTCAGTTTATTTATTATCAGTGTTATCTTAACACACATATACTCCCATAAGCCCCGGGCAGACATCACCGCAAGGACGGACAAAGTTGACATAAATGGCGTCGGTCGTCACCGGCTGATCAAGTTCAAGCACATTGAGTGTCTGATGATTGCCAGTAATATGATAAAGTTCCTTACCCTCTGAATCCCGGATTATGTACTCCCTGTAACAAGTCGGGACACAAGCATCGAAATGCCCCATCTGGACGGTCTCCATTGCCTGATCCGTATCGGTATCGAAGTACAAGATAATGGTTTTAATTTGTTTCCTCCCATTCCACTTGAAACATACTTCAGGTCTTGCATCATCGAAAGCTGCTACCCAGGCATTAGTACCTATATACGGACGGTAATAAGAATTCCTCAAATTTTCCGAGTTGAAAGACGCAAGAGGCGGTGCAAACGACATCGCTATATTCTTGCTCTCCGGACGACGTTTCGGACACCAGAATTCAAATTCCTCCACCCCTATTCCTTCAGGTGGAACCTGCTTTCCGAAATTCGACACGGCAGGGTTTATGTAGTTATATACGGCAGTCAATCCTGTGACTAACCGCCCGCTCATCGGTACTGAAATCTCAGGATTTTTCATCAGGCAGATAAAAGCATAACGCGGAGTCGCGTATGAATAGGAAAAGTCTGCAACAATCTCATTCTCATCTTTTTTCAAATCGAATTCTAGAACTGCATCAATAGTATCCGGAGTGTAGTTCTCACTCTTGGATGAACTTCTCAACTCCATAACAAGCCTTGTTGCATTATCTGCCTTTACATTCATCCTAACCACCGGCACTTTACCATTCACCGGTATGAGTTGAGCTATAGGATAATCTAATCCAAACCAGGTACCGTCGGCTGGCAAATCGTCAAGTTCAAGCACAGATGACACCGATATTTCCGCAGAGTCGGCAAGATTGTCCTCAACCGCCACAGCAATACCCGGTATAAAGTTCCCGTTTTTAACAAGAAGTGATTGCAACAAACCTATCCTGTCCCTATCAACAAGGTCTATTGGCTTATATCCTTTTGAAAGACAAATTGACGCGGCACGTCCAATGACTTCTCCACCGAGAGCCGACGTACACATGACACGAGTAGTACCGTTTGCCACGTGGCTTGAGGAAATGATGCGTCCACCCACGAAAAGGTTATCAAGATCCGGAGTTACATAGCAACGGTAAGGAATCTGATAGACACCTTTGCTGTGCCACTGATGACAGCCATTTCCTCCAGCATACACACCATCCGCAGGATGAAGATCAATTGCCCATCCACCATATGCCACCGCATCATAGTGGGTTGACTGGTTGATAACATCCTGCTGCGTCAGAGTATAAAGACCGTTGAACCTGCGACTTTCACGTTTACCCGGGAAAAGCCCCACCCATTCAAGCGTCAGGGTCTTTGCCTGAGGAAATTTCCCGGAATTCTTTATATAATCCCAGACACCATAGACAACTTTCCATAATTCATATTTGATTTCCTCCGTGTCCAGAATAGTATCGAGGCGTCCGCCATACTCAAGCCACCAATATTTACAGCCCAATTGATTTACATTGAAATAATTTGGATTCTGTAACTTCGGTATCAATGTTTCGACATCCTTTAACGCAAAGTTTGGAGCGGTATATTCCACCGGCTTGCCAATGTCCTTGATATAGAACAATATGCTGTGCCCGAGCAATTCTCCATACTCTTGCTTGTCTGGTGCAAATTCTTCACCATACACAGTTCTGTCTTCCGCCCCCATTCTGAATGATGCTCCGGCAAGATAACCTAACGTACCATCTCCGGTACAGTCTGCAAACATCTGTCCTGAAATAGAGTATTCTGTCCCGTTCTGCGAATTTATAGCTGTGACAGAAGATATGTTCCGATCATTGTTCTTATCAACCTTATATAAGGTTGTGTTAAGAAGCAAGGTGATATTCTTTTCTGTCAATACCTTATCCATCAGCACCATGTCAAAAAGCACAGGATTCCCCTCCTTATTGCGGTATACATTTTCTACAAGGATTTCGTCGATGATACCTCCTTCACGTGACCACCGGTTGTTGTTACCCATGTGTGAAGTGGCACCTAGTGCCCAAAGGCGAACTTCACTGGAAGCATTGCCTCCAAGTACGGGACGATCCTGTATAAGGACAACCCGAAGTCCTTCACGGGCGGCGGCAATTGCACTGCACACCCCCGTAAGTCCACCTCCAGCTACCACATAGTCCGCATTCAATACTACATTTGTAAAAGTTCTGTTTTTCGCTATATTCTTTATTATCATAATCGTTTTCGTATTATCGGACCCCGATTAGAAACTTTGTTATCCTCAAAGGTCGTCCGCATCGGAAAAATATCCTCAAAGGTTGTCATCGATGACAAGGTAACTATCTTTATTAACATTGGTTTCCAATCTTTTGTCTACCTCATTGTATCTGTTGTTATGAATCAGAACACCAGACGTATTAGTGGCATTTCCACCCAACAATACGGCATTCTTTGCGATATCAAACGAGTTGTCTTCGATTATAACGTCTGTTACTGCATCCGGATTGGCTCCCGGGGAAGTACGGATATAACTATATTCACTAAGCACATTCCTCCTGATAACAGTGCCTATGCTCATACCAGTTCCTCCGCTGCCGATTAGATTTATACTTTGGTGACCGGAATGCCCTCTGTCATCAATACCGAACCAATGACTGTAATTACCCTCCTTAAGACGGCAATTGACGATATCGATATACCACTCAGGCTGTTTCCCCCGATACAACAGCGATCCTCTGCCTACAATTCCGTTACACCGTGTCATCGTCATACCGGAAATCACACAATTCTGTACAGAGCCATACAACTGATAAGCTCCTACATCGACTGCCTCATTATTGATGAAATACAAATGATGCCTTACGGTGGTAACACTTATTTCAGATGTGGCATCCGGTTGTACAAGAAACGGCTGATCCAACTCAATTTTTGTCAGAGTATGGCTGCGGATACGTCTGAACTGCCCGGCTCCCGTCCCGTTAATAATATAGACTCCTCCGCCATTCCAGTGGTTTTCAGTCCATTGATTGGTTTCCGCATCTTCTGGGATAGTAATTATATTACCCTCCACAGATTTTATAGGTCCGTAATATCCGCCACTACCGCCATCAAGAGTCATACACTCGCGGTCATTGGTATAATCGAACGGAATATAATTGCGCGCTTCATAAAGGTTCCTGCTTTCGTCAATACTTGAAGCATACCCAAAACCGTCCCCCTGCTTATAACAATCTTCGAATATCAACCCTTTGGGATGTACCAGCATATATGGTTGGTTAGTACCTGTGGTATGTCTCTCGAAACGGCAATTTTGGACAAATCCTCCCGCTGCATAGAAAGTGTACATGCCGGCTGAATTGAAGACGCAATTCCTTACTTTAAGATTCTTGCCACGAAGAATTATCCCTGTTTTGCTCCATCTGCTGTGAAACTCCGCTTCGACTTGATCCCTATTCGACTTCACCTGATATATCATACCGCTGAGCTGCCCTGTCTGACGCACAATCAGATTCTCGAGCAATATCGTTCCTTGTTCTTCCACGGGCCCCGTAGACATGATGACTCCCCATGCACGTGAAGACCACATTACTAAGTTTCTCAAACCGAAATGATGAGTTCCGCTAATAAGGCTGTTAGGCAACTCATACAAATCCCAATTAAGAGGATTCCAGAAAATATGAGTCAGTTCCTTTGATTCTCCCTCAATCAATGTGTTTGGAGAAAGAATGAGCTCACCTGTAAGCATATATCTGCCTCTCGGCACATATACCTTACCGCCACCATTTTGTCCGGCAGCATGAAGAGCTGCACGGAAAGCTGCGGTTTCATTATGGACGCCATCGCCCACGGCACCGTAGTCCATCACATTAAATACTTTCACCCCCCACCAGTCAGGAGATTTGGACACCACATCTATCCGCAAAGGTTCACTCCATGCTGTCTTTCCCCCCATTCCGTTATGGTAATACAAATAATATGTGCCTAATGGCGTGTTGTCCGGAATATCAACACTTACGGAAAAGTCGTCAAAAAAATCCGTAACCTTGCATCTTACATTTTTTCCGCCTTTTAGCGGAACAAGTACAGCATGCGCCTTGTCCTTATCCCGTAAAAGATTCTTTCCCTGAACCCTGAGATAATCTCCGGCAACCGCACATTCACCATCCTCACTCAAAGCCCAACGGACAATCGGAACGTTCAGATAAAAATAAGCCTTTTCATTATTGACATCTGTCATTTCCACACTGAAAACCCCGTTCTTCAAATCCTCGGGTACAATAAACTTAAGAGACTGCTCCTTTTGCTGCAGCAAGTCCACCGCTTTAGCCTTATAGGACGCCAACGGCCCGGTACGAAGGTTGGTACCATTTACATCGGGCAGCCTGTCCTCTACAGGGAGCGGAACATACGCAGGCTCGGCATTGCCGACATTTCCATTGTCGAGGGTAAAAACTTTTACCGACTTTATCTTGTCAAGATATTCACCCCTGATAAGTACTGCATCATTAGGCCTTGTCTCTGCAGTTGTTACCTGAAACAACTTAGGTTCGAATTTACCATCTTGCCTATCGGCAGAATAGCCGTTGCCGGAACAAACCCATAAAAAGGTCAATCCAGATAAAAATATTTTATTCAGTTCCATTATTTCAAATATTGTTTAATAATATAATCAGGGATTTTCGTGTCGTAATAATCCAACAAATAGTTATCAAGATTTCCATTGATTTCATCTTTTATCTCAGTCACTTCTATACGGTATAAGTTTATATCACAGTCCGTGAATTTCAAACCTATATTCCCATAGGTTATAGGTTCTTTGGTATCTGAGCCTTTTATGACGCTTTCGCCATCCCACAAGACTTCGTAATCCTTATCCATTACACGAATCCTAAGTTCGTGCATGCTTCCGTCGTTATACGAATCTACTTTCACCTTTTGGAGCGGCTCTATAGTATTCCCACCCGACTTGTATTTATTCAGAATGATTTCATTACCGTTCTTCAGGCTTACCCCGTAATATTTCAGCATTTTTGAATACATTGCTATATTCTGGTAACGCATCTGCACTGAAAATTCAGAAGTACTCATAGCCGGCTCCGGAAAAGAGAGCCGGACGGCAACTTCATAATCAGCCCATTTCTTGTCACCTAAATAGTATATACCATCGCCACGTTTTCTCCAATATCTGCTGCCGTCTTCTGCATAAGGCAATTCTGCAAATTTGATACCGTTCCAAACCGGATTCACAACACTTGCAGGCACATTGGATAAACTACCATCTGCAAAATTCTCTCTCAAAAGAGTATTCGGCGCAATCGGCTCCTTGTCGACAAAATTATCTTCCGCAGGGATAAAATTATCGCTGTTTTCAATAGTCCAATCCCTGAATGTCACCTGCATTTTACGAGAAGAATCCACATCGTAGCCTATTTGATTGTCATTTCCGGAGCAGGCATAAAAACCGGACAAATGCGTTTCTCCAAGATCGACAAAAACAGCTGGGCCTTTAATCCACTCATCAGCGGCATTTTTATAATGACTCAAAAAAGAATTCCCTTGTCTCGTAAGCCTTATCTCAACAGGAAAACCAATATACCCCACTCGTCTGTAAGAGGTACTACCTCCTTCCTGCTGCCTAAAAAAAACGAATAAATCTCCGGTAGCAGTCGCTTCAAGATGTACATTCGCCGAACTTTGACTATCAGTGGATCTCATCATAATACCGGCAGAACCTTTCTTAATATCGTCAATTTTCACCGTTATCACAGACTTTGAACAATCGTCATGCAAAAACGGCTGTTCCTTATATGCAAAACTGTATTCATCAGATTCAAAGAAGGCATTTTTTGTGTTCTCTGTCTTAATTGTCAGAGTGTTGGAATCCATAGTAACAGATCCCTTAGCAGCTTTTCCATAGCTTGCGAATCGCCATTCATCCTGTCCGGTCTTATCCGCTGCATGCAGAGTTCCGACAAAGATTAAGACTGTGAGCAAAACAAGCAGTTTCCATGTAATTCTAATCAACGTCATTTTGGGGTTTAATTATTAATGGTTGGTTATATATTATGTCTTTCGCACTCACTGAGCACGTACAAATATATGTTCATAAGTATCAACACACAAGCATTTTATAGTATAAATCATCGCAAACGTTCCCGGGAACGTTTTAACACGTGAAGAACAGAAATATGTTGATTTACAAATAAGCGGAATCCAGTCGTGTCCGACTAGATTCCGCTTGCATTCAACGTGGAACATTTTTTAGTGGTTCAATATGAATTTAATAATAGGAGCTGGTGCGTCAAGACTGTGAGGATGATGATCGCAACCTTCTTTGATGATTACCTCAATCTCTCCCCGAAGTTTTTTATAACGTGTTGCCAAAATTTCAAGATTCTCATCATAAGGCACAGTTTTATCGCTGTCCCCTGCTACAGCTATAATCGGAATCTTCGCTTTTGCCAAAGGTTTCAGATTGTCGATAGGATTACCCTTGAAATTTTTCATATCCTCTTCCTTGATATTCCACTCCTGCAGAAATTCCTGCCATAAGTCAGTCCTTTCACGACTGGGCCAGCTCGTAATATCGCACACCGGAGCATCAAGATAGATACACGATACTTTCTCCGGATTTGCTGCTGCCCAATCGACTGCAAAGAGTCCGCCTCTACTAAATCCTTCAAGGACAACTTTTTCCGAAAAGCCGTAATACTTAATCATGGCATTGTAAAACAGGGTTCCGAGTTCCTGAGATCTCGGGCTTCCATAAAGGAATGCCAAGTCATAATGCACTACATGGTAACCCAATGCTAGCATTGCGATATCTACAGCAGGAAAAGCCCCGAAAAAAGCAGGCCTCCAAATCCAAGGCTTACCGGGAAGAGGCTTGGCAGGGGCTACTATATTAGCCTTTCTCCCGTTGAACTCGAAATCATATTTATCATAACCCCTCCATTTAGTCTTGACCCCGGGGAAGTCCTGAAGCTGGAATTCTTTGGAATTTCCAGTCATCGCCCTATACGCACATTTTGCCATCTCCAAAGATGCCACCCTGTCCGGATGCAGTTTATCAGGGAAATGTTCTCGCATTCCGGAAGTCGCGGCATGCATGTCGACTATTTCAAGACGGTTTTTCTCTGCAACCTCCCTAATGCGAGGGATTACACCATGAACTATAACGCTATCTTTAATCGAACCTTTTTCAATATAGCATGTAGCCGGGAGACACAAATAAATTTTAGGTTTAGAATCCATACCCGAGAACACGTCAATCATAGCCTGCATGTCTCCTTTAAATTCATCCTTATGCTTCCAATTACCACCCTTTGAATCATTGGTACCGAATTTAATAAATATTATATCTGGTTGAAAATCAAACACCTGTTTATACACACGAGTATTTATATAGGGACTGTCTCCGGAAGAAAGCACAGTGGTGCCACTAACTCCGAAGTTTCTCACGTCATAACCGGAACCGAGCATCTGCCCAAGCACCGCAGGATAGCTGTCCCTTGCCTGATTGGATAAACCTGCACCGAAAGTGATGCTGTTGCCAATACAGGCAACCTTGATTTTTTCTTTTTCCACAGCAAGGCTGGCAGGAGCAAGCATAAACATAAGCCAAACTGCCAATAACAGAGTTCTAATCATATTATAAAATTTAGTTGTTCTGTTCTGCAATCCACCTCAGAACAGTAGTTTTGAATTCATTGAAATAAGGGAAAGGAGCCCCCTCGATAAAACCCCAACCATGTCTGCCTTTCGGATAGACATGCATTTCAGCAGGAACAGCATTCCTCAGTAATGCCTGATAGAACACGATGGAATTTTCCGGTTTTACCGCCGGATCATCTGAACAGTGAAAAAGAATGGTCGCAGGGGTATCCTCAGCAACTTGCTCTTCCGTAGAGAATTTAATTACAGTATCTTCAGATGGACTTTTCCCCATAAGATTAAATCTTGAGAACTGGTGGGTAATATTCTTTTTCATAGATATTACCGGATAAACCAAAATACCGAAATCTGGCTTCAATTCACCCTTCAACGTCACAAGCCCCGTTGCCGCAAGATGCCCTCCTGCAGAAAATCCCATCAGACCAATTCTACAAGAATCAAGATTCCATTTATCCGCATTGGCCATCACGATTTCAAAAGCCCTTGTCAAATCTTCGACAGGCACCTCTTGCCTTCCCGCTGGCATCCTGTATTTGACGACAAAGGCTGCAATGCCGTTCTGATTTAGCCATTTTGCCACAGAGACTCCCTCCGAGCCGAAAGAGAGTCCCTTGTATCCACCACCGGGACAAACCACGACTGCTTGACTACTCGGTTTATCCGTAAGGTACACATGCAATTCAGGCATTTCATCATCAAGGGAAGCAATCTTCTCAAATTCAGCCTTACCATATAGTGGTAGAACTAAGTTCTGTGCATTGACAAGCACAGAACCCAGCGTTATTAAAATGATTAAAAATAAATTTCGCATATTATTTGATTTCAACACTAACTACATATTTGATATCATCAGAAGCAGCTGCTATACTTATGTCATATCTACCCTTTTCCAAATTCCATCCACCCAACTGTTCATCCCAAAATGCCCAGTCATCAACAGGAAGTTCCACTTCAACCACCTTGGACTCACCTGATTTCAAAGAAGTGCGTGCAAACCCTTTAAGTTCTTTTACAGGCCGTTCGGAAGACGGGTTGATTTGAGAAACATAAACCTGAGATATTTCGTCACCGTCACGTGTTCCCGTGTTCTTCACACTGAACGACACCTTTACCTTGTCACCAGGACTGTAGACGAAGCTATCGGTCCCTGCATCCGAATATTCATAGGAAGTATAGCTCAAACCATGTCCGAAAGCATACATAGGGGTAATATTCTTAGAATCGAACCATCTGTATCCGACATAGATATCTTCTGAATATGTCACGGTTTCATTAACTCCCGGATATGCTTCGGGTCCAAACGCATGAGCTCCGCAATCTTCAAGGGTTGCAGGAAATGAGATAGGTAGTTTGCCTGACGGATTGACATCTCCGGACAACACGGAAGCTATGGCATGTCCAGACTCGGAACCGCAGTACCATGCCTGCACAATGGATGGGACATCTTCAGCAAAACGCAAATCCACGGCATTTCCGGAAACAAGAACCAGTACGACATTGCTGTTCACTTCGAGAATTCTACGTATGAGTTCCGGCTGTCCATAAGGAAGGTTGTACGATTCTCTGTCATATCCTTCGCTGTCCTGCCTCCAGTTATGATTAAGACCTCCCACAAATATCACAAGATCACTTTCCCTAGCAAGTTTTACCGCTTCTACCGCCAACTGCATATTGTCATAAGCCGGAGAAGCGATCCTTCCGTCTATCATTGGAGTATAAGCACTATATCCCCTTGCAAAAGACACTTCCACTTCTTTTCCAAAACGCGATTCGATACCCGCAAGCGGAGTAATTTCATATCTTGGTTTAAGAGCAGCAGCACCTCCATTACTGGCATGAGTTCTGACAGCATTTTCCCCTATTACAGCTATTTTCCTGCATTTTTTAGTATCTACCGGAAGAATATTATCGCGATTTTTCAACAATACTATCCCTTGCTCTGCGATATGGCGTGCCAAGTCAGTATGCTCTTTCGTATTAAAACTTCCCCAAGGGCGATTGCGGTTCATTGCCGTTCTTAGATTAAGTTTAAGAACACGTCTGACCTTATCGTCAAGTTTTTCCATAGGTACTTTGCCATTACGAACAAAATACAGGAGAGAATCAGCCATATAATATTCATTATATGGTTTTAATGTTCCCATTTCTATATCAAGTCCGTTCATTGCAGCCTCATACGCATTCTTTGTTCCGCTCCAGTCCGAGATGACTGCTCCGTCAAATTTCCACTCCCCTTTAAGAATATCATTGATGAGATAGCTATTGTGGCAGCAGTATTGTCCTCTGAATTTATTATATGCCCCCATTACAGACCATGCACCAGCCTCTGTTACAGCAGCTTTAAAGGCAGGAAGATAAATCTCTCGCAGTGCCCTTTCAGACACCTCTACATTAACGGTATCTCTCTGATACTCCTGATTATTAAGTGCAAAGTGCTTTACACATACAGCAATACCGTTATCTTGAATGGCTTTGATATACGGAACAGCAATTTTCGAAACTAAAAAAGGATCTTCACCCATATACTCGAAGTTTCTTCCGTTAAGAGGTGTCCTTGCGATATTTACTCCCGGAGCAAGCTGAACGTCTTTCTCCCGATAGTTCGCCTCTTCACTGAGAGCTTGACCGTATTGAGACGCAAGTTCCATATTCCAGCTGGATGCAAGAACCGTAAGAGCCGGAAATGCCGTACAGGAATCATTGGTAGTTTCCGCTTTTGTCCAACTGTTGTAAAGGACTTCGCTTCTTACACCGAACGGTCCGTCATTCATCCACAACTCAGGAATGCCGAGTCGTTGCACTCCGGGAGAACTGAATTTGGACTGAGCATGACATAATGCCACCTTTTCTTCCAGCGTAAGACGTGGAATAATATCTTCTACTCTCTCGTCTATCGTTTTGGATTCATCAAGATAAACGGGCAATTGTCTGTTAGTTCCTGTTTTGGATCCTGATGTACACGCGGATATCAAAATAAGGACAGACAATACAGTCATCGTAATTCTACTCATAACTAATTTAATTTTAAATTTCATTTACAATATTCAACCACCGGAAGCGTCGTCATTCTTATCCTTGTACATCCGGACGGTACCATTTCTATCTCTTCACATTCTGACGAAACCTGAATTTTCTCTTCAGGTAGCCCAGGGGTCGTATCACCCAAAAGTCGCCATTCAGGAATTTCAAATGCAGTTACTTTAAGCTTGACAGGTGTTGAATCTGGTGTCCACGGGAATCCTTTCTTCCCTGTGTTCACCACTGTTATTTCAGGGTTTTCAGGCAGACCGAAATTCCACTTAGAAGCAGGGGTCACGTTATATGCAGGAAAAGCTACAGATGTTTTGAACTGGTCCTTTATGATCTCAACATTCTCATCAATATCTACAGAATACAGCAATGGCCCCATATATACATTAATTCCGGCATCAGTTCTTTTCTCTGCCCTCGGCTTCATATCGATGTCCAACTCTACGACATCCCCATCCTTAAATCGTCTTTCTATCGTACTGAACCCTCCTGCATGATATTCTTTCGGCTGTTCTGCATTGACTGTCAACTTTGCATTCTCTACCCATGATGGAATCCTCATGGTAAACGGTATTCTGACAGGAGCACCATCGAGAGCAAACCTGAATGTTATTTTCCCGGAGAAAGGATAAGAAGTATCTTCCGTTATACATACTTTTGTGCCATTAATTTCTGTCCTATATTCCGACGGACCGTACAAAGCGGCAACTATCTCATGCTCGTCACCATTCATCCACATCCTTGAAATATAATTCGGAAACATCCTGTGGACATTGCCGGAACAACATTCAACATCAAAACCCGGTCTGTAAGCCTGACGTGACAAGCCCTCTTCACCATACGGAGCCATGGAACTTTTTTCAGTTGCCAATAACTGATTCGGAGATGAGAAGTACTGCAAAGCCTTGAAATCTTTATTAATAGCTCCCAAGGCTGCATTATACACAGCTGATTCCATCTTATCCGCCCACTTAACATCTCCGGTTGCCATCAGCATGTAACCGTAACTCCATATAAAGTCACTGATATCACAGGTCTCATGCAGCGCTTCCGCATGCTTAGGAAACAAGCTTTCATATGAAGCCGGTATCCCATCTGGAAGTTCGTTTTCCCGTTCCACGGAAGAATAGAAACCAAGCGCGGCATCGAGATATTCCTGTCTACCGGTATAAAGATACAGAATCAACGGCTGTTTGGAAACTTCAGCAGCCGTCACACCATGTACGTCAATCGGCTTTGAAGAGACCATATCTCCATGGATGAACACTTCATTGTCTTTTGTTCCCCCGTTCATACTGAACAGATCCCAAATATGCCCGGCTTTCTGCAAGATTTCCTTGTCGCCCGTATATGAATACATTTTGCACATACTTTCTATGATACAAGTCTGCCTGTTGGTCAAAGTATCATTCAAGGCAGAAAAATGTTTTTTCAGCAGAACCGGAATCCTGTCGTCTTCGGTATAGTCGTAATATGCAAGCAACGTCCGTGCGAATACAGAAAATGCCCACTGGTTCTCACCAAGGGTTTCCGGACCTAGCATTCCGTTCGCCCGGGGATGGGATAAGACATATCCGACATTGTCGGAACCGAGCTGCATAAGTACGCTGTCTCTCAGGAATATTCCACACCTATACAGACCGTCAATCATATATCCCGACTGTTCATAAGGCCACCAACCTTTCGCTATCGGATTACCTCCCTCCGGGATTATTCCATTCCACAGACATGTGTTATAAGGATAACCAGACTCCTTGCGATTAAGCCCGAGGCCGTCTCTCTGTCTCTGTAATATTTCTCTTAACCACGAAGACGGTCTTATATTTTCTATATTCGCTTCCTTATATACTCCATAATATTCAGGAGTGTCAGTCACATCAGCACATGAGCCAACCCCCAAGACAAGACCGACCGCAATAAACAATCTAATCAACTTCTTTTTCATGATTATCGGTTTTCAATATTTTATTTTTTCTCATCCATTCTACCAGTTCGACAGTCCAGTCATGTCCATAACCATCGACAGTAATTTCAAAAGCTCCGTGTCCCCCATCATCGACAGTCTTCCAATCCAATGGAACTCCGGCCTCCAAGAGTTTTTCCTTGACACTAAGTGCAAAACCGTAACCGCTGTCATTAGTCGCATGACGCATAAAAAAAGGAGGAGTCTCAGCATCAAATCTGAACGGCCATTTCTGTTTCCCGTAATACCAACTCGTTAATGGAATCACATAGTCAGGGCGCGAAAAGGCGTCTGGGCAATCGGCTGAAGCCAGCCTCAATACAATCAGCGCACCTGCCGACTGTCCTGCTACTCCGATTGCATTTTCATCTATATTCCACTCGGAGGCTTTCTCTCTGACTGTCCTTACGGCTTGTCTTGCATCTTCCAAAGCCACGTCAAGTCCACGTTTCACCCTGTATTTTACACCGATTACCGCTACTCCATATGGCCTCAACAGCTCTGCCGCCTCACGCGCATTTCTGATAAAGCCGGTATAGCTCAATCCTCCTCCCGGGAAAAAGATTACCACCGGAGACTTCTCTGACTGACGGGGAAGGAAAACTTCCAATTCCGGTTCGGAAATCCTGTCGATACGCGCTATTGAATTGATATATTCCGGCCCGGAATATTCATAATCGGGAATTTCGCCCTGCCATACAGGCAGCCTTTCAATACCTCTATTTCCTTCTGCCATACCGGTCCACCATTGAGACACGGCATCTGCGATATATGATATACACCGCTTCCAGTCATAACTTTTCTGATTGGAACAAAAGCCCTCATAATCAGCAAAATCACAATTACAGGAAACAATTTGAGCCGTATCGGATGTCATCCATAATATGTCGGTATTTTGCCTAGCAGCCATCAAGCGGATTTTACAGAAAGTATTCTCATTAGTATTCAAATCTCTGCATTGTATGACAAATACTCTATATCTTCCTGTCTTTTCCGTAGATATGATCTCCGCGGCTTCCTTTATTCCCCTTACACAGCGGTATGTTACTTCCGGGCTGTTTGTCAAATCCAGTATTTTCAGCCCAGAAGCAATTTGGTTTTCAATATAGGTGGCACTTTCTTCAGGGAAATCCACTCCAAGAAACAGCACGGACGGAACATCCGGGAGTTTTCCGGCACTAGGCCACACCGAACAGAAAGTCATCGCAAACAAAATAACAAAGAAAAAAAGCTTCATCTCAAAATGGAATCAATAATTCGGAACACTCTATTTAATCTTCAATTTAAAACCCCAGACCAAATCGCAAGGAGGATTCTTTCTGACAGACTCCGGTATGATTATTTCTATTCCGTCTCCAGTTTTTTTCCATTTGAGGGGACGATTATGCCCCATCAGAAATACCGATTTGGCAGAAACCGGAACGAATGATCTGATTTTCACCACAGACGGCATATATTCATCCTTGGCATTCAAGTAAAAGGCATATACGTTGTTATCTTTTGAAGTAAACGCTATTCTGTCCTCTTTGTAAGGAGCAATTGCTTTCGTTCCATGGATACCCTCTGAGTTAACCTGCATCCAGTCACCGATTTCCTTAAGTCGCTGATATGCCTCCGGAGCAAGTTCTCCGTCAGGACCCGGTCCGACATTCAGTAGAAAGTTTCCTCCACGTGAAACTATCTGTACAAGGGTAGTCAGAATGTCATGCGTGGATTTGTAACTATCATCTGGTTTGTATGACCATTGAGTAGCCATAGTCATACAAGCCTCCCAAGGATAGTCCAAGGCACGATCCGGTATTTTCTGTTCCGGAGTCCTGTAATTTTCATAGATGGTATTCGTATGTCTTGCCACCATCATGATTCCAGGCTGATTGGTTCTTACCGTCTTTGCGAATCTTTCCCACTGCGGATGCCTGTCAGGAGAAGCATCGCACAAGTCGAACCACAGCATGCCGAGGTTACCGTACTTTCCTCCGGTCAGTTCATTCAACTGATTGTTGATAAAGTCATTTAAGCGCTGCCATTTTTCCGGGAACATTTCAGGAGGATAATTTATATTCCTGTCTTTGGGAGGGAAATAATCCCACCAATAGTCATTATTGTTCCAATCTGCTATGGAATAATAAGCACCTGCCATCATACCTTTGCCACGAAATGCATCGAAAATTCTCTTTGCAATGTCAGCATTCGCATCTGTGTGGAACGGACATTCGACATCGGTTATTTTATAGTCGCTGTACTGAGTATCGTACATATTGAATCCGTCATGATGCTTAGTTGTGAAGACCACATATTTCATTCCAGCATACTCCGCCGCTCCAGCCCATTTTTCAGGATTGAATTTTACAGGATTGAATGTCTTTTTCAAATCTTCATACTTCCGGACATAGTCAAAATAGTTCATTCCTTCCGGCCTCACCATACAGAATTTATATGCTTCCGGACAAATGGACCAGGACTCTACTATACCCCATTGGCTGTATGTTCCCCAATGGATAAACATACCGAATTTCATATCCTGCCACTTTTCTATATTTTCCCTTACAATGCTTTCCTCCGGATAGATATAAGGAGGTTTACTGTCAGTATTCTTTTTGTCCACCATCGGATCCTGTGCAAATACTGCAATTCCTCCGATAAACATAGCAAAAAGCGATGCTATTATTTTTTTCTTCATTTTCCTCATTTTATTTAGAATCAATACTTCTTGCTTCGTAAATCTGGCGGGCTATAGTTTCCCCGATAAGATTATATGCGTATTGGCTGTAATGGATGTCATCCGTCATCATATTCATCTGTGGAAAAAGCCAAGGATCCGCAGCTACAAGATGAACTCCATGCATTTTTTCAGACAGTCTGCGTTGTGCCGCACGAACCTGATGATAGCCCTCTTGCGGACGGTCGACATATTGTCCTGTGAGGACTATATAGAAAGGAAGGTCGGCATCATGAAGATGCTTTCTGAACCGGAGTATAAGATTGCGAAGCGCCGCCTCATAATCCTCACCGTCCATTTTCCCATCATTGATAGCATTTGCGTCACGTTCTCCTTGAAGCCAGATCACCCCACTGAATTTCAATCCTGTAACGGCAATCGCAGAATTACATTTAGCCATCGCTGCATCGAACAAAGGCAAGACACCCTTTTCCGCCCAAGTACCGTAGATTGTCTCTCCTGTAGTGGAGCATGCACTTCCTCCCCTCGCCGCAGATACCACTACAACCGAATCACCTGTCATTTTATTAAGGTTCCACGCGAACGAAGGACTGATGCTGCCGCTGTTCGCCTTGCCGAAATACTTGCCGTTCTCACCTACTGGGTCCTGCAGTATTTTCAACGAATCTCCGGATTGTACATAGTCGAAACACTCTTTGCTATAGTATTTCATCGAAGTTCTTCTATCACCCATTCCGGAAGCATTACTCTGTCCAGCTATGAGCCACATACTCTTTTGGGCAACTCCCGAAACGGACAGCCCCGCTAAAATCAACAATATAAAAAATCGTTCCATAAAATCGTTTATAGTGAAATTTCAATGACATTCATACCCCATGGAGCAAAATCAAGATTGATCTGCCCTTTCTTCCCCACCGATCTAATAATTTTACCCTGAAGAGCCTTAGCAGAACGGAAACCTGTCTTATTCGCAACTAACTGCGACAAATCCAGAGTTACAGTGCATGACTGACTGTCATTAGACTGACACATTGCAATCAAGTATAACTTCGTGCCGTTCTCTGACAAAGCGGTAAGGAATTCAATCTCCGGGTTATCGCAACCGACCATATCCGGTCTGAACAGAAGATCCGCTTTCTTACCGTAAATATTACCGGGTGCAAATCCATATGTGACATGTGGGCCAACCTTAGGAGTCATGTAGCCATATGGAAACGAAATATTACTGTCCGAACGCAAACCAGCCTCCGCAATCAGATAATCCACAATCCAGCCAATCTGCCAGTACGCATGCCACGGGAACATTGTGGAATATTTTTTCAACTCATTCATTCCGTGCCAGTAATAGACTGCGCATCCGCTTTTCTGATCGACAAAAGCATTTCTTCCGATTGACGCAGCTCTTGCCATAGTAAGGAAAACCGGTTCCTCCGTCCATTCATACATTTTCACGAACAAACCTGCATAACTTGATATCAAAATCGGTCCGTTTACTGCCGTACCTCGTATATGCTCCACACCAAGACCAGTCTGATTCAGCTCCCAATCTTTATATGCTTGCTCGCCGATGTATTTCGTTTCATCAGTCATTACCGGATTGGTGAATATAGACGTCGCGTAAATCATGGCGGCATCTATAGACGCCTGTTTATATGCCTTGTTACCCGTTATTTCATACAAGTCCATATAGGCACGAGATGTCTGTGCCGTACAGAAATCCCAGATATTGCGTCCATCACCGCATACTCCGAGATAATATCCTTTATCCACTCCGTTTTCCTGCTGCCAGTCTGCACCTTTGCAGGCTGCGTCAAGGTATTTCTTGTCTTTCAAGTGCTTATATGCTATGTACAATCCATACCAGGTTGGCCTGTAATCCTTAAGATCCGGGAAAGACGGTTTCATAGAAAATCTGTCATAGCCGACCTCAAAACTTCCATCATCTTTCTGCCATGCAAGCAATCTGTCACCTGCCATCCTCAACCTTTCAAGCAATTCCTTGTCATCAGGATTGAATAGAAGCATATTTCCGAAATCGACCATAGTATAGTAGGTCGTATGCAAAGGTTCTATCCAATTGCCCCTTTCCGACTCCACACCGTCTATATCCGCATATTCTCCGAGAGCGGCACCGCAGAAATACCCCGGTTCTGTCTGCTGCTGAATCATTTTATAATTCCTCACATAGTGAAGACGGCTGCTCATTACGGAATCCTGCCCGTTTCGTGCAATCATAAACATGGTACCAGCGTCAGCAATCTTGGAGCCATTAGCACCTATTGTCTCACCTCTGCTCTGCCATGTTTTCCAGCTCGACTCTTTATCTTTACGCAGGAATTTCTGAAGCCGGCTCACGCGCTCGGACAAAGACACCTTGTTGGTAAGCAAATCCAAGGATGATGGTAAGGCGAAAACATCGTTCACTGCATGCTGGAATACACCGAACCAGCCCGAGTTCTTCAAGGTATAACGGAATCCAAATACCACTTCATCTCCGGCTTTGTGCTTAGCTCCCACCTGTCCGAGTACCGGATGATAAACCACGGGAGTAAGTTCATTATGCCTGTTCGCTAAACTCAATCCCAAGGAATTAGGACTCTTATCCGGAGCTTTGCCGGCTATCGGGTCGGTTTCCGTCCCCGGATCTGGAATAACAGCTAAGGTATAGCCATCCTTCGACGAATACAGCGGACACAGAGTCATCGTATTACGTTCTTGGGCAAGCATCGGAACACAAGGAATGCCCATGCTGTAAGTTTTTGCCATATTCAGATTATACTGGATTTCATTGCCATACCAATTACCCGGAATCATCGCCCATGATATATTGTTCTCTTCGAAGACGGTAATCGTAGGGGTGGCGATGGATACGGAACCGTTCGTCGACAGTCTGACCTTCATATCGACCTTTATATCAGACGGAAATAATGGATCTACCTTCCATATTGCTTCAACGTCTCCGAAACGGAGACTGTGAGAAAATTTCAGAGTACCATCGGGAAGCATTTCTGCTTTTGACGGATAGAACGTAAAATCCTTTCCCTCAAGATCCTGATCGACCAAATCCTTTGCCGGATTACGATCTATATACAAAACCGTGTAATATCCCTTGGGGGCAGGAATCTGCTTCCCGTCGATTTTAATACACGAGATATGCCAGCCATCCTCCTCCTGTTGCCATTCAAAATCAATACTGCCCGTATTAAGATTCAGTTTGGGCTGAGCGGACATCAAAACACTCACACAAGCAATGAGTAACGTAGAAAACAAATATTTCATAAATGTATTTTTCAGAAAATTATTTTTCAACTATTTCTATTTCTATATTTTGCACAGATTCTTCAGTTCCAAAAGCGGTAGCATTACGCGACACTACGGTCACCGTAAACTTACCCGGTTTGTAATATGTGTAATCATAGAACCCCGGAACAACCTCGCTGTACGACTTAATAAGCGTACCATAATCAGGAATCACTTGGCTCGGATCGACAGGAGAAGTAATTACCCAGCTTTCAAAATCCTCCTTACCGTCAGGCATGCCTGCACAAGTAAGCGATGTTCCAAGTGTCCACTGATAAGCGGGGAAAATAGCACCGGTCTGATCTTCCTGCAGTTTATTCGTAGTTGTACCACATTTTGCAAAAGAAGCATTTGTCCATATCGTATAAGGAAGAGCATCCGTTTCAACTGTATTATTAAGATTGAATGAAGAGATTGTATATCCTTCCTGTTTCTGTCCCTTTTTCGCAGTATAACGGAAAGCAAGATAGATATCCCGTCCGTTCCATTCTGACAAATCTATTGCTCCGGAATTAACATTAACACCTTTTTTAGTCCCCTCAACAGGCCATTTCGCTTTTTCAGAAATATCCAGCCAAGTGGCACGTTTTATTCCCTCCATGGTGATGTCACCGTCAAAGTCAGTAGAAAGAAGAAGCTTGATTTCGGCATACTCCTCCAAGTTATCTCCATCTTTTTTACAATTGAAAGACAGGACTGGAGAACCATTCTCCCTTCCGCGATTTCTATAGATATAACGCGACCCTTTTATAGTTCCTCCCATCGTTCCGCCATTATAATTATCAACTCCGGTAAAAATCGTCACGAAATCAGCTTCTCCTGAGAAGTGGAAGCGAACATTCTCTCCAACTTCGTATACATTCTTTTCAAGCCTAGTCACAACAGTTGATTCGGTCACGGTGTCAACTTGGCAGGACACAACGACTAAAGCGGCAACTAAAGCGGGAAACAGGTTTCTAATTATATTTCTTTTCATTGTCTCATACTTTTAATAATGTTAAATATACAATTACCAGCCTTCATTCTGTTTCAATTCAGGATTAAGCATTATTTCTCCGGAAGGGATCGGAAGGTAATAATGAACATCGGACACATTGTTGCCAGGAGTCATGATATAATCAAGTTGCGCTCCATTGACTCCTTTTGCATTCCTGCCATCATCCCTCGTAGCCTGAAGCACCTCCACAAGATTGTGCCAACGTTTGAGGTCTAAACGTCTCCAGCCTTCAAAGCATAGCTCCCTTGCTCTTTCATCCATAATAGTCTGAAGGAATGCCTCCTTTGAGTCTGTAGCTTCAGCAGGCAATTCATAAGACGGACTCTCATCCTTCATCACTGCGATTGCCGTAGCACCGCTACCCTTAGGACCTTTCCCGCCCTCGAGTGACCTGATCACCACCTTCGGAGTTTCACTGTAGGCATGTCCCCTGTCGAGCAATACTATTGACTCAATAGGTCTGGTGGCTTTAGTGTCCGGTTTCCCGTCAGAACCAAGAATCTCAGGCAACTTGGCAGTAGCAATTGTAAGAGGACCTTTAACGTCTCCGACACGATATGCCTTGGGAGATTTGTTCTCTTCCGTTGTGCATGTGACAGATGCAGTATTGTCGGTAACATCTACAATTTCCACACAAACTTCATCAATGGTATAATTTTCTCCCGGATTGGTAAGTTCAATATGATCAATAAACTTGCGACCGTCCATCTGTCCGTATGCCCTTTTTCTCACCGCGTTGACATAGCCTATAGCCTCAGGTGTCGAACCATTATTTATCTGACACAATGCTTCGGCTGCCATAAGCAATACATCGGAATAGCGTACTATACAGAGGTTGGTTCCTGTATTACTCTGATATGCAGGCCAAATCTTTGCATACTGACGGTTGAACTTGTTGACCTGACGATCATAAACCAATCTGTCATTATCAGGATCCTTATGCGAGCCGAAATAAGTAAGAACAAGACGATCGGCACCATCAAGCTTCGTAGGGGCATTGGTAAACGGAGCGATAGCCCAGTTACGTCTTTCATCATAAGAGCCTAACAATGCCTCAGTATCCTGCTCATAATATGAAAACATTCTTTTGGTGATCTTCATTGTATTATTAACCATAAAGGACACATTTGCTACAGCTTTGCTGCAATTGGTACCAAGCGAGGTCGACAATGAAGGAAAATATTCTTTCAGTCCGTCAGACGTACTTTTACAATACGCTTCTATCTCCCATAGATTTTCACGTATATCATACTTGTCCTGAATAAGCGGAATGAATGCTTCTGCAAAATTAGGAATCAAGCTGTGAGCAGGATCGTCGATGACCATCTTTGCCCATTTGTATGCATCTTTGTACCTTTCAGTGTTGTAGCAAGGGAATCCAGCATTGAAAAGGCAGACCCTTGCCAGCACTCCCCTGACAGCAGACTTATTGATTCTTCCTCCAAAGTTAAATTTGGTAATCGGAAAGACCTTACTCTCTGCCTCTTCCATCTCGCGAATTACAAAATCGTATATATCAGCCTCCTCTGCCTGCTTTGCAGAAGTACTATTAACATCCGAAGATGCCTCCGTTACAAGAGGAACCCTTCCATAATTTTGTACAAGATTGAAATAACAGAATGCCCTTATAAATTGCACTTCACCTTCCATGGCGAGCTTTGTTTCTGTTGTCATCTTGGCATCAGGAAGATAATGAAGGAACTGACAGCAACGCTGAATCGCCGCATAAAGATTCTTGTACATAGTAGCATTAGGAGCATATCCGGAAGTATAGCTATACACCTTAGGACCTGTTCCGGCTGCTGCATTATACATTTCATCCGTCACATTCCAGATGACGAACTGAGAGTTCATGCTTCCATCAAAAAGTCCTCCTCCCGGTACGCTAAGAGCGTCATAACAACCCACTAAAACCTTTGCGCATGCCGCACTATCTTTGAAAAATGTATTCGGAGTGTCCGAATCTATCGGATGCAAATCCAAATTAGACAAACAGCCTGTAAGAGGAAAAAATGCAATTCCGAACAATATACTTTTAATAACCTTATTCATATCCATATAAATTATTATATCACATTAAAACGAAATTTGTGCACCAAATATGAATGTACGTGGTACAGGGTATGCCGAATAGTCATAACCTGGAGTTCTTGCATTCGACATCGTGCTGACGGTAGGGTCCTGTCCTGAATACCCCGTCACCGTAAACAAATTCTGGGCAGAGAAATAAATCCTCATGTTGCTAACAAAAAACCTCTGGCTCACCTGAACAGGCAGAGTATATCCTATATTCAAATTTTTCAGTCTCAAATATGAGCCGTCCTCTACATAACGGTCACTGCCCCAAGCCGTATTGTTTGCAGATCTTGCACGCGGAAGTTTTCCGTTAGGATTGTCCACGGTCCATCTGTCGGCATACGAAGCAAACTGATTGGAACTCAATGATCTGCCTTCTTCTAAATAATAACGGTTCATATTAAGGATATCATTGCCGTAGCTGAATGTAAAGAACAATGACATATCAAAATTATAGAATCTGAAAGTATTTGTTATACCGCCCGTAAAATCAGGATTCGGATTACCTATAATCGTCAAGTCTTCTTGAGTAATCTGAAGATCGCCATTCAAATCCTTGAATTTCTGATATCCGGGAAAGACTCCCTTTCTGTTTGCATGAGTTGACTGTGAAACTACATCATCTCTCAATATCCAGCTGCCATCGCTTCCCTTACGGAAATCTTCATATTGATAAAGACCGTCTGTAAGGGCTCCGTACATCATACCGATAGGCTGGCCCACCTTCGCAATATACAATGCAGCCCCATTCGGAATCTTCAGATTATCAGCAGGAAGCACACTCTGGTTGTTGGCAAGTGCAAGCACTTTGTTCCTGTTGAATGAAATATTGAAATCGGTAGTCCAGTTAAAATGCCTTCTCTTCATATTAACAGTGTTTAGAGACAGTTCGAAACCTTTGTTCTCCACCCGGCCTATATTTCTATATGCTGAACCATAACCGATATGGGCAGGCAAAGTGGCATTGATCAGAAGATCTTTAGTATCTTTCTTATAATACTCGGCGGTCAAGTATATTCTATTGTCGAAGAAGCCCAAATCCATTCTAGCATTAAAGGTATATGTAGTCTCCCATTTCAATTTAGAATTACCTATCGATGAGACAATCGCTCCCGTTGTAGGATATTCATCATTGAATGAATAGTCATAATATGTCCCTCCGGAAGAAAATCCCATCTGCGGAAGATAAGCGTATTCTCCGATACCATTATTGCCGGTAGACCCATAGCTCAAGTTAAGCGATCCTTCGCTAAACCATGATCCGATATTGTTCTTGACAAAATTCTCATCTGAGAATCTCCACCGAACGGCTCCTGAATAGAACTTGCCCCACCTATTGTCACGTGCAAATTTTGAAGAACCGTCCGCACGCATCGTAAACGTCAGATAGTATTTTCTGTCATAGTTGTAATTCGACCTAAAAATGAAAGATTGTATTGCCCATTCTGTCAACTTCTTGGACATGATTTTCTGAGACAGCCCTTCATCAAGTGCCTCTATTCCTCTCCATTCTGATGTAATAGGAATCTGTGTAGCTTTTGCTTCGAAGATATCCGAAACATTTTTCTGCTGAGTACAACCGACAGTTACGGCAAGGTCATGAATATTATCGAACTTTTTGTTGAAGTTCAAAGTGTTCTCATTCAAGACATTGTTAGTTCTTGTTACTCTTCTCGAACCGTTAATTCCGTCATTTCTTCCTGGAAGTGTACTTCCGGCTTCTGTCTTGGAATTATTGAATATATCAGTCTGGGATTCAGTACTCGTATAAGAAATCGAAGTAGTAAATTTCAGACATTTGAGAATATTCCAATTGAACATGGCACTGGTTCTCAACTGTCTTGTGATATATTTCTGATCAGTATTTTGCGTCTGGAGCAATGGGTTGAACATCGGCACTCCACTTTCCGGCCTTTCAGGATCTTCAAGTTCATGGGTCAAGTCCACACCGTTTGTGGAAATAGGTCTGTATGACCACACTTTATACATATAAGCAGAAGATCCCTGTCCATAGTTAACTTGCATACCAGTTCTTTCCTTCTCCGCATAATTCGCTCTCATGACAAGCTGCATACGATTGCCTATCTTCTGGGTGATGTTCATGCTGCCAACATAGTTCTTCATACCGGTATTGAGAATGATACCCTTCTGATTGGCATAATTGAATGAAGCCATATATGTGGTCTTCTCAGTACCGCCAGATGCGCTTACGCTGTATTCGTGCATCTGTCCGAGCTGACTGATCTCATCTTGCCAGTCAATAGGTCTCACATTCTTATAGTCATCGAGTGTCCATGGAGTTCCATCCGGATGAGGATCCCTACCATCGAGATACATAGAGCCATAAGCCGCATCAAGTTCATTCTGAAGTCTGACAAATTCATAAGGTGACATCATTTCATACCTATTATAGTCTTTCGACAAGCTATAACGGTACTCGAAATTAATTTTCGGAGCGCCCTTTGAACCGGAATCGGTAGTAATAACAATCACACCATTAGCACCGCGTGCACCATATATGGCTGTCGCCGATGCATCTTTAAGTATCTCGATACTTTTAATATTCTGAGTAGGAATTGACGAGTTATCGGGAGACTCTAGTGGAATACCGTCTACCACATAAAGAGGAGCATTGCTCTGGGTTACAGAATTGCTACCCCTAATCAGAATGTCCGGAAGACCTCCAGGCTGTCCATCCCCGACATTGACCTGTACACCGGCGACCTTGCCGGCAATAGCATTTTCAAACGTCACTGCCTGAAGCGCCTTCATATCCTCAACGTTGACAGAAACAACGGAACCGGTAAGATCCTTTCTTGCTACCGGACCTCCGTATGGAACCACCACCACTTCCTCGAGCATTTTCGCATCAGGTTCAAGAGAGATTCTCAATTTCTCTCCCCCTTTTGTAACCCGCACCTGATAATCTTTGTAACCAATGAAAGAGACAGTGACAGTCTGTCCGACAGGTACTCCTGTAAAAATGAAATTTCCATCTACATTTGTGGATACACCTTTGGTACTGCCTTTGATATAGACGTTAGCTCCTATGACAGGAGTTTCGGTTTCATCAACGACAGTTCCTTCAACGGTAACCATCTTAGTTTTTTCCTGTGATCGGACTGGCATGATGCCTGCAAATGAAACCAGCAGGCACATCAGAAAAAAAACAATTTGTTTTCCTGATCTTGATTGAATACGATTTAATGTTAACATACTTTGGCATTTACCGGGCACAGAACGAAGTGTATAATGTAGGGTAGAGCCTTTTGAGGGTTAATTGCTTTGATGTTCAGTTAGTTAGGTTGGTTTGCTATGTGGGGTGGCACAAAACGAAGCGTTTACATTGGTTTAATTTCGGTTTAATTTTGAAGGCATAAACGGAGGCGCAGGTTTGCGTCTGGTTTACATCTATGAGGCTGTGGGTTTGCACCTGCGGCCTTTTTTGTGTGCAGACGGTAAAACCCTTGTGTGGAGAGGTTTGAGCGCGTATTTGGGGCTTTTATGGGCTTTGTGCTGGCTCTGTTGGAATGGGGTTCGAACGTGCTTTGAATGGCGGCTGGAGTGGGGTGGGGTAGAGGGGCAAAAAATGCCCGATTTTTAGGGGTGGGGTTACAGGTGGGGTTACAAAGTGGGGTTACATTTTTCAAAAAGTGGGGTTACACATTCTGGGTTTTGGAGGGGGGGATAGAGGGGAGGGAACTTGCCATTTTGAAGGGGTAGAGTGGGGGAAACTGCCCATTTGCGATATAGGTTTTTGCGTTCAAATAATGTAAAAACCCCGTTAGAATGCGGTTTCTACGGGGTTTTATGGTTATTAGAGGGGGGTACCCTACCCTAATATGGGGTATTTAGGGGGTACGGGGTACATACGCTTCGTTACAGGGAGTCCTTGCGACCGCCCCAGATGATCCGCAGATGCGTCACCCGACATTTGCAATGTCCGAAGTCTGGACATCCGAAGCATTTTTTCCTTTTTCACGCTGAAGCTGGGCTATCCGCTCACGCAGTTGCCCGATCTCCTCCGCTTGTTCCCTGATGACCGAGTCCTTTTCTTGTATCACATTCAATAGCTTGTCTTCAAAACCTGTTGTTTGTGTGGGTTGTGGTTGGGAGTGAAACATCTCCCCTTCTCCCATAATAACCCATTCGATATTGACGCTTGGGTATGATAATTTCATACGGCGCAGAATTTCAAGAGACAACTTCTTTCTCCCGCTCTTAATATCGCTTATACCTGCCTTGTTTGTTTCTAAAACGGTTGCAATCTGCACATAATCGCTTACGGCACCCATTTGTTTAAGGCTTTCTATCACCTCAATAAATCTGATATTTTCACTCATGTCTCACTAAAAGTATGAAAAAATCCATCAATATATTTTGCAGTATGAGAATTTCATACTATCTTTGCACCGTGTTCAATTAAGAACGGGCGACCAAAGATACGAAAATTTGCCGAGTTGAACGAATTTTAGAACCAATAAATAAGAGAGACAATGACACAGAAGGAATTTACAGAGAGAACGGGAATCACCCCTACCCCTGAGCAGTTTGACTACATCCACGCGGTTTATATGAACACCTCAATGGATAAGGATCAGTTTTGTGAAGAGTTCAAGAAGTATGGCGAAAGCGAAATCTTGAGAGATGTACATGTTCGTGCCGTGAATTTTGAACTCCAGTGTAAGCAGAAGCAGGAAGTCATTGAGAACATTGCCGACTATCTAATCACAAAGGCTTGTGATTATGACAGCAGCGAGTTCTACTTTAAGGCTGTGTCGTTGATTGGGCAGCGTAATGTGGTACTCCGAAAAATGGAGCTGGGCTTGCCTTTCAACAATGAGGACAATGTGTATATCGCCAACAACCTAAAGTAGTGGGATATGGAGAAGACCTTTGTAACCAGGAGTACCCTCAACAAGGTTTGCTTCTATCTGATAGTCCGAGGCAAGGAGTTTACTCACACCCCAGGCGTTGGGGTAACCTTCAAGGCAACCGATGAATTTGTGAAAGAGATGCAGTACAAGCTGGTAACTTGCTATGGTTGCAGTCTAAAACCGATTATTAACGAAATAAAATAAGTGAGATATGAAACAGTACATTCATGTAACCAAGGAAACGCGTCAGAAGCTGATGAAGATTTTCGGCTGTACTGAGCGAATGGTGTTTTATGCACTCCAGTTTGACGAAAGGAAGGGCAATTCGGATTTGGCAAAGAAGATCCGCAAGGCTGCCTACGAGAATTACGGGATTTTGATGAATGTGATTCCAGCCCTGGAAACACTCCACGACCACGACAACTATATGCGTCAGTATTTACCGAACGGGGCAGTTCTGGAGTTCAACAAGAACAATGGGGACGGCGATGTCTATATCCATGGCAAGTGTGTGAGACATTATGAGAATCTTTTCTGGTCGGATATTGAGGGAATCCAAAACTGGGCGATGACCTTGAGATAAGGAGGAGTTTATGGAATACTACGGTAATACACTTTGCATTTCGGCACGCGAACTTATAGACGGGGGCATTATGTCAACCCCGAACTATAAGCAACTCGCTGCACGTGGCCGTATCGATGTGGTACGCCGTGGTGGTGGCTCAAGTAACAACTATGCGCTGGTTTCCGTAAGCAGCCTCCCTGATACCTACAAGGATAAGGTGAAAGCCTTATATCCAGACCCGTCTCTTGAGGTGCTGCTTGCGTGGCTGGATGCCAACTATGAGATAGACCAGGCTGCCGTTGCCTATTTTGCTGACTGGAGAAACAAGTGCGGACACGACCACGCCACCGATGCCCATGTAGCCGAGTATGTTGCCAACGCCAGTGTGCTGAATGCTTGCATTCGCTTATACAACAACGCCAAGGCGATACATAAGACGATGGGGCTGAAGTATGACTGGTCGATGATGTCCCAGGCGGTGGAGGGTTACAGAATGAAGACCAACCACACCTTGCCCACAAGTATGCTCCGTTTCCGCAAGAAGGTGAACGAGTACCAGACAGAGGGTTATGCTTGCCTTATCAGTGGCAAGTTCGGCAATCAGAGCCGTCGTAAGGTTGACCACAAGACCGAGCGTCTTATCCTTTCGATTGCGGTACTCCCCAACAAGCCGTTCAACACCAGCGTCTGGGAGATGTACAACTCTTTCGTATGCGGCGAGCTGGAGGTGTGGGACTATGAGACAGGCGAGCTTCTCAACCCTGAAGAGTGGACCGACAAGAACGGCGAACCAATGTCACTCAGCGAAAGCACCATCACGAACTATCTGAATATGCCGAAGAACCGTGTGCTGATAGACCAGAAACAGATGTCGTACACGACCTTTATGCACGAGCAGATGCCACACGTTCACCGCCACGCTCCTGAGTTCTCATTCTCGAAGGTGTCATTCGATGACCGCGACCTTCCTCGTAAGCTGGCAGACACAAAGATTCGCCCGAAAGCATACTACGCCTACGATGTGGCGAGCCAGTGCGTGGTGGGCTTTGCCTACAACCGCTACAAGAATGTAGACCTGGTGACAGACTGCTTCCGCTCGATGTTCCGATTGATAGAACGCCACGGTTGGGGTTGTCCTGCACAGGTGGAGGTTGAGAACCATCTTATGAGCCAATGGCGTGACAGCTTCCTCAAGGCTGGAGTGTTGTTCCCGTTCGTCCGTTTCTGTGCTCCTATGAACTCGCAGGAGAAGTATGCCGAGCCTTTGAACGGAGCAAAGAAGCGTAGCATTGAGCACAAGAACCACCTCGGTATTGGTCGCTTCTATGCCAAAGGGCGTGCCTACCGTACTGAGTCGAAGAAGGTGTTTGATGCGGCAAACGACACCTACGAGGATAAGCAGTATTACACCTGGGATGAATTGATCGCTGACGATATGCGCGACATTCAGGAGTTCAACCACTCCCTGCACCCTAACCAGAAGAAGTATCCAGGTATGACACGCTGGCAGGTTCTTGAGGCGAATATGAACCCGACCCTCCAGTCAATGGATAAGTCTGTATGGGCACGCTTCATCGGTGAACGGGTACCGACAACCATACGCCGTAACAGCTACTGCAAGGTGGCTTATAAGGACTGGTGGTTGAGCAAGACCGAGGTCATTGAAAAACTGGAACCCAACAACTGGAAGGTGGATGCCTATTATCTGACCAATGATGATGGTGAGGTGACCGATGTGTATATCTTCCAGAGTGACCGCCTGATTGACAAGCTCGAGGATGTCGGCACTTTCAACACTGCCGATGCCGAACAGACGGATGAGGACAGGGAGATATTCGTTGCCCAGCAGAAGAAGATAGCGGACTTCAACGGCTATGTGAACCGCAATGCCATTGTCCCTGTAGGGGTGGCAAAGGTGGAGCAACCTATCGAGGTGGCGGTTGAAGCTCTGGAACTCCCGACCCTGGGCGAACCAGAAGAGGCGGTTACTTACCACGTCCCAAGTGCGTTGGAATCCCTTTAGAACAGCATTAGAATAACATTAAAATAAGTTTGAGACAATGATTACAGCAGACAACAAGAAACGGATATTGGAGGCGATAGCAGCCAACCGTGCAAACTACCCGAGCGATGCGAAGCACGCTGCTTCGTTGGGTATCTCTACCTCGGTTTACAGTGCCATCAAGAACGGTCAGACCGACAAGGCGTTGAGCGATGCCAACTGGATAACCATCGCACGCCGTCTGGGTGTAAACCTCCGAGGCGGTATGGAGTGGAAAGCTGCCAAGACTGCCACCTTCGACTTTATCACTATACAGTTGGAGGCTTGCCAGCAGAGCGGCTTGAGTGCTATCCTTTGCGATATACCGAATATCGGCAAGACCTTCACCGCACGCTACTATGTACAGGGCCACCGCAACGCAATCTATGTGGACTGCTCACAGGTGAAGACAAAGCTGAAGCTGGTGCGTAAGATAGCCAATGAGTTTGGCGTGAACAGCAACGGCAGATACAGTGATGTTTACGAGGATCTTGTGTACTATCTCCGTTCTATCGAAACTCCCCTTATCATTCTTGATGAAGCTGGCGACCTTCAGTATGAGGCATTCCTTGAACTCAAAGCCTTGTGGAACGCTACCGAGAGATGCTGCGCCTGGTATATGATGGGTGCCGATGGCCTGAAGGCGAAGATTGAACGCTCGATAGAGCACCAGAAGGTGGGCTACACCGAGATGTTGAGCCGTTACGGTGACAGATACAGCAAGGTGACACCCGATGACGGCAAGGAGCGTGAGAAGTTCCTGAAGGACCAGGCTTGTGCCGTGGCGAAGGTGAATGCCCCAGCTGGTACTGATATCGCTACCCTTGTGCGTAAGACTAACGGTGGACTCCGCCGTGTATATACAGAGATTGAGAAACTTAAAATGGCGTAGGTATGACACAGATTGAGATGCAAGCGATGGAGTCTGTTAAGGGCATATATCGCGAAATGAAAAAGGCTAATGAGGTGGATTGGGAACAACGCCGTTACGAGATTGCAAAAGAAATATATCCTCGTGTACTTGATTTTACAAGAGCCGACCAAATGACAGCCGCGGCTAAAACAACAGTGTTTCTTGCTGATGTTCTTATAGCCGAACTTAAAAAAGAGAAGTAACGATGGCAAAGAGAGCATACAGTCCGAAAGATGTTGCGAGCATTAACCACAAGGTACTGCCGTTTACGGGTAAGTGGAAAGAGGTGTTCGGGGAGCCAGAACAGGGCGATACCTGGTTCATCTCGGGGCCAAGTGCCAGCGGTAAGAGCTCCTTCGTGATGCAGCTTGCCAAGATGCTTTGTGGTATCGGTCCGGTGCTGTATGTCTCTCTTGAGGAAGGTGTCGGACTTTCAATGCAAAAGCGATTGAATGAGTTCAAGATGAACGAGGTTCAAGGTTCATTCCGCATCATAACTGATGGCGATATAGAAGACCTGGGCAAACGACTTGCAAAGCCTAAGAGCGCCAAGTTTATCATCGTGGATAGTTATCAGTTCGCATTTGAAGCTGGCTGGGAATATAGACTAACAGCGGAACTGATAGACCGCTTCCCGAAGAAGACCTTCATCTTCATCAGCCAAGAGGACAAAGGTAAGCCTCTCGGTAAACCTGCAATCCGATTGAAATATAAGGCTGGGGTTAAGGTTCGCACATTGGGCTTTCGAGCATTTTGCGAAGGTAGATATGCTGGTCAAGTAGGTGCGTACTACACCATCTGGGAGGAGAAGGCAGTTGAAGTGTATAATACCACATCAAATGGACAAGAGACTGAAGCGGAGGACCAACCTCCTGTATAGGTTGCGCAAGAAAGGCATACGATGCGACACCAAAGCGAGAGAGATATACTTCGCCTATGACAAAGACCCTTGGAAGGTCATTCAGATAAGGCGACTATGTAAGGAATTCAATTTTAATGTTCAACTAACAATAGAGTGAGATGAAGAAGAAAGTTTACATCAGTGGTGCGATAGCCCACTACGGAATGGATGAGAGACGAGCTACTTTTGAAGCAGCTGCTCTCCGATTGAAAGAACAGGGCTTTGAACCTGTGAACCCCTTTGAAAACGGTGTTCCTGCAGATGCCCATTGGATGGCGCACATGAAGGCGGACATTGCTTTGCTTGTAGGGTGTGATTACATCTATATGCTCAATGGATGGGAACTCTCAAAGGGTGCGAAACTGGAGTTTGATGTGGCAAGTAGTTGTGGTATCAAGGTGATGTTCGAAGGTCAGACAGCAGGTCGTGAATATGTGTGCTGCATCTGTGGTGAGACCTATTCAGGATATGGGCACAATCCACACCCAGTGAAGCACGGGGGCGAGTGCTGCCCAGAGTGCAACAAGCAAGTAATGGCAACAAGATTTCAATTATCGAAAGGAGAATAATTATGGCACAGGAGGTAACCAATTTCGCACGCTTTTACGCATCGTTCAATCTGTTGCCATGTAGCGGTGACAGGGACGATATGAAGCGTGACCTCGTGAGGCAGTGGACCTGGAACAGAACCGACAGCCTCCGAGAGATGACCAGGACAGAGTATGAAGCCTGTTGTGAGGCTATTGAGCGTTTGACAGGTCGCAAAGATGAGCAGAAGAAGAAACGCAGCCTTTGTCTGAAGCTGATGCAGAAGTTGGGAATTGATACTACCGACTGGACGCGTATCAATGCCTTCTGCCAGGATCAGCGAATTTCAGGCAAGGTCTTCGGACGCCTGACCATTGAAGAACTTGATGCGCTTGCGGAGAAGCTCCGCGCCATCCAGCGCAAAGGGGGGCTGAAACAGAAAAAAGAAGTTAAACCATCGGGTGAGGTTACCTACTTGATTTCGTTAGGTGGGAGCACCCTCAAATGTTAAGGATATGGATAATAAACTGAAAGCTCTGAAACAACAGGCAACCGAAGCGTCCCTCGGTATGGAACGGGACGAAGCTGCACAGTTCTTCAGCGAACTCGCAGACTGGGCATACGCCCAACACGAAGCAATGTCAATCGATGACTATTGTGAAATGCAAAACTATGAGGAGGAGTGAATATGAGTATAGACGACCAAAATAAACTCAAGAAAGCCGGCTTTATGATAATCAGAAAAGATGATTATCCATCGCCAAGAATAAAAGTGAGTACAGGAAGCAATGGTGGTTGGAAAACGCATAATACATACCCATCGAAAGCGGAACGTGACAGAGTGTTCAAGCAAATGCTTCAGGACAATAAAATTATAGAAGGTTAAACATTAAATCAATAAAGCAATGAAAGAGAATTTGAAAGCAGTAGGCGGATACATCGCCAATTTTACCAAGGTTTGCCTTTTGGCACCTGTAGTATTAGTAAAGGTTGTGACAGACACAGCCCTGCAGTTGTTCCTTGCCTTTTTCCATGCTCTTTATAACGAGAAGGAGAAGGTAGCTTCAGTAATGAATGAGGTGATTGATAAAATGGACTAATGATAATATTATCACTATGAACGAGAACAAAACCACCACCGTTGAAATGACGGCTGAAGAGCAAGCGCAATTCGCTGCCTTCAAAAGAGAACAAGAAAAAAAGGCTGCTGAAGCCAAGGCACAGGCAGAGCGTGAGCAGTACCGCGACCTCGTTGATGAGGAGATAGAGCGTTGTATTCCTATCCTGTTGGCGATAAGCGGAGACATCAAGAACAGCAAGGCTCAGGTAATGGATAACTTCAAGACCATACTTGAGATGAAGAGCGAGTTGTTCAAGACGAAGATTAAGGATGATCAGCGCAGCCATACCTTCACCAATAGCGAGGGTAACAAACGTATCACATTGGGTGTATATGTTACAGACGGATACCGTGACACGGTTGAAGATGGTATCGCTATCGTGAAGGAGTACATTTCCAGCCTTGCCAATGATGAGAAGACCGAGGCATTGGTGAACATGGTGTTCCGCCTGTTGGCTCGTGATGCCAAAGGAACACTCAAGGCAAGCCGAATAGTCCAGCTCCGCAAGGTGGCGCAGGACACAGGGGATGAACGCTTCCTTGAAGGTGTACGCATCATCGAGGAGAGTTATCAGCCCGAGGTGAGCAAGCAGTTCATCCGCGCAGAGGTCAAGAACGAGAACGGGATGTGGAAACCCATTCCACTTGGTATGACAGAATCCTAAAAGTTGAAGATATGATCCAGGAAGTAGAAAAACAACCGAAAGTAGCCTTGTGCCGCAAGTGTCGCGGCACAGGCAAACTTCGCGACCCGGAGACACAGGAGGTTCGGGTTTGCGACCAGTGCGAAGGCAGCGGAAGGGTTACGGTGAGTGCAAAGATGATCTTTGACATCCGTCCGTACCGAACCAATCAGTAACAATCACTAATCATCACTAACCAATGGCCAAGAGGCGTGGAGTAAGTTATCAGAAGAGAGTGACAGATATAAATAGGATATACGATGAGCATGCCAAACGCGGGCTTCCTAACCGCGAGATATGGCGCAGATTCGTATATCCTGTTTATGGTATATCCGAACGAACCTTCTACAACATACTTCACGCCTCGTGTGAGCCCAAGAATGAGGTACCTGATGATGTGCAGATGTTTTTAGATTTTGACTATGGCGAACAATGAGATAAATAAACTTATCCGCAATATATTGAATGATATTCGGATAGATTTATCAGATGAATTTGACCGAAATTTTGAACGGCAAGCGTTCTTCTCCGAGGCATGGCAGAGGCGTAAGAGCCCCACACGCCCCGGAGGTTCTATTTTGGTAGATACGGGGCGATTGCGTCAAAGTATATCAAGCCGGACAACGGAAAACAGTATAACCTTCTTTACGAATGAACCATATGCTGCTATTCACAATGATGGGGGTGAAATCAGAGTGACGGCAAAAATGAAACGCTTCTTTTGGCACAAGTATTACGAAGCAACCGGTTCTTTCGGTCGCAAGAAGAACGGGGAACGCAGGAAGGACAAACGCACCATCCAATTGAGTACCGAAGCCGAGTTCTGGAAGTTTATGGCTTTGATGAAGGTCGGACGGACAATCACCATGCCCAGACGGCGTTTCTTGGGAACATCTCCAGAGGTGGAGCAAACTGTCAGGGAGATAATTGAGGAAAATATAACTGAATACTTTAATGTTGAATTTGAAATCAGACGGAAATGAGAAAAGAATTGTATAACGAACTTTGTAAGCACTTGAGGGAATTATATCGTTTGCCCGATGGTTCAGTATGCCACCATGTGGAGGGAACTGATGTTCCAGAGGGAGCTGAACGAATCATCAAGCACATCGACCTGTGGAACCATAACGTGGAGTATATTGAGCAAGAGGAGAACTGGGCACGCCCTGCAGTATTTGTCGAGTTCAAACCTATAAAGTGGGAAGCCATAGTTGAAGGTGTGGAGTACCGGGCAGAACCGCAAATACACTTGCATATTGTAACAGACTGGGAAGGTGCTGCTTCCGATGGTAGCGACTTCAAAGAAGAGGCGTTGGAGGTGTTCGACTTGCCGGAACTGCTACACGAAACATTAACCGGATTAGGTGGTGAGAAATTTTTGGAACTTGATTTGGTGGAGAGTGATACCAATCATAACCACGAGGAAATAGTGGAGAATATAGAGGTATATCAGTGTATTGCTATAAAACGGCTGAAATAAGCTCGTAAACAAACAAAAAGAGCGTCCTTGGCTAATTGCTTGGGACGCTCTTTTTGTTGCGTTAGAACGGCATTAAAATGCCTTTAGGCGGCAATGCGATGTTCTTCCTCCTTTTGGGTGTAGAACATCATATCTGTATAGTGGGCATTGTAGTTCATTGTGGCGTTGAACTCAACCTTTCGGCAGTTCCTGAATGGGTTGCCCACGGTCGGGTTCTTGCCGAGCCAGTCGCAGAGTTCTACGATGGAGGACTTGTTTGAGGTGAAGTAAATGAACTGATGTCCTGCCAGGATGGTAAGCACATCGAGGTAGTCCGCCAGTTTCCAATACATGCTGTATGTCCCGACCTCGGTACTCAAGTATGGCGGGTCAACCAGGAACACCACGTTCGGGGTGTCCTTGTACTGCCTGAATACCTCCTTGTAGTCAGCCGAGACGATGGTGATACCCTCGAGGTAGTCCGCCGATGGAGGATAGTCCGCCTTGCGTATGTTGTTGTAGAGGGCCTCCTTTTTCATTTCGGGAATGCTCAGTTTGTACTTCATCGAGAACATAAGAGCGGAGGATACGGTGATGAAGTCTATATAACCATACTCTCGCTCTTCCTGTTCCAGACGGGCAAATATGAGGTCTCGCTTCTCCCCTTTGATGCAGCTGTGTTTCGGCATATCGCCCACGATGGCACGCAGGTCAGCGAGTAGGACATTGGTTCGGGGTATGTTCTCCAGGCGAAGGCGGTAGTTGTCGAAGTCATTATATACGACGGTGGCATTTGGCTTCTGGCACTTGGCGATGTGGGACAACAAGCCCGAACCGCCGAACAGATCCACAAAAACGGTGTCTTCGGGATATTGCTCAAGAACCTTGATGAATTCGCGTGCGAACATACGCTTTTGCCCCACGAATGGCAGTGGGGCTGACAGATAGTTTTTTCTCATTTATGTGTTTAATTCAAATTTTACATTGTCGTTGCCTCCCAGCATCGACTCGGTCTTCTCTATGTTGTTTTGGTATATGTGAACATTACCAAGGAACAGCGTGATTGATTTCAAAGGCAGGTCTATCTGTCGTGCCATAAGGTAGAGGTGGTAAATATCTGCAGGGAGTCCGAGGTTGGCATCGGAGCTGCGCTGGTATGCTGACACCACCAGTTCCCCCTCATCGATCTGGAACTGTACAAGACTCAAGCAAGGTGCCTGGTTGCTCTCGGCGTTTGTAGCCCCAAGGAACAGCACATAGTTCTTGCTGCTTCGCTTCTCCCTGTTGATTTTCTCAATGAGAGGCGGCAGCTTCTCGAAGTAGGTTGGATAAGAGTTTACGAGGATGGAACCGCAGTAGTCCCACCAGTTGATACCGGCATCGCGGTACTTCTCCACATTGCGCTCGCCTTGCATAAACAGCTGAAGCTCGGAGCGGAGTTTCTTGCGTGCTATGCCGTGCCCCTCGAAGATGTCGAGCAGGTCGGCAGGGGTTAGTGACAGTTGTTCATTGAGCAAGTAGCGGATGTTCCCCTTCTTGTTCGTCTGTGTCTTGCCATTGGCAAGCACTTTGTGCAGGATTTGATGATACTTGTTCATAGCCGTACTTTTGAAATGATGGGCAAAGGTAGTACGGCAATTCCGAAGGGAATCCCTTTGCCGATGACATTACACTGCAGATAGATTGCAGTCGGATTTGAAGCGTCGTATCAAGTCGTACACCTTGCGCTCGCTGATGGTGTACTTGTCGGCAAGCGTGGCCACAATGTACGACACCTTTTCACCTTGAGTAACCAATGCCAGGTACTCGTTAAACAGGTCGATATATTCCACATCTTCCATTCTTATGCCTGCTGTTTGGAACTTTTTCAGCAGTTCCTTATTCAAATTTAGTATCTCAATTACTTTCATTAGCCTAAAAATTACTATCTTTGCACCGTCTCACTTATTTAGCACTTAATTGTGCACCCCAAAAAATAAAATCGCTCGAAGTGCGAATGAGGGCATTGCCCCCAGTCGTGCGCTTCGAGCGTTGTTGTTGGGTAGTAAGTGAGACGACTATTTTAACAGGCGGCTGGGGGCTTTTTTATACCCACCCCCAAAGGGTTGTTCTATTCTCGGTATGGTTCCAAGCTGAAAGCGTCTTTTTGAGCCCAACCGATATCCAGTTTTTCCTGAATATATTTGATTGATTGCACGTAAAAGTCCGTCAGTTCCTCTACGGTCTGGAATGTGTGATAGCAAGGCACATCGTCCGTTCCGAACTTGAACTTTACGGGCAGTGTCGCCCCGTTCATTTGTACGGCGAGGTCATGAGCTGCCTTATAGTTGAACTGGTTTTCGCTTGACAACCATATAGGCATACCGTTCCATTCGAACCCGGAGAGGATAGCCACGTCGGTTTGGGAGTTTATCCAACCTATGACAGTTTGCTTAATTTCTTCTTCAGTTGGCTTGTGATTGAACTCCTCTTCCATGTAGGTAGCTGATCCGTCCTTCTTTTCTTGCACATCCCAACGGATGCGCCATTTGTTTTTTACAGGGTGTGTACACTCTATCAGTTTGACCCCTGCAGAGCCTTCAATTCTTCTCATACATTGAAATGTTTTGTACGTATGTCTATGTAAAGACGTACTTTGTTCTACCTTTGCCGAAGGTTTCTGTCTTGATGGTGGTTTCAAACGGGAACCCATCTGGCATTTCACTCACTTGTTGGAGGATGTTCTTCATTTCCTCCGAGTTGGTAAAGAACTTCTTCTGCTCTCCGTTCACCTCTATGGCTACGACACAGCGGTCCTCGCCCTGGCTGGTCTTTACCCCAGTCTCGAAGTCTTTGACCACGATAGGAAGGTTTACCAACTCGCGGATGCTTACCACCGCACCCGCAAATCGCTTCTTGCCGTCTTCGGGCTTGTAAGCGACATTCAGATCCTTAAAAGATTTCATTTCTTTGCCTGTTAATTTATTAAACAACATTATACAGTTGGCGTGTTTTGCCATTCCGTAGAAACTTGCTATCAATACACGCCGCCTTTTTCTACTTTTTACCTCGTGCATTTTTCGGGCAAACTTCTGTTTAATACGCTTGCGCAGTCGCACATGGTCGGGATAGATGACATATCCCAAGAAGTCAATGCCCTCGTCCACTGGGAACACACGCTCGTTGGCTTTCACCTTGAGGTCGATTTGTTCCAGTTGCTCGTGGACGACATCACGAATCTTCCACAATTCCGATTTCGCGTTACCGAGTACGACTCCGTCATCACAATAGCGGTAGAAATGACGGACACCGTACTTGTCCTTCAGATAATGGTCTAAATACACAGACAACAAGAGGTTTCCCAAGCCTTGTGATGAGCGTAGCCCGATGCTGATACCTTCAGGCATCATACGGACAAACCCGTCGAGCAGGTTGATGAGTGTCTTGTCTTTGAACACCCTGCGGACACAGTACATCACAAAGTCCTGCTTGACACTCTCGTAAAATTTGGAGATGTCGAACTTGTAACAGTACCTGGTCCCTTCTGGGTCGTCCTGCATATCCCGGCGAATGTACTTCATAAGGTCGTGCATTCCCCGTCCTTCAATACTTGCAGAGGTTGTGCGGATAAACCGCTTCTTCAGATGTTTATCAACGACTGCCATTATGGCGTGTATGGCTATGCGGTCTTTCATTGAGAGAACTTGAATGCGGCGAAGTTTGCCCCCTTCAATAATCTCTTTTTCCCGATATCCACTTACTTTGAATGAGCCGTCAGTAATCTGTTTTGTCAGTTCCTGTATCACTTCCTCCTTATGCGCAAGAAGGTAGCGTCCTTGGCGACAGCGTTTACGCTTTTTACCACGGAGTACCTGGTTGAACGACTCCGCCATATTGGAGTAGTCCACAATCTCCTTGATGATGTAACCTTCTCTTCGCATACAGTTAATTTTAGGCATTAGCCTTCCTTCCTTGGGTCCAAGTTCTTCGAATCCGTCAGGACCTACCAAACTCTACCCGTCCATTCAATTTTTCAGCTTTCCAGTCATTGACTGCTGTTGCTGTGGCTTGTTCCCCTCGGCACGACGTTGAGGATACATCCCCGGTGTTGTACGCCGATTATGTTGTTTTGGTTGTTTGCGAGACGCGACCCGAAGTACGTGTACGTATTCGATGAGTCGTGATTCGCGTACGCGCACGACACACCGCCATTCGAGTTCGCGTTGTTGTCCGAGCGGTAAACCACACGGCTTATGGGGAACTCCACCTTTTTGGGTGCAAAGTTACTCAATAAACACGAACTTCGAGAATGTCGGTGTGGCTCAGACTGTGTTTAGAAATGAAATAATCTTGTTCATCTTGCTGTTAATTGAAAAAAAGTTCTTATCTTTGCACGCAGAAGCATTGAAGGAATGGCATTCTGGCATTTGAGTCCTAACCGCCGCCTTTGGTGCTTTTGCTTTTTTATTCAACAATGTCATTGATGGAATAAAGGAAATACTTCACTATTACATGTCCGTTATTCCTCCTGTTTACATGCTTTGCCACATTTAGCCTTACCCATCTACCATTCACCTGAACCTTGAAATAATAGAAGTGCTCTATATTGTCCGTTCTTGGGTGTGTAAGTGCGGAGTCATCAACATACTCGGCATTCTCAAGATAGGTTGCTAAATCTTTCAGATCGTCTTTTGACACTATGCGTGTTCTTCCGAAAGTATCTGCAAAGAGGTGCTTATTTCCGTCTTTTGTAAATCCGACATTCAGGCTACCTCCTTCAATGGCTTTCTCCACTTTCCGACTTAATAGCGGTTCCATTTCGTGCATATAGTGTGTTCGTTCAATCGCTGTCTGTGACTTGGTTCTGTCGCCAACACACTTCTGTAGTATCTCACAAGCTGCACATAGTTCGTTATCCGGGACAAATGCCAATTTGAGTTTGCCCTTTGCAATGTCGCAATCCTTACACCTACGAATGGTATATGGGTTATAGTCCGGCATTGCCTTTTCTTGTTTGCCCGGATTGAAGCGGAAGATACCTTTGGTGTCCTTGCCTGTTGCCAGTTCTCCGAGGGACATTGCTTCTTCGTGGTTTGTTACAGCATATTTCGATTTACGAACCTGAACGACTGTACATCTGCAGCCCCAACCGTTGGGTGGGTAGAACTCCTCCCAGAACGAATCGGTGATAGGAAGTGTTACCCCATGCAGAGAGGCGTGTTCAGGACGCACCTTGTCGTCGCAGACTGTTCGATACTGAAGATTGTATCGATCGCCGTCCTCCATGAAGCGTTCCCACTTGCCTGCCATTTGAGCTGAAGCATGAATGAAGTTATATTCAGCCCGGAGATAATTGCCGTTGTATGTATCATCAACCTTACGAACATCGTTCAAAAACTGTTCGAACGATTTTCTATTGCCGTTCTCATCGAGCAAAGATGGGAACGCTTCGTTCAGTTCGTGGAAGGTTTTCATTCCGGAGAAAATATAGTTTGACCGTTCCAAACGGCGACGCATAAGGTCGGACATTTCCACCTGTTTGAAAGATGAATCCAAAGCCCCGGCATGAGCTTCGATGAACTCCTGTGCTTTTGGCGTTTCTAAGATAGTGATGTTGAGATTTGCCCCCTCTTGTTTGTAGAGGGTTTCCATCATACCGTCAAAGAGTCTTGTCAATTCAGAACGCAGTTTGTCCTCTTCCTCCTTACGTCCGGCAATAAAGTCAAGCGGTTGCTCCTCAAGCAGACTTGCATACCTTTGGTGCAGCCCCACATAATCAGTGGGGCTCAGTCGAAAAAACGATGTGCGTTCTTTTGCTTGTCTTTCGGCTTGTTGTCCCCCTTGCCGTCTTCCTCGCCTGTCGGATCTGTGTCATCAGGATTGGGTGCGGTGGGTGTTGCCTGGCGTCGTTCGCCTACTGGCATACTGTATTTCTCGGCAAAGTATGTCGGGTCCACCTCATAGCGGTCGGCAATCATAGTTTCGTATGCCACCTGTTGCTCGGGTGTGTAGTCCACAGCATCGTCCCATTCGAAGCGCAATCCTTTGATTGGGAATCCGTGCTTCACCATACGGGGGATGAGCTGGTTGTTCACGATGTCGCGCAACATGTCGCGATCGCTGTCCACCAGGTTCTCGAATACCTCAAGGTGGGTTTGTGATTGCGAAAGGCTGCTTCCGTCCTCAATGGTCATTGTTTGACCGATGATGAGCTTTGAGAGTTCCGAGTTGGCACGGTCCACACGCTGGTTGTACACATTATAGGCATCGCCTTTGGCGGACTCCTTGAACTCAATCTCCGTTTCGGTGGTTGTCACCATTGAGAGCTTCGTTCCTGAAGCGTCAAGCATACTCATCAGCTGAGCGTGCTCTTTAGGGTCCCTTGATGTTGTCCTGGCAATGCGCATAGGCATACCGAAGATTTCACCGAAAGTATCCCAAAAGCCGAGCATATTCTTCTTGGCGATTGTCTGTGTAGCAGCCTTAAGGAGCAATCCCAAATCATCGGGTAGTCCTGCCTCTATAAGCCAGTCAGAGAAAGGCGGTACACGATACTCCGTTCCTGAAGTCCAGCCCATGCCGAGTTGTGGAACCACACGCCCATATTCGGGTATGACATGCTTTCGGGGTAACAGGGTTACTCCGCTATAGCAGATGCAGCCGTCCCCATCCGTAGTGATGTCGCCCAGTTCAATGAGCGAGTGCCCCCAATAGATGGAATCCAGCGCATATTTGAGCAGCTGTTTGAACCACGACTGGTCGAAGTAGTGTTTTGCCTCTTCGTTCTCCTTACCCTTTGCATCCACAATCTTGAACGAGCGGGACATGACGAACCCCTTGCGCTGCTCGATACAGCCCGATAGGTGAAGATCCACGAGCGCATCCCGGTAGATGTCATACAGGCGTTGCCTGTTGGGATTATCTACATTGATAGCCAACTGCCAGGCATGACGCCAGTCCTGCATGTCCTGACGGGTAAGGGCATCCGTTGTTTTCTGTAGGTCTATGATGACCTTTCGCACGCTCTTCTTGTCTCCTTTGGCAAGAATGAAATCCCCATGGGGCGTGTGTATGATGTTGTCAGGCTTTGGGGAGAAGCCCATAATTGAATCCTTGAATCCCATAGTTACCAGGTGTGATGAAGTTTCGGTTCGGAACTGTATATTGTAGTGCCTGTTGGTGTATTGCCTGATTCATCGGTGGCAATAGGAAGGTCGGGTATGATTTTCCCAGCCTGTACACCCTCCAGCCATTTGATGGCTCGCTCGTAACGTTCCTTTCGTATCTCTGAACCCATTTTCTGGGGCATTGCCGAGACCATGTGGTAGAGTGCAATGTCGCAGGCATACATTACCAGCTGACGGTTGCGCTGTTCCCCCTCTGTGGCGAATGCAGCCGTACAGTCATATTTTGGACGCAGGTATCCCGACATCTCTTCGATGGCTTCCGCTTCCGCATTGGTGCGGTTCGCTTCGTCTGTTTGTGTGATGACCTTGAGCGCTGCATCCCCGATGACAACCTTGTAGTCTTCTTCTGTGATGAACATAGCTCCTCCTTTCTATTTGGTAATGAACAGGGCGGATTTCTCTATGTCCTGGATGGTTGTACCCTTGCGGAACCTCTTCTTTGCGATGAGCTCCTTGAATATCTTTTTCGGGGCGAACTTCAGCCCTCCGTTCATATACACTACGAAATATCGCAAGCCTGTTTGGTTTGCGAGTTTTACTGCCTTCTTTACGGCACGCTTGTACTTCCAAGCGAAAATAAGTCTCTTGATAAACTGTACCATACTACCATATATTTTTAGATGTCGGGCGAGCCCCGAACATCGGTTTGAAACTCTCTTGTCTTGTGTTGCGCTGAAGGTACCAGATGGCGCCTTCATCAGCGTCGGGAGCATCGTCATGAACACGACTTCCTCGCTCGAGTGACAGTGTCTGTTCAATGCCGACCTGCATATCCGAAGTGTCCTTCAGCGCTTCGTTATAGAATACGAACCCACGTTCCCATAGAGGTGATATCGCCTCGATACGCTGTATCTTCTCGGGCTTCTTGCGTTTGTCCGGGAGGATGGGCAACTGGTAGCCTCGCAGGTTGCCTTCGGTGGTAAACTCATCAAGGATGATGTCCTGCATGAAGTTGGCCTCCATAAAGAAGCGCACCGATACGTTTTCGGGGAGTGATTCGTAGAGGTTGTAAAGCCAGCGCACCATTCCCGACACTGTGTCCTGACGGACATAGCAGTCTATGAGGTGGAGTTCATTGCCTATCTTGCCCCATAGGCGGGAAGCCTTGTAGTCGTTTGCGGTCGTGGACTTGAACGAGGGGTCGGTATAGCATACAAGCATCTCATACTTGTGCAGTGGCAGCACCTTCTTGTAGCGTATCCAGTCGTGACGGAAGATGGTTCCGTCCTTGATGGGATTGTGCATCATCTCCTTCTGCCAGGAGCGATATCCCATAAATGCTGCAGCTTCTTCTGCCTCCTCCTTGGTCCATTTCTCTTTCCATACAGGCTCACCGTCCTTATCCACAGCTTTAATCTCGGACACATACACACCCTTGGTGGCTGCGATGTTTGCCAATACGGAGTTCTTGGATATGAGGTTACCCACCATAATGAAGCGACCGCGACCTACGTCAAGCGCACCGAACAGGGCTTCTTTCACCCAATCGGTAAGGTCTTTTACTCGCTTCTCGTTACGGCAAAGCTCATCATCATCCAAGTCGTCGATGACAATGTAGTCGGGGCGTGCTTCCTTGTATCTCAAACCACGGGGGGACTGGCCGCGACCACGTGCGAAGAATGCCACATCGGACTGTGTTACGAACTGACCTTCTTGCCAGTTGCCGACAGCCTTCTGCTCGCCGAAGTCAGCAATGATTCGCTGGTTGAACTCCAGTTCCGCCTGAATGTCGGACAATAAACCGATGGCACTCTCTTCAGACTTACCCACAACCACCATTACATTGATGAGCCTCTTTGGCTGGAACATCAGCCATAGGGGCAGGAATATGTCAAAGTGTGTGGACTTGGCATGACCTCGTGGCCACTTGAATACAGCCTTGAGGTTCGGGGTATTCTTCACTTTGAGTGCAGCGCTATTGTGGAACGGAGCATTGTGTACGGTTCGGATCACCTCGCCTGTGGTCTTGTCTCGCAAGGTCAGGAAGTGCGGGAAGTAGTATTCGCAGAACGCGGCATAGTCCTTCTGCAATCGCTTGATGCGTTTGTCCTTCTGTGTTGGGGATTCGTTTACCAGAGCGGAGAGGTCAGTGAGCGACTGGACGCGTTTGCAGTGTTCCTGCCATTCAGCATAACTCTTCTTCAGTTCGCTTAATCCAGCCATACTACTTCAAAGAATTAGCGCTCATCGACTCGATGAGATACTTGTCCTGGTACTTGTTGATTGCCTTGAGTAACTCTGGGGTGATGTCGGGGTCGGTCTGCGAACGATATTCCAACCATCTTGAGAATGCCATAAACACCTCGATGGCATCCACGACATTTGCTTTCTTGTCGAGCTTCTCAATTACTGATGATAGTTTGGCGAGTTTGTCGCCGAGCCCTGCAATCAGTGTAGGGTCTTCTGATTGGTGTACCTGCTCGATGAGTGTGTCAATGGTGAGCAGTAGCTTGTTCACCAGCTCGGGACGCGATATCTGCTTGGCAGCTCGTGCCTCCTTCCAGCCCTCGGCTGTACACCACTTTGATACAGTGACACGCGATACTCCAACCTTTTCAGAAATCTCCGTCTGTTCCATTCCTGCCAGGTAGAGAGAGCGTGCCAACGATTTCTTCTTTTCTATGTCTGCCTTTGTCATATATGAAAGGTTAAAATGTTGAACAACTGGTGCAAAGTTGCGGAGTTTCAGTGTGTCCGCCAAAATAGTGTGCAATGGTTTCATAGAAGTGTGCAACCATTGCACGCTATTTTGGTCGGGTGGAAAAGTCGGGCTAATATTGCATCGCAAACGGGCAGAAAGGCCCACTTTCATTTTTATGATATGAGCAAACGAGTACGAATTTCAAACGACAGCCTGAACAGTTACGGAACGCGCGTGCTGACATCGGGCATGAATGTCGAGCAGTACTGCCGAAACCCTGTACTGCTTTATCAGCACGAGCGCGGACAAGTCATCGGGTATGTGAAGGACCTGCAGGTGGAGAATGATGAGGTGACGGGCGAACTGATGTTCGACTGTGCATCGGAACTCTCGAAGCGATGTAAGAAGCAGTATGAGTTCGGAAGCCTGCGAATGGTCAGTGTCGGTATCGACATTCTGGAACTCAGTGATGACAAACAGCACCTGGTGCAAGGCCAGACAAGCCCGACCATTACCAAGAGCAAACTCTTTGAAGTGTCGCTTGTGGATATCGGTGCCAACGACGACGCCATCGTACTGCAGAAAGACGGAAAGCGTATCACGCTTGGCAAGGACGGAGAGTGTCCTTTGCCCTTACTCAATAATAACAACAACTTTCAAAACCCAGAACAAATGGATCAGAAAAAGTTAGCCTTATCATTAGGCTTGCCGGAGACGGCAGACGAGGCTGCTATCAATGCAGCTATTGAGGAGTTGAAGACCGCCAAGGCGGAGAATGCTGACCTCAAGAAGAACAACAACACGCTTACCCTCGAGCGTATTACTAATGCTGTAGACAAGGCCATCGGTGAGAAGCGATTGGCTGCAGACAAGAAGGACCAGTTTGTCGAGCTCGGCAAGAAGGTAGGTCTTGATGAGTTGCAGAACATTCTTGCTGCTATGACTCCTCAAGTGAAGTTGAGCCAGACACTTGGCCATCAGGGCGGTGCTCCTACAGGTGCGCCCGCAACCTACTCAAAGTTGAGTGAGGTTCCTGCGGACAAGATCCTTGAACTTCGCGAGAAGAATACTGCAGAGTACAAGCGCCTTTACAAGGCTGAGTACGGCATTGATTGTGAGATTGAGGATTAACAGAGTACAAACCAATAAAAACAGAAAGACAATGAAAACAATGTTTGCATTTCTAACAGCTCTCCTGTTCAACGCAGTTACAGGTGCAGCGTTCGGTGCGGTTGTCGGCGTTAGCCCTGTGGCAGGTGCCCTTGGTATGAATGCCATTTCCGCAGTAGTAGGCACGGCAATGCCTTCGGGTGTTATGCGTGCCGGTGTTCTGAAGGAGATTTGGACTGGTGAGATGGTGAAAGCCCTCCGCGAGTTCCTTGTGGGTTCTTGGCTTGACGGCATTCCTGACAACTCCTCATTAGTAGATAACGATGTCATCCATCTGGTGGATGTAGGTGTTGACCCTGATGTATTGGTGAACAATACCACATATCCTATTCCTCTCCAGAACTTGGACGATGCGGACATCACAATCAGTCTTGACAAGTTCCAGACAAAAGTTACGCCTGTCACTGATGATGAGTTGTACGCTATCAGCTACGACAAGATTTCGCGTGTCAAGGAGAGCCATTCGAATGCTATCAATGACAGCAAGTTTGCCAAGGCGGCTCACGCATTGTGTGCGGCCTCTCATACAGCCAAGACTCCTGTGTTGACTACATCCGGTGCACGCGACGAGGCTACAGGCCGATTGAAACTTACTCCAGCCGACCTTGTGGCGATGAAGCGAGCTCTTGACAACTTGAAGGTGCCTGTTGATAATCGCCGTCTGGTACTTTGCCCTGACCACGTGAATGACCTTTTGGAGGCAGATCAGAACTTCAAGGAGCAGTACAACATCAACCGTGGCGAGGGTACTGTGGCACGAATGTATGGCTTTGACATCTACACTTTCGGCAACAACCCATATTACACTACTGGCGGTGAGAAGAAAGCGGTCGGTGCGACTGCGGGAACAGGTGAGTTCCAGTGCTCGTTCGCATTCTACACCAAGCGAGTGTTCAAGGCAACCGGTTCTACCAAGATGTACTGGAGTGCTGCAGAGAACGACCCAGAGTATCAGCGTAACAAGGTCAACTTCCGTCACTACTTCATCTGTATGTTCAAGAAGTCAGATGCAGGTGTCGTAATGAGAAGTGGCTACAAGGCTAACGCCTAATGGCGAAGTTGAAGTATTTAGTAATCCACTGCACAGCCACGCCATCAGGCCGTGAAGTCTCCTCTAATGAGATACGAGCATGGCACACTAACCCGGTATGCAAGGGTGGGCGTGGCTGGAAGCAGGTGGGATATACCGACCTGATACATCTGAACGGCGAGGTTGAGCGCCTTGTTGCTAACAATGAGGATGCGAATGTGGACCCGTGGGAGATTACCAATGGAGCCAAAGGATATAACTCCGTAAGCCGACACATAGTGTATGTGGGAGGTGTGGCCGCAGATGGTAAGACAACAAAGGATACACGCACTAAAGAACAGAAGCAGGCCTTGGAAGCCTATGTAAAGGATTTCCACAAGCGACACCCGAAAGTCCGAATCATCGGGCACAGGGAGGTAGCAGCAAAGGATTGTCCGAGCTTCGATGTTCAGGCTTGGTTGAAGACCATAGGGATTAACCAATAAAACGAGTGGATATGGAGTTCAGCGAAATACTCAATTACATACTGGGCGGCGGGCTGTTGGCGGCTGTTGTCGGCATAGTGACCCTGAAAGCGACCTTGCGTAAAGCGAATGCAGATGCTGAGAAGGCTATCGCAGAAGCCGAGACCGTACGTATTGATAACGCTGAACACGCCACCCGTATTTTGATAGAAAACATTGTAGAACCGCTAAGAAAGGAATTGCATGAGACACGAGAAGAGTTGCGTGAGACCAAGAAGGAATTCGGTGCGACCAAACGCGAAATGGCGAGGCTCCGCAAGGCTATTGCCGACGCTAACAGTTGCAAGCATTCTGATGATTGCCCTGTTCTTTACAGGTTGCGCGACCTCACGAAAGGTGAGCTCCCAGGTTGTATCGAGCACGGCCCAGGAATCCGTGGACAGCCTACGATACGAAGTAAGGAAGATCGAGACGGTGACGGTACCACAATCACAGGTGAAACTGGAGATACCGATAGACAGCCTCCGTAAACTTCCCCAAAAGGCAGAATATCGAGCCAAAAACGGTCAGGCTAATGCAGTAGTGCAGTACAAGCGGGATACAATAATCGTGTATGCCATCTGTGACAGTCTGAAACGACAATGTGAATACTATGAAAATATAGCAGCCACATACAAGGAGGCATACGAAGATCTGCAGAACATTGTTCGGGAGGAAAAAGAACAGCGTTCGAATCCTGTCAAAATAGCGTTAATATCATTTCTTGTCGGTGTTGTCATCGGCATATTACTAACAATCATTGTAAAACTCAAATTCAGAATTATATGAATAAAGATTTTATGTATGGCGTTGGCAAGGTTTCTATTAATGACGTTGCCGTTGGTTATATTAAAAAGGATTCTTTTGATTTAAATGGCAAAAAAGGAGACATTGCAGAAATAGAGGCAGAACAAGTTCCGGGTGCAGCTGTACTTGTTATCCCGCAGTCAAATGGAACTATTGCTCCCAAATTTATACTCATACAGTTGAAGTATGAGAATATTAAAGAATTATCCGGAGGAACTGTTCACTATGCAAAAACTGATACAGAGAAAAAATCCCCAATAGGTTGGTCTGCCCCATCAGATATAGTGGTTCTGAAAGGGTGGATTCAGATAGATCTTGTCTCAGGTCAAAGTATCCTCATTCCACAGGCGATTATAATGTCAAATCTTGGCGGCAAACTGGTGCTGAAAGAGACAGCTGAATTGGATTGTGAGATGAAAATTGAACAGCCTGCCGAAGGAAAACCGTGGGGTGTTTACGATACAGCTTCGCTTCCTGCTGACTGGGTATCAAAACATATTGTGCCAAAGGATGAATTAGTAGAAGTTGCATCATCAAAAGACGATTAATGTATGGATGAGTCTGTCGTAAGACGAATTCAGAAAGAGGGTGCGGAAGCACTATTGAATGCCGGTGTTTCCGTCCCTTTGAAAGAATTTCGTTTGCCGTTCAAAAAGAAACCTGTCCGGCTACGCGTGACAATGAAACGACCTTATATGTCCGGGCAGTTGAGAATTGCCCGGACATATTTGTCTATGGGTGTTACGAGTAACCAGATGGATTCCTTCACCAAGGAGGAGGAAATGAGGTTCATTGTAGAGCATAGCAAAGCAATCAGTCGAATTATCGCCTACACCATTTGCCAGGGTTATGTGTCTCGTCATTTGTTTGTCGGTTTTGTAGCTTGGTTTATCCGCAATTTTGTGGAAGACCGCTATATGCAAGTTGCGTTCCGTACTTTTATCCGCTTAATGGGTACAAAGTCTTTTACGAGTATTATCAGATCTGTAGAGATGTCGAATCCGATGAAGCTACGACTGAGCCAAAAAAGGAAGGGGAGTTAAGAACAAAGTTTGTCGGTTCCCATAGCCCCTTTGGATTTCTCTGGCAGATTGCCACCGCTACAGGTTGGCATCTTAGCTACATACTAAATAAGGTCAATTATCAAACCCTTATAATGATGCTTTCCGATGCCCCGCGATATGTTCGTGTTAAGGACAATACAGAAAATGAAGAGCAAACAGCCGAAGATGAAGCCAATAATATAGTGACATTTTTTCAAAGCAATCTGAAACAATGAGTAAACCAGTTGAAATAGAATTCTTGATGAAGGACGGTCTTTCTGCCGGGATTGATAAAGTCGGGGAAAAGACTGATGCATTGGGTGATAAAGCAGCCAAGACTGGTACCGAATATCAAAAGGTGCAGCAACAGGTCATGGAACTGCGTAATGTCATATCGCTGCTTGAGGCACAGTTGAATGAATTGCGTTTGGCTGGAGATGTGGCTTCCCCTGATTTGGATCAAAGTGAGAATATCGCCCAAATAGAGGCTCTTGAAAAACAGATTGAGGCTCTTGAAGCGGAGTTGAAACGTCTGCAGACAGTATCCTCAGATACAGATGTAGTACCTCCGCAGTTGCCACAGGCAGAGCGTAAATTTAACGGTTTGCACAACAGTATCCAGCAGATGGCTCGTGAAATGCCATCGTTGGCAATGGGACCGCAGATGTTCTTTATGGCGATAAGCAACAACCTTCCCGTCTTTGCCGATGAAGTAGCACGTGCCCGTAAGGAGTACGATGACCTAATAAAGACCGGGCAGAAGGGAACCCCGGTGTGGAAACAAATATTGTCCTCCCTGTTCTCGTGGCAGACCGCATTAACGACCGGTATTATGTTGCTGGTGATGTATGGCGATGAGATAGTAGAGTGGACCAAGGACATCTTCAGTGCTAAAAAGGGTATGGAGGAGTTCACCATATCACTTGAGGAAATGACTGAAATCGAAAAGGACGGTCGTGCTCAGATGATACAGACCCGTTTTGAAATAGATTCTGTTATCGCATCCTTGAAGGACTTTACTGGAAGTAAGGAAGAGGAAAAAGCGAAGGTTGAGGAATTGAATCGCAAATATGGGGAAGCGTTCGGCTACTATGATACTGTCGCCCAATGGTACGATGTACTTATACAGAAAAGTGAGGATTATATCCAGATGCTTTTCCTGCAAGCAAAGGCCCAAGCAATGGTGAATAAGGCGGTAGAGGCTGATGCCGAGCTTCAGAAACTTAAGCAACAGAAGCCTGGCGATGCGGATAGCGATATGAACTGGTTTGCCCGAATGGGGCATTATGCTATGGCTGCCGAAATGTCCCAAGCCGGGCAATACTATGATGCACAAGGAACCATAGACAAATACAACCAAGAAGCCTACGAGGAGATGCTTCGGCAGGCGGAGGCAAAAGTGCAAGGTTATCTTGATGAAGCCAAAGCCCTGACAGAACAGGCTGCAGAGGTTGGTAAGAATATGGATATTGGAGGGCATACAAAACCTAATGCCCCTAAGACAGATCCACAAAAAGAGGTTGAGAGAAGACTTGCCCTTGAGAAAGAACAGGCAGAGGAACTCCGCCAGCTCCGTTGGGATAATGAGCAGGCAGAAATAGACCAAATGAAAGATGGTAGCGAGAAGCGTATCCGTCAGATTCAGTTGGACTATGAAAAGGCTATTGCCGAAATTCGGGATCAAGAAATGAAATGGCGTGAAGCGCAAGGTGGTAATCTTACGGATGAGCAGCATACTGCATTGAAGGATGCTTATAGTCTTGCACAGTCTGGTATGGAATCCGAAGTGAGAGCCGTGGAAGCGGACGAAGTACAGAAGGGCAGGGAGAAACTGAATGCACTTTTAGAAGAGTACAAGACCTATGACCAACGCCGTAGGAGCATAGAAGAAGCCTACAACCGAGATATGGAGGTGTATAATGCTGAGCTGGAGAGCTTGCGCAATTCCGGGGGAGACACTTCACAAATAGAGGCTTCAATACAGGCCCGTACAGATGCCTACAAAAAGGAGATTCAATCGTTGGAAGCAGATATATTGCACGCTACCGATTTTTATGACAAACTCTTTTCGGATGTCTCGGAGAAGGGTTACAAAGTGCTGAAGGACTTTTATGCTCAAGCAAAGGAAACCCTTGATAATGCTCAAGTGAGTGCCGATGGCGTTGTTGTGGAAGTACCTGTGAAAGATGCAGATGGTAAGTTCGTCAAGAAGGCGGTTAAGTTGACTGTTGCCGAGTTTGAAAAGATGAAGCAGCAGGTTGTCGCCATTCAGCATGAGTTGGAAAAAAAGAATCCATTTGCTGCATTCAAGACCTCTTGGTCGGACTTGATGAAGGCAATGAAGAACGGGGGTGATGTTACCGGGGCATTAACCAATATGAATTCCAAAGGCAAGGAATTAACTTCTACCATACGCGGTTGGGGAGATTCTTTGGGTGCTGTTTTTGGCGACCGCTTTAGTCAATCTATGGAAGAGATGATGACAATGGTTGACGGTGTAATGGATATGGGTACCGGTATTGCTCAAATTTATTCCGGGGATATAGTAGGCGGTATCACCAACACCTTGAGTGGCTTAGGTTCTATCATTTCCATGTTCACCAGTTGGAAAGAGAAGATGGAGGAGATGAGGCGTGAGTGGTATATTGCAGAGATAGAAACGAACAGAGCAATTAGGGAACGCAATCAAGAGCTTGCAGCCAACAGAGATACCATTCAGGATATAATAACCAATCAGGAACTGTTGAACTGGTTGGTGGAAAAAGGATATTCCAAGCCAAGCAGTGTATCCGTATGGGAAGCACAATCTGCAGCACTCCTTGAGTACCAGAAGAACCTGGAAGCAGAAATGAGAACAAACGATGCCCTTTGGAATAACTTGCAAGCAAGTGATGCCCATTGGGAATGGGGTAACTCATTGAATGGCGGTTCTGTTACCCACTCATTGCGTGGTATGAGTGCTGAGCAGATAGAACTATATTACAACCAAAATAAGCTGTCTGATGCGGCACGAGATTATTATGAGGCATGGGTAGAAAGTGGAAAGTCAGTTGAGGAACTGAAAAAGAACATCGAGGAAACATACGCTTCCATGCAGGAAATGGTAATGGGTACTTCGTTTGACGGTTTCCTGACCAATGTGAGAAACGCCTTGCGTGATGCCCGTGGTGACATGAGGCAATTTGCTGACTTTACCGAGGATGTAATATCGGAGGCTCTCCTAAACGCTTTTATGTATCAGCAGCTTGCAAAAGCGCTTGAACCCTTATACAATGATCTGTCCGAACATTTAATAGATGGTACAGCGGACAAAGACTATTTGGCTGATTGGAAAGAGAACTTCCAAAATGTCCTGAGTTCTGAAACGGAAAAGTTAAAGGATTTGGGTAATGAGTTGGGGGTGGATGTCTTTTCTGGTGGTACTTCACAAACAGGCAAGAGCGGTGCGTTCACCGCCATGAACCAGGAGCAAGGTACGAAACTGGAGGGATTGTTTGTTTCCGGGCAAATGCATTGGGCTTCTATCGATGAGCATGCTGAAGATATGTCAGAAACCATGAGTATAGCGGAAGCCCATTTGGCAAGAATTGAGGAGAATACCGAAACGTGTGCCAAAGAACTCAAGGAGATAAAAGAAGAGGTAAAAAAACAAAATCGCGATGGCATAAAAGTGAAATGATATGGACAAAATTTTAGGTGGCCTTGTGCTGATTAACAATGTGGATATATGGGAGAGATACGGGACCTTCCTTACCGAGAAGAAAAAGGGGGGCAAGGATAACCTCAAGGCAATACTCCGAGCCTCCAAGGTAAAAGCTCATGTTGGTGTCAATGTACGGGAAGAGAATGGACGCAAATACTCTTCCTCTCTAACTGTTGTCAATGATGAACGCGATGTAACCCTGCATTTTGCCTTGTTTGCCAACACCCAAACCGAATGGTGGCAGAAGTATAGGGATTTTATCAATTTTATAAAGCAGGGAGATAAAGGTTGGTTGAATGTAAAGTTTACAGATTTGGGCCTTACCTTGCGTATGTTCTACCTTGACAGTACCGAACCAGAACCGCTGACCTGCCTTTGGAGAGAAGGTAAGCAGGCAAGTCGATTCAAGATTAAATTCAAGGAGCCTAACCCGATAATTTAACAACATTCAAACGCCATTAGAATATGCTTCTAACAGTATTTGACAGATATAATCAGAAAAGGACAGACCTGTCGCCCAACGACAATGGTACACAGGTAAAGGAGATTCAGGCAGACAATATCCTGACACTCTCTTTTACCCTCTATGAACATGTAGCATTGGATGTAAACGACTATGTGGATTATATGGGCGAACGTTATTGGCTCATGGAGAAGTACCGTCCGAAACAGAAGTCCACTGTTGAATGGGAATACAATGTGAAATTATATGGTATAGAAAGCCTAATCAAGCGTTTCCTTGTCCTTAAGACTGTGGATGGGGAGGATGAACCAGTGTTCACATTGACCGCACCGCCAAGAGAACACGTTGCAATGATCGTGCAATGTATCAATGACGGTATGGGTGATATTACCGACTTCAAGGTCGGAACCGTTGAAGGAACAGAGAATATCACAATTGACTATGAAGGCAAGTATTGTGATGCAGCTTTGAAAGAGATTGCAGAAAAGGTTGGTGCTGAATGGTGGGCTGAAGGGCAGACATTCAATGTGTGCCGTTGTGAGCATGGCGAGGAAATAACACTCGGCTATGGCAAAGGCTTGACCGAGATAGACAACGATACAGCCGATAACGCAAAATTTTATACCCGACTGTTTCCTATTGGTAGCAGTAAGAATATCGACAGGGAGAAATACGGATACAGCCGTCTGCAATTGCCGAGCAAAGCAAGGTATGTTGATGTGAATACCGATAAATACGGTATTATCCATCATTATGAGGCGAGTGCTTTTGCAGACATATTCCCCCGTCGTGTCGGTATTGTCAGCAGTGTACGCAGTGAAGAGGTGACAGGAGAGGACGGCAATCCATTCAAGATATACTACTTCCGCGATGACAGTCTGAACTTCGATCCTAACGAATACGAACTGTCTCAACTTGTAAAAAGGGTATCTTTCCAGGAAGGTAGTGAGCTTGCCGGACAGGGTAACGAAGAGGACGGCAACTACTTCTTTGAAGTAAATTATAATAGTGATACGCGAGAGTTTGAGATAATAACAATTTGGCCGTATGACAATGACCTGCAGCTACCAAATGATACGCTTATTCCCGAAGCTGGGGATAGGTATATCCTTTGGAATATCCGTATGCCTTCGGAATATTATACCCTTGCTGAAGAGGAGTTTTTGACCGCTGTTGAAAAATACAACGAGCAACACGCTATCGATGTGTCCAGATACAAGGCACCTACCGACCATGTGTATATTGAGGACAACAATATCGACCTGTTTGTTGGCCGTAGAGTCAGGCTGGAGAGCAACAAATACTTCCCAGAAGTCGGGTATCGGAAAAGCCGAATTACCAAGATAACCCGAAAGGTAAATATGCCATCGCAGATGGATATAGAGATAAGCGATGCCCTTTCCACAGGTTCGCTGACCAAATTAGGCGATGGTATAATCGATGTAAAGAATTACACTAAAGGCATTGCCGGCAGTATTTCACTCCCGGACATAATCAGAAGTTGGGATAATACTCTCCCGACTGACAACAACCTTTTTTCTGCCCGTCGCAGTCAGCAGGAGTTCTTGAGTAAGACAAAAGCCGACCGTGCCAAGAAGAAGATTACTTTTGAGGAAGGAGTTAATTTTGGGGATTTCACCCCAGGGGCACAAGGTGGTGCTGTTGATGGGAAAGGCAATGCCGAACTGCTCACTCTCGTAGTCCGTCAGTTGCTCAGTAGTGCCAAATTTGTAGATGGTTTTACGGGTGAAGGCTTCCGTTTGTGGATAGACGAGAATGGCCTTGCTAACCTCACCCTCGACAAATTGACGGTTCGCCAGATAATGACTGTTCTTGAACTGCTCATCCAACGGGTGCGCAGTGTGGGTGGTCAGATTGTTGTATCAGCAGCCAATGGAAAGATTAAGAGTGTGGAATTGGTCGATGGATATTACAAGATAACATTTGAGCAAGAGAACACATTTGTCGCCCATGACCTTATGCGGTGTGCCACATTCACAGGTGGAACATTGAAAAGTTATTGGGTGGAGATCGCTTCTGTTGAAAGCAACAGTGTACTTGTAGCAGAAGACGAGTTTGACGGATATATCCCTGAAGTGGCAGATGAATGCGTGCTGATGGGTAACACTGAGAATACTCTTCGCCAAAGCCTCATATCCATTGCGGCCACAGAAGACGGCCAACCGAGGGTTGATGTTATGGACGGAGTCAGCGGCAAGAGCTTTGCCGGTTGCCTTCGTGCAAGGTTGGGTAATCTGGACGGAATCCAAGATGACTGGTTCCCGGCAGACAAACAACCGCATGGGAACGGCTTATATAGTGATAACGCTTATTTGCGAGGTACATTCCTCCTCGTTACGGGTGAAGACATTAAGACCAAGTTTGAGATAACAGAAGGAAAGATAAATGCAGCTGTAGAGGGCTTGCGCCAGGACTTTACCAGCGATAAAGGATATTTGAATAATCCGACTTTCTATGATGGTTTGAACAAATGGAACACCGAGAATGAAACAACATTCTTTCTTGTCGGGAATAAGTGGATATGGGCCAATGGCAATGTGTTGAGCCGGAAAGGGAATAGTGCCATTGTCTGCACCGATGATGGACGTACTGTTGTACGAATACGCAACAAGTATATCCTTCAGGAGCACGAGAACCTACGCAGCATACCGAGTTTTGACACTAACGAAGCTGGAGAACAGGAAGCGATACCAGTTTATCTCTCATTCTTCTATCGATGTGCCAAGCCTGGAACATTGAAGGTGGAGTTTGAGAATGTAGATAAGACCGGCTTTGCCAACTTCAATTCATTCTTTGTGGAAGAGGAACTTGCTGTTACCGATGGTTACAAGCAATACACTTGCAATGGTTTGTGGAATGGTACTGGGGACTTCCGTTTGTCGTTCACTGGGGACATTTACCTCTATATGCTTGTTTTATCGACAGACAAGATAGAATCCCTTACCCACAAGTACAAGACTTTGTTTGAGCAGTCGGAACGATTAGTCAAGATTTCTGCAGCAGTCTTTGACAAGGATGAAAATGCCTTGAAGGAGACCGGGCTGTTCATCAAACCAGAGGGCGCAGGACTATATGCGCAAGATGCCGATGGTAATGTGGCATTGATAGGTGTCAGTGTGGACGATACTGATGCGGAAGGTAACAAGATTGGTAGTACCATTAAATTGACAGCAGACAATATCCAATTAGAGGGATTGGTGACTGCCAACGGAAACTTTAAGATATTGGAAGATGGAAGTATTGAGACCACTAATGGCAAATTTACTGGAGAAATCAATGCAAATAAAGGTTCTATTGGTGGCTTTGAGATTGGTAGTGGACGAATAGGTGCATCGGCTTCGGCATCTGAAGAGGTGTTTGGTAATCTTGCTATATATAAAGACTTCTTTAGGGTTGGAGGTAGTAAAGGATATGTGATGTTTGGGGATGATGTAATCCCAGCTTCTGTTGGGGGTGCGTTTACTGCTGTTGGCCGTATTGTAAATCAAGCACCCAATACATTTGGGAATTATGGCTTCGACCAAGCAAACTACGGACTTTTTATTGATGTTTCAGGCGGTACAAAGAATTATGGGATATCCTCCAATGCAGCATTGATGGCCCCTGCTTTTATTAACACGAAAGCAAAGGTTTTGACTTTTGTGTCTGGTACAGGCTACACTCTTGACTTTTCTCAAAGCAATATAATTTTGATGTATTACAATGACCCTAATTATAGTGGAACCGAGGTTACATTACCTGATGAATTTTCGGTAAAAAGGCAGTTCGGATTAAATTCTTTGCCAGAAGACTTTGCGGCGATAGTTACGTTCAGAGTGAGAGAGGGCTCTAAACCAATTACATTAAAAGGTATATATAATGCAAACGAGAGTTCCACTGATTATAAAATGTCGGCAGGAGATTCGGTAACAGTTCTTATTACGAAAATAGATGGTTTTAGGTATCAGATTATAAATCATTCAAGTTAACGATATGGTCAAACTCAACTTTCAACATTTTAGCGTGCCCACAGGGGTGAGTCGCAAAAACAGACAGACAGGTGATGCCAGAGAGAGCTTCGCCGATATGATTTATTTGAACGTGAACGGAATTCGGGCACATCTTCTTGCAATGAAGATATACCATAGCGAGGGCGATACAGAGTATTCCCCGGACGAAGTTACACTTATTCGGGAAGTAGCCGAGAAGTTATGTGCTCCCAACTTCATAGACGGCTTGATGGAGCAATTAAATAACCAACCTAAAAACGAATAGTTATGGCACTGACAGATGCGGAAAAACAGGAACTGCTTAATGAGATAAAAGCGAGTTCTAATGATGTATCGGAACTGGAAACCGTCGATAGCCTTGATGGTATAGTGAGCCTCCCGGCGATGAAGGGTGAGGAACTTGTAAACGCTCCGGTGGCCCTATTGCGAAAACCTGCAGAAGAGGCTGCAAAAACGGCTAATGCTGCTGCGACAACGGCAAACAAAGCAGCCTCTACAGCCGAGGGTGCTGCACAAACAGCCAATAGTGCTGCTGAGTTGGCCGCCAGTGCGGCTAATGAGGCAAGTACCGCAGCTCGTGAAACAAACGCGGTAAAGGAGAATGCTTACAATGTAGTTGTAACCCACGAAAAAACTGCATTGGCCGCTCTTAAAGGGGCAACAGCGAGATTTGATGAGTATATCCCATATCGCGGGGAACAGAGCCATATAATTATTATTGACGGAATTCCTGACCACGCAGATGCAATTGTCTATTGTGAAGAGGTTGGCAGGTTTGTGGCACGTGGAGGAAACCAATATTATAGTGATTGGGATAGTGCGAATCTTTTTAATGATACAAGCACTATCCTCAAAAATAAGATATTCCTTTGTGGCGCAACGATGTATGCCTGGGATAAAGAGGAAGGCAAACTTGTGGAGGCAAGCGGTAGCGGTTCGGGCAGTGGCTTCTACAACTTAACAGTAGAGCAGCCATTGGAAAACGGTTACTATACCCTTGAAACAGCCGTGGCTGCTTTGGCGGATGCTGACATCGATGACGACGCAAAGCTCGGTATGATAATAACCTTTGAAGTGTCCGCAGGCAAGTGGGTGGACTACCGTTTCTGCGCCTCTTCAATAGATAACTTCCTGACTGTTGCAAGTTGGGAAGAATACGGTGGTGGCAAAATCAAGCAAATCAGTGTAAACGGACAGACCATTATTCCTGATGCCGAGGGTAAGGTGAATATCGTGATAGATGAACAGGAAGTGGACGAAACCCTTGATGCAAGCAGTACCAATCCGGTACAGAACAGCACCATTACCACCAAATTCAACGAGGTCGATGCGGCAACCGTATTTGACATGAGTGCAGAAGTTAGCGATGACGAGAGTACCGTTCGCCTCGCACTCAAGAACAAAAGCGGCGCCGAGATTGCAGCCGTTGATATTCCAGCCGGCAGTGGTGGCGGTGGTGGCGGTGATGCGAGTACCACCAAGATTGTATTAAATGCTTCAGTAGATAATCCGATTATCAAGGAAGGTGGGAATGCCAAACTTACATATACTTTCGACCACCAGTACAGCAGTGGCGATGATAAAGGTGTATCCACAGGACAGAAGGCTACCATATCAATACAGATGTTGCGAGGTTCAACAACCACATACAGCAACACCATTCAGGAGGTGAGTAAAGGCAGTTATGAACTTGATATAAGCAAATATCTGTTTGCCGGTACCACCGACATATATGTTAAAGCCACAACCACAGATCCGTCCACAGGCAAGAAGCAGACTAAACAGAGTTATATCAGCGTGAAGGTTGTTACCCTTTCGTTGAGTAGCAGCTATAACCTTTCCAACTCCATCGCAGGTGGTGGTTATGGGGCCTCTGAAACCGTAGGCATACCTTATGCTGTCAGCGGTTCCGGTACAAAGGTCATTACTTTGTATGTGGATGGTAGGCAACATAATACTGCCACAGTAACAAGGAGTGGTACCACAAATGGCAGTTTCAACCTCTCGATGAGTGGATTGTCCATAGGTCGCCATACCGTTCAAATGGTAGCAGAGATGGAAGCCAGTGCAGATTTGACAATCCGAAGCGAGAGCGTCTATATAGATATATTCAAAGCTGGAAGTAATGTGCCTCTTGTCGGCACTATGCACTCTTTTAAGGACGGACGCATCTTCACCAACGACCACCTTGCGCCTCGCCTTGAAGTCGGACAGTATGAAGAGCTCTCCTTTGACTTCGTGGTGTACAATCCTGATGCTACCCCTGCTTCAATGGTCATATTCCGAAACGGAGCCATTACGCAAGGCGTGAGTGTCCCCCGCAGTACACAGGTATATAGCAACCGCTTTACCGAGCAAGGAGAGAATGCCATGAAGTTTGTCTGCGGTATCACCGAGTACCCGTTCTATATTGATGTGGTGGAAAGCGGTATAGACATCAATGAAACCACCTATGGTTTGAAGATCAAACTTGATGCCACAGGGCGAAGTAATGAGGAGGACAATCCAGGTACCTGGCAAGCCGGTGATGTAGAAACAGTCTTTGAAAAAACGGACTTTAAGACTTCCGGTTGGTTTGATGGCGTGTTGAAGCTGATTAACGGAGCCAAAGCGACTATTGGGTACAGACCGTTCCTGACTGATATAAGTGCTACCGGTGCAACCTTTGAGTTTGAGTTTCGCGTGAGCAATGTTGTGGACCGCGAAGCCTCTGTTATCAGTTGTATGGACGGCAACAAAGGTTTTAAGATAACGGCAGAAGAAGCATCTATGCTGACTGGCAGCACAAAAGTGGTAGAAACGGAAGATGGAACCCTTGAAACCCCGGTCGGTGTGTCAATGAAGTTTGCCCCCGATATGTGGCTGAAGGTTGCTTTTGTCGTGGGTAAGCGTAGCGATGGCCGTTTGATGGAGCTCTACATCAACGGAATCAGAAGTAAAGCGGATATATACGGTGCGGGCGACTATTTCAGCCAGGACACCCCCATGCCAATTACCATAGACAGCGACAAGGCAGATGTTGAGATACGCAATATTCGCATCTATGACCGAGCCATCAGTGATGACGAGGAACTTTCCAATCACATCATAGACCGCAAGACGGTCGAAGAGATGAGTGAGCTGATACAGGCCAACGATGTACTCGATGACGATACAGGAGAAGTATCCATTGACAAGCTGCTTGCCAAAGGTAAGGGCGCAATTCTCTTTGTCCGGGCAAATGGACTTGATGAGATAAACGCTACTAATAACAAGGACCAGAACTTCCTCTGCGACTTTGTTATAATCTATACCCCTTGGGGTGATGTTATAGAGATACGCAATTGTTATGTGCGAATACAGGGTACCTCAAGTACCAAATATCCGCGCAAGAACTACCGTATCTATTGTGCCAAGGGTAGCAACCCAGAAGTGTGGATAAACGGGGTAAAGCAGAGTGGTAACAAGGTCCCCGTTATGCCAGGTGATATTCCTGTGAAAGTGCTTTGTCCTAAGTGCGATTATTCAGATTCATCGATGACGCATAACACGGGTATGGCCAAACTGTTCAACGATGTAATGAAAGAATTGGGTTTGCTCACACCTCCACAAGAGATAGACAGCAATATCCGCAGTACTATCAATGGCTATCCCGTTGATGTGTTCTCTGCAGAAACAATAGACGGGGAACGTACTTATTATGGACAGTACAACTTGAACAACGACAAGTCAGACTGGGCTGATCTCACCGGCATGAATCCAGTGGTTGGTGCGGACGGGAACGAAGTGGAGTGGGAATGCCCTATCTCACTTGAGTTCCTGAACAACTCCTATGCCCTTGACAAGTTCCAGCTGTACGCTACTACTGATGCCGGGGTGGATGCAGAACTTGATGCCGGGTTTGACGATGCCCTTGAGTTTAATTTCCCAAAGGATGTTTATTGGACTTCAGAAAAGGCTGCGAAGAAGGAAGGTACTGCAGCAACAGCCAAACAGAAGGCTGCTTACAAACGCCTTATCACATGGATACATGATTGTGTACCGGCAAATGCCGATATGACCTGTAAAGACCTATCCACATGGAAAAGCGACAAGTTTAAGAACGAAGTATCGCAATATTTCCATCTTGCCTATTTGCTGACATATTACATAATCACCGATTATGGTGCGAATGTTGACCAGCGAGTGAAGAATATGATAATGCGTACTTGGAATGGCTTGTTGTGGTTTATCACCTTCTATGACGGTGATACGGCTCTTCTATTGCGTAACGACTGCTTCTTGGCATACCTCTACACATTGAACCGTGAGACGTACGATGCTGAAAAGGGCGGTTATGCTTTTGAGGGCTTTGACAGTTGGCTGTGGTGTTTAGTGCTTGCCAATATGGAAACCGAACTGAAAGCCTGTGCTTCGAACTTGCGCCAGGTGCTTACCAATACACGAGTGTTGGACATGTATAACAAGGAGCAAGCCGGCAACTGGTGTGAGCGCATTTACAACAAGTCTGGCAAGTTGAAGTACATTGATCCGCAGATAGATGGTGTGGAGGTGAATGGCTCGATAGTTACATACCCTTACATCTACGCGTTGCAAGGTTCGCGTGAAGCACACCGTACTCATACAATCAACAACCGTTTTGCTCTGCTCGATGCAAGGTACGAAACAGGTAACTATACCAGCGATAACATAGACCTCTACATGAGCCGTACCGCGACTGATGGCACAACAATGATGGTTGTTGTAGCCAATGAGGTTTATTACTTCGGCTATGGTACCAACAATACTCCATCAATACAGGCTTCGCAAAAGGCGGAGAAAGGCGAGAGTGTAACCCTTACATTCACCGATGCCTTTTCTCTTAATGACCCGATGCGTGTATATGGAGCAAGCCGTATCCGTGAATTGAGAACGAGCACGGCAGGAAACCAATTTGTGGGCAACATCAACCTGAACAAGTGTACTGCTTTGCAAATACTTGATATGAGTACTTCCGGTGCCGGTGGTGATTTCTATATGAACCTTGATAACTGCCGTCAATTGACAGATATAAACCTGAATGGACAGGCCAAGGTGAGAACAGGAAGCCAAGCCTCCACAGAACTTGACTTTACCAGTCAGACCCGCCTTCGTGTACTCTATGCACGTGGGACTTCAGTCAAAAGCATTCAACTTGCCAAGGGTGCGCCTCTTGAAGCAGTGATATTCCCATCATCGCTAACTACATTGAGATTGGAGTATTTGCCAAACTTGCAGATGGGTGGTTTGACAGTTGTCGGCTACAGTAATGTAGAAACCTTCATCTTTGCCGGTTGCCCTGGTTTGAATTGGCAAACGCTGTTAGGGCGCTGTACGAATGTCGTTAGAATCCGAGTAGAAGGCTTATCCATTGAGGGTGACGGAAGTTTGCTCAATACCTACCTAAACAAAAAGGGTGTTGATGCGGAGGGTAATGCTGTAGATACCTGTTCGCTTGTCGGTAGTTATACATTGACTCGCTACCCGTCAGATGAAGAATTGGAGATATGGAGAGCGCACTATCCGGAACTGAATATCATTCTGCCGGAACACACAGCGATATCGTTTGATGATTCTGTTTCAGATGGTGAGAATATCACTAACCTTGATAACCTTACCGGGTATGCCTATGGTAACACCTACGAGGCAAGCGGGCATATCACCCGTATATTGAACAAACGCCATAGATGTGTGGCAAAGAAGACTGGTGCTGGTGAGGTAACCATTTGCCAATTGCACGACAAGAATTCGAACTATTATGCAGATGCTGATAATTTCTTATCGGCAACCCCTGCAAATCTTACAGGCGGTGATGGCAATGTGTTCATCTTTGAGCCCCATTATTGGTATAAGGGAGTGAATGACCACTTGAACAAAAAGAAATACGCATTCTTCAGCAGTAACGAGTCTTGCCCGGCAAAGGCAGAGAGTGTGAAGGTACTATTTGAAGAACTGTCAGTCAAGAAAGGCTATGCAGTCCGTTCAAGTGTGGATTACAGAACACGAGCCGAGGCGGAGACAGTGATGTCTTCCGATTCCGTTGTGACTGTTGATGTGCAAGGTTACAGGCAGGTTCGTTACCCGAGTCTCCCATCAGCTTTGTATGGTGCAATCTTTGTCGATGCAGACGGAAATGTAGTAAAGCGAATGAAAGCGACCTCCGACAGTGGTATATTGGACGGAATGTATTGCTTTACGGACATACCAGAAGGTGCAGTTTCTCTTGTTTTTACCATTGCAACTGCAGCCCCGTTTGATTATGTTCTGCTAACAAAATCCGATAAGATTGAAGCGATAGAGCCTGATTGGGTGGAACACGAAGAGTGTCTTGTCGGAGTTTATGAGGCATATTTGAAAGATGACTTCTTGTATTCAATTAGTGGAGTTGGTTCAACTGCTTCAGTCGGTCAAGAGGATTTCGGTGTCTATGCTCGTAACCGAGGTAAAGGATTCCAATTGGTAGATTGGGAAATGCACAAGGATGTCGGCAACCTATTCTTCGCCAAGTATGGCGGTCGTGACTCGCAGGGTATTTGTGGACCAGGAACACATACCAATGCGCGCACGATGGGCGCATCAGACGCAACTGGAATGCAGGATACTACAGCCAACGCTGATGGCAGTTGGTATAAGCAGACTCTTTCAAGCGATGGCTCTTATTACCTTAATGGTAATGCTTATGTACTGAAGAATGAAGGAGACGAAACAAGAACTGCCATTGGTTCACCTGTTGTACTTGGTTATGAAAACTGGCATGGTAATAAAGCCGAGTGGATGGACAATGTAGGCTTCTGTACTAATGCTGTAGATTATAAGTGGGATATTGGTCTCCCTGATGGTACAAAGCGCGAGCTCCAGGGCTTGAAGACTTCTGGTAGCCTATACCCGGTATGTGTGATTCATGGCAGGTATATGGATACTATAGCAGCCCTTGCAGGCGGTTCGGTGAGTTCGCATTACCACGACTACACATACCAGAGTGGTACAAAGGGCCGTGTGGTTTACCGCTCGGTCTACGCCGCGAACTCGAATGGCGGTGTGTCGTGCGCGTACGCGAATCACGACTCATCGCATACGTGCACGTACTTCGGGTCGCGTCTCGCCTTCCGCGGTAAAATCGTGGTAGCGCGAAGCGTGGCAGCGTACAAAGCGATTGTCGAAATCTCGTAAAGCGGAGCGAAGCGACAAAGCGAAAAACGAACGGCGTTGGAATGAAGTTCCAGCGCCGTTCTAATTATATAATACTGGCGTAAGCCAGTCGAAAAATTTTTGAAATGGGGGATACCCCTCAGAGGTACGTTTCGTTCTGAAAAAATGAGCGGTTCGTTCAAAAAAGGCGAAACGCTTCGTTTTGCGGATTATACATTATAAAAATGATTAGAATTAATATATTGAGAAATGTTTCGATCTGGGCTATTATAATAGCTTTTAACGCAAGCAAATTTATATAAGTACAATCAATTTTAATAGCATAATGCCTCAAAAATCAACGGAAACGTTCCCGGGAACGTTTGGATTTTGCAGAATGTCTAAAAAGTTGTAAGTTTGCAGACAAACCTACAATCATTCATGTTATGGAAAAGCCAATTACAATAAAAGACATAGCAAAAAAACTCGGGTTATCCACCTCCACAGTTTCCAGAGCTTTATCGGACAGTTGGGAAATAAAGAAAGAAACCAAGGAGCTGGTTATCAAGACTGCTGCAGAACTGAACTATCATCCGAACACGCAGGCAAAAGGGTTGGTCACAAAGAAAAGTTATACTATCGGAATCGTTGTGCCTGAATTGGTCACATCTTTTTTTCCTATGATTATATCCGGAATACAAAAAATACTAATGCACGAGGGCTATCAGATCCTCATTACTCAATCCAACGAATCCGCTGAAACAGAGCGTACCAATCTGAGTCTTTTAGAACAACACATGGTAGACGGTATAATAATATCCACGACATCTGACAGTTTTGTCAACTCTGATATGTATCAAAGCCTACAGGATAATGGGATTCCACTTGTGTTTTTCAACAGGGTGCCTTCCAACATTGATACTACAAAAATTATTATTGACGATAAGAAAATGGCCTATTCGGCAGTGGCTCATCTTATAGGTGAGGGATACCGGAAAATATTTCATTTTGCGGGTCCAGAAAAATTGGATATAACGAAAGATCGTATGAACGGATATATAGAGGCCATGCAGGATGCCAATCTCCCTATTTCAGACTCTACCATCATTCATTCCGGTATTTTTATTCGTGATGGAGAACAGACTATGGAAGATATACTGTCCGGAAACGGTGAAAAACCGGATGCTATATTTGCATTTAACGATCCTGTTGCTATCGGAGCGATGAAAGCCTTGAAACGGCACGGATTGAGGATACCGTATGATGTCGCTTTTGTCGGCTTTTCAGAATCGGATATGGCCACTGTCGTCGAACCTTATTTGACGTCTATAGAACAGCCGCGTGTCGAAATCGGAGAGATTGCAGCAAGCTGCATGCTGGACAAGATTCGTACAAATAGATTGCTCAATAAAAAAATTGTACTGGATGCCAAATTGAATATCAGGGAATCATCGCATAAAAAACACAATTATGATAAAGACACTATTCTAACATAGGAGGGGTAGTGATTGACCTTAATCTGTAAGTAAGCCCTCGTAATGTTCACTTCTTCCTCCTTTACTTGGTTGAACGTGAGGAACACAGGCAAAGTGAATTTCAGAAATTCGGTATACCATTCATCACCAAGATCAAAAACAATATGAGAAACTCCCTGATAAGTATACCCGCCATTGATGTCAACCTTATCAATGACGGGCAACTTGAAATCTTTTAGAACTGACGTTAGTATATGATCAATCAGCGGAAGAATTTAATGCTTTCAATAACTCACCTTTCACCGTATCCGTTCCCGGAAAACCTACTGACCGATACGTTTGTTTCCCTGCACGGTCGAGCACCAAATAAGTAGGTACGCCACGGACTTCGAATTTATCACAAATAGCTGCCCACTGAGCATTGGTCAACCGGTAATGCTCACCATGAATATCGGGTATCATATTGTTCCATGTTGTCTCCGGAGAATTTTCACCGGCAATAAAGACATACACGATATCTTTATCTATCAGCTCCTCCTTCATGGGTTTCATCATCTTCATAGCCATCTTACAAGGTCCGCACCAGGTGGCCCAGAAATCAACAAGCACTACTTTACCCTTGAACGGATCGACAATGGCTTCAAAAAGGGCATCGTCCTTCACATCTTCGGGCAGAGTACGAACCATAAAACTGCGCTTCTTCTTATTTTCTTCTATCTTCTGAAGCAGCTCCGTATTCATTGCAGTCAATTGGTTCAGGAAATAGGGATTCTCAATCGTGCGTAATGTAGCAAAATCGTCTTCAGACAAAGGCATAAAATCTTCCAGTTTTGAAGCACATTGCATTGCTGTCTGCACATCATGATAGATACCTTTACCTCCTATTAGCTCTCCAACCGCCTTCTGATTAGCTTCCAAAGCCACTTTGCCACACTCCTGAAAGAGGTTGTCATACTTATCTCTCAGCACCCTCATTATAGAAGCATCCTGCGACGAAGGATTATCACGGTATTTCTTCATTGCTTCCTTATCCTCCGGACTTACCTTGGATGAATCAAGCAGGTAATCAAAAATACCGACGGTCTTAACAGACGGCAAATGGATGTATGCAGTATTTCTTACCATACCGGAATAATTGAAGCAATACACAGACTTGGGTGAATTGATGTAATCCAGTTTACTTAAAAAGTCAAAATAGCCATCTGACGTTTTTTTTGAGAGATACTCCTTACCGGCATCACGCAACGACAGTCCTTTTTGCTGAGCATAAGCCTGCAATAGCTGATAATCATATCCACATAACAGTCCATACAATGCATCTTTATTCAGCACCGTCAACAATTCCGCATAAGCTGCACTTATTTTCTTATTGGCACGGATCACATTGTCCGCTTCTTCATATTTCCGCATGCAATATGCTTTATACTGATCCGGAGTCATGTCATATAAGTCTTTCAACTCAACAGAACAAAGAGGAATTTCCAGTCCGGAATTCATTTCCGTATTCAATCCTGCATTCAGTCCTTCAAAATAAACCTTCTTCCCTTCAGCCTTCGTGTCTTTCTGTAAACGACTGGAAGCACGCGTCATTTCACGAAGATTTACGGTAACCTTGGTTTCTCCACCCGGAGACAACAAAAAAGAAACAACAGATCCACCCACACTTAAATAGGCGACAGAAGGGTGTGAGACTGATATTTCCGTATGGAAATTTCCCACTTCATCCAACTCTAACTCTGTATTCTTTTGTCCATAGGGAGATAAGAAATCAGCAGAATGTAATTCAGCTTTCATCCGGAATGAAGGCTTATAATCCAAAATACGACCACTAATGATAGCTGTTCCCTCTTTGATTTCAGGAGTCGGCAAAGCTACAGCAGTCATTTTTCCTGCCTTCTCTAGACCTTTAGGCAATTGGAGCTTAGGCAACTTTCCAGTCAGGCTGATACCGAAAAGATTAAAATCTCTCTCACCTTCCCCTTCCACAAAATCGAATGATTTTACAGATGGTGGCAAAGGTGGAAATATCAAAGAGAAAGTGGCCTCTCCGGATTCTGGCATCCAAAATTCCTGTCCCAACTCAATACCTACTCCCTGCCGCACCTGATAACGTTCACCATTATCTGCCACCAGACAAGTAGCAGGGGCAATACGTATCCAGTACTTTGGAGTAAATTTTGCATCCACATCAATCACGGTAGCTGTATCCGATAAATGAACGGCAGCTATCTCAATGGTTTCCGTTGCCTTTGCTATAAACGGAGGGCGATTAATCGTCTTCTGTGCATTCAATGCACTCCAAGACAAAAGACACAATAAGAATAGTAGTTTTTTCATTAGACTCATTCTTAAATTGATACTATCGCAAAGCTTCCACTTCTTCCGGAGTCAATGGTATCTTCTTGCCTAAGCGGCGGGCACCGGTTTCTGTAATAAGATAATCTTCTTCATTGCGAATACCACCGAAGTCACGATATTCTTCCAATTTGTCATAATTGATAAAGTCTGTGAATTTCTTACCTTCTTTCCACATGTCAATCAATTCGGGAATGAAGTAGATACCCGGTTCAACGGTATGTACAAAGCCCGGTTCCAAAGGAATGGCAAGACGTTGAGACTTACGTCCGAACTGTGTGCTCTTGGGTTGACCGTTATAGCCTACCCACACTTCGCCCAGATTTTCCATATCATGCACATCCAGTCCCATCATGTGTCCCAGACCGTGGGGATAGAACAATGCATGAGCACCTTCGCGCACTGCATCATCCGCATTTCCTTTCATCAGACCCAGTCCTTTCAAACCTTCTACCATTACGCGGGCAGATAAGTCGTACACTTCCATATAAGGAATACCCGGACGGAGAGCCTTTACAGATTCCAGATGCATAGCATTCTGAATTTCGTAAACGGCACGTTGCTTCGAAGTAAACGTTTTATCGGCAGGTACAGTAGACGACATATCACCACAATAGCCCGATGGAAGTTCCGCACCGGCATCGATCAGAAACAAGTCACCCGATTTAATTTTATTACCATGATAATGATTATGCAAAGTCTGTCCGTTGATTGTGGCAATTGTAGGGAAAGAAAGTTCACAATTATTCATTTCGGCTACACGGTTCATCTCTGCCACAACTTCATATTCGTACATACCCGGACGAATCACTTCCATCGCCTTGATATGCATGTCGGCAGTCACATCACATGCTTTTTCTATTTCTGCAATTTCTTCGGCTGATTTATAATTACGCTGTGCCACCACCGCACGGATAAACGGTACGGAACCTTCCTGGCGTGCAGGCGGAATACCCAGCCAATCCATGAGTTTCAGCTTATGTTCGGGACGGTAAGGCGGAAGATAATGCACTGTCTGACCTTTTTGTACGGCTTTGTGTAGATAGCTGATAATCGCGACGGAAGGAAGCGTCTCCCGAATGCCTACCCGTTCACTCTTCTCTTTCAGAGTCGGCTGCGTACCCATCCATACAATATGATCGATAGTCAGTTCGTCTCCGAAAATGATTTCTTTGTCCTCATCGATGTCAATGATAGCGGAAAGTCCGGCAAACGACAAGCCGAAATAGTAGAGGAAAGTAGAATCCTGACGATAACGGAAAGCATTATCTTCATAATTCAGTCCTTGTTCGTCATTTCCCAAGAATAGTAACACTCCGGAGCCAATATTTTTTTTCAGCAGGGCTCTGCGCTGCACATAAGTTTCTTTATCAAACATAACGTTGCAATTTTTTAAGTTGATACGCACAAAGATAATGCAAACCGAAAGCAGCACAAAATAAGCTTGCCTATTTTTATTGCTGATGTACAGCTTATCTTCACTTTTAGCAAAGATAATGTAAATTAGGCGCCAATCTTTCATGCTTGCATGAAAAACTTATGCCGAGAACATTTCGCGTTCCCGAACTATTCACTATTTTTGCAAAAAGTGTGAAGATAAGTTGCGCCTCGGCATAAAAAATGAACGAGTTCATTTTATTCTGTCTCGTTTGCATTATCTTTGCGGCGAGTAAAAGAAAAGAATAAGTATGGCACAAGGTTCCAGACAAGTACAAACTCAAGCGCAGCAACAGGTACAGACACTGTCGCCCCAGCAGATTCTGGTAGTGAAGCTATTGGAATTGCCCGCTGTAGAACTGGAAGACCGTATACATGCGGAACTTCTGGAAAATCCGGCTCTGGAAGAAGGAAAGGAAGATACGGCAAGTGACGACTTTTCTGAAAATTCCGATACGGAAGGTTCCGCAGAAGACAGCGGAGCCAATGAATATGATTCATTAAGCGACTATTTGAGCGAAGACGATATCCCCGACTACAAATTGCAGGAAAACAACCGTAGCAAAGGTGAACAGGCCGAAGAAATACCTTTCTCCGACGCCACTTCTTTTTACGAAACCCTAAAGGAGCAACTAAGCGAACGTGACCTGACCGAGCATCAGCGTGAACTGGCGGAATATCTGATCGGATCATTAGATGACGACGGCCTGTTACGTAAGTCTCTGGATAGCATCTGTGATGAACTCGCCATCTACGCCGGCATCGAATGCACCCAGGAAGAATTGGAAGAGGCACTGAAGATCATCCAGGACTTTGATCCCGCCGGACTCGGTGCACGCAACCTGCAAGAATGCCTGCTCATTCAGATTCATCGCAAGATAGAGCAACAGCACTTCACCCCGAACCCTCTACTTTATATAGAAGAAGCGATCATCTCCGAATGTTACGAAGAATTTACCCGTAAGCATTGGGACAAGATACAGCAGAAGCTCGGATTGGAAGAAGATGCTTTTGAACAGGCTATCAAAGAGATCTGCAAACTCAATCCGCGTCCGGGTGCCTCTCTGGGTGAAGCCATCGGCCGGAACATGCAACAGATCATCCCCGACTTCATTGTAGATACATACGACGACGGTACCATCAATCTGGCTCTGAACAACCGAAACGTTCCGGAACTGCGTATGAGCCGTGATTTCACCGAGATGGTGGAAGAGCATACCAAAAACAGGGCTAACCAGTCGAAAGAGTCGAAAGAAGCCATGATGTTCCTGAAGCAGAAGATGGATGCAGCACAAGGCTTTATTGATGCCGTGAAGCAACGCCAGAATACATTAATGACTACCATGCAAGCCATTATCGACCTGCAACGCCCGTTCTTCCTCGAAGGAGACGAATCATTGTTGCGCCCTATGATATTGAAGGATGTTGCCGAACGTACCGGATTAGACATTTCAACCATCTCCCGCGTCAGCAACAGCAAATATGTGCAAACCAACTATGGCATCTATTCACTGAAATTCTTCTTCAGTGATGGATACGTCACCGAAGACGGTGAGGAAATGTCTGTACGTGAGATTCGTAAGATATTGAAAGAATGCATTGACAATGAAGATAAAAAGAAACCTTATACAGATGATGAACTGACGGATATACTGAAAGAAAAAGGATATCCTATAGCACGCCGCACGGTAGCCAAGTACAGGCAACAGTTGAACATACCGGTGGCAAGACTGAGGAAGTAATTATTAATTTGAGAACTCTATTCATGGAAGAACAACATATTGTAGCAGACAGGACCTTAATCCGGACAGCCCGGGTGATATCGGCTATATTCACGCCGTTTTCCATTCCATTCCTGGCGTTTCTGATTCTGTTCCTTTTCTCGTACCTGCGCATCATGCCTATACAGTATAAGCTGATTGTGCTTGGAGTAGTGTACTGCTTCACTATTCTTATGCCTACGCTCACCATCTTCCTGTTCCGTAAAATCAATGGTTTCAGTCCCGAAGACTTGGGTGAACGTAAGCGGCGCTTTATGCCATTCTTGCTTACTATTACTTCATACGTATTCTGCCTGGTGATGATGCACCGCCTGAATATCCCTTGGTACATGACGGGGATTATTCTTGCTGCATTGATCATGATGGTTATCTGCATTGTTGTCAATCTGAAATGGAAGTTAAGCGAGCACATGGCAGGTGTAGGGGCTATTGTAGGAGGGCTGGTATCTTTCAGTGCCTTGTTCGGATACAATCCGGTATGGTGGCTATGCCTGTTCATCCTGATTGCAGGTGTCCTGGGCACAGCACGTATTATTTTACAGCATCATACATTGGGAGAGGTACTGGTAGGTTTTGCCGTAGGATTAATTTGCTCTTTATTAGTGCTTCATCCACTGAGTAATATCCTGTTCCGTATTTTCCTCTTTTAAGAGAAGTAAAAAGGGCTCACATTGTAATTTATAATTAGTAATTTGTAATTATATAAGTATTAACCTTTAAAAATAATGATCATGAATTTCCCAGAAAATGTAAAGTACACCAAAGAACACGAGTGGATACGCCTTGAAGGCGATGTAGCTTATGTAGGTATCACCGATTACGCCCAGGCACAATTGGGCGATATCGTATTCGTAGATATCCAAGCAGAGGGTGAAACATTGGCAGCCGACGAAGTATTCGGGACCATTGAAGTAGTGAAAACCATTTCTGATCTTTTCTTGCCCGTAGGCGGAGAAATCCTGGAACAAAACGAGGCTCTTGCTGACCAACCGGAACTGGTTAACAAAGATCCGTACGGTGAAGGCTGGCTCATCAAAATGAAACCGGATGCTGATGCAGATTTCGATTCATTACTGGATGCTGCTGCCTACAAAGCGTTGATTAACGATTAACTATTAGTGGTTAGTGATTAGCATTGATATTGAGAAGTTTGCTAATCACTAATCACTAAACACTAATAACTAAATAATTATGTCTCCATTAGTAAGCATCATCATGGGCAGCACCTCCGACCTTCCTGTTATGGAAAAGGCCGCTCAACTGCTGAATGATTTACATGTACCGTTCGAAATGAACGCTCTTTCTGCACACCGCACTCCGGAAGCTGTAGAGGATTTTGCAAAAAACGCCCGCGGACGCGGCGTTAAAGTGATAATCGCAGCCGCCGGCATGGCCGCCGCTCTGCCCGGAGTCATCGCTGCCAACACTACACTGCCTGTCATCGGAGTTCCCGTTAAAGGTTCTGTGCTGGATGGCGTAGATGCTCTCTACTCTATCATTCAGATGCCTCCCGGAATCCCTGTAGCCACAGTTGCCATCAATGGCGCCATGAACGCTGCCATTCTTGCTATACAAATGCTAGCTTTAAGCGATGCCGATCTCGCTGAAACTTTTGCAGCCTACAAAGAAGGGCTGAAAAAGAAAATCGTAAAGGCGAACGAGGAGCTGAAAGAAGTAAAGTACGAGTATAAAACGAATTAAAAAGGAGTAATTAGTGGATTTATTCAACTATTCCCGTCGGGAAACATCAGAAGTAAATATTGGAGCCACCCCTATGGGCGGCTCCAATCCTATACGCATACAGAGTATGACAAACACCGCCACACAGGATACAGAAGCCAGCGTGGCACAGGCTAAACGTATTGTAGATGCCGGAGGTGAATATGTACGTCTGACAGCACAAGGCATTAAAGAAGCGGAAAACCTGATGAACATCAATGCCGGTTTGCGCCGGGACGGATATATGGTTCCACTGGTTGCCGACATCCACTTCAACCCAAAGGTAGCAGATGTAGCAGCACAGTATGTCGAGAAAGTGCGTATCAATCCGGGAAACTATGTAGATGCCGCACGCACCTTCAAGCATCTGGAATATACAGACGAAGAGTATGCACAAGAGTTGCAGAAGATACATGACCGATTCGTTCCTTTCCTGAATATCTGCAAGGAGAATCATACAGCTATCCGCATCGGTGTAAATCATGGCTCACTGTCCGACCGCATTATGTCTCGCTACGGCGATACACCGGAAGGTATGGTGGAATCATGCATGGAGTTCCTGCGCATCTGTGTAAAAGAAGACTTTACAGATGTTGTTATCTCCATCAAAGCCTCCAATACAGTAGTAATGGTAAAAACGGTTCGCTTGTTAGCTGCTGTAATGGAAAAGGAAGGAATGCAATTCCCGTTGCACCTTGGCGTTACAGAAGCCGGGGATGGTGAGGACGGACGTATCAAGTCTGCATTGGGCATCGGTGCATTGCTAGCCGACGGCCTGGGTGATACCATCCGCGTTTCTTTGAGCGAAGCTCCGGAAGCAGAAATACCTGTAGCACGAAAGTTGGTGGATTACATCATGCAGCACCAGGATCACCCTTACATACCCGGAGTGGAAGCAGAAGGTTTCAACTATCTTTCTCCGGTACGACGTGAGACAACTGCCGTACGCAACATAGGTGGGAATCACCTGCCTGTAGTCATTGCCGAACGCATGGACGGAAAATTTGATACGAACCCGCAATTCATTCCGGATTATATCTACGCCGGACGTGCCTTACCGGAAACTCGTGAAGAAGGAGTGGAATACATCCTGGATGCGGATGTATGGGAAGAAGAGCCTGGAACCTATCCGGCTTTCAATTACCAGCAGATGCCACTTATGGGCAATTGCCAAGCCGATTTGAAATTCATGTTTATGCCTTACATGGCACAAACGGAAGAAGTGATTGCTTGTCTGAAATATCATCCTGAAGTAGTCATTATATCACAGAGCAACCATCCTAACCGACTTGGGGAACATCGTGCTTTAGTTCACCAGTTGATGCAGGAAGGACTGAAAAATCCGGTTGTATTCTTCCAGCACTATGCTGAAAATGAAGCAGAGGACTTGCAGATAAAATCTGCTGCCGACATGGGAGCACTTATCTTCGACGGTCTTTGCGATGGTATTTTCCTGTTCAACCAGGGAAATCTCACTCATGCCGTAGTAGATGCCACAGCCTTTGGTATTCTGCAAGCAGGACGTATACGCACCAGCAAAACGGAATATATCTCCTGCCCCGGATGCGGACGTACCCTGTTCGACCTTCAAAGCACCATAGCACGTGTAAAAGCCGCTACTTCACACCTGAAGGGATTGAAAATAGGTATTATGGGCTGCATCGTCAATGGTCCCGGAGAAATGGCTGATGCTGACTATGGCTACGTAGGTGCCGGACGTGGGAAAATCAGTCTGTATAAGAAGAAAGAATGCATTGAAAAGAATATTCACGAAGAAGAAGCTGTAGAAAAGCTGATTGAGCTGATTAAAGCTAACGGGGATTATGAAGAAAAATAGTTTAAAGAAAAATGGCAAGCAGGATAAATCTACTTGCCATTTTTCTTTAAACTATTTCTTCTGACTGAACAGCCAACTCATAAAGTCGGGATAATTGAAAGCCGGATTCCAGCTACCATGATTACATCCCGGAAACTCAATGTATTCCACATCAGCACCTTCCTTCTTCAAAGTCCTGTATGCCGCACGCGAACCTTCAGGTGTAACCACATTGTCAGCATCACCGTGGAAAATACGAAACTTTACAGACTTGACAGCTTTCAGGCGCGCCACATTTACTGTACCGCAAATAGGCACAGCAGCAGCAAATATCTCCGGGAAACGGACAGCCATGTCAAAGGTTCCCATTCCTCCCATAGAAAGTCCAATGATATAAATACGCGATTTATCAACCTGAGGCATTGCCAGATAAGTATCCAGCAAATCCTTCACTGTCTGAAAAATCGGAGTTATCGGTTCGTTCAACGGCATCTCATTCGGCAAAAATGATTCAGGACGTGCCGAGTATGCCCAATAGCCCGTTTCGGGACACTGTGGTGCGAGCACGAATGCCGGGTATTTCTCCCGGTTCACCGGATTCAAAAACATCTGTCCACCATGGGTCAATTGCCTCTCATTATCATTACCACGCTCCCCTGCACCATGCAGAAAGAGCACCAAAGGATACTTCTCACTCTTTTTCATGTTCTCCGGTTGCAGCAAGCGATACTGCAAGGTATCTCCCCGGGAGGAGATAAAGGTTTCTTTCTGGTAGGTTTCCTGAGCAGACAAAGGTAACAGGAAGAAAAGAACACAAATTGCACTGATTAATCGTTTCATAGCATTGTTATTTTACATGTTTCACTTCTGAACGTAAAGATACACCATTCTCATTAAATGCTTCCACACAGAAGTAATAATCCTGATCGATGGTAAGAGATTTCATAAGTAATTCATTATTTCCATATACCATCCAAGAGCTATAAAGTTTATCGGGAGCAATACCCCATAACACATTATATCCCTGTGCACCTTTGACCGGTTCCCAACTGATAGTAATATCACGACGGTCCGCATGGCGATCAAGGGTTAATTTCTTCGGCTGTTGCGGTGTTTTCCCCATGCCCAATCCAAATACCCGAAGTTCAGAAATTGCCAAGTTCGGGGTCGGTACATCTATGTTCTTATAGCGGATATAACGCGCAGATTGGGATTGTCCGAGTTCAACATAATCATTCGGGGTATCTTTATAACTTTCTTTGCGGTCAACCAATATTTTCCAATTCTGTCCATCCAGTGAACCCTCAATCACATAGCGGTGACGAAGCCCTTCATAACGACCATACATATCACTTTGGTAATCATGATAGTTGATCTGAATAGCAGATACAGCAGCCGGTTTTTCCAGATCGATCATTACCCATTGGCGTTCATCGTTAGCCTCAGCCAACCAGAATGTTTTAGTCAGTTCATCAGTCAATGCAGAAGGTTGAAACTCTCCTTTTACAGTAGAGGCGGTAACCGGCTTGCCGTAAGAGAGCAACATCCACCCTCTGAACTGTCCTGCCTTACCCGGCACGGCAGGAGCATAACGGGGATAATCTCCAAAACGGGTATCCACATACATAACACCATCTTTATCGAATCCAGCAGGAAACATGCAGAGACGACGTTCCCAGTTCACGTTGATGGAAAGAGACATCGAAGCAAAATGCCAATACTGTCCACCGGGACCAAGCACAGTGCTTCCATGCCCGGCACCATTCATATAACCACCCGGTTTATAAGATACCGGATTATGTTTCTGGTAGGTATAAGGTCCCATCGGATGATCTGCTACGTATACTCCGTCCGCATAAACATTGAATTCCGTACCCGGCGCACCGTATTGCATATAGTATTTACCATTATGTTTTGTCAACCAGGGGCCTTCGATGTAACCGCCCAATACTGTATCCGTATGATTCTCACCAAAACGCTCCCAACCATGTTTAGGCATATCCAGATTGAAAAGTTCTTTCGTCTCCCCTTTCTTTGTAAAACGGTGATTTTTATCCAATTCCATACCCCGGATAGGATAAACATTGGAAGATCCCCAGAACATATAAGCTTTCCCATCGTCATCAATAAACAAATCAGGATCTTGCAGATTATGCAGAATGGCAGGCGTAGCTTCCCAATCACCGGAAGCAGGATCATCGGTATAAAGGATGCTCATAGAACCTGAAGGATCGCCTGCAACATAAAGCACAGAGTCCTTATAATTGTGTGCAGCCGGAGCATTGCATCCTTGAGGATACCAATTCTTACCGGGACGTACAAACTCCCAGTTCAATAAATCCCTGGAACGCCAATAGCCGTGCGAGCGCGTTACGAACATATAATATTCCCCGCGAAATTCCACTACTGCCGGATCGGCCCCCGAACGGTAAGAAATATCCCGGTCGGAATTATAAATCATATAGGTATAATCTATATTCAAGGGATTACAATATGTATCCTGACGCATATCCTGCGCCGGAAGAGTAGTCCACGCAATCAGGCAGACTATAGTCAATAACAGATGTTTCATTCTTTCGTTCTTTATATTACTTGCACAAATTCTGAGGAACTTCATATTGTTTTTGTAAACGTGCAAGTTCTGCCATTAGTTCAGCAGTTACTTTCTCCATTCCTTGCTTTCCGTACAGATTGTGCATTTCTGTCGGATCAGTTTTCAGATCATACAGTTCCCATTTGTCTTCCACATAGAAGTGCATTAATTTGTAGCGTTCCATCTTTACACCATAATGGGCACGGACACTATGAAATCCGGGAAATTCATAATAATGATAATAGAGCGATTTACGCCAATCACGCGGTTTCTTTCCCGTCTCTACCAACTCCCGGAACGATACACCCTGCATATCCCGTGGTACTTCGATACCGCACATATCCAGAAAAGTAGGAGCAAAGTCTATGTTCTGCGTCAGTCCTGTTACCTGAGTTTCCGGCTTGATATGTCCGGGCCAGCGCATAACCATCGGCATGCCGAAAGATTCTTCGTACATGAAACGCTTATCAAACCAACCATGTTCTCCCAAGTAGAAGCCCTGATCGGTAGTATAGACTACAATCGTATTTTTATCCAGTCCGGTACGTTTCAGATAATCAAGAATCTCTCCCACACTTTCGTCTACACTCGCTACAACTCCCATATAATCTTGCAGGTAACGCTGGTATTTCCACTCCGCGACTTCTTTGAATGAACGTTTTCTGGAGTGGAATTCATTATTTCTATCACGGTATGCATCAAGAAAGCGGCAGCATTCATCCGGTTCCATTGTTCCCAGAAAAGCATGCGGCCAAGGGTCGAACAGTAAACTGTCACTATCCATACCGGTAACCATCTTCAGATCGTGTCCTTCGTACATGTCACAATAGATATTCATCTTTTGCATCTGTGCCGCATAACGGCCCTCATAAACATCAAAATAATTATCAGGAAGTGGAAAAGTAGTATGCTCATACAGATGGTAATGTCTTTCTGCGGGTACCCAGTTTCTATGAACAGCTTTGTGATGCATCATCAGAAAGAAAGGTTTGTTCTTGCCTTTCCGTCCGTCGAGCCATTCTTCCGTGTATTTAGTAATCAAATCCGTCACATACCCCAAATGACGTGTGGTATCATTTTCAGTAATAAAATGCGGATTACAATATTCTCCCTGATCATCCAGAATCATCCAATGATCGAAACCTGTAGGCTTAGAAATAAGATGCCACTTACCAATAACAGCTGTCTCGTAACCATTTGCCTGCAATATCTTCGGAAGGGTTTGTTGCGTACCGTCAAAACCTTTCGCCCAGTTCTTCATGAAACCATTTTTATGGCTATGTTTACCCGTAAGTATGGCAGCACGGCTCGGCCCGGAAATAGAATTGCAACAATAGTTATTCTGGAAAACCGCTCCTTCATGCCCGATACGGTCAATATTCGGAGTCGGTGCCACTTTCCCTATAGGATGACCATAAATACTCATAGCCTGACGGGCATGGTCATCACTCATAATAAAAATGATATTGGGGCGTTCGTTACGGACTTCCTGTTCTTGACCTTGTACAATGGAGGAAGGCACAAAAGGTAAGACGACAAGCCCCAAGGATAATTTAGAAGTCATGGCACTATCGAATTGTCAGATTAGCCAGAATAGGCGCATGGTCGGATAAATAGCCATTGTCCGGCTTGTCTGCTATCACTCTGAATTTATTGGCTACCACCTGTCCATTGACAAAAATAAAGTCGATCAACTGGCGTTCTTCAACCGGAATGCGCCCAAAATCATGGAAACTCCATGCAGGACCATAAACTACGTCAGATGTGGAATAAGTATTCTGCATCCCCCCTTCCGTAAGAACAGAAATCGGGTCTGAATCAACAGTACCATTAAAATCTCCCGTAATAACTACTGGTAAATCCGAAGCTATCTCACGTATCTTTGCAAGCAACAAAACTGCACTTTCACGACGGGCAACCTTACCAATATGGTCGAAATGTGTATTAAAAGCAGCCAATTCTTTACCACTGACTTTATCTTTAAGAACAGCCCACGTCACAATCCGTTCGCAAGCAGCATCCCAGCCTTTTATTCCAATAGAATCGGGTGTTTCACTCAAACCGAAATTTCCACTCTTCACAAGATCGAAACGATCGGTCTTATAGAACAGGGAACAGTATTCCCCTTTTTCTTTTCCATCGGCACGCCCCACACCTAAAACCGTATATTGCGGAAGGCGGTTCTTCAGGTCGTCCAACTGGTTCTTTAATACTTCCTGCATACCTACTACATCCGGAGCATAATAAGTAATCATTTGTCCTGCAGCATCTTTACGATATTTCCAGTTGTTCAAACTATCCGCTACATGATCCAGACGAATATTGAATGACATCACATCAACCTTAGCTTCCGGCTGCTTGCTGCACGAAGCAACAAGCAGAACGAAAGCAACTAATACACTATTAAAAAACATGTTTTTCATAATTATGTAACCTTTTTAATTTAAGTATGGTGTTTTAAATCCTAACTTCTTCAATCCTTTTTGTACATCCGGATGACTCATAAACAATTTCCAAATTAAACCTGTACGATAATTTTCTATCATAACAACAATAGGTCCCTGATCTATAGCCAGATAAGATGGCGCAAACCAGTCAGCAGTCAGGTTAAATGCATCCTTGAAACCATATTCTCCCCAAAGCTTATCGCCAAGCTCTTCATAGAAATAGCGCATGGCTTGCAACGAATATTCCGGTGCATAAGGAATAGACGACAAGGCAGCTGTTGGGGTAATAACACCGCGGTCATTACCAGGACAATGCGCAGAGTAACCTTTATCACCATCACTGGCTGTCAGTCCCCAGCACTGTTCTCCATACCCTTTATACCCCTTCGGATTATCTATGCAATAAGCACGATTAATCAGGGTATGTGCTTTCATCTGTTCTTCATAATCAGCATAATAATCTTTCAAACCACGCGGATCAAGTCCCATATAAGAATAATGGGTAAAGAACAAAGGTCCGCCATAATCACTTCCCAATGGCAAGGTTATGTCGTAATACTTCTTACCATTCTTGAAAACGATAGAATTGGCCCACCCTTTATGATATACCGACTCTGCAATGGGATAAGTGGGTGAAGAAGCAGCAAGTATATACGTAATATGGCACTCATTATGCCCTTTTATCTGATGGTTCATCGACCAACCGTTATTGGGTGACCAATGCCAATAGAGTACATCCTCACCACCTTTAGTAAACCAATTCCATTCAGCCTGACGCCACAGGTCATTAATAAGACCACGGATACGTCTTTCCACCTGATTATCTTTGTTGAAATACTGATGTGCAGCCAGCAATCCTTCGAACATGAAAGCAGACTCTACCAGATCGGCACCATCATCTTTCCGGCTGAAAGAAATGGTTTCTCCATTCTGCCCATTTATCCAGTGCGCCCAAATGCCATGGTAACTGTCCGTATTCTTATCATTCAGAAAGCTGACTATTTTCAGCATACGCTCTGCCGCTTGTTCACGCGTTACAAATCCACGTTCTGCACCGACAATAATAGCCATTACCCCAAAACCGGAACCACCAATGGTAACAATATCGTCATTACCGTTACTACGTTCGCGTGCCAAGCCCGAAACCGGATGTCCATAATCCCAGAAATAACGGAAAGTCTGTTTCTGCACGAGGGTCATCAGTTCTTCATCAGACAAGTTCTTCTCCTTCTTACCACCAGAAGCTGCCGGCAGCAGGCTAAACGGGTAAAGCAGAAGCATCACATATATTATAAGTCTCATCATATATTCTATTTATCAGTTTAGTGCAGGGCTTTCAAAGCCTAACTTTTTCATTCCCTGCTGAATTTCCGGAATAGCCATGAATAAATTCCAAAGCATTCCTGTCCTATAATTTTCTATCATACAAATGATCGGTCCCTGGTCTATAGCTATACACTGGTTATCATACCAATTAGCTGTCAGGTTGAAAGCATCTACAAAACCATAATCTCTCCAGAGTTTATCACCCATCTTATAATAGTAGAAGTGCAATGCAGACATCGACTCTTCCGGAGTATAAGGAAATGCAGACAATGCAGCCGTAGGAGCAATCACTCCTTTATCATTTGTAGGTGAATGTGCCGAATAACCATTATCACCATCACTAGCTGTCAGCCCCCAACAAGAGGCTCCATAACCAGCATATCCCTTAGGATTCTCCTTACAATAATTATAATTGATCAGAGTATGGTTTTGATTCTGTTCCCAATAATCAGCATATTGATCTTTCAGTCCTTTCGGATTAATGCCCAAGAAGGAATATTGAGATAAGAATAACGGTCCACCCTTATCAGCTCCCAGCGGAAGTTTGTATCCATAGTAGGTATTACCATTCTTCAAACCGCCATTCCTTGCCCATCCAGCTTCATAAACCGCCTTATCGATAGGATGAGTAGGAGAAGAGGCTGCAAGCACATAAGTTATCAGGCACTCATTCCAACCTCTGATCGGAAGGTTCTTCTCAAATCCATAGTTCGGGCTCCAATGCCAATACAGAACAGACTCTCCACTTTTCTGAAACCAAGTCCATTCAATAGCTTCCCACAAGCGGGTTATATCAGAGCGCAATTTGCTCTCAGCTTCCGAACCGTCCTTGAAGTATGCACGTGCTGCAAGCAGCCCCTGGAAAAGTAAAGAGGTTTCTACCAGATCCGCACCATCATCTTTATCACCAAATGGCTTTGTCTCACCAGTTGCACCGTTAATCCAGTGTGCATAGGCTCCATGATAACTCGTACACTCTTTATCCAGGAAGGTTACAATCTTCTGCACTCTTTCAAGAGTTTCCTGTCGGGTTACAAATCCTCTTTCAGCCGCTACCAGCATCGCCATCACTCCAAATCCTGTTCCTCCGGTAGTAACAACATCACCGGAAGTTGTTCTTTCGCGTGCCATACCGGAATGTGCATGACCGAAGTTCCAGAAATACTTAAAAGTTTGTTTCTGCACCAAAGTTAATAAATCCTCGTCAGGAATGCGATCAAACTTATCCGAATCATCCATCCCTGTACGGATTTCATAGACTTTGCCATTGGTAAGAGATACTCCGGAGGTGGATTTCACCCCCGGATTAATCACCAGTTTATATGAGGAAAAACTTTTAAAACCACCTGTTGGAGTCAATGAGAGTTTATCCTTTCCCTGTAGTTTTGAATCATATGCCACCGCCCGATCATTCAGTTTCAATATGATATTACTCTGAATCGTAGCTTCATCCACTGCATCTGTGAATGTAAGCACAATACTGGCATTGGGAGCTACATTTTCAAAGGAACTCTGATCCTGTTTTTCACCAATGGATATACTTTGCAGTTCAAATTTTCCGGGTACTTCCGAAGCATCATCTTTACTGCAAGAAATCAGTAATAAGGACAGTATGAAATAAACAGTTCTCATATTCACTCTATTTCTAACGGTCATCATTCTTTTCCTGAATAAAGTTGCTTGATATCAGAAGCAGATATAGCTCTGTCATAGAAACGGAACTGGTCTAACTGTCCCGGAAAATTGGATGCCCAACTCTGTGCTCCTGCACCTTCTGTCAAACTGGGTTTTGTGCTAAACTGAAATGCTCCGATAGCAAATGTACCCAAATCTTTAAATTTAAGCTTTCCATAACCGGGCAGTTCTTTTGTAAATGCACTTTCACCATTCCGGTAAACTGTTACTGTCGAATTACTACCATCATAAACAAATGCCATATGAACCCATTCAGTACCAAAGACATTGTCTATCTTAGCTTCTACCCATCTCTCATCATTATCTTTCACTGATGTACAGTTATACAGATGCATCTTGAAGAAAGCCTGGGTCTCACTACTTGTATTTTCCAGATAGATATCAAAATTACCCCAGAAAGTCTTGGTATTAGGAATACTGAAGACACCATATGCGGAAGTATTTCTCGTTGTTTTCATCCAGAAAGCCACCGTACAACTTCCTAAATCGGGTATAGAATCGGTCAGATAAGAAGGAACACGGGCTAACAGATATGTATCTTTTGTGCCTTGATAAGCTTGTCCGTTGATGCCATCAGTATAAGTAATATCCCCTCCGGCACTCATGAGGAAGGTGTAATTACCCTTATCACGCATATCATTCTCAAAAGGCAAGAACAATTTCATTGGTGAGAACACTTTGGGAGCAGAACTATCCGGATAATCAAAAGCCGGATGATCCATATCCTGAAAACAAGATTGCAAAGTGAGTGCTGACACACAAAATGCCAACAATAAATTAATATATCTTTTCATGGTCATTACTATATGAATTAATAATTAGGGTTTTGAACTAACACGCCATTTGATTTGTCAATTTCGTCCTGAGGCAAAGGCAACAATGCATGCTTATCCTGGTAACCGGTCTTTCCGGCTGCATGTAGCACTTCCTTCGCTATTCCCCAACGTACAAGATCATAGAAGCGATCGAATTCCATACCCAACTCAACACGACGTTCATGACGAATAGCTTCCCGCAATTCACTCTGATTATCAGTGGTAACCTCCGGCAAGATATTAGCATTCATACCACGGGCACGGGCACGTACCATCTCAAGATATCTTCTTGCACTTGTATTATCACCCAGTTCGCAAGCAGCTTCCGCAGCCATCAGTACGACATCCGAATAACGGATCAGACGAATATTCACCCAATACCCACTCTTCGTATACTTTTCGCGCAAAGCCGGATCTGTATACACTTTCTTATTAAAGTACTTTGCTATCACATCGGCATTGGCAATCGGCTTTTCTCCATAAGGTTTGTTTGCAGGAATGGTCGAAGGATCTTCTCCTGTTCTAATAAAATACAATAAAGTCTCATCCTTTCTGGGATCACCTTCTTCGAATGCGTCAGCCAATAATTGAGTAGGCGTATGTTGGCCCCAACCTAAATTCCATTCACCGGCCCCACGACAGCCCTGTACCTGAGCATACTGGCTACCAATTTCGTTGGACCCCGGAAGAGCAGCAGTAGCAGTACATTGAAGTTCCAGAACGGACTCACCACAGTTTTCACCTTTCTCACGGAAAATATCTTCATAAGGTGTATTCAAATTATATAAACCGGAAGAAATAACGTCCTCTGCTGCCGCACGCATATTGTTCCAATCATTACGCATCATATAAGTACGGGCATGTAAGGCACGAGCCGCTCCCCAGCTAAGACGACCGACATATTGTGCTTCCCAAGTCCTCGGCAAGTAAGATTCTGCATTTGTCAGATCTTCATCAATCAAAGTATATATCTGATCTACAGAAGATTTGGGAATATTGGCATCTGCTACACTCCCTACTTTAAAATCAATCAAGGGCACTTCGCCAAAAGCACGTACCAAATTGAAATAACAGAAAGCACGCATCAATAAAGCTTCACCCTTATTAACTAAGTCACCGCCTGTCAATGAAGGATTCGACTTCATCTCCTCCAATACATCATTTGCTTTATGAATCAAGGTATAATTGGCATTCCAGTAACTTTTTACCATGCCATTACTTGCAGCATATTCAAAATCATCAAACATTTTTCCTGTTGCAGATCCGTCAGACAGTGTACTACCCTTTTCCGCATCTTCCGAACGCATACCATGAATAGCCAATGCCGTATTTCCGGAAACAATATGATAACCACGAAGCAAAGCATACATGTTAAAAATCTGTGTTTCGTAAGTACCACCAGTCAGGTCATCTTCAGTCAATACTCCTTGCGGTTTCTGATCTAACAGGTCACTGCATGACATCTGGGAACATCCCAGTGCCAAAGCCATCACATAATAAAATATCTTTTTCATACTGATCGTTTTTCTTTTATTAGATTTCATGTTTAGAATGATAAGTTAAAGCCTAATGTATAAACTACAGGCATCGGATAACCTCCACCATCTACACCAAACGCTGTTGCACTACCACCAACTTCAGGAGTATATCCGGTATTGCGGCTCCATGTTTTAGGATTCTGCACATTACCATAGATACGTAAAGATTGCAGTTTGATGCGGTTCAACAAACGGGGATCAAAGGTATATCCCAACTCTATGTTACGGATACGGAAGAAACTTCCGTCTTCTACATAGTAAGAAGAAGCTTCCAAGTTTACAGAACGGGATGGATCAAGAATCGGATCCCAGTTGGATGTTCCTTCACCATGCCAACGGTTCAAATGCCCTGTACGATAGTTGAATTGTGCATAAGCACTACTATCCCAGTTACGATAAACCTCATTTCCATAAACACCCATCATATCTACACTCAAATCAAAATTCTTGTAACCCAGATTTACGCTAAAACCATAAGTAAAATCCGGAGTAGGATTACCAATCATAGTACGGTCTTTCTCTGATATAATACCGTCACCATTTACATCGGCAAACTTCAAATCGCCCGGCTTCACAGAAGCTACCTGGTTAGGTGCTGAAGTTTCGATATCGGTTTCATTCTGATAAACACCTGCCACTTTGTATCCATAGAAGTAGCCGATAGGATATCCTTCAGATACACGGGAAACGCCATTAATTATTGAATAATCCTTGCTTATCAATGATACAACTTCATTATCAATAGTCGTTAGATTGGCTGAAACACCATAACGCCAGTTTTCACCGATTTTATCGCTCCAGGATGCTGCCAACTCAAAACCACGGTTACGAATCTCTCCTGTATTCTGCAATGCAGGAACCGTACCTGAAAGACCGGGAACACTTGTCAGCAAGTCTTTGGTTGTCTTATTGTAATAAACAGGAGAAATCTGCATGCGACCATCCAACAGATGCATATCAAAACCAACTTCCCATGAATAGTTACGCTCCCATCCCAATGTCTGTGAAATCAGTTTATCCGGTCCCTTACCTGCAATAACATTATCACCAAAGACAGCAGAACCCGAGCTTGTAATATTAGGATAGGCCGGATAGCGGGAACCTCCTGTATTCTGGCTTCCCAAAACACCCCATGAACCTTTCAACTTCAGATAATCGATTACATTCTGTTTCTTCATGAATGCCTCTTCACTCATAACCCAACCGGCACCGAATGAATAGAAATTATCCCATGTATTTCCTGTTCTCTTAAATACGGAAGAACCGTCACGACGATAAGAAGCATTCAGCAAATAACGATTTTTATAGTTATACAATGCACGGAACAGATAGGACATTGTAAAACGTTTGTATTGGGATCCACCATTAGTAGCTGATGTAGCATCATCAATCATAGTAATCCACCACTTATCTATATCTTCGCCAATGGAAACACCATAACCCGGCAATTGACTGCGGCCACCCGATAAATCAGAATATTCATTATAATTCGTAGTAAGACCGGCAGTCAGAGTTAAACCATGATCACCAAACTGATTAATATAAGTCAATACATAATCGGACTGTGCTGCCATTGATGTAGACTTCGACTGACTGATACTTTCTTTATCCGTCAATCTTTCTTTACCACCTTCTACATCCGGGTTATACACATAAATAAGCGGAGAATAAGAACGTGACTGGCTGGAAGCATAATCCAGGGAGAAAGTAGCCTTAAAGGTTAGATTCTTCATCAAATCAAGTTCTCCGTAGATATTTCCTGCCATACGATAATTTGCAGATTTATTATGAGCACCTCTCAACACGGGCTCAATCATAGGATTCCAAACCTGAGCACGCTGAAAATCAGGAAGAGTATGTAGAAGACCGCTTTCCGTATCATAAACAGGAGCAATCGGAGCTGCTTTCAAAGCAGAGCCTACACCTTTTGCATCAGGATATAATGCACGTACACCGTTCACCTGGAAACCAAAACGTAAGAAGTCGGTCACTTTATGTTCACTATGCAAATTCACAGTAAACTTATTCAGCTTTTCACTCTTGATGGAACCTTCTTCCATTACATATCCCAAGCCCAGATAAAACTTACTTCTATCTCCCGAAGCTGTAATGCTAACCGTATTGTTAGTAAGGAAACCTGTTTGGAACATCTCATCCTGCCAGTCAGTATCTGCATTCCATACGGTATAATCGTACGGATCGCCACCCTGATTCATGCGTTGTTCATTATAAAGCATTTTGAACTGCTCTGCATTAGTCAGGCTAACGCGGTCTGTAACCTTTTTCCAACCCACCGAACCATTAATGCTGACCTGAGTCTTACCTTCTTTCGCCTTCTTAGTAGTAATGATAATAACACCATTAGCACCACGCACACCAAAAATAGCCAAGGAAGAAGGGTCTTTCAGGATTTCCATAGATTCAATATCCGCTGTATTCAGATAGTTGATGTTATCCGTAAACAGTCCGTCCACTACATATAAAGGAGTATAACCATTGATAGAGTTTGTACCGCGAACACGAATTTCCGGATCCTGCCCGGCACGTCCTGTATTGATAACCTGCACACCAGCGACCTTACCTTGAATAGAAGCCAAAGGATTGGTAGATGGTTTTGAAGCAATCTCGGCAGCTTTCACCGTTACAATAGAACCGGTCAAATCACGCTTCTTGGCGCTACCATAACCTACTACTACAACTTCTTCAATGAGCTGACTATCCTCTTCCATCATAAGATTCACTGTAGAACGCCCATTAAGCGCCACTTCCTGTTCCTTCATACCAATATAGCTGAATATTAAAGTGGCATTCGCCGGTACGCCAGGAATCTGGTATTTTCCGTCGATATCCGTAATAGTTCCCATATTCTCCTGTCCTTTTACCCGAACAGAAGCACCTATAACAGTTTCGCCTGTCTTATCTGTAACGACACCCGAAACTGTAATCTTGTTCTGCGCCATCGAAACGACAGCAAACAGCAACATCACACATGTAATTAATAGATTTCTTTTCATTTTGTATTGATTTAAAATTACTCTGCAAACGTATAGCAATAATTGATTTAAGTCAAAAAACAGACTACCACAAGAGTACCACGCCTAAACATGGTACTACTTTATAACTACTACATACTCGCAGAACTAATTAGTTATCAGACATTTATTTTTAATAAAGTTTCTGTATTCGTTCTTTATCTATCTACTACCAAGCAGATACTTATTGAAGCGAAAATAGGGCCTTATTCACATCACGGCTATCACCACCTATCATTACTTCAAAGTCGCCCGGTTCGCACACAAAATCCAGATTGTAATTGTAGAACTTCAACATATCAGCTGTTAACTTGAAAGACACTTGTTTGGATTCACCGGCTTTCAGGAAGATTTTTTCAAAGCCTTTCAGTTCTTTCACCGGACGTGTCACACTGCCTATAAGATCGCGGATATATAGCTGCACTACTTCCGAACCGTCATACTTACCTGTATTGGTTACCGTTACAGTTGCCGTAATCTCTCCATTGATATTCATGGACGATTTATCCAATGTAATATCGCTATAAGAGAAAGTAGTATAGCTCAAGCCATATCCAAACGGATAAAGCGGTTCGTTATCTACATCCAGATAATTGCTACGGAACTTCTGGAACCAAGCTCCTTGAGGCAAAGGACGACCGGTATTCTTATGATTATAGAACAAAGGAATCTGTCCTACACTCTTCGGGAAAGTAGCAGTAAGTTTACCACTCGGATTTACATTTCCAAACAGTACATCACCAATGGCAAGAGCAGCTTCACTACCACCAAACCACACATTCAGAATAGCAGGTACATTTTCCTGCTCCCAATTCAATACTAACGGACGACCGGTAAACAACACCAATACCACCGGTTTGCCGGTTTTCAACAATTCCTGCAAAAGTGCACGTTGCGTATCCGGCATTTCGAGATCTGTACGACAACTACTTTCACCGCTCATCTCGGAAGACTCACCCAAAGCAGCAACAATCACGTCAGACTTGGCAGCTACAGCAAGCGCCTCATCCAGCAGTTCCTTATCTGTACGATTGTCACGATGCAGGGTACGGCCAAACATAGTAGCACGTTCTTCGTATTCGGCATCACTCATCAGATTACTTCCTTTAGCCGTAAGAATTTTAGCCTTGCCTCCCACTACTTCTTTCAGACCTTCAATCAAAGAAGGATATTTGTTCATCACAGCAGCCACACTCCACGTGCCCGGCATATTGCTACGGCTATCAGCCAAAGGACCTACTACAGCAATGGTACCTTTCTTTGCCAGAGGGAGTACACTATTCTCATTCTTCAAGAGAACAAAGCTTTCCGAAGCTGTCTTACGGGCTATAGCACGGTGTTCTTTCGTAAAGATTTGTTTTTTAGGACGGGTTATATCACAATATTTATAGGGATTATCAAAAAGACCCAGCTTATACTTAGCTTCCAGAATACGGCGACAAGCAGCATCAACAGCCTTTACTGAAACTTTTCCTTCTTCCAAAGATTTCTTAAGTGTGCTTGTAAAAGCATCGCTCACCATATCCATATCAACACCTGCATTCAGAGCCAAGGCTGCAACTGTTTGTGTATCCCCCATACCATGATCGGTCATTTCAGTGATACCGGTATAGTCTGTCACAACAAACCCATCAAAGTTCCACTGCTTACGAAGTACATCGGTCATCAGCCACTTATTTCCGGTAGCCGGTACACCATCCACTTCATTGAATGAAGCCATCACACTACCCACACCTTCTTCCACGGCTGCTTGATAAGGTAACATATATTCGTTGAACATACGTTGATGACTCATATCCACTGTATTATAGTCGCGTCCTGCTTCTGATGCCCCATATAAAGCAAAGTGCTTTACGCAAGCCATAATCTCATCATTACTACTCATATCCTTCCCTTGATAACCACGTACCATAGCACGCGCAATCTCCGCTCCCAAGAAAGGATCTTCACCATTCCCTTCGGAAACTCGTCCCCAACGGGGATCACGGGAAACATCCACCATCGGACTGAATGTCCAGCAAATACCATCAGCACTGGCTTCGATAGCAGCAATACGTGCAGATTCTTCAATAGCTTTCATGTTCCAGGTACAGGATAATCCCAGAGGAATAGGGAATACAGTTTCGTATCCATGAATTACATCCATACCAAATAAAAGAGGAATACCCAGACGACTTTCTTCTACTGCCTGTTTCTGAACGTCACGAATACGCTCCACGCCTTTCAAGTTAAAGAGTCCGCCCACTTCACCGGCACGAATACGCTTAGCCACATTACTACTCTTGGCTTGTCCGGTGGTTATTTCACCCGTAACAGGTAAGTTCAACTGGCCGATTTTCTCTTCCAGCGTCATTCTCTTCATCAGATCATCAATAAAGCGATCCATATCGACAGGAGATTTTTGTGCTTGCACATTGGCAGATACCAGCACCAATAAAATTAAAAACGATTGTACCTTAAGGATTAATTGTCTCATGCTTTTCATTCTTTATTATTTTTGGAGAAAAATGATTTCGCTGCAAATAAAGAGAAAGCACCTTAAACTGCCACAATACAGAGCTACAACAAAAGTACCTTTAGTGCAAAACACAAAAAAAGGAGGTACTATTTTAGTACTTCCTTTCACATTATAACGTTAATAATCAACTATTTAAAATTAATCATAAAATCCGTCAGACTATCTTCCTGAGATAGATTAAATTTCTTACGCAAGCGATATCTTGCCGCATCTACGCCCCTCACCGATATATTCAGCAGCTTGGCAATTTCTTTTGTCGGCATATTCAAGCGGAGTAAAGCACAGAAACGTAAATCACCCGCCGTCAGATCCGGGTACTGTTGTTTCAGGTTTCGGAAGAAGTTCTCATGTATCCGGTCAAAATTCGCCTGGAACATATTCCAGTTTTCCTCATCCGAAACGATACTTTGATTAATCAATACCAAGAGCTTATCCAGATTCTTCCGCGTATACTGCCCTGATAACTTCTGTTGTTGTATTTCTTCTTTCAACGAATTCAAAAACTCCTGATGGGCAATATTGGTCATCACAACTCCGGACAGTTCTTTACTCTTAAAACGTAAATCAGCTTCCAGTTGCTCTTTCTCCAATTCGATAATCTTCTTTTCCTGTATTTCTATCTCAGCTTGATGGGTAATGCGTTGCTGTTCAATCACCCTGTCTTTCTTCTTCTTCACAGACTGATAAACGATGTATTGCAACAACAATAACAACAACAGCCCAATCAGAACATAACCGGTGATAGCCCAATATGATAGAAACCAAGGTCTCAAGACTTCAAAAGGTAGCGTTACCAATGCCAATACTTCATTCTCATTATAAATCTCAGCTTTAAAAACATACGACCCAAATGGCAAACGAGTATATTTCTTCTGCAGACTGCGGTCACCTTCCACCCACTGATCGGACAGTCCTTCCAATTTATACCTTACCTTGTAAGTATAGTCATTATAAACCGGATAGCATAAAGAGAAGCATACGGTATTCAAATCTGCATCAATCTTGTTCTCTTTTTGCACCGACATTTTTTTTATTTTTCCCGTCCACTCCGACTCAGTCGTTATAGCCGATATCCACAAAGAGCGCCTAATAGAGGACTTGTACAAAAGAGAACTATCTGAATCAATCCGGGCAACAGCATTATTCAAACAGAGATAAGAACTGCCACTCGCCTTGTCATAAACCATCGCTGCTCTCTCCTCTATAGACAAACCATCAAACAAAGAAAACGGAATTCGATGTTCAATCCGGAAAACATTCATTTCACATTTCACCAAATATGCCATCTTGCTGTTTACAAACCAGTACAGATTGCCTTTTGCATGACTCACACTATGTATTCCTTTCAAATCCGCCAATTGCTCATTCATCGATTCATAAGGAATAATAGAATCATTCATATCTTCGTAAGTGTAAAACATTTCCCCATTTGAAAAAACAACCCGTCCATTGATCTTAAACAAAGAGAAGTCCCCATCTTTCACATCACCCAGTTCCATATAGGTTCTGACATCTTCTACCCGTTTCAGATCCGGATTAATCCGAAAACGGAATAATCCTTTCCGTAAATGCTTCACCCAGATATTCCCCTGGGGATCCATCTCGATCTCCCGCACCATGTGGGTAAACCCGCCTAACGACCGCAGAAACCTCCAGATGCCCGAAGACTCCTCATTGTATAAATTCAGAAACGTATAGGTACCTTGCAATAAGAACGAACGTCCTTCCAGATTGACTTCTTTCATGCACATCGCTCCTCTCACATCCGAAATCAGCGATGCCTGCGAACCCGATATCTGAAAAGTTCCTTTATTATGTCCACATAAAATCTGTTTTCCCCATTCACCAACAAACCATGCCTGCTCTTCCAGTCCCGGCACAAGTTCGGGGACTCTGTTCCTAATCCTGTAAAGTCCTTGATTGGAAGCGATATAAGCCTCATCCTCTTTCACCAGCACATCATAGACCATTCCTATTTTCCGGTAAGGAGGCTCATAGTAATATACCAGGGAGTTATTTTGTATATAGGCTATACCTTCATCCAAAGCTGTCCAAACATTGTTATCGGCATCACAATACAGCCCCAATACGGTATTATTCTGTAAGCGACTGTCCGTATTCTCTTTCCAAAGTAAACGTCCTTCTTTATCTATTGCATAAATTCCATTAGAAAGCGTACCGATAATATAGCAACTGTCTTTTGTCATTACAGCCCGGTTCACAGAGTACTTTTCAAGCTCGGCATCACATTCTGTATGCCACTTCAGTATCTTTCCACTTTGATAAACAAAACCGCCACTCTTTTGTGTCAGGAATAAAACGCCATCATTATACGGAAGTCCTGCCACCACATCACTGTTGCCCAATGATTTTCGTTCAATCAGATTTTCCAGCCCATTCTTTGCAAGAACAAAAAGCCCTCCGTTTATCTGTTGAGAATAAACCGTATCACCTACCTGAAATAAATTCAAAGGAAGAGTTTTTGTACGAATCCCCTTCACAGTATGCCCGTCATAAAAGAACAAAGAACCGAAAGATTGAAATACAATCTCCCCATGTGCCGACGTAATCGTCCAGATTTCATCATTATGGAACCGGAAATCTTTCGCTTCATCTTTTAAAGAGTGGTACACAAGGCTATCCAATGAATTACGTTCGAAATATCCGAACTCTTCGAAAGAGCCCACAAATATCTTGCCGTCTTTACCGATATATACAGAGCGTACTATGTTCCTGGAAGGTAATTCATGAAGTTCCCAGCTATTTCCATCAAACTCCAACAGACCTTTGTTATTTCCAATATACATAACTCCCCTATCATCTTGAGCGATAGACCAATTCTGAATACCTGCATTATAATCTGATACGGAATAGCTCCTCACGATGGGAGAAAAAGGAATAGAGGAACCACGTGATAAGCTACTAAAAAGAGAAAATATACAAAATAGCAACAGAGATACTCTCATATATATTGATTTACAAGTAACCTGCCAGCAAAGGTAATTGTTTTCCACCAAAAAACCGGATAACTTTATGGATTATCTTTTCCGGAAAGGTAAAGATAGGCCGTAAAATTATCCGGTTACTTATTTTAAGAAGCTACAAACTATAACCTACACTACATAGTCAAAAATCATCAGACTGCTTTTTCGGTATGAATTAAAATTCACCAAGCTTGTTTCTTTCCCCTTCTCTTTTATGACCGTAGTTTCCGGTACGCTCAGCATTTTCTTATACTCCTCCGAGTTACCCAGCACTTTCACGGCTTCATTTAAATCATCATCATCTTTCAACTGCTGTATGATACCACCACGTTGGAAATAATAACGCTTAATGATATCCTGAGCAATCATATTCTTGATATCTTTTGCAAAGTAATCCAAGTCACGGTCCAGATTATGACTAAGTTTCTGCTCAAGAGCCTTGAATTCTTCGGAAGCATCTTTCATATAACCTTCAAATTCTGCCATTTCTTTCAAATTCTTCAGAATCTTCTCGCTCTGCTGGTCATATTTAAAATCTGCCTTCTTCACCATTTCCTTAAACTCTGCATAATCAGCATCCGTTACTTCGAAATTCTCGGGAGAAGCAATTGTCGGGTGCTTCAGGCAATATTGGGTAGCATAATTAAAGATCAGATTATCATTTACCAGATAAAACAAAATATTAGGTAACTTTTCTTGTTCCACTGCAACGTCCGGCGTCACACCACCGCCATCACGCACTTCACGTCCGACAGCCGTATGGAATACTGTAGTCAAACTATCAGGAATACGCCCTACACTACCATCCGGATTACGATGTTTGTAATCTATTGCCTGTACGCAACGGCCACTGGGAATATAATATTTGGAAGTAGTCACCTTCATCGTACCACCATAAGGCAATGTACGCGGCACCTGCACCAAACCTTTCCCAAACGTGCGGTTACCTACAATCACTGCACGGTCATAATCCTGCAATGCACCCGCCAGGATTTCCGAAGCGGAAGCAGTACCGCTATTTACCAATACAGCAATAGGAATATCCGTATCCAATGGTTCGCGCAAGGTCTTATACGTATTACTTGCTTGTTTTATCTTACCTTTCGTTGTTACAATCGTCTTACCACGGGGCAGAAAGTAGTTGGCTATCTCTACAGCCTCTTCCAGCAACCCACCGCCATTGTTGCGCAAATCAATTACCAATGAAGTGATACCCTGCTTCTTCAAATCAAGAAAAGCCTTCTTAAACTCTTTGGAAGGATTTCCTGAGAAAGTACTCAGGTTGATGTAACCGATATTGTTATCCAACTTACTATAATAAGGAATAAACGGCAACTGGATGTTTTTACGGACAATTGTAAAATCCAATGGCTTTGCCTCACCGGGACGCTCAACCTTCAGTTGGAAACTTGTCCCTACCTGTCCACGAAGTATTTTGCTCACATCCGTATTTCCGGTCAAATCTTTTCCATCTATTTCAAGCAAGATATCACCTGCTTTCAATCCCACTTCGGCAGCAGGCATATTTTCGTAAGGCTCCACAATTACTGTACGCTTCAATTTAGGCTCATATCGGATGATAGAACCTATACCTCCATAAGAAGCCTTAAGCATTTGTTCCAACTCACTCCGATCCTCTTCCGGATAAAATTCCGTATAAGGGTCCAGAGAATACAACATCGCATCGATACCCTCTCGTATTGTCTTATTCGGGTCCAATGTATCTACATAGAACATATCCAGTTCCTTCACGATGGAATTGAATATATCCAGGTTCTTTGCAATCTGGAAACTGCGGCTATCACCACTCTTGAAACTAAAAAAGACAACTACACCTACTACTAACAGTAAGGTAGTTATCCAGCGTACTTTCAGTATTTTCTTCATATCCTATTTATTATAGTTCACTGATTCTAGTTTTAATATCTTCCCACCACTCGGCAGGCATTTCTGCACCAATCACCCGGATGATGCTTCCTGAAAGGATAGAACCTATCTTGCCACATTTCTCCAATGAATATCCACAAGTCAGTCCATACAAAAAGCCGGCTGCAAAATAATCACCCGCACCGGTCGTATCTATCACTCTATCCACAGTGACAGCATGCACATGCACTTCCTCTGTCCCTTTACGAATGAGCGATCCTCTGGCACCCAACTTCACAATGGCGATGCTGCACATTTTAGCAATCACATCCAATGCTTCTTCCGGTTCTTTACCCGTAAATGCTTTTGCTTCCTCCTCATTGGCAAACACAATATCCACATACTTGTTTATCAATAAAGAGAAGAAATCGTGATCTTGCTCCACAATATTATAGCTTGCCATATCCAGGCAGATTTGCAATCCGGCTTCTTTTGCCAGTTCAATGGCACGAAGTATCATATCATGATCCTGCACCAGATAACCTTCTATGAACAAATAAGTATACCCCTTAAACATCTCCCGCGAAAGATCTTCAGCCTTTAATGTAGCGGCGGCACCCAAATAAGTACCAAAAGTACGTTCCCCGTCAGGTGATATAAAAGTAGAAGCTACCCCCGAAGGTAACTCAGAAGAAACTAATAAATTTGCTTCCGTTCCCCGTTCCAACAAACTTTGCCGATAAAATTTTCCATAAGCATCATTACCAACCTTACCAATGAATCCTGTTCCCGCACCAAGGCATGCCATACCACGAATTGCATTTCCGGCAGAGCCTCCAGTAGCCAATTCTGTTTCCATTTCACTGAAACATTCATTGATTATCAGCAGTTTCGTTTCATCAATCAGGGTCATGCTTCCCTTGGGCAATTCCATTTCAGTAAGAATATGGTCGTCGTTGAGAGTAGCAAGAACGTCAACAAGGGCATTGCCCATTCCAATTATTTTGTCCATTTCGATATTTTTTTTGCAAAGATATTGCATATTTCAAAATATCCTATTACTTTTGCAGCGCATTTGAGAAAAAACAACATTCTTCCTTAGCTCAGTCGGTTAGAGCATCTGACTGTTAATCAGAGGGTCCTTGGTTCAAGTCCAAGAGGAAGAGCGAAAAACTTAAATGCAAATTCTTCCTTAGCTCAGTCGGTTAGAGCATCTGACTGTTAATCAGAGGGTCCTTGGTTCAAGTCCAAGAGGAAGAGCAAAAAGGTTCGTCATTATGGCGAACCTTTTTTGTTTTCCAATAGCTCAATTCCACCACAAATTACACGGATTAACACAGATTTATCGATATTGAGTTCATAGCACTATTAAAAAGTAATCAACTATAAATGCCGCTTTTATTTCTTCAAAGAAACACAATATTTGATAAACGGTCAAATTGACGGATAAACAATCAAAAAGCAGGAGTAAGCTGCTTTTTCATCCTCATAAAACGCTAAATATCAAGAATAAAGCCCTAGACTATTTTCCCACGTTCTATTGTTTTTCAGAAACTTTATCTTATTTTTGTAGAGAATGCCTCTATTCAAAAAAAGGGATAAAAGTGTGAAACCATTAAACAATCAATAGCGTATGAAAACAAAATTACTCTTTATCTATGTATTATGTTTCTTATTCTCTTGTGGAATAAGCGCACAACAATCTCAAAAAGGTTGGTTTAAAATTGGTAAAGCAAAGAAAACGGTACCAATAGCTACTCAATCTCAAAATACGCAATCTGCTCAATCCCGCTCTATTGAAGGATGGCAAGGTAAGAAGGCACCTGCTCAGGCAACAAGAATATTCTACTACAACAATGGAAATGAGAAAGTGTATACTCATAAAGAATATTACGAATACGACGCCTATGGCAATGTCACATTAATAGAACCTAACATAAACGAAAGGGTCATATACGAATATGACAATAAAACTAATGGCAAGCTCCTTTTGAGTGAAACTCACTATGTATGGGATTATCCCACACAAGTCTGGAAGAAGACACAAAACGCTGCCAACTTTACAACTACCCTCAATGCTTCCGGCATCCGTACTGCCGTCAACAAAACGGGTATAGAAAAAGCAACTTTCAATGAAAAAGGCTATGTCACATACATAAAGGAAAACTATTTGTATTCTTATGGATCACAGCAGTCCGAAATGAGTGTTACATGGAAAGATAATTTCCCTTCAACAATTAGTATCAGTTATCGGGAAGAAGATGATCCGTATGACATCACAGAGATTTCAAACATTACCCCTATGTATGGAACAGAAAACTTCAATCCTTATCTCATTACAGAAGATGATTGGGATAGCAATATGTACGATGGTGAGGATAATTCTTTCTTTTTCAACTGCGACGCAACAATGAAAGAAGGCTATGGAAGAAGCATAAATTTACGTATAGAATGTGAACATGAGGATGCAACAAACACGTTTTCCCGTACAGTTTACATATTACAAGGAGATCAAAAAACGCCTTATTATACTGAGAAGAGAACATTATTAGACAGCAATGGAAGTTTCCGCTATACATATACAGACCACGACGAAGAGTATCGTGATACCCTAATAGTAACCTGCAATAAATACGGTGATATCATCCGCCAGGAGAAAATCGAAACTGAATATAACTATCGCTATAGCTATCTGGATATTTATGATCGAGAATATGACAGCAATGGTAATCCCCAAAAAACGACATATACTCGTTACAATAACAATGATAACCCCGAAGAAGTATGGGAAGAAACCTATGAAAAACGTACAGAGGAAGACAGAAATGTCATTGAGATTACTTTATCCGCTCCTGGAACATTAGAATCCGCATTAGCTGCTTTAGACAAACCTATATATGCGTTAAGAATCATTGGAGAAATGAATCAAGACGACTATTACATTATTAATCAAATAGAACAGATATCCTTTGTCGATCTTAGCCAAACGACGAATACTAGCATACCCACAAACTTTTTAAATAACAAAGAGCAGTTAGTTGCCATAATGTTGCCAGAAACTCTCAAAGAAATTCAAAATGACGCTTTTAGATATTGCCGTTCACTCTATTCTATAAATCTTCCGAACAGTATAGAGAATATTGGATACGGAGCATTTTCCTATTGTCAAATAGACTCCCTAATCCTTCCTGAAAGTTTGCTCTCACTTGGAGATTATGCTTTTGAAGAATGTGAAAAACTAGTATATGTAGAATTGCCAACAAAACTATCAACTCTATCTGCGGGCGCTCTTTCCTATTGCAAGAATTTACAAAAAATAGTATGTCGAATGCCAGCTCCAGTATCCGCTAATGTCATTTATGATTCGGATGAAGTTTTCAGAGGTATCAACCACGAGAATTGCACTGTAGTGGTTCCTGCAATCTCTTTAGCATCTTACCGTGCAGACAAAAGCTGGAACAAATTCACACACTATGAGACGTTTGAATACACTCCTAAAGACTGGATACTGAATGGGCACCTCCTACTTTCAGACAATACACGCATACCCGGTTCTCCCGATATGGAAATAAACATGGGAGGCGGTCTTATTGTAGAAGGCAATTCACCTATGCCTATCAAAACTCTCAAAATTCACCAGGGAGAAGTCTATGATCAATGGGGAGACAGAAGTTACACCAACAAACTCCCTATCGTCATTTCACGCAGCAATGCACTGTCTGCAGAAAACATAGAGTTAATATATACATGCGAACCTTACCAGTGGTACTTTGTTTCTTTCCCGTTCGATGTAAATCCTGCCAATATAACAGTCGATAATAATGCACTATATGTCATTCGTTATTACGATGGTGCAGCCCGTGCACAATATGGAGCAGGAAGCAGTTGGCAAGATGTACCGAATGGAGAAATTCTACGTGCCGGAGAGGGATATATCATACAGTTCAACCAGAAGGTTACCCAATTCACGGTTAGTGCAGTACATAATGCAAACAAAGACACCTTCTTCAGCAACTCCAGTCGCAAGATCACTCTGAATGAATACAATTCCGAGTATGCTCATAATCGCAGTTGGAATCTGATAGGGAATCCCTATCCTTGCTATTTCAATATCAAATCAATGGAATGTTCTGCACCGATTATCGTCCAGAATGGAAGAGGCTACTCTGCCTATTCCCCTGTAGATGATCATTATGCATTAAGCCCCATGCAGGCATTCTTCATCCAAAAGCCTCTGGATCTGGAAAATATAACATTCCAACCGGAAGGTAGACAGGGAGATGGAGCTATCGTCACAAAAGAAGGATACACTCGCAGCATAAACTCCGAAAGAACGGTATACAATATAACCCTAGGAAATAAAATTTACACTGATAAGACTCGCTTTGTCATCACCCCTAACGCATCCATAAAATACGATTTTGGAAAAGATGCTTCTAAATTTATGAGTGAAGACAAAGAAGTAGTACAGCTTTTCACCATAGAAAATGGAGTGCAATACGCCATCAACGAACGTCCATTGGAAAAAGGTGTCATCCAACTTGGAGTTTATATCGGTAAAAAAGGAGAATATACATTCAACATGGGAGAAAATATACCATTGGAAGGTGACATAATTCTGATTGACAAACAAGAAAACAAAGAAATCGACTTAAAAAATGAAAGTTACAGTTTCGATGCTGAAGCAGGAACTTATGCAGATCGTTTTGAAATACACCTGTCCATTGTTCCTACAGATATCCAGACCGAAACCGAAGCTGATTCACCCAGAGTTATTCCGGGATACAATAAAATCACCGTGAAAGCTGACACCGGAGATGATATAAAGATATATGCCATTACCGGACAACTACTCAGACAGGTTATTGCGACTCAATCCGAAACCGAAATTGCTATCGGGAATGGCGCATACATCGTTACAGTAAAAGATAAAGCATTTAAAACCATTGTTTTAAAATAAACAATAGGAGAGTAAAATTATGAAATACATAATAAGTATACTTTTTGCCCTATGGAGCATCGGCACATTAGGACAAAACAACAACTTTAATCCTGAAAATCCGCCTGAACCGGTAACCCCTCATAAGTTAGTGCTGTCTGCTATTCCAACTGAAAGCGCTCATTTCAGTTCAGACAGTGTGACACTTGTGGATGAAGGAAGTAATATCCGTATCGATGCTTATCCTAAACAGGGATATGAATTCAAAGAATGGAGGATTAATGATGAAATCGTATCCACAGAAAATCCATATTATCTCACTATGGGAACTTCCGATATTCATTTAACAGCAGTGTGCCGATTCAATCCGGAAAACCCTGGAAACCCCAATTCTAACTTCTGGGATGCAACCACCGGCGAAATCATTATAGATGATTTCATTCCGGGAAGGTTGACCGACACATATTATGATATATTAAGAGAGCATGATATTAATAAGGAACAAATAAGAAAACTGACTGTTTTCGGTGAAGCTCTCGAAGAAGATTTAAGGATTGCAGAGCAATTAGAGACCTATACAGCTCTAGATTTGAAAAATACAAGAGGTATTTCCGCCATCCGGCAATATACCTTTTCATATATCAGTATTTCTTCCATTACGCTTCCTAGTGATCTTACTGTTATAGAGAGTTATGCCTTTACTGATTGCAACAATTTATCAGAAATAATATGCTATGCAGTAGCACCTCCTAAACTACATGAAAACGCATTTCACAATATCTCAGAAAGCCTGATTATACGTGTACCACAAACAGTGCTAACTCTATATACCAGTGATCCTGTATGGAGTCAGTATACCATCCTACCTTTGACAGAAGAAGTAGGCTCTCTAACGGTCAGCTTACCTGAATCCGCTTCTGACGGACGATATAAGAATATGACTCTTGAACTTGCCAATATAAAAAACGCTCAAAAACAAAGATATATACTGTCCGACAGAATGACGTACACATTCAATGGTCTGATACGGGACAATGTCTATAGTGTATATTTAAAAAACCATACAGGAAATACGCTTGGTGAAATCAAAGATATAAAAATCACAAGCAGCAATGACTCAGTCAGATTCTCTAATATATTGGAACTTCAAACCATAGAACTCAAAGTGCTGACACCTCAAAAGGAAGATGTCACTAAGAGTGTACGAATCACTTGGTTTGATTCAAACGATGCTTACCTGACACAAGGAAACAGCCTGAGTGGATTAATAGCCGGAACACGCTTGAAATATAAGATAGAACTCAATCAAGAGCTCGGGATGCAGTACATATTTCCTGCTCCTCAATCATATATCACACAAGAAAACAAAGAACAGCCTGTCTACAATCTGCAACCAATTGACACATTAACCGTATCAGGAACGGTAAAAGACACAGATGGTAATCTTCTGCCTAATGCAGTGATTTCCATATCACAGCAATTAAATGGTAAATACTCTAAGGCATTTACTACTCAAACAGGTACAGATGGTACTTTCAAATTAAATGTATACAATGATTACAGCACCATTACAATTGCCGCAGCCAATTACATCAGTCAGAAATTTACAAAAGAGAATTTTAATGAGGAAAACAATCTTGGAGAAATCAAACTGAAGTCTATTTCCGGCACCACCATCAGTACGAACTTCACTTATACAAATGCTACCATTGAAGGTGGAACACCCGAGATACAGAATAGCTATTCCGACTACGAGAATATTGCCTATGCGATATACAACATTACCAAAGACAAGGCTATCACGGAATTTTCAGTTCAATATCCTAATATTGTTTTATTGGAAGAAGTGGATAAAGGCGATCAGCTTCGCATTACGGCTTCAAGCAAGAACAATGCATTCATGCCTGTAGAAGATTTGGTCACAGTTGATGAAAAGAACCGCATAGAAACTCACTTTGCAATAGTAGCATTAGGTGGAATCAATGCATCTTACAAATCATCTGCTGACAACTCTACAATAGTAGGCATCCTTTATGGAAATAATGGCGAACTCATAAAAAAGTATTCCTACACCGACTCTTCACTCTCCATCAATAATCTTACAGACGGTAGCTATACTCTAATTTCAATGAGCAAGAGTACCTTCTTCAATTCCATTCTGAAGCTCTCTCAATTAGCAAGTTCCGGCTTAACAGAAGGTACCGATTATGTACAAAACACTGTAAATGTAAAAAGTGGCATTCTCTCTCCCATTTTCAACGATCATATCCCGGCATTGGACGAAAGCAAGCTTTACTACACAGGAGACAACACATCTTTTACAGTCAACAAACCCTCTATCGCAGCAGGTAATTATCTGACATTAAAAGGAAAAATTGATTTCAAAGAGGAGTATTCCTCTTCTATCAGCAATATACAGTTTGTAGTTGACTTGCCTGAAACTTGTTCGTATGTAGAAAACTCAGCTATGGTAGGTAATGGTATTGCAAGTTATACGTTGGATAATAATCGTTTGATTATTCCATTGGCCAATTATACTGAGTCAGTACGCTTCTGCATTATACCTACTGCCGGTGGCAACTATCAGCCAAATGCATTTGTAAAATTCACACTAAACGATAGAGAAGTAAATCAGCCTATTGGTTCTGCATTTTATGAGGTTAAGGATTTAAGTATCAGCGTACCAAGCACTGCCTCCCAAACAACAATACCGATCAGTGGAACCGCACAAGGAAAATCTACTATAGAAATATACGACAATGAAATTCTGATTGGTCAAACCACATCCTTAGCGAACGGAATGTGGAGCACAACCTGTGAATTGAACAACCCCTATAATTTATCTACACACAGTATCTATGCCAAAGTTATTACCGAACAGGGAATGAATCTGCAATCGGAAACGCAAAAGTTAATGTATGACAAGCATGCAATACAAGCTTCTACCGTAACAATGACATTTTATAATGGATGGCTTAAAAACAACGTAGAAGTTACCTTCGATTTATTGAATGGAACAAATAGTGCTGCGTCCTACATGTTTTATCACGAAACAGACTTCACCTTTATTATCAACTTCACAGACAACAACCCTGACATCGTTTCAGACGTAACACTCTATGTATTCACTGATCATAATGAAATAAAACAATTAAAAGCGACTTATAATGAAAAGATTGATAAATGGTGTGCATCCGGCAAATTCGATTCAAATAACTTACCGACTAATGTAAGTGTAGATTTTGCGGCGGCAACGACACCTATGTTGGACAGTTCAGAGTTGAAAGACATTTATTCTTATGTCACCAATACCATTAAAGATACTAAAGACTCCAAAGATTTCCTTGATTCTTTAGAAAACAAAATCAAGGATGAACTACAAAAGGAGACTCCTGATTTTGAATCTCTTGAGAAACTTTTCAGCCAATATCCAACAGAAAATCCCGATATTGACAATGAAACCGTTGATTATCTATCAACTTTAGACGACAAACAGTTCACAGCCTATATAGATGAAGTCTACTCAAATCTGGATTCTTTAATAAACGATGCGTCTTCATATTCCGATGAAGTAGAAAACAGCATCCTGAAACATACCTTGTATGGAAAAGAGACATTTGTCACAAGCAAAGGAGTAAAGGGGAGCAGAACTATTTCTGATTGTAAAAATATTGATGAAAAACAACTGATAGCTGACGGCTACACTTTACTGCCAACTACTGACAATGGAAGCATCTACGAAAAATACAACGAAAACATGTATTGTCTGATAGATTTTAGCAATAACGTCCGCTACCTAATTGAATTTACAGATACTCCATTAAGCAGAGCAGAAACACAGCCAAATAGGTCCGATTGGTTTGAAACAATAAATGCTGCATATATGGAATTCAGTAAGGCGCTACTTACTAATTATGATATATATCAGGATATCTTTACCGATTGTAATAAAAATGCAGGTAAAAAACTTGCTAACCTTTTGAAAAAAGCCAAGTCATTACAAGAAGTGGAAAAAGCCCTAAATAAAAAATTGGAAAGCGCTTTCGGGTTAAAAGAAATAGAATTAAAGGCCCAGAAGGTAAAAATCCAAGGGCAAAGGAATTATCTCAAAAAAGAAATGGAACGGGTAACAAAAATACCCCGATGGCTATCTTACATAACAAAGGCTGCCTTATCCGTTTACGACTGGAAAGGATGGCACGATAGAGTAATAGGAATGGCACAAAAATTAGATGCACTTGAAGTTCCCTATTGCGCTTATGAAACAAAGCCTGAAGCCGCCGCACTAATAGATCAATATATACTTACAGCTAAAAAAGAGTTCCAAGATTATTATTTAGCTCAATTTGGAAGAAAGAGCTTCTATAATATTGCCGATTTAGCACTTGGTCCCATTATTGGCGTAGCGATGGCTATACTACAAGAAAGAGCTGAAAGTGCACGTGACAAGCAATTCGAAGCTTCTATAAACGGAGATATCAGTAGATACCAGAAATGGATTAAACAAGTATCAGAAAAATGCAAGGATATCCCTGAAGATGACAATAATAAGCCTATTATAACTACAGCTCCACCATCCGCTCCTATCCTCGACCCCTCCGGCTACGTGTACGAAGCCGTTCCATCCAACCGCCTGCAAGGCGTAACTGCCACCTGCTACTACAAAGAAATGGTAGAAGACATGTACGGTGAGCTGCATGAGAATATCGTACTTTGGAATGCAGCTGAATATGCACAGGAGAATCCACTCTTCACCGACGAGCAGGGAATGTATGCCTGGGACGTTCCTCAAGGCTTATGGCAAGTTAAATTCGAGAAAGAAGGATATCAGACGACCTACAGCGACTGGCTTCCCGTACCTCCCCCACAACTGGATGTCAACATTGGCATGACTCAAAGTGCACAACCCACCGTTGTAGCCGTACGTGGATTCGAAACAGGAATTGAAATCGAGTTCAGCAAGTATATGCAACCTGAAACAATGACCACCGAGCAAATTATGGTAACTCGCAACGGGACTATTGTAACCGGAGAAGTTTTCTTGCAAAATGAAGAAATAAATCCATATAACAATAATGAGAAATTTGCCTCTAAAGTACGGTTCACTCCTATAGAGCCGCTTGCAACAACAGATAAGGTTGTGCTCACAGTGAGCAGACGAGTAAAAAGTTATGCAGGTATTAATATGGAGAGTGATTTCAGCCAGGAAATAGATATTGAAAAAGAGGCCAAGTCCATCGTTGTTGAACCTGTTATCGAAGTGGCATACAACCGGACAGTAGACATTACGGTTGCCGTTGAGCCCAAAGAAGCTGCCGTAAATAAGAAAATTACAGCACTCTCCTCGGCGCCGATTATTGCAACCGTTGCGCCGGAAGCTACATTAGATGAGAATGGAGAAGCCACCTTCACTATTGGAGGTGAACTGCTGGGAAGCACTACCATACACTTCATGGTAGACGGTATGGAGTTAAAAGCTGATGTAAAAGTAAATGTTCTCACAACTGTAACCGGAGAAGTAGCTTTCAATTATTACTTAAATGCAGGATGGAACTGGCTTTCTGTCAATGTACAAGATCAGCACTTGAATGACTTACCCGCTTTGCTTGAACCCATCAAAGCATCAGTACTTACTTTGAAAGGTGCAAATGGTGACTTAGTAAATGACAACGAAAACGGATGGCAAGGTTCACTCAACATTCTGAGTCCGACAGCATCTTTCAAAATAAAAATGAAGAAAGATGCAACTCTCGAGCTCAAAGGCAAACCTGTTACCTCCGAAAACAGTACCGTTACACTTAACCAAGGTTGGAACTGGATAGGGTACATACCCACTGCTACTTTGTCTCTGGAAGAAAGTCTGAAGAACCTGCAAGCGGAAGCAAACGATGTAATTAAAGGTTTGGATAACTTTGCTATATACAACGGAACCGAATGGATAGGAAGTCTCACCCATCTGATTCCGGGAGAAGGCTACATGTATTATTCCAAATCTGTAAAATCCTTCAATTATTCTGCAAGTGATACAGACTCCGATGCACCGTACATTACTCCGCAATGGGCTTATGATGCCAATTTATCCGAAGATAATATGCCCATCATAGCAGAACTCTACGATGGAGAACAAAAAGCCGAATCCGGAAAATACCTGATAGGTGCATTTATAAATGGCGAATGCAGAGGTATGGCTGTGGAGAAAAACGGTTGCCTGTTCATTACGGTTCATGGTGAACAAAATGATGAGCAAATAACATTACGCGCTTTTGATACTGCCGATCAATTGGAATACAATATCAAAGAAAAGATAGACTGGGCTAATACATTGCAGGGAAGCCTGACTACTCCTGTCAGTCTACATATCGGCGAAGCAACCGGAATCACTCCTGTTTTCGAAGGTGTATTGATATATCCAAGTCCTGTACGCGACCGGCTATTCATCCGAGAAACTATTGACAATATTGACGAGATCCGTATTTCTGACACCCAGGGACAAGCTCTAATCTGGAATAATCAGGTACGTCCTAATGAAGGCATTGATGTTTCTGCTCTAAACAAAGGTATTTACGTAATTACAATCAAAACAAGTAACGACGTAATCCAACAGAAATTCATGAAAATAGATTAGGTAATCAGTAATACCTTTGGAGTATAAATAAAAGAGGTGTACCAAAAGCTCTCTATGGTACACCTCTTTTATATTAAATTATCTTCATCAAGCTTCCGCAACCGCCAAGGTCAATACACTGATACGTATCCCTCCTATCTCACGAAATACATCAGCACAGGCAGTAGTTGTAGCTCCCGTAGTCAAAACATCATCCACAATCAGAATATGCTTCCCTACTAATCGTTCCGGATGGCGGAGTTTAAAAATACCTTCCACATTCTCCCATCTCTCATAAATCGATTTACGGGTCTGTGTATTGGTATGTTTCTCGCGGATCACGGAAGAAGTATCTACAGGTATCCCTGTCACTTGAAACACGCCACGGGCAATCCACTCACTTTGATTATATCCACGAGCTCTCTGTTTACGGGGATGCAAAGGTACGGGAATGACAACATCTACATCTTCAAAAAAGCCGGTCGGCAGTAATTCCGCCGCCATGCAACGTCCCATCACCGCTCCCAGTTCTTTCCTTCCACCATACTTCAATTGATGTAGGATCCTGCGGAAATCACTTCCTTTCCGATAAAAGAAATAAGAGGTGGCACGTTCCAGAGGAAACTTTCCCCAAAACATACGCTCTACAGGATTATCCTTCATTTTATGGTAATTCGTACGCGGCATATCTATATTGCAACGAGTACAAATAGTATCCTCACCCTCTATAAGTGATGCTCCGCAAACTGCGCAGCAGCGTGGAAAAAAAAGATGGAACAAAGGACCGAACCAATATTTCACAGTATTTTTCATCAGGCTATTTCTTTATGTCACATCCCCAACGGAGGGACTTCTTGTATCAGTTGTTGCAATATAGGATGCAGATATCCATTCGTGGCAATAATATGATGCCCTTCTATAAAATTCTCATTCCCATAAAAGTCAGTCACCCGGCCACCGGCTTCCAGCACCAGCAATGCGGCAGCCGAATAATCCCATTTGCCGATGAAAGCTTCCGCCCAGGCATCAAAACGTCCGGCGGCTACATAGCATATTGCCAAAGCTGCAGAACCAGTCATACGGATACCACCAACCTTACCATACAAATTATGTATCAGATGTTCTCCCGTACGGGCATATTGACATGAGTTATAAGGCAATTCAACTACCAGAAAAGCATCTTCCATCTGCTGCACATTGGAAACCTGTATCCGCTGGCCATCCACATACGCACCTCCACCTTTCCAGCCATAGAAACACTCATCCCTACAGGGATCATACACTACTCCAATCAAGAGTTCCTCTTTAGACCGAAGAGCTATACATACACAATAAGGCGCGTTGTCATGGATATAATTTGTAGTCCCGTCCAACGGATCCACTACCCAACAATAAGGTTCATCCTGATACACTGCCGAACCTTCTTCCGTAATAAAACCGGCTTCCGGCAACAAAACGGAAAGTTCAGCAACAATCTGTTTTTCCGACTCTTTATCTACATAAGACACATAGTCATGCGCATGTTTCTTCTCCACGCTTTCACTGCGGAAAGTTTTTCTCTCTTCTTTCAAGAAACTTCCTGCATCCATAGCAATGCGGCAAACTTTTGCGGTAAGTGATGCTAAATCCATATTCGTATTCTTTTTCTTTGTTATTCTATTATTTCCCGGGCAATCCAGGCGCAGGCCTCAGCGTCGGCTAATGCATGGTGATGCTGCTCCAACTCATAACCAAAGTAGGCAGCTACCGTATGCAGCTGATAGTCGGGCAAACCTTTGATCCGTCTTCGTGCCGTACTCAAGGTACAATGAAATTCATAATCGGGATAATCTAGGCTGTAAGTTCTGAAAACGGCTTTCAGACAACTCTCATCAAAACCTTTATTATGGGCTATGAGCGGCAATCCTTCAATAAGTGGCGCTATCTCCTGCCATACGGTGGGAAATATCGGAGCTTTTGCCGTATCCGCCAATGTCAATCCATGCACACGCGTGTTCCAATAGGTATAATATTCCGGTTCGGGACGGATCAGACTATAATAAGTATCTACAATCTCTCCTTCCCGCACAATTACTATGCCGACACTGCACACGCTGGCACGTTGCTCGTTGGCGGTCTCAAAGTCTATAGCGGCAAAGTTTTTCATTATCGGAAAAATTACTTATCCTCGTCTACCTGCTGGTAAATCAGATTTCCTCTTTGACTGATTGTCCATTTACCATTTTCCTGACGAACATTCTTCGTATCATCGTCTTCTACATTCCACGCATAACCACCAACGGGCAAGGAGCGACGATCCAATATTTCGTTTGGCTGATCATTAGAGAAAAACAATTCCACTTGCAGCGAATCGGGTGCAAAAACTATAAATGCCGTATTTGCCTTATCAGCAACAGACTCCATGCGCACACCTTGCTCCCAAAGGCGGATACAATCTTTCCGAACCTCACTCCAGGTATAACCTGCGGAAGCAATACAACCATGATCGTCTTTATCATTACCTACCAGGTTATCTTCACCCTTCTTATTTTTGGCATTACCACATCCCGCCAACAGGATACTTGCGCTCATAAAGAACAACAAACAGATTTTTCCAACTTTCATAAAGTCATTAATTAAAGTTTCGCAGGCCAAAAGTACAAATAAATATGAAGCGGTGAAGTATATAACTCAAATTTCATCGCAATACAGTACGTGTCGGGAGTACTGCATTTAAAAGTCATAAACCGGCAAGCATATGCTACATAGATTCTAATGATAAACAAATCATTTCTATCTGATATTTAGGCAATATATTGATCCCAAAGATTCTGCATATCACTATAAACAGATTCATTAATATTGTAGAATTCTTGAAATTCATCAATAACAAGATTAAATGCCCTGCCCACAGACAATTCCATCAAATACTGAAACAATGACCGGAAAGTGCGAATTTCATTAGGGACAAAAGTCTCCAGGGACTGAGCGATGACAGGAATAAACTCAGCGCAAAGAGTCGCCTCATTCTTACGACCTACAAATAAATATACAGTAGGTGAGTCTTCTATAGATCGCATGATAAGGCTTGTTTTACCGATACGTCTCCTACCGGTCACTACCGTCAAGCGGGAGTGGTCATTAAATGACAGTTTATTTATACGCTGTAACTCAGCTAATTCATTCGTACGATCATAGAACCTCATAGTTATATAAATTTTGTAACCCCCGTAACCGTTACAGAGGTTACAAAGTTAATCAACTAAAAGCGGTAACACAAAACATTACAAGAAAATCCTCTTGGCTGCCTGAATACAGAGAGTTTATACACGCTTTTACTTGCACGCTTGCACTATCCGCCATAAGCAACTGATAAACAGCCAAAAATCAGTGGTGGCAGCAACTTTTATTTAAGTGCAAGCAATTTTGCTTGCACTACGCACGTCGTCCTGACACGATACTTCTATCTGAAAGTTTAGCCATAATGAAGTAATTCAATGCAGCAAAACACAAGATGCCATCGCGGAGACCCTTACCTTCTAGCATCTATATATGGGTGCCGTTGGATATATAGATGCGACGCGTCCGATATATAGATGCAACATGCACGATATATAGATGCAACACGTCCGATATATAGGCGCAACACGCCCATAGTTAACAAACAAGAACAATGACACTAATATCCCTATTTCACAAGCATAAAGATGTCATTATGCGAATTCCGCTAACACACGCTTGAATTAAAAAGACTCTTCCAGCACAATGAATCCTCATTTTCTTTGAAATAGACCATCTGTTTGCCTAAAACTAATGATGTAATTTACAAGATGGCTACACCATTCGGTGCAAAAGGTGTAGTCATCTTGCTAAAAGGGTGACACCATCCGGGAAAAAGGGTGTAGCCCTCCTCCAAAACCGATTTATTCTGTTCTATTTGAATACAAAGCCGGACCATTCGGCATCTTCCTTTTTGCTGCAATTACATCAAAGATGAAGATTATTTGGAATAAAATAGAACGCAAGAAGAACATTGCGACTCCTTTTCTTTACAAACAATACTCATCGTGCACTTTCACCAAACGTTATCCTTGCGTTTTTTCTTCTTTCCCTCCGGTAGGGCTTGAAAGAAAACATTCTCGCGCATTAGGATTATCACTTTGTCAATCTGTCAGATTGATAAAGTATGGCATCACTGAGTGATTTTTGGATGATTCAGCTCATACACCGGAAGTTTCAGCCGTAAAGCCGTCAAATGAGGCGATTCGGGAAAATCTGAAAGAACTGTAAGAAGAAAAGTAGATTTATAGAAAGACAAATCAAAGCGCAGATTCAGGGGGAAAGTCACCATATTCGAACATGAATTGCTATTTTATCGAGTATATGCAATAAAAATAATATCTTTGTTCCCTATCATTCATACGATAAAGATATCAATTAAAAATCAATAGTTCAGTAATACATCATTCTAAACCTAATATTCAACCATTTATGGAACATCCTTTTTCCCAATTCAAATACTGCCCCAAGTGTGGCTCCGTGCATTTTGAAATCAACAATGAAAAGTCCAAACGTTGTGCCGACTGTGAATTCGTCTATTACTTCAACCCGTCTGCCGCCACCGTGGCACTGATAATGAATGAACGGAACGAATTATTAGTATGCCGCCGTGCCAAGGATCCGGCTAAAGGAACTCTGGATTTGCCGGGTGGCTTTATCGACATGGCGGAAACCGGAGAAGAGGGAGTCAGCCGCGAAGTGAAAGAAGAAACCGGAATGGAAGTGAAAAAGGCGGAATATTTATTCTCTTTGCCCAATATATATGTGTATTCCGGTTTCACCGTCCATACTCTGGATTTATTCTTCCGCTGTACAGTAACTGACACCTTGCATTACCAAGCAATGGATGATGCCGCAGACGTCTTCTTTCTGCCACTGAAAGATATACATACAGAAGATTTCGGACTAAGTTCCATCCGCAAAGGGGTAGGAATATTTCTGAAAGAAATGGGCGAATAATGATTCGCACAGACCACGGTATATCCTAAAAAAGCCAAACAAGTGTAACAAATTCGACTTAAAACCCGTACTTTTGTAAAAACGCGTTGCATTATGAAGAATAAACTCTCCCGAATACTATGCACGGCACTCTGCTGTGCACCTTTGCTCGCTACGGCACAGACCAGCGAGAATATCACTTCCCCTCAACGACTTTACCAGGAAGGACAGTCACTGTTCCAACAAAAAGCCTATGCAGCTGCCATCCCACCGTTGCAAGCATTTGTACGCCAGATAGATGCAGAAGGCAAGCCCCTGCCTGTCGCAGGCGAACGGATGGAAGCCGAGTATATGCTGGTATGTGCTGCCTACGAACTAAAAGACCTTAAAAGTTTAGACAAATTGCAGGCCTATCTGGATGAATATCCTGATACACCCTATGCCAATCGCATTTATGCACTTATGGCATCCGTGTATTTCTTCGAAGGAAAATATGATGAAGCCATGGCTATGTTCAATTCTGCCCGTCTCGATCTGTTGGGAAATGAAGAACGCGACGATATGACGTACCGTCTGGCAACCTGCTATTTGAAAACAGGTAATGTGAAAGAAGCTGCCATATGGTTCGAAACTCTCCGTAGCACCAGTAAAAAGTATGCAGCCGATTGCACATACTACATTTCTTATATCCGCTACACCCAGCAACGTTATGACGAAGCAATGACCGGCTTCCTGTCTTTACAGGATAACGCCAAATACAAAGCGCTTGCGCCTTATTATATCGCAGAGATTTACCTGATTAAAAAGAATTATGATAAAGCGGAAATAGTAGCGCAGAATTATCTGTCCGCCTACCCGAATAATGAATATACAGCTGAAATGTACCGTGTTCTCGGTGATGCCGACTATCATTTCGGAAAGTATCACGAAGCCATGGAAGCATTTGAAAAGTATCTGGAAAATAATAAAGAGGCTGCCCCCCGTCGGGATGCACTCTATATGCTGGGACTTTCGTACTACAACTGCGGTGTATATTCCAAAGCGGCCAATACCCTCGGCGAAGTAACCGCTGAAAATGACGCACTGGCACAAAATGCCTATCTGCACATGGGGTTGGCTTATCTGCAAATGTCAGATAAGAACAAGGCACGCATGGCATTTGAGCAAGCTGCTGCCTCCAATGCAGATATGCAAGTCAAAGAGCAGGCTGCTTACAATTACGCCCTTTGTATTCACGAGACCTCCTATTCCGCTTTCGGTGAATCTGTTACTGTTTTCGAGAAATTCCTTAATGAATTCCCGAATTCCCAATATGTAGACAAAGTCAGCAGTTATCTGGTAGAGGTATACATGAATACCCGCAGTTACGAAGCCGCCTTGAAATCCATCGAACGAATCGCTCACCCGGGCACTGCAATTCTGGAGGCGAAACAGAAAATCTTGTTCCATCTCGGTACACAGTCTTTTGCCAATGCACAATTCCAGGAAGCTATCGGTTACTTTAACCAGTCTGTAGCCTTGGGACAATATAATCTGCAAAACAAGGCGGATGCTATTTATTGGAGAGGAGAAGCTTATTATCGTCTGAACCGGATGCAGGAAGCAGCAAGTAACTTCAGTGAATATCTAAATCTTACTCCGGACAGAAATACAGAAACTTATGCACTGGCATACTATAATCTGGCCTACATAGCTTTTCATGAGAAAGATTACACACTTGCCCAGAACCGTTTCCTGAAATTCACACAACTGGAAAAAGGAGAAAATCCCACTGCACTCGCAGATGCTTACAATCGCATAGGCGACTGTTATCTGCACGCACGCCGTTTCGATGAAGCCAAGCAATATTATACCAAAGCAGAAAATATGGGAACTCCTGCAGGTGATTATTCTTTCTATCAGTTGGCTTTAGTTGCCGGCTTGCAGAAAGATTATGATGGTAAGGTTGCATTGCTCAACCGCATGGCAAACAAATATCCGTCTTCACCCTATACCATAAATGCTCTTTATGAAAAAGGCCGTTCGTATGTGCAGACAAGCAACAGTCGCCAGGCTATCGCAGCATTTAAAGAATTGCTGGATAAATATCCCGAAAGCCCGGTCAGCCGTAAAGCCGCTGCTGAAATCGGCCTGCTTTATTACCAAAACGATGAATATGATCGCGCGATAGATGCTTACAAGCATGTAGTAACCCAGTATCCGGGTAGTGAAGAAGCACGTCTCGCCATGCGTGACTTGAAATCAATCTATGTAGATGCTAACCGTGTAGATGAATTTGCCGCCCTGGCAGCCAAGATGCCGGGAGAAATCCGCTTTGATGCCAGCGAGCAGGATTCTCTGACTTATATCGCCGCAGAAAAGGTATATATGAAGAGAGAGATCGCTCCTGCCAAATCAAGCTTTACCCGTTACCTGCAAAGCTTCCCCAACGGCGCATTCAGTCTGAACGCCCATTACTATCTTTGTGTGATTGGCAAAGAACAGAAAGATGAAGCCGCCGTATTGGAACATGCCGGCAAACTGCTGGAATATCCGGATAATCCTTATTCACAGGAAGCACTCATTGCACGCGCGGAAATTCTGTTCAACCGTAAGCAGTTCGACCAGGCATTGAATGACTACAGACAGTTGAAAGCAAAAGCTACCACTCCCGAACGCCGCCAGCTTGCAGAAACAGGAATGCTGCGCAGTGCCGCCCTGATGCAGGATGACGTGGAAACAATCGCTGCTGCCACCGACCTGCTTGCCGAAACCAAATTGACACCGGAGCTACGCAACGAAGCCCTGTATTTCCGTGCCAAGGCCTATCTGAACCAACGCGCCGACAAGAAAGCCATGAACGACCTTCAGACACTGGCTAAGGATACACGCACACTTTATGGGGCCGAAGCCAAATACCTGGTTGCTCAACAACTGTATAAGGCAGGTGAATACACTGCTGCTGAAAAGGAAATACTCAACTTCATTGATCAGAGCACACCACACGCTTACTGGCTGGCAAGAAGTTTCGTTCTGCTGTCGGATGTATATGTAGCAATGGATAAAAAACTGGATGCACGCCAATACTTGCTGAGCCTGCAACAGAATTACCATGCCGACGATGACATCGAACAGATGATTAATGAAAGATTAGAAAAACTGAAGTAAAAACCTCGTCAATTATAAATATGAAAAAGGTACAATATATATTCGGGGCATTGGCACTTATAACCATACCGAACTGGGTGCAAGCCCAAACGCAAGCTAAAGATACTACCCTGAGCCGCACGGTCGTGGTAGAACAAGAATATAATCCGGACATCATAGATGCTTCCAAGGTAAACGTACTGCCCAAGGTAATGCCGCCAACAGTCAGTAAGAAAACTGTGGAATATGATGCCACACTCGCACCTGCGGGAAATATCCCTGCAACTACCATGGAGGCGTATACAGGAGCTGAAAGCCAGGATAAGGCAAAACGCGGCTACGCCCGTCTGGGATATGGCAATTACGGCAACCTGGACGCTCGTGCCAATTATCTGTTCATCCTGCCTAACAGTGACAAACTGAACTTGAATTTCCACATGAACGGCATGGATGGCAAGTTAGATCTGCCTGATTCCAAGGATAAATGGGATGCACGTTATTACCGTACACATGCGGGCATGGATTATGTACATGCTTTCCGGAAAATGGACTTAAATGTAGCCGGAAACTTCGGGCTAAGCAACTTCAACTTCATGCCCGGCAGCACAAATAATAAGCAGAAATTCCTGTCGGGTGATGTACATTTCGGAATAAAATCAACCAGCGAAGAATTACCGCTTCAATTTCATGCCGAAACCAACCTGATGTTCTACGAACGCCAGCATGATATACAATATCAGGATGCACAGGAAGTTATGGTACGGACAAAAGCCGGTGCAATGGGAACAATCTCCGAAGAGCAGTTTGTTGGAGTAGATCTCTCCATGGACAATACGTTCTACAAGAACAATCTTTTTGAAGATTATACCTCTGTGGAATTAAATCCCTATTATCTGTATCAGAGCGAAGACTGGAAAATCCGTCTCGGCGCTCACGTGGATTTTGCATTCGGATTTGGCAAGAAATTCCGGGTAGCACCGGACGTGACAGCCCAATATATCTTCTCTGACAGTTACATTCTCTACGCCCAGGCTACAGGCGGACGGCAGGCCAATGATTTCCGCAGGCTAGAAATGGTTTCACCTTATGGCCAGAGTAGTACACAACTGGATGCCACTTACGAACAGCTGAATGCCGCTCTCGGCTTCAAAACCAGTCCGGTAACAGGTTTATGGTTTAATATTTATGGTGGATATCAGGATTTAAAGAATAATCTTGCTTCTGCCGCAATTGCGAACTATAGCGGTTCATACCTTCAATTGCTCCAAGGAAATATGCATAACATATATGCAGGCGCCGAAGCCAGCTACAGCTATAAGGATATTATTTCCTTCACCGCTTCGGGCATTTACCGTGACTGGAAAACTGCTAAGACAGAAAATAACAGCGGAGACCAGCTACTCTATTACATGCCTTCTTTCGAAGCAAACTTCAAGGTAGACATTCGTCCGATTTCTTCTGTCCTGATCAACCTCGGTTATCAGCACATCACTCGTGAGAAGATAGGCAACGAGCGTGTAGATCCGGTTGGGAATCTATACCTTGGCGGTAGCTACGAAGTCTTTGAAGGCATATCAATCTATGTCCGTGCAAACAATTTATTGAACAAAGACTACCAATATTACCCGGGATATCCCACAGAAGGTATCAATTTCATGGGTGGAGTGAGTTTTCGTTTTTAACAAATTGCGTGGCAAAAAAAGTCATTTTTGCTAAAAAAGAATATATTCTCCACATATTATAAGGTGGAAACAATTGTTTTTTTCTACTTTTGCGGGCAAATTCAGTGGCAGGAGCCACTATAAAACAGAAATTTATGCCAAAAAACCTTGTCATTGTCGAGTCACCGGCAAAAGCAAAAACAATTGAAAAGTTCCTGGGAAAAGATTTTAAAGTTCTTTCCAGCTATGGTCATATACGCGACTTGAAGAAGAAAGAATTCAGCATTGACGTTGAAAAAAACTTTGAACCGGACTATGAAATTCCGGAAGATAAGAAAGCACTGGTTAAGACACTGAAAGCTGAAGCTAAAGATGCTGATACCGTATGGTTGGCTTCCGATGAGGACCGCGAGGGAGAAGCCATCGCCTGGCACTTGTATGAAGTACTAAAACTGGAACCGGAACATACCAAACGTATCGTATTCCATGAAATCACCAAAACCGCTATACTGAAAGCTATCGAGCAACCACGCAATATTGATATCAATCTTGTCAATGCCCAGCAGGCACGCCGCATTCTTGACCGTATTGTAGGTTTTGAACTTTCTCCCGTATTATGGAAAAAAGTGAAACCCGCACTCTCTGCCGGACGTGTACAATCTGTAGCCGTACGGCTCATTGTAGAGCGTGAACGTGAAATACATGCTTTCCAAAGTGAAGCATCTTATAAAGTCACTGCTGTTTTCCTTGTTCCCGACACTGACGGAAAACTCGTTGAGATGAAGGCGGAACTTGCACACCGCCTTAAGACCAAAGCTGAGGCGCAGAAGCTCCTGGAAAGCTGCCAATCGGCAATATTTACCATTGAAGATATTACGACACGTCCGGTAAAGAAGAGCCCGGCTGCACCGTTCACGACTTCTACTTTGCAACAGGAAGCCGCACGCAAACTTGGCTTCACTGTAGCACAAACGATGATGGTAGCTCAACGGTTGTATGAATCAGGACGTATTACTTATATGCGTACCGACTCTGTAAACTTATCGGAACTCGCCATCAACGGCAGCAAAGAAGCCATTGCCAATATGATGGGAGACAAATATGTACATCCACGCCACTTCAGCACCAAGACCAAAGGAGCACAAGAAGCGCATGAGGCTATCCGTCCCACATATATGGAAAATGCACAGATAGAAGGCAGTGCACAAGAGAAGAAACTATACGACCTGATCTGGAAACGTACCATTGCTTCTCAAATGGCAGATGCCGAACTGGAAAAGACAACAGCGACCATCAGTATAAGCAATACATCCGAGGCTTTCAGTGCCACGGGAGAAGTTGTGAAATTCGACGGTTTCCTGCGTGTATACAGAGAATCTTATGATGACGATGTGGAACAGGAAGATGAAACTCATCTGCTGCCACCGTTAAAGAAAGGTCAGAAGTTAGAGTATCAGAACATTACTGCCACTGAACGCTTTACACAACATCCACCCCGCTATACAGAAGCAAGCTTGGTGCGCAAACTGGAGGAATTAGGGATAGGTCGTCCCTCTACTTATGCGCCTACGATCTCTACCGTTCAACAACGTGAGTACGTAGAAAAAGGAGATAAAACAGGTGAGGAACGTTCATACAATGTAATTACTCTGAAGAAAGACAAAATCACAGATGCCACCCGTACTGAGATCACCGGAGCAGAAAAAGCAAAACTGCTACCTACAGATACAGGTACAGTAGTGACTGACTTCCTGACACAGTACTTCCCCAGCATCATGGATTACAACTTCACAGCCAGTGTAGAAAAGCAATTTGATGAGATTGCCGAGGGAGATACAAAATGGACGACTATCATGAAGACGTTCTATAAAACCTTCCATCCATCCGTGGAAAGTACTCTCGCTGCCAAAAATGCACACAAGACTGGAGAACGCATATTGGGAGATGACCCTGTTAGCGGCAAGCCTGTAAGCGTCAAAATCGGACGTTTTGGCCCTGTAGTACAAATTGGAAGTGCTGAAGATGAAGAAAAACCCCGCTTCTCTCCTTTAAAGAAAGGTCAATCCATCGAAACAATCACTTTAGAGGAAGCAATGGAGCTGTTTAAGTTACCTCGTACCCTTGGTGAGCATGAAGGCAAAACGGTTACTGTCAATGCCGGGCGTTTCGGGCCGTACATTTATTACAGCGGAACTTATACTTCACTTCCCAAAGGCGTAGATCCGATGGAAATAGAATTGGAAGAGGCTTTGGAATTAATAAAAGAAAAAGCGGAAGCAGAAGCAAAGAAGCACCTCAAGAAGTTCGACGAAGAACCTGAGCTGGAAATCATGAACGGAAGATATGGCCCTTACATTGCTTATAAAGGCAGTAATTACAAAATCCCAAAGGATATCGTTCCGGAAGATTTAAACTTGGACGCCTGCATGGAAATCATCAAATTGCAGAGCGAGAAAGCTGCATCAGCTCCAGCTAAGCCGAAACGAGGAAAATATACCAAGAAGAAAGCATAAAAGGATTATAAAGCAATCAGCCCCGGAATGACCAATACATTCCGGGGCTGATTATTTTTATAGATAGTTGTTTTTACATTCTATCCGGCACTTCAATACCCAGCAAGCCCATGCTGATGCGAACTACCTTCGCTACGTTTTCCGACAAAGCGAGACGGAAAACTTTCACAGCCTCATTCTCTTCACGCAGAATACTAAAATCATGATAGAACTGATTGTATTCTTTCACCAGGTCATAAGTATAGTTGGCAATAATAGAGGGACTGTAATCCGTACCTGCCTGCTTCACTACAGCAGCAAAGTCGGCTACCATCTGAATAAGGCCTTCTTCTTTCTCACTCAACTCAATACCAACAGGAATTTCAGCCGGAATTACAATACCGGCTTCAGCAGCCTTACGCATTACAGATTGAATACGCGCATACGTATATTGAATGAACGGACCTGTATTTCCATTAAAGTCAATTGACTCTTTCGGATTGAACGTCATATTCTTACGGGCATCTACCTTGAGGATGAAATATTTCAAGGCGCCCAAACCAACAATACGAGCGATATTGTCAGCTTCTTCCTGAGACAAGCCATCCAACTTGCCCAATTCATTAGAAGTTTCTTTGGCAGTACTAATCATTTCTTCCATCAAATCATCAGCATCTACCACTGTGCCTTCGCGGCTTTTCATCTTACCTTCGGGCAATTCTACCATACCATAAGAGAAATGTACGAGACTCTTTCCCCACTCAAATCCAAGTTTGTCAAGCAGAATGGAAAGCACCTGGAAATGATAGTTCTGTTCGTTGCCTACTACATAAATCATCTTGTCAATAGGATAATCAGCAAAACGTAATTTAGCTGTACCTATATCCTGAGTCATATAAACAGAAGTCCCATCAGCACGTAGTAACAACTTATGATCCAAACCTTCAGCAGTAAGGTCAGCCCATACGGAACCATCTTCTTTTTTATAGAAGAACCCCTTTTCAAGACCTTCCATCACCTTCTCTTTCCCTTCAAGATAGGTATTTGACTCATAATATATTTTGTCAAAACTTACACCCATTTTACGGTAAGTTTCATCAAAACCTTCATACACCCAGTTATTCATTTTAGCCCAAAGCGCACGCACTTCCGGATCATTAGCTTCCCACTTCACCAGCATTTCGCGGGCTTCATTCATTAGAGGAGAAGCGGCTTCAGCCTTTGCTTTAGCTTCTTCTTCCGTCGCACCTTCAGACTGAAATTTAGCCATCAATTCCTTCACTTCAGCTTTATAGTGCTTATCAAAAGCTACGTAATAATCGCCTACCAAGTGGTCCCCCTTCTTTCCGGATGATTCGGGTGTTTCACCGTTACCATATTTGGACCAGGCCAGCATGGACTTACAAATATGAATACCACGATCGTTGACAATATTTGTTTTTACCACTTTATTGCCATTTGCCATCACAATGTTGGCTAAAGCATTACCCAGAAGATTATTACGTACATGTCCCAGGTGAAGTGGTTTGTTGGTATTGGGTGAAGAGTATTCGATCATCACCAACGGAGAATTATCCGTGGCAGCAACAATACCATATTGCTTATCAACATGAATGTCATTCAACAATTCAATCCAGGCGGAAGAAGCGATAGTCAGGTTCAGGAAACCTTTGATCACATTGAATGCAGCTATCGAAGGCTCGTTAGCTTTCAGGTATTCGCCAATCTCCTGTGCTGTCTGCTCCGGTCCTTTCTTCGACATGCGCAGGAAAGGAAAAACTACCAGCGTGAGGTGTCCCTCAAATTCTTTCTTGGTTTTTTGCAGTTGCACCTGTGCGGCAGGCACGTCCTGTCCATACAGCGCTTTCAGTCCGTTGATGACGGACGCTACCAGTTTATCTTCTATATTCATGATTTAAAAGTATTTTCCGGGTGCAAAGATACTATATTTTGGCGAATTACGCGTTGCATCTGTACGGATAATAAAAAAGGAGACACCTCATAGCGCCTCCTTTTCTATTTTTCATTCATAGCCTTCCTTTATTCGATGGCCAAAGTCAACTCCATACCAGGTTTAAACTTAGCAACTCTCTTTGCAGGAATCGTAATGCTCTGTTTGGTAGAAGGATTAATGCCCAGACGTGCTGCTCTCTCTGCTACAACGAACGTACCGAAGCCAACCAATGATACTTTGTCACCAGCCTTTAGGGCTTTCGTGATTGCTGCCATGAAAGCATCTAATGCTTTCTTTGAATCCGTTTTTGTCAAACCGGACTCTGCCGCCATAGCGTTGATAAGTTCTGACTTATTCATAATACTAAAATTAAATAATTAATATGTTACACAAAAGATATCCGCATTAGTCATTCACAAACCTCTACAAAAATAGAGCAATATTTCTGAATATCAAATAAAAACATTAAAAAAAGATTGGATTTTGGCGAAAAATAAAGAATAGAAAGGCCTTTTTCTGTTATAGAACAGAATTTATTCGTATTTTTGCGACTCATTGAACGAAATAACAGATTATGAATGCTATACCAACAGTTACTAAGAACCTATTAATCATTAATGTACTGGTCTTTCTTGCGACCATTGTTGCTCAAAGTTATCATCTTGATTTAGCCCGTTATCTGGGACTTCATTTCTTTCTTGCCGATGACTTTAACGTAGCGCAACTTATCACATACATGTTCATGCATGGAGGTTTCACACATCTTTTCTTTAACATGTTTGCCGTGTGGATGTTTGGTCGCATACTCGAACAAGTATGGGGACCCAAACGTTTTTTATCTTACTATATGATATGTGGTATAGGTGCAGGCTTAATCAGCATGCTGGTAACCTACATACGCATTCAGGCTGCAAAGACCGGAATGAGTCCGGAAATGATTAACACCGTATATCAGGAAGGCGCTCAAATCATACGGGATAATATGAATTACACCTATCCGCCCATGGCAAATCTGAATGCTCTCTTAAACGGAGTTACCGTAGGAGCTTCAGGAGCCGTATATGCCATTTTGCTGGGCTTCGGAATGCTGTTCCCCAACCAGCCGCTATTCATATTTCCGTTGCCGTTTCCGATAAAAGCCAAATACTTTGTTATCGGATATGCACTGATTGAACTGTACGCTGGTTTTGCCAACAATCCTAACGACAATGTAGCGCACTTCGCACACTTGGGTGGTATGATATTCGGTTTTATACTGATAATGTACTGGAGAAAAAAAGATAGAGGAAATGGGTACTATTATAACTGACCTTAAAGAAGCTTTTCGCAGAGGGAATATTTATATCCAGCTGATTTATATCAACGTAGCTGTTTTTGTAGTCACTACGCTGACAGAGGTAATTCTGCAATTATTCAATCGCAGCCTCGGCGGTGTGTTTGAATGGCTGGAATTGCCAGCTTCACTCACACAGTTCATCATACAGCCATGGTCACTGTTCACATATATGTTTATGCATGCAGGATTTTTACATATCCTGTTCAACATGTTGTGGCTATACTGGTTCGGAGCACTATTCCTAATGTTCTTCTCGGCCAAACATCTGCGCGGGGCGTATATTTTAGGAGGTATTTGCGGTGGATTATTGTACATGGCAGCCTTTAATATCTTCCCGTATTTCCGCCCGATGGTCGATTATTCATTCATGTTGGGGGCATCCGCTTCCGTGCTTGCTATCGTAGCTGCTACAGCGTACCGCGAACCTAACTACCCCATCCGGCTGTTCCTCTTTGGTACGATACGGTTGAAATATCTGGCACTGATTGTCATCGGTACGGATTTACTGTTCATTACATCCAGCAATGCGGGCGGACATATTGCCCACTTGGGTGGTGCATTGGCCGGACTCTGGTTTGCTGCCGGACTCAGTAAAGGAAAAGATATCACTGCCTGGATTAACAAAATTCTAGATGCTATCGTTTCACTGTTCAGCTTCAAGCCCCGCAAACCGAAGATGAAAGTTCACTATGGTAACAGCCGTCAGAAAGACTATGACTACAACGCCCGCAAGAAATCTCAATCCGAAGAAATAGACCGTATCCTCGATAAACTGAAAAAATCAGGATATGAAAGCCTGACCACAGAAGAAAAGAAAAGTCTTTTCGATGCGAGCAAACGATAGTACAGAAAATGGGAATAAAGCATATTGGTAAATTCGTAGCCTATCTGATTTTAGCGGTTAATATTTTCTTTATAAGCTTGCTGCTTCTCACCGCTTACAGCCCGCACATCAAGCCGGTTGCTCACCCCGTAGAGTCCTGCTTCGGGCTGACATTTCCTATTTTCCTGGTGATAAACATCTGCTTTTTCATCTTTTGGCTTATTATCCAAAAGTATAAGTTTGCACTTTTTCCACTGGTAGCATTTCTTTTATGCTATTCACAAATACGGACTTATTTCCCGCTCAATTTCCACACAAGCAAATTACCCGAAAACAGTTTCAAGGTTTTGTCATATAACATCATGGGCTTCGACGGAGCCGTCAAAAAAGATGGCGAGAATCTCATTCTGAATTATCTGAAGAACAGCGGAGCAGATATCTTATGCCTGCAAGAATACCAAACGATAGAATCTCCCCGTTATCTCAGCCAGAAAGATGTGGAAAAGGCTTTAAAAGATTATCCCTATCATAACATCCAGATAGTGGGAAGAGGAAGTGGAAAAGGCCACACCAACCGGATAGCCTGCTACTCTAAATTCCCTATTCTTTCATCCCGTACACTGGACTATGCCAGTGAATACAATGGTTCAGTGGTTTATGAACTGAAAATGGGAGAAGATACCGTAATGCTCATCAACAATCATCTGGAATCTAACAAGCTGACTAAAGAAGACAAAGTAGTCTACGAAAGTATGCTCAAATCTCCTGAAACGGAAAAAGTTAAAAGCGGTGCACGCCTGCTCATCCGCAAGCTGGCAGAAGCATCCGCCATTCGTGCCCCACAAGCAGACAGTATCGCTCAGGAAATCGCAGCGTCACGATACCCTTATATCATTGTCTGCGGCGACTTTAACGATACTCCCATTTCCTATGCACACCGGGTCATTGAAAAAGGATTAAATGATGCTTTTACCAAGTCCGGCCGCGGGCTGGGTATCTCTTATAATCAAAATAAATTCTATTTCCGGATAGACAATATTCTGGCAAGCAAAAACCTTAAACCTTATAACTGTACGGTGGACCGTTCTATAAAAGAATCCGACCATTATCCAATCTGGTGTTATCTGAAGAAAAAAGATTGAAAACGAATCAATAATTAATACTTTATACCTAATACTTAAAACTTATGTTTAAGAAGTGTATTTTTATTTTAGCTACAAGTTGTATGATGTACTCCTGTACCACACAGACGGAAACTAATCCGTTCCTGACTGAGTTCCAAACCGAACATGGCGTACCGCCTTTCGATAAAATCAAACTGGAACATTATGAACCTGCCTTTCTGAAAGGCATTGAAGAGCAAAATGCAAATATCAATGCAATAGTGAACAACTCCGAAGCGCCAACCTTTGAAAATGTAATTGTTGCTCTTGACAATAGTTCCCCGATACTGGACCGGGTTAGCGCCATCTTTTATAACATGACGGAAGCAGAAACAACAGATGATCTGAAAGAATTATCTATTAAACTCGCCCCGACATTGTCCGAACATAGTGATAATATCTCACTAAATCAGGATCTTTTCAAGAAGGTTGATGCTGTATACCAACAGAAAGATGCATTGGGACTGACTACCGAACAACAACGCCTGCTGGAAGAAACCTACAAAGGTTTTGTCCGTTCCGGTGCAAACTTATCCCCTGAGAAACAGGCACGCTTGCGCGAAGTCAACAAAGAACTGTCTACATTAGGTATCAAATTCAGTGATAACGTGCTGAATGAGAACAACGCTTTCAAACTTTATATAGACAAGGAAGAAGATCTAGCCGGACTGCCCGACTGGTTCCGTCAAAGCGCCGCTGAAAAAGCAAAAGAAGACGGACAAGAAGGCAAATGGCTGTTCACATTGGGTAATGCCAGTCGTCTTCCATTCCTGCAATACTCTGAAAATCGTCCGTTACGCGAACAAATGTACAAGGCCTACATCAACCGCGGCAACAACAATGACAAAAACGACAACAAGAAGAATATTACAGACATCGTAAAACTACGTCTGGAAAAAGCGCAATTACTGGGCTTCGACTGTTATTCTAATTTTGTTTTGGATAATACGATGGCTAAAAATTCCACAGCCGTTATGGACTTCTTAAACAACCTGTGGAGCTATTCATTGCCAAAAGCAAAAGCCGAAGCTGTTGAATTGCAGAAAATAATGGATAAAGAAGGCAAAGGTGAAAAACTGGAAGCGTGGGACTGGTGGTTCTATACAGAAAAACTCCGCAAAGAGAAATACAATCTGGAAGAAGACGAAATCAAACCTTACTTTAAGTTAGAAAATGTACGCGAAGGCGCTTTCGCTGTAGCTAACAAGCTTTATGGCATCACTTTAACGAAATTGGAAGGTATCCCCGTATACCACCCCGATGTAGAAGTATTCGAAGTGAAAGATGCAGATGGCTCACACTTGGGTGTTTTCTACGTAGATTATTTCCCCCGTCCGGGTAAGAGCGGCGGTGCATGGATGAGCAACTATCGCGAACAACAAGGTGCCATCCGCCCGTTGGTATGCAATGTATGCAGCTTCACACAGCCCGTAGGCGATATGCCTTCATTGCTGACTATTGACGAAGTGGAAACACTGTTCCATGAATTTGGTCATGCCCTGCACGGATTGCTGACAAAATGCAACTATAAAGGTATTTCCGGCACAAACGTAGCACGCGACTTCGTTGAGTTACCTTCGCAAATCAATGAGCATTGGGCTACCGAACCTGAAGTATTGAAAATGTATGCCAAACATTATCAAACCGGTGAAACTATCCCCGACAGCCTTATTGAAAAGATTCTGAATCAGAAAACCTTCAACCAAGGTTTCATGACCACCGAATTACTGGCTGCTGCCATTCTGGATATGAATCTGCACAACCTGACAAATACCCAGAACCTGGACGTATTGGCATATGAGAAAGAGGCCATGGACAAACTGGGGCTTATTCCGGAGATAGCTCCACGCTATCGTACCACCTACTTCAACCATATCATTGGCGGTTATGCTGCCGGCTATTACAGCTATTTGTGGGCAAATATATTGGACAACGATGCTTTCGAAGCTTTCAAGGAACACGGCATCTTTGACAAAAAGACAGCCGACCTCTTCCGGAATAACGTTTTGGAAAAGGGCAACAGCGAAGATCCGATGACTCTTTACAAGAACTTCCGCGGAACGGAGCCACAACTGGAACCGATGTTAAAAAATCGCGGAATGAAGTAAAAACATTCCTATATGGAGGGAGTTAATTCTTTATCATGTGCAAATATTTGAGTTCCTTTTACTTCCGAATGTGAAAAAAAAACTATATTTGCAGCCTTGTACGCAACAGAAATTAATTAAAAAAGTAATCATAATAAACTAAAAGTAACATGCAAAACAAAGGATTTGTAAAGGTTTTTGCGGTATTGCTCACACTGGTGTGTGTGTTCTATCTCTCCTTTTCTTTTGTGACTCGCCATTATACCAATAAGGCTAAAGAGTTTGCAAAAGGCGATGTGAAAGTAGAGCAGGACTACCTGGATTCTCTGGCTAATGAGAAAGTATTCTTCGGCAATTGGACACTGAAACAGTGCCGAGAGATGGAAATCAGTTTAGGTTTGGACTTAAAGGGTGGTATGAACGTCATCCTCGAAGTTTCCGTTCCCGATGTAATCAAAGCATTGGCGGACAACAAACCCGACGAAGCATTCAATCAAGCATTGGCAAATGCTGCCAAACAGGCTATTAGCAGCCAGGACGACGTCATTACGTTGTTTGTGAGAGAGTATCACAAAATTGCTCCGGACGCACGTCTTTCCGAGCTTTTCGCCACTCAACAGTTAAAAGACAAAGTTAATCAAAAGACCTCCGACGCGGAAGTAGAAAAAGTACTGCGCACGGAAGTAAAAGCCGCCGTTGACAACTCATACAACGTACTCCGTACTCGTATCGACCGTTTTGGTGTGGTTCAGCCCAACATCCAAAGTCTGGAAGACAAGATGGGACGTATCATGGTGGAGCTTCCGGGTATCAAGGAACCGGAACGTGTAAGAAAATTACTTCAAGGTTCCGCTAATCTGGAGTTTTGGGAAACATACAACGCAAAGGATGTTGCACCTTATCTGCAAGCAGCTGATAACAAACTGCGTAACATTTTAGCTAATGAAGCACCTGCTGACAGTGTAGCTGTTGACAGCACCGCTGCTCCGGTTGTAGCGCAAGCTACCAGCACCGCCGACAGTCTTGCCGCTGCATTGAAAGGTGAAAACAAAGCACAATCCGTCGATCTTGCACAAATCAAGAAAGAACATCCGTTGCTGGCTGTACTGCAGGTTAATTCCAGCGGACAAGGTCCTGTTGTAGCTTATGCTAATTACAAGGATACTGCCGACATCAACAAATATCTTTCCATGAAAGAAATTCAAGCCGAACTCCCGAAAGACCTTCGTCTGAAATGGGGTGTTTCCGCTTACGAATATGATCCGAAAGGACAAACTTTCGAACTTTATGCTATCCGCTCAACCGAACGTAACGGACGCGCTCCGCTGGAAGGTGATGTTGTTGTAAGCGCTAAAGATGAATACGATCAGTTTGGTAAACCTGCCGTAAGTATGTCAATGAATACAGACGGTTCACGCCGCTGGGCACAGTTGACTAAACAAAACATTGGTAAGAGCATCGCTATCGTATTGGACGGCTATGTATATTCTGCACCGAATGTAAATACTGAAATTACAGGTGGTAACTCACAAATCACGGGTCACTTTACTCCCGAACAGGCAAAGGACTTAGCAAACGTACTGAAATCCGGTAAGATGCCGGCTCCCGCACGTATCGTTCAGGAAGATATCGTAGGTCCGTCTTTGGGACAGGCTTCTATCAACGCCGGTGTATTCTCATTCATCGTAGCATTGATACTATTGATGATTTATATGTGCTCTATGTACGGTTTCATTCCGGGTATGGTTGCCAACGGCGCATTGGTACTGAACATGTTCTTTACAATGGGTATCCTTTCATCCTTCCAGGCGGCCCTGACAATGTCCGGTATTGCCGGTATGGTGTTAGCCCTGGGTATGGCTGTGGATGCGAACGTGTTGATCTATGAACGTACAAAAGAAGAGTTACGCGCAGGTAAGGGTGTGAAAAAAGCCCTCGCAGACGGTTATTCTAATGCATTCTCCGCTATCTTCGACTCAAATTTAACGTCTATCATCACGGGTGTTATCCTGTTTAACTTCGGTACAGGTCCTATCCGTGGTTTTGCCACGACCTTGATTATCGGTATCTTGATTTCATTCTTTACCGCTGTGTTCATGACACGTCTGGTATATGAATACTTCATGAATAAAGATAAATGGCTGAACCTGACTTTCTCTTCCAAGATTTCTAAGAACCTGATGACGAATGTACATTTCGACTTCATGGGTAAAAATAAGCAATGGTTTACAATTACAGGCATTGTCCTTGTTATCTGTATCGGTTCATTGTTCGTACGTGGCTTGAGCCAGAGTATCGACTTCACCGGTGGACGCAACTTCAAGGTACAGTTTGAAAACGCCGTAGAACCGGAACAAGTACGTGAGTTAATCGCCAGCAAGTTCGGTGATTCTAATGTAAGTGTAATTGCTATCGGTACCGATAAGAAGACTGTACGTATCAGTACAAACTACCGTATCGAAGAAGAAGGTAACAATGTCGATTCAGAAATCGAAGCATATCTGTATGAAACGCTGAAACCGGTATTGACGCAGAACATCACGCTGGAGACATTCATCGACCGTGAAAATCACACAGGTGGCAGTATCGTCAGCTCACAGAAAGTAGGTCCGAGTATCGCAGATGATATCAAGACTTCGGCCATGTGGTCTGTAGTTCTCGCTCTTATCGCCATCGGTCTCTACATCTTGATCCGTTTCCGCAACATTGCATATAGTGTGGGTTCCGTAGCTGCACTGACCAGTGATACATTAATGATTCTTGGCGCTTATTCATTGTGCTGGGGTTGGATGCCGTTCTCTCTTGAAATTGACCAGACATTTATCGGTGCTATCCTTACGGCTATCGGTTACTCTATCAATGACAAAGTGGTAATCTTCGACCGTGTGCGTGAATTCTTCGGCCTGTACCCGAAACGTGACAGAAAGCAATTGTTCAATGATTCGTTGAATACGACCCTGGCACGTACTATAAATACTTCATTGAGTACATTAATCGTGCTGCTGTGTATCTTCATCCTTGGTGGTGATTCTATTCGCAGTTTCGCATTTGCAATGATTCTCGGTGTTGTAATCGGTACATTATCTTCTCTGTTCATTGCATCTCCTATCGCATATATCATGATGAAGAACAAAAAGATTGTTGAGCCTGCCGTTGAAGTAGCAAAATAAGAACTATATAGTAACAAAACAAAAAAGGGAAGCCGAATAAATGGCTTCCCTTTTTTGTTTTGTAGTCCCGAGGGGAATCGAACCCCTATCTAAAGTTTAGGAAACTTCTAACCCAACTTTGAGTATCAATCACTTGCGAGGTTATTTTAATTTTTCGTAGAACTATAGTAGAACTTTTGTATTTTTGTTGAATACCCCTGCCTCTCCAAAAGAAGAATACAGGGGTACAATGCAACACCGATTTTCAGAATCGGCACTGCAAAGATATGACTTTTATTTCAAAGGACAAAGAAAAACCGGGCGCACTTCACAGCGAACCCGGCTCAGAACAATAGTTCTACTCTATTACTAACACCTAATCATTTCTTTTTCCGTTTCTTTAATTCTATATATTCCGAATACACTATTTTGGTATGGGGATTGCTACTTACAATTTCTTGCCTAATAGCCTTTGTTCCCCATCGGAAAAACAACCATTGCTTAGGCACTCTATGCACTACTTGAAATAGGGTATCTACAGATTGTATGCGTAAATCCAGTTTCTTATCGAGCATGATTAAGCCATCAACATTTATCCACGGGTCTTTCCATCGTATCGCTTGGACTTTAAGATAGGATGTATCACGGTATATAATACTATCCTTAACTATGGTTTGTACCTCCACCTCCGTTTTTGTCGCAGTCGTGGAAGCCGCTTGCAACCTCTTTACTTTCAGGTCAAGTTCCTTAACGGTATTCGTCAAGTCAGCACAATGCTTTTCCACCTCAGACTTGGATAAAGTCAATGCCTGTACAGAGGCAGCGGATTTCCCGGATTCTGTTTGGTAAAATTCGACTTTCTCCAACAAGGCGGTTTGGTTGCCATCCAACCTTTCCTTTTCTGATTTCAACTTGGAACAATAAGCCCATAGCCCAAAGGTAGCCGCCATCAAAAGCCCACAGAGGGCGATTAATATCAAAAACGCTTTATTTCTCATATTCTTTGATGTATTGGATTATACCCTCTACGTGGGTGTTCACAATGTTTTGTTTCCCCTCCATAGATGTAAGGTAAGCAATATCCTCCTTGTTATCCATGAAGAAATTTTCCGTCAGCACTGCCGGACATTTCGTCTTGGAAAGGATGTAGAAATTTTCCTCCCAATCCGGGTCGCCATCCGAATAGTCACGCCTAATCTTTTGCCCGGTAATAAAGCAAGCGGCAGCATCATACATTCGGTTTGCCAGTTCGTCAGCTTTCGTTTTGCCCTTAGTAGTATAGGCAGACCACCCACGGGCATTCATCCATTCGCCACTCCCGGCAGCATTGCAGTGGATGGAAACAAGCAACACGTTATTAGCCCCATATCTGGCGCAAACCTCGTTCACACGCCTTGCACGTTCAGCCAAAGGCACGTCCAAGCTCTCCTTAACAATGCGTTCCGCTACATAGCCACGTTTAGCCAGTTCACGCACGACTTCATCCGCAATTTCTCTCGTATAGGCATATTCTCTGAAAGTTCCATCCGGGCTGCGTTTACCCGGTGTATTTTCTCCATGCCCATTGTCTATAAGTATCTTCATTCTTGATTCAATTTATGGTAAAAATCTATTTTTATACGGTCATAAACCGTCTGTACATTGGTATAAGTCCTGCCGTTATTCACGCTTTCAGCATATACCTCACTCAATACGCATTGCTCCACCCACTCAATCCATTCGGGGGACGTGTAGCTGGATAAGCGTTTGCCCCGATAGGTATAGTAGTCAAACCTGCTATTCCTATCTTCGTGCAAGTTCATTATCAATGTGTGTATCTTAGCCTTTGTAGCTTCATGGTCGGCTATGTGGTTTTCCTCTCTCACTTTCCGAATAATCCGGCACACCCTTTCTATAGCAAGGTCAAAGTATATACCCGAAGTATTCTTTATCCTTAGCTGCGTTTCCGGGCGCAACCCCTCCGCAATATCCGTAAGCATATCATTCTGATTCTTGGTTTCCGTCAGAAGTTCGGCTACCATAGACTGATTGCCTTTAATCATGCCGTTAATGATAGACTTGAACCACTTGAAACAAGCTATCATAAGTGCAGCCGCCAAACAGAGGAACACAGCGCACACTATCACCATAAAGCCAAAATCGCTTATGCCTTGTGCCACTTTTAAACTTTCTTCCATCATCGGTTTTTCTTATACTTGTTTCGCTTGTAATACTCAAAGTTATCTCTATCCTCCTGCGTGATTGGAGTATTCGGTGGAAAGAACTTAAACCCATACATCGTTCCATAGCGTACCACTTTGATAACGGCACGAAACGGATATTTGCGCTTCGGGTCTAAAACAACATCTTTCAACTTCTTGCTGTCAGTATAGAAAGCGGATGCACCGATACCTTCGCCATAGGCGATAAGTGTTCTCGTTCCGTTCTCTGTCTGTCTTTCCTTACACCCCGTAAACACCGTGACCTCATTAATCACGGCATCACTGAGGTATATTCACAATCGAAAATATCTTCATTCAAGGATTCAGTTTCCTCAAAGTCCACTACTTCGTTCATAAGTCCATCGGTATGTTATAGGTTTCACAATCGGCATCTACCATTTCACGAATAGCCAAACGGTCTTTCAAAAAGTCCTCATAGGGGGCTTTCGCACTTTCGGCAAGCAAGCCCAGCATGGCAGACTGATATTCGTTTACCAGCTTACTTTCTGTCTTAGCCGGGTATTTTGCAGTAAGCAACGTACTGAAAATATTATCAGCCGTCTTAGGATATTCCACCCTCACGCTGTCATATTGGAACATCGTGCCAGTGGCACGTTCCACATCAGTCGTAATCTCAATGCTACCCTCTTTGTCGGCAATAACCTTAACCTCTTTGATATTATGGTTATAAAGGAACGTTCCCTGCCCGTTATTAAGAGAGTCTATCACTTCCGGCTTAGTCTTAGCCAGCAACCCTGTAGTCAAAACATTTGCTTCCATCGTTCAAACAATTATTAAAAATGAATTTACTGTGTTCCTCCGAGCATCTGATTATCCAGCCATATTCAGACGGGAAGAGGTGTTTAATATCCGTTTCATCTTTGATTTCGTATTTATTGATGGTGCGGTGGAATTTCTTATAAAACCTTTTCAGAATACCGCTTCTTAGCAATATGCCGTAATGGTTTTGTTTGAATCCCACATAATCAATGCTACGAGCATCAACCGGGAATATCTGCCAGTTGCTTTTAATCTCTACTTTCAATTCGCCACCCAAGTAAAGCCCCATCATGTCGAGTACGAAATGCAGTGCCTCTTTGTCAGCGCATAGTATCACCATATCATCCATATAGCGATAGTAGTAGATTTTCACTCCAAAACGCTTCATCACTATCTTAGCCAGTTCCTCTTTAACCCAATGGTCGAAGTATGCCAAATAGAGATTAGCAAAATATTGGCTTGTGAAATTGCCTATTGGCAGCCCTTTGTCTTTACCGTTACTATCTATTATCTTATCCAACAGCCTTAGCAGTTGTTCGTCCGCTATGGTGTAGCGGATTATCTTTTTCAATGCTACGTGGTCTATGTTATCATAGAACTTCTTGATGTCAATCTTCAAACAGAATCGTGTACCCATTCTGTCTATGATTAAAGCCGTATGCACATCCTCCATACATTTATGAATACCACGCCCTTTGATACAAGCGTATGTGTTCGCAATGAAGAAGTTAGTCCAGTAACGCCCCAACACATTAATAATGCAATGGTGTACTATCCTGTCCGGGAAGAACGGGGCAATCATAATCACCCTTTCTTTCGGCTCATATATAACCTTAATCCGATACTCTCCGGGGGTATAAGTTTCATTGCGCAAGTCCCAGTACAAGCCATCCAAATTCTCCAAAATATTCTCGTTGAACTTGGTTATTTCGGTACGCTCTCCTTTGCCTTGCTGTGCCTTATATTGCGCCCGTATGAGGTTGGAGCATTCATATATCAGGTGATAGACATTCTTAATCTTCTTAGCTTGGGAAATGAATATCTTTCCTGTATCACCGACATATAAACCGCAATCCTCAAAATCCGAGTATTGATAAAAGCAGGTATCAGCCGTATAACATAACCCGTATTCAGTCTTTACTACACCCATTTGTGCCGTTGTTCTAAAACAGAGCTTTCAATTACTTACTTGCACCGTCCTAATCCATATTATTTTACCAACTATCAGACGTGCCGATAGTCCCTGTGAGGTAAGGGCGTGGCAGCAACAGTTATAAGTTGAAACCACGGTAAAAGCGGAACCCAATGTTCGCATTCGCATTCGAGGAACGATTATTCGCATTCAGATAACCGAAACCCGCATTCGCACCATTATTCGCATTCGCAGACAAAAGGGCACCAGCCGCCACAACCCTGTTATGTTTTTATTTTTTCAATCCAACGCCATTTTCGTTGCTCCGTTCACCGAGTTTTGCAGTCCGTCAAAAACGGCACAAGCGGAACCCAAGGGTCGCAGGCGCATACGAGGAACGATTAAGCGCATCCAGACAACCGAAACCCGCATTCGCACCATAAGACGCATGCGCAGACAAAAGGGCACCATACCAGCCAGCAGTAAAGCTGGAATCATCAGCAGGCGTATAGTAATAATCACAATAGCCCTTATTACTTGCACCTCCTACCTTTTCGGCAAAGGAATAGCCCTTAGCGGAATGAGCCATAGAAAGTACATATCCGTCAGTTCTTGGGAACTCCGTAATAGCTTCATATCCGGCAGGCACGGTAGTTGCACTGTCTGAATGAGAGGTGAATTTGGTCGGGTCTTCACATACATAGGCAATAGAAACATCAGCCTTATGCCAAACCAACACATCATCAGCAAGCAGCCACAAATATTCAAAAGGAGTCTCCAAACCACGGTAAGAGGTTACTTGTACCACCTTATCGCCACCAGTCCATCCCTTGATAGTGTAGGACACCTTACCCGTGTTGTTTCCAAGCGTTGCAGTAACACCACAAGGTACAAACGGTTTATAGCCGCCCCATGTATTCCATTCCGTACCATTTACAGCACATCCACTACCCAAACCGCCTTGATGGAATCCGTCAGCGGTCAGTGTTTCGGTGTAAGTGTCTTGACAATGCAAAGAAGCATATTCCACACGTTGCAACCAAGCAATTTCATTGTACACCCTGTACGCTCCGTGGTGTGTACCGTTCTTGCAGAAAGGACGAACACCAGCCTTTGAAATGGAAGTACGGGGCATACCCAACATGGAATTGTAAGTACCATCCTTAGCGGCATCACCAGCACCCGAACCACCTCTGAATTGTGCCGCATTCGCTTTGAGAATAACAAAGCCGTCCGAATCCCTTGCAATCTCATCGCCATTCCAAGTGAGCCAACAGCCCGAAACGGCTATAGAATTGGTAATATCCACCGTTGCATACCACGGGCTTACCGTCTTTCGTTCCATCTTGATAAAGCCGGGCAACGGATATTCGGAATAGGCACGAATCCATTTCGTCCCCTCTATCTCCAATTTGAAGTAATATTCCGGCTTTTCAAGCATTACATTACCGTCCGTGCTGTCAATCACAGCCGTTGCACCCGAATCCTTTTTACGGCTGTCATTTTGGTTAAGGTAATACTTAACCGAACCGTCCGGGTTTTCCACAAAGCGTTTCAGTTTCGCTTGAATAGGTAATGTACGGTGCAAATCCAAATTGCCCACACGCTTTAGCTTGTAGTCCTGTGAATTGAAATCACCTTGCACCCCATACCATTGGTCGTAAGGATATTGCGGTTTCGTGTTTCCGCTTCCTAATAATAATCCCATAGCTATAAGTTATTTAATAGTTTCACCAGCACCCCAATACACATCATATACCGAAAGGTCGATACCGTTTGGGGATATTACGGTTATCGCTCCGGGCGTCCAATCCCCGATAGGTACGGGGAACATTCCAAAATCCTTATCACAAATGAGCTTGCATTTAAGCAGCGTGCTTGTTTCCATCGTAACCTCTTTAGGTCGTACAAAGACGGTAAACGGAGCACCACCCAAAGCAAAACCATTGGAAAGGTCTGTAACCTTACCTTTGGAAAGAATCCGTAGGCTGTACATCGTTGTTTCCATAATTCACTGAGTAAATCAAGTTTATTTAACTGCAAATATAATCATAAATGTGTTTAATGAACACATTTATAGATACAATTAAAGTGTATCATCATATAACGAGGCATAACGTGCTTCAAGTTCATTGATTTTATCTCTTAACAACTGCCTTTCATTATGCAATGCCTTTATCTCATACGGCATTTCAGAACCCATTAGGGCGGCTTCGTAGCATTTGATTACCTTATAATCGCTACTTGCCAATACCTCCTTTGAGCGTTCAATCTCATGTGCCACCTTTTGAAAGTCGGGGACTTCTATGTATCTGAATGAAATCCTATCCCCGGCATCGTATGGTACAATGCGCACAACATAGCCCTCTTTATCTGAGTTTTGTTTACTTTCATCTATTGCATCCACCGGCTTGTATATGGTTGGCAGTTCAGCCACCTGTTCAATAACCGATACCATACGTGTTGTTATTTCCCCCGTTTTCTCATTTCTGATTTTTTGAGGGATGGGAGCTATTTCTATACATTGTAGGCAATCGCCATCCATATATCCGTATAATACTCTTTCTTCCATATTTTTAGTATTTCCATTTACTTACTAACCATGCTTGTTTTTTAACTCCATCTACATATCCTACGGTATATACAAACATACCACCTTGACCCTCTCCAAAATCGTAGTAGTCATTTACAGAAGTATCATCATAGATTAGGTAGCCGCTTCTTGGTCTGAATCTCATATAGCCTCTCCACCACTGCTTTACAAATATAACCTGTCCCTCTTTAGGAGAAGCCGGAAGATACACTACTGATGCGGCAGACGTGTACCCTATAACCACGGTATCTTCTCTATTCAAATACCATGTGTTATTCGACGTTCCTGTAATACACTTTCGACCAAAAATCAAGCCTCCGGCAAATAAATCATAGAAGAAACCGCCAAAGGCTGGTGCAGTCCCCGAATTGGAAGCCCTACCATAAACGCCTGCCACGATTGTATCTACTACATTTACAGCCCATGTACTTGCCGGAACATTAGCGAACCCAAGCCCAACAATAGCCCCACGGTGTGTATATCCGCTACTTGCTGGCATACCATCCGTACCTGCCATATTTGAGAATATTCCCGTTGGGGACATATAGGAAACCGCATTAGAATAAGACGGTGCATTTTTAGCCCTTGTTTCAAAAATTCCACGGTTAGCGTCTATTGTCATTTTTGCACCAAAATCAACAAGCGCATAATCACCACCACCACTTGAAGATTCAATATAAATACGAGCCATTGAAGCATCCAACTCTATCTTATTGCCATCATCCATAGTGGAAACAATCTTACCACCCTTAGTAAACCAATCTCCAATATTTGCCCCCTCAGCCAATAATAAGTTTGTGGCAATAGTTTCAAATTGCGCTCCAAAAGTATTCCATTTACCTGTATTAGTCGGTACGAACCCAGTGAAAGTTCCAGCATCTATACGGGCTATATAGTATTGATTGTTGTATTTTACAGCATCCAACCGCTTGCTATTCCCGTAATAAGTCTTGGATGAATCATAAATACCCCTGTAAACAAGTACGGGGCTATCTCCTTTCTCCCCCTTATCACCCGGCTTTCCATCTTCACCTTTATCTCCTTTACTTCCCGTCACACAGATTGCAGCCGTAGTATCACTCGTTCCGTTCGTATAGGTGATAACCGAACGTGTCCATATATACCATTTGTCTTTCCATGTTGGGCGTGTCGTACTCCATGAGCCATTAAGTAATGAGGTTGCCGAACTGGATAGGTAGTATTGTTCAATGATAGAACTTACGCCAACACCGCTATTACCTGTAGAGCCTTTGCCGCCTGTGATACAAACCGCCTTAGTGTAGGTAGTCGTATTGTCGGAATAAGAAACTTTCGTCCTACTCCAAATATACCGCCCATCTATCCATGTCGGGGCGGTTGTTTGCCAACCCGTAGTAGGCGCAACGGAATTTGACGTGCTTTGTGCATATTCCACATCTGCCAATGTCACACTAACACCCGGCTTTCCATCTTCACCATCATAAGGATTTACACGGATAGGGGTACTCCATTTCTGTATCATCAAGTCCGCTTTGCCATTCATTACGGAAGCAATGTCATTCACGGGTAAAGCCCCCATCAGCAAACGCACATCATCGAAATACACGGCAGAGCCGAATACATCATCATCGTAAATAGCAAAGCCTACAGCCATGATATTAACGCTGCCACTATGTAATTGCTCCCCGTTTTTGAATACCGTAACGGTACGGTCATTAAAACGGAATGCAAGGTGAAACCACGTGTTAGGCGTGATTACAATACTCTTTTCCACATAGTGCCTACCGTTATATCCGTTCAACATCCACTTGACTTGATTTTGGTCTGACTTCATCCAAAAACAGAGCGTGAAACTTTCTCCAAAGGGTAAATCATAAGGAATACAGCTCTCCATTCCACCACTCAGATTGAGGGCATATCTCGTTCCGTCCTTTACCACCGTTCCACCGCCCAGCACACCATTATAACCGTTACCCGAAATATCGGCAATACTTGAAGTGTCGTTAGCTTCAATGGGCAAATGAAATTTGGTACGGTCTGCAAGCCCGGACTTCTTAGCCATTGTACACCAAATATATTCCAACGCTCCGACTTTCGGCATTTCCGTACTCCACCCGGTAGGGTTGGAAGAATTAACATCCAAATCGGGCGGTACTAAAGTCGAACCATTTTTAGCGTAACGATACTCGTAATATTCGCCAGCTCCGGCATCCGTTCCACCTGTACCCGATTCGCCTTTAATCAAAGCCCAAGTGTAATCCATCGGATTATCACTGTCTTTCTGCACATAGTCGGTGTATTGCCCTATATAGTCACCCGGCTCTTCGCCATTGTTTGCAGTGAACGACATTCCCCCGTTGTCCGAATACTTGATATGGAAGTATGGAGTACGCCCATCTTCACCGGGTAAACCGGGCGTTCCGTCTTGTCCTTTCGTGTCGCTCCACTTGTAAGCACTTGGTTTGTCGCTATCGGTAGGTATCATATCCACGTACAAACCCAACCATCTTCCGGGTGTTTCACCGTTCCCGGCTGTGAACGTTTTGCCGCCATCATCGGAATACTTCTTGTGAAGATAGCTACTCTTTCCATCTTCCCCCTTAATAGCTCCAACATCTTTCCAGTTCGTACCATCCCAAATATAGAGGTTGCCTCCGATTAGATAAGCATCGCCCTCTGAATTTCCAACGGTAGGCAGTTGTGAAACATTTTCCTTAGAACCTTTGATATTGATTGAAGTACCATCAGCACCACGCACACGAAAAGGAATACCCCACGCACCCTCCGCATCGGTCTTGGCGTTCTTTATACTCATCCAAACCACGTTTTCGGACGAAGTTCTGTGCCAACCTCCCGTAGAGCCATCCCCCGTAGGGGTGGCAGGCTTGGTTTCACTGTCATTATAGGTATAGAATACGGATAAACCGCTTTCTCCCTTATCCCCGGTAGAACCTTTCGCCACAACCGACCAATATACGGAATTGGTAGGCAAGTTGCCCATGCTTGGCGTGGGGTTGGTGTATCGGTAGGTACACGTTTCACCAATCACCGTGTAAGCCACCTCATCCCCGGCATAGTACACGTACTTCGGGTTATATGTGCCACGGAACACCCCGATATGTGAGGTGTCCCCACTATCAGAAAGCAAACGGACGTTGTGCAACGTTAATTGGCGTTTTGCCGTTACGTTCCAATCAATAGAACTTGAAGAATCACCGATACGGAACTTGTTGCCGTCCAAATCCAAATAGCACTCCTTATCGCTTGTTATAATCTTACCCGTAGTGATAGTGTTCCCGTTGATACGGGTAAATCCGTAGGTGGTGGTAAAGTCCCTGAAATCATCATCTGAATGCACCGACCCCAATATACCCACTTGGAAATAATAGTTGTTCGGGTCTTCGGTTGGCTCAACCTTTAGTTGTTCCTGTGTCACATACCAAATGCCATCCGTGCTTTTTTTGGAGCATTTGGCAAACACATAGTACCCCTTTGGGCTTGATAGAGTGAATGAGCCAGCCGCCATGTTCCAATGCTTGATTATCTCATCATCAATAGTCAAGTGAGCCAATACCCCGGCAGAAGCGTCAAAGCGGTTAGATATTCCGTTCACGTTGGCTTGTAGTATCACATCAATCAAAACAAACTGTTGGCTTTTAGACCCCACCGTAAGCATATTGGTGTCAATGGAATTGGGCTTGATGTTTTCGGGGTCAAAATAACCGTCCGTATCATACACCATTGTACGCAGTTCCTCTGTTGTGCGCCATCCCCTCCGTGCCTTAGTCAAGTCCCGAAGCCGATTGTTTTCTATGATTGTTTCGTGCCGTCCCACATCCACAACCGTTTGAGTGATTGGGGAAATGGCTGTAATGTCCGAAAGGGTCAGTGTATAGTCATGCTCCACAAGCAGGTTCTTTGTCACCTTTTGGATGCGGATATTCTTTTCAATACCGAAACGCTCATCTTTCACGGGTACATAGTTACCCACATGAAAGACGGTTGTTTCGCTATCGCTTGGCAAAGCGTTCAAAAAATAGGAGCGTTCAAAGGTAAGCTGATATTGCGCCCGTGCCTGTGTGCGTGGCTTGAACTCGTTATATCCGGCATACCATAAATCTTCCTCTGCATCATCTTCATAAGATTTAGGCAGGTGAATATCCGTAATCTTATACGTGTCACCCTCCGTTATACGGTAAGCCTCGCTTTCAGTGGTAGGAATAGTTAACCCCCTGTTGTCCGTAAATGGAATGAGCGTAAACCTTTTTGTTGCATGGTCGTACCCTCCCTTTTGCGCCAATTCAAATTGTTGCCCAGCTAATTTACCCGAAATGAAAGTAATCTTTGCCGATACCTCGTTAATCAGATACTTTGTACCCTTATCGTCTTTCTCGTTCAGGTCAAAGTCCATTGTATCATCAATAAAGCTGTTTATATCATCAGCCACCAAAGCAGTAACCGTACCCGTTCGTTTCGGGAAAATATCATCATACGTCACAGCATCCTCATCACTGCCCAGTGCATCCCTCAAATCGCCATCCTCCAAATAACGCTTGTTATCATCGGATATGCCTATATATTCGCTCTGAGGCGGTACTATTGTACCGTCCCATAGTTTGTGTTCCTTTTTGTTCAAACGCACTGGAAACGGAAGCTGTAAGCGTTCCGAATAGTCCCTGTAATCACTCCGAATGTTGGTCGTGCCACCCTCCACCCAAAGCCTCGTGATAATGGTCTTATCATCCACCTTTTGCTCTTTGAGCTTGTACAAGCCGTTGCCTTTACCCCACTCAAAGAAAGCGTTGCCACCCGGGGGCACAACCTTTGCACCGAACTTTCCTATGTGAATGGTACGCACCCCGTCCTTTTGGGTAATGAGAAACTCCAAATCAAATTCACGGTCACTGCAAAGCATTTGCAAAACCTGTAGGCAGTTGTTACGGGCAAAGGAAATGGTACGGGGTTCTGTGTCCGGGCAATTAGCTTCATCGAAAGCCCATAAGCCCGGATAGTCACGGCTCACGTTGTAGATAAGCACCTTTACAAAGTCCCGGATATTATAAGTGAGGTCAAACGTGCTTTTGCTGGATTTCCCGTTTGCATCTGTGTTTCGATACAGGCTTTTCATCAGCTCGTACATCACCCCGTAGAAAGTGGCATCATGCACATAATGGTTGTCCGAAAGCATTTCACGGTTCACCTTAGTGCGGATGGTGTATTCTTCACCCTCCACTATGATTTTATCTCCCTTGCCTAAATTAAGTAACTCAGAGGAAACAATGGAAAGCTGTACGTTATCATCCCCCATTAAGGAACTGTTTTGAGCGGCTGATTTCAGCGTGCAAAACGGCTCTTTGGAAAACAAGCGTATCTTTTCACCGTTGCGCTTGATTATTTCAAGAGTTCCCATATCACAATAGCGTTGGTTTCAAATTTTTCAATGTCTTCAATCACGCCCGAAACGATTATCTCGTATTCACCGGGTGTAACGTAAGTGTGTTCTATCGTTTGTTCGCTACCAGACACATCGTAAGTGTGCGTGCCGTCACCCCAATAGATGTTAAGCAGCTTGGACGAAGTGACGGTAATCGTAGCTTTGCCGTTTGCAGTCCCACCTATATACCTAAGCACCTTTTTCACAGGTTCATCTTCCACCAGCTTTAAGCGGAATGTGCCCACCATCAAATCGTTGCTATATTGTCCCCAGTTCTTTTCCGGGTCTGCCTCATCCAGCAATTCCACTTCATATACCAAAGGCTTTGCCTTGCCGTCATAATCCACACGCAAACGGTGGTTTCCCTCCGCATCGAATCGGGAAAAGAAAAGGTTTACCCATTCCACATAGGCGGCACGTCCCGAAGCCTCTATAAAGCAATCCAGCGTAATATTGCGTTCCTTGTAGCGTGGTCGCTTCTTATCCCTTACAATGCCGTGATAGTTGTCCCAGTCCACTTGCAAGGCTTCTTTGCGCTCCAACCGTCCAACCAATCCGGCACTTTTGGAAACAAATACCCCAAACTCCTTGAAGTTCTTTCCGTCTATGAAATATTCCACATCCGTATCTTTTTGCAACTCGAATATTTCACGGGGTTCTTTCGCCACGTCAAACAGTTTCACTTCGTCCAGTAAGGCTTTCGTCCCAAATAGTGATTGGTCGTTAATGGAAAGCCCCGTTGGTGTCTTTGGCAACATTTCACTGAATATCCGGGTCGTGTTCTCATAGACGGTAAGCATATTGCCGGACTTAACGAAAGCAAAGAAAATCCAGACATCGGGCATTACATCCAGCCATTGCTCTTTATAATTGTCTATACCGGGCATATTCAGCACCCAGCCTAACTTTTGAGAAACAGGCAGTACCCAAAAACAAAGTGTAAAATCACCGCTAAAGGGTATGGAACGAGCCGTTTCGCATTCGCCCGTACCATTCAAAGCAAGGGATTTACCCACTTTGGATTTCTTGGAAAAATCCGCACCCTCCGATAAGGTGGCATCGTTGCGGTACTGTGAAAAGTCGTAAGCTATACTACCGTCCGGGTCATCGAAAGGCAGGTGTAAAATCATGTTCTTATCCATATCAGTAAGTATTTTTATTCATTTGTCTAACTTCTATCCCCACTCCCTCTATATCCGCTTTGGCATTGCCATACAGATTCACAAGCACCTTTGCATCCGTTCCGGCTACCGCCACATACAGATACGAGTTATCGAAAGCGTCTATGGTAACAATCGCATTGTCCGACACATTTACGGCACTATGGGAATCATGCCGTGCATATACTCGTGAAACGGAATAGCCGTCATACTCCAACATAGCTTTGCAGTCACCATTCAGCACCACATCGGGTAAATTCACCTTATCTGTAACCTCATCATCCACAAACACCCCGTAAACCTCGCATTTACCTTTGAAGTGTTCCCGTATAAAGTCAAGCGTGGGGTAATTCTCCGATATACAGAAATCTATACCACGGATATAAAGCTGTATCAGTTGCTCATAGTCAAGCCCTGTTTTCAGCTTCATTTGCCACATCCGGCAAAGCCCCTTTGCCTTGCCATCCTCTTTAAGTTGTTGTACCAGTTCCATAACTATGCTATTCCTTGTGATAAAAGTGAACTATCTTTATTTTCAATACGCTTCAAAGTGCTTTTAATCTCCGTCAGCTCTGATGCACTCAACTTCGTGTTGGCAGCTATTTCGGCTTGATAAACGAGTGCCTGCCTCATAATAGAAGTTTGGTCGCTTTGGTTTATGACAAAGGCATTCAACCGCCCGGCTATCACACCACCCGTTTCCTCACTCATGGAAGTAACCGCACCCGTAAGGGGGTCTTGTTGTACGGTTTCTTCCTCCACGTCCTTAATCCAATCGCCAATACCCTCCAATGCGGAATTGAACAAATCTCCGGCAGCGTTCACCATCCTTTCAAATTCTCGCTTCTCTACATCGGTCAGTTTCCCGTCTTTCATGGATTCTCCCAAATAGAGAACGGCATCATTGATTCCCTTTGCCAAAAACTCACGTTTCAACGCTTCCACAACCGCTTTTTTAAGGACTTCTTTTGTCTTTTCGCCCAATGCTTCCGCTGCATCCTCACCTTTGCAATAAGCATCTACCAACGCATCGGCAAATTCATCAATGGCGGTTTTTACATCCGTTCCGGCAAGCGTTTCCATCATTGACCTATCCAAATCCTCTATCTGTTGGGTAATGGATTCTATTTGCTCGTTCCACTGTTGGATTTTTCCGTTATCGGTTTTCTTCTTATCCTTTTCAGCTTGAATTTGCTTTCTCAAATCCTCTTGTTGCTGTTTGAGGTTCTTTTTCTGAGCCTCATAGATGGAAAACATATCTCCGTTTTCTTCCGCATTCTTCAACTGCTTGTTGAGTTCCTTAATCTCCTTGTTGAGTTGAGCGTAACGGGCAAAATCCCAATTCTTCTTTGCTACGTTGGCTTCTTGTTCCAAAGCCCGTATTTGGTCGTTAATCAGTTGGATATTCTTTTCGTAGGCTTCACGTTGGCTATCATTGAACACCCAATAAGTATTATTGTAGGCTCGTTCCAAACGGCTGTAGGATTGTTCCAGCGCATCTATTTCCTTTTGCAGATTTTGAATTTTCTTCTCATACTTGGAATCATGCAATTTGGCAAATATGCCCACTACAGAAGTAACGGCACTTACCATACCCGTAACGCCTCCCAATATGTCACCGCTCATCATTTTACCTACAGAGGCGGCGGCATTGCCCAACTGCCCGAACAACTCCATTGCAGTGCCTAAGCCGTTTGCCAAATCATCCTGTCCCAAATCAGAAAACATGGATGCAATGGCATTGCCGCACGTGGTAGCCGTATCGGTAATCGTTTCAATGGACTTGGTTACGCCTTTGGCGGCTTTCTTCATGTCAGCCTCTGCCTTTTTCACATCCTCATCCGTACCCTTTCCGGCAGCAACATTCGCTTTGGCTTCTGCCAGCTTCTTTTTGGCTTCAATGTAATCATCATAGAATGTGCCTAAAGCCTTAAAGGGATTCTTTGAAATAAGCGTTTCCTTTGCTTGATTCAAACTATCAATCAAAGCACGGTAATCTACGGGATTCAGTTTCAAATCCGCATCTTTTAGCTTTGTTTCAATATCAGCCACCAACTTATCTATTTCAGCTACAGAAAGGCTATCCAAATCGCCAAATAACTTCTTCCAACTATCCGATTGCTTTAACATATTGGCGGTAAGGGTGCTTAACGCTTCTGCCTCCGACTTGTTTACTTGGTTAATCCGTTCTTGGTCGCCCGTCTTTTGAGCGGCAGCACGCAGCAAGGCGTATTCCTTTTGGATGTCATTTCTTTGTTCCTCAAAGGTTCTGTAAGAGGAAAGTATCTTTTGCTGTACTTCTTCCTGTAACTTTTCATCTTCTTCTGAAACAAACAAAGTGGCTTCCGCTTTTTCGTCAGCACCCACAAGCCCGGAGCTTCCATTAGCCAGCTTCTCTTTTACATCGGCTATGGCTTCCAACTTCTCGGCAAGTGTTTGGGCTTGCTGAATGGTCTTAGATACAGATTCCTTGAAAGAATCCATAGCGGACTTTGCCCCCGTGATTTCATTGTATTGCATATTAAGGGAAATAAGTTGGTTACTTTCTCCCTCTGTGAGTGTTCCGGCTTGTTGTTTATCCTTTAGAGCCTTGATTTCATTTTCCACATACTCCTTGTACGATTTACCACCTTTTAGGAGCGTGGCAAATTGGGTATTGGCTACATCTTCGCCCATGTTACGCACCCAACGGAAATATAAGGCATATTGCTGTTTCTTGTACTCTATTTCACCGTCAAAGAGTTTGTTTTGGGCTTTGTCATATTTCTTGTTTTCGAGTGTTCGCCTTTCATCGAAGCCGTCCTTTTCAGACTTGGATAAGCCACCTTTTCCGGCATCCTTACGGGCTTTAGCCAAAGCCTTTTCCTCTTTGTCTATATTATCCAATGCCTCCTTGTGTTGGAGCGCAAGGGTGCGCTTGCGTTTTTCGTAGCCCTCTTCCAATACTGCAATACGGTCAGCCTCCAATTTACGGTCAGCTTCAAGTTGCCTTTCACGTAGTTGTTTGGCGGCACTATCCGCTTTATCCCCCGTGGTATGCTTGGGTAAACGGGCTTCCAACTTCTTTATTTGCGTATCATAACTCTTATAGTCAGAGCCACCGATAATGGCAGCTTCACGCAATTCTTTAAGCTGCTTGATACGGTCTGATATTCCCTTTTCCGTGTTAAGACTTGTTGTCTTGGTGTTTACAGCACCATTCAATTTATCCAACAAATCTTTCAACTCTTTCAGTTGGGTATTATCGGCTTCCACCTTTACCTTTTTGGCATTGAGGGTATCAATGCTTTTCTGAGTTTCACCTATTTTCTTATCCAGCTCGTTAAACGACATAGCTACATAGTCGGTACTCTCTGTTACCGAAGTCGTATCTTTTTTGCCATAGAATTTTTCAAGTTGCTTATCTAACTTGCCTATGGTTTCATCTGCCTTTTTTGCTGATTGTGCGACACTTTCAAGATAAGTTTTTATATTCTCCTTGAAAGCATCCATTTCTTTACCTGTAGCCCCAGTGTACTTTTGTACGGCAGAAACAATGCTATCCAATGAGTTGTTGAACGCATCGGTATAGGCTTGACCTGTAAGCCCTTTCAATTGGTTTGCGGATTCTACCGCCATAGATTCTACCGCATCCCATACAGCCCCCGAAGCTCCACGAATAGAACTTGAAGCCACATCAACAACCTTATTCATCATCACGGTTACGCCCTCCGGGGTGGTTTCCATAACTTCTTGAATTTCTTTGTAGGTTGCATCTTCGGCATTCTCTTTCAGCTTATCAAGTGCCTCCGTTTGGCTTTGTACCAGTTCTTGCATAGCTTGTTCGGTATATTTAGCCTTGATTTTTTCAGCTGTAGTTTGCTGAATGGCTGTAGTCAATTCCTCATATTTAAGACGCTGTAAATCAAGTGTAGCGTTTTCATCAAGCAATGTTTTATTATATTGTTTACATACGGCATTGATTTTTCCAATCGTATTTTTATGTGTTTGAGTTCCTTTCTCCGTATTTTGCAATACGGCAAAAAGTAAATTCAAATCGTCAATCTCTTTTTTCGTGGTATCTTGAAATTCACCCGTTGCCGTGGTTTCTTCTTTTTGTTTGCCCGTAAAAAGAGTAATTACACTGACTAATGCACCTATCAATCCCAGTACCCAGCCGATAGGATTGCTCATCATGGAAGCCCAAAGAGCTTTCACCGCTACCGTTGCTTTTGTTGTGATTGCAGTCAGTGCGGAAGTTACAACCCCTTGTGTTGTCTTTGCCGTAGTATCTGCCACGGAAGCGGCTGTGGATTGCTTGGTGGCTGTAGCTTCAAGTAGTTTTTTCTTTGCGTAAAAATCGGATTGGGTGGCTAAAGCCGTCTTTCGTGCGATAGCTGCGTTATCCTCCGCTGCCTCCATCTTCTTAGTGGCAATGGCTATCTTTTCAGCATTCCCGGTCTGTTGTGCCCTGTACACTTCCAAATAAGCACGTTCTACAGCCGCCTTTGCCGCCAGTGCATCAGCCCGTGCCGATTCCATCTTTACGGCTGCTGCCTTGACATCGGTACGCATGGCATTTAAGGTAGCCGCACTGTTTTGTGTCTTAATGGCAACCTCATTTTCCAAAGCGGCACGATACACGGCACTTTTAGCCGACAAATCCAGCTTGCTTAGGGCTTGCTTTTGTTCAACGGTAAGAACACTCAGAGCCACCGCCTCATAATTGGCAGAAGAAGCCGTTAGATTCAAATTGGAAAGATATTCCGCTTGTTGGACGGTAAGCATTTGTTGAATGGCGGCAATGCGTAACTGCTTTACCATGTTGGCGTGTTCCTCTACCGTCAGTTGTGCTTGCAATGCTGCGACATGGCTGTTTTGGGCTGCAATCATCGCTTTTGTCTGAGTTGCCACCTGCCCAGTAGCAACGGCTTCCAACTTCATTAAGGAAATCTTAGCTTGCCGTGCCGTGTTATCCAAAAGGGCAACGCCCGTATATCCCTTTGTGGCTAATGTATTCAGCACAATAGCAGCTTTCATACTTCCATAGCCTATAACAACAGCTTTTAGAATACGCAAAATATCATCCAAATGCTCTGCCATGTAGGTAGCACTTCCAATAGCTCCGGCAAATATATCTTGATTGGCTTCCCCCAAAGCGTTAAGGGAACTTTCCCACGCATCACCCATATTGGAAATCATACCCGTGAGGGACTTGCTTTGCTCCTGCATGAGGTTAAAATAAAGCCCGGATTTATTCGTCATGTTTTGGAAAGCCTTTTCTATTTCAGCAAAGCCCACCTTGCCCTCTGTTACAAGGTTTGAAACCTCATCTTTGGTTACACCAAGCACCTTAGCCAGTTCCTCATAGATAGGAATACCACGCCCAGCAAATTGCCGAATATCCATCAAATAAGCCCTTCCTTGTGTCCGTAGCGTTCCATAAAGGTAGGCTATATCTTGAAGTGGTGCGCCAATACCCGAAGCCACGTTACCAAGCATTACCAGCTCATCCACCACGTTATCCACGGTTGAGCCGTAAGCAAGCATCTGTTTGGCACTACTCGCAATACCCGAAAGGTCAAACGGAGTTTTGGCGGCTGTATCAATAAGCCTATCCATCAAGCCCTTTGCTTGCGTACCACTTTTGAGCATGGTTGTAAAGGCAATTTCCAACTGTTGAAACTGCCCACGTGTTTGCACGATACTTTGAAGCAAAGTCCCCATACCCTGCCCAACGAGGTAGGAAACAATGTATTTCGCCCCATTTTGCGCAAAGCTCTGAATGGAGTTATCCATCACAGACGATTCCGATACGGCTGTGGATGAAACTTGTTTGATACTCCTTTCCATCGCTTGTGCCGACACGTTGAAATCGTTTATATCAAGGGTGGCTTTGAACGCCAACGCTCCGTTTATATTATCCATTACATTATTCCTTTCAGATAATTCTTAATATCATCCTTTGTCTTTAGCTGTACAGGCGGCTTCCCACCATCTTTATTTCCGTCCGTTTGCTCCGGTTCTTGTTCCACACGTGCCGCATCTGTCAGCATGATTTGTACATTTAGCCAACTGATACCCCAAAGCAGATAATCGTAAGTCCAGCCAAAGGACTTGATAATTTCCCCACGATTACCCCACGGGCTATTTAGCCCGATTACTCTACTCGGTTTGCTTTGAGTTTCTTCGGATTGGTCGTTCCTATCTCCCGTATTGACCGAATAGAGGACGTAAAACCCCCGGGATTCATCATTTGGCTTATCACGTCTGCCAGCTTTTCAAGCCGGGTAGATGTAAGGTGTTCCATGAAAAACGCTTTCAAGGCTTTTACCTCTTTGTCTTTAGAGGGGTCAGCTACCACGGGATTGTTAAGCACGGCTACGGCTGCAATCTCTGCCATCAGAGGAATATACTTGAAAAGGCGTTTGCTTTCCTGTATGGGTTCGGCTTGTACCTTTTCCTCATCGTATTCTATATTCAGATACAACCGCCTCAAACAATCCATTGTACCCAAATAAAGAGGCTTCAAATGGAAGTGGCGCATATATACACGCTCCATAGTTTGCAAAGCGGCATTGGGTACTTCTGTTTCGGACACGTCCCAGCCTTTTGGAATACGTTTGTCACGCCACATCTTTACATGGTTCGGAAAATACCTATTCCACCAACGGATGAAGCGGGGCGGTTTTACCGGGTTAATTTTAAGCGGTACATTGAATTTCACTCCCATGTTCACAAGTGCCTGTATCGCCTTTTCTTCGATTTCCAAGCGTTCTTCACGGGTCAATTCACGTTCTTTATTCAGTTGTTCCATTTGTCTTAAAAGTTAAAAAGCCCCCCATCCGGGGATAGGAGGCTATCGGTTATCAGGCTTTTTCCAGTGTCATGCTACTGTTGGGTCGACCATTCCCTCATCGGCTTGCAAGTTGGATTGGAACTTGATAGTCATAGGCACAAGGCAGATACCCTTTGAAGAATAAGTAATCTCGAATGTCGGGATAACACGCACATTGGCACACCCGATAAACAAGCCCTCTTCCGGTTGAATCCATAACGCCCATTCCTTGTATTCCAATTTTCGTGGACGAATCCAAGTGCGCTTACCCTTTTCTCCAGCAATAGTACCACCGAAATAACGTGCAAGCAATTCCAAATCCGGGTCCATCAAAGAAAGCTCCACATTTGTAGGTGTTTCACCCACCAACGTAATAACCTTGCTTGACGTTTCCGACTTATGTTCCGTGATTTCGGGAGAATCATCTTTCAAGTTGCAAGTGTCTTGATACACATCGCCCAAATCAAGCCATTGGTTGCCTTTTGCGGGCATACTTCCATCGGTCATGGCAGGGGCGATATAAATCTTTTTCAACCCCATTGTTGCTAAAATCGGCATAATCTTATTTTTTTATTAGTTGATACTCTTTTCTCTTACTGTAAGCTCCAAAGCAAGGGAAACAAAATGTTCGTTTTGGTCTTTCTCCTTAATCGGTGGGTTAAACCGCCCTATGTTCCAGTTATAGCCTTCCCCACTTTCATAATGGTTTTTCAACACTTCAACCACCTTTGCCCTTATCTCTATGAGCCTCTTAAAATGTGTCCTGTAAACGGCTTTCCCCTTGCCTTTGGCTATCACCTTATCCGGCACATGAATATTCACGTTTATCTGACCGTAGCGCACGGATGCTTCACCGTCTATCGTATGAGGGACAATTATCACATCCTCTTTGGTGTAGTCGTTACGCTCGTAATCAATCACACCCGAAATGAAGTTTTTCACCTCGCTTGCTTGAAGCATGGCGTAAACCCTTGTTGCTATTTCCTCAGTCGTTATCATGCTGCGTTCCCGAATAATTCGATTGCTTTCTTATTGGCTTTCATCACCAACTTGTTAATCTCGGCAGGTAGTTCGCTTTTGGCTTTCAGTTCGGCAGGTAGAATCACGTTGTACCCTTTGGCTTCCACGTAGGCGGCATAATTCATCCCGGCTACTATAATGAGGGAAAAAGTGTTTGGCAGCGTGGCGGCATACTTCATTGCAGCCTCCAACATGGCTTCCGCACCCTCTCCGGGCTGGTCTGACCCACCATAGTAAACGATTTCCTTATTCTGTACCACGGCATAGCCTATAGAGTTGGTTAAATTGCCCGTTTGGTCTTGGTAGTTGTGGTTATCCTTAGCATACTTAGCCAGCTTTTCGCCCATATATTTTAACAAGGTTACGAAAGCCAATTCAAGTTGCTTTTGGAAAGCAGCCACGGGGTTTAAGATAGCCCCTTTGTCAAACATCGGCATTATCCCCATATCTCTATGTATTTAGGGTTTGTATCATCTATTCCCGAAATGGTGAACTCATCCACACCGCCACGCTCCAAAGTCACTTCCACACGTGCGCCTATACTCAAATCACCCTCAAAGTAGGATGGTAAAAACACGTCAAAGGTGTATGAATACATTTGCCCGTCCGTTCCCAATCGTTGCTTGGCAGGTATGAATTTCTCCACTTGGCACTCACAGCCTTTCACCCACACGGGCGCATCATCGTCCGTGTAAAATCCCGTTGCTTCATTCCTCGTTGCTTCAAGAGGCAAAGCGGTGTATCTGAAAGTTCCGTTAATCCGTGCCATATCACCACAAATTAGAGCCGTCCGTAATGGAAGAAACTTCGACAAAATCCGAAACGTCTAAACCGTTCTCGTTGCAAAGGTCTTTAATGCGCTTCTCCAACTTCTCCACGCTGTAGCCTTGTGAGGACTTACCTAACGTGTCATTGGTAAGCACAATCATCCGCTTTAGCACCTTTATAGCGGCTATGGCTATCGTGCGTTGGTCTGTGTTGGCATTGTACTCACTATCCCAGTCGCTTATCTTCATATCAGCAAGTGCCTTTTGTAAAGCAAGGCGGCTTGGGGTATAAGGTTCAAGCTCACCCACCAACGCATTGTATTTTGTCAAAGTTCCCATCACTACTATTTTTCAAGGGCTTCTTTCAAAGCCGTTACACTCTCATCTGAAAGGGCTTCAATCGCTTTGGTTACACCCTTAACCCCGGCATTTTTGGCAACAGGGGCATTGATGGATTCCAAAGCATCCTTTACCACATTCAAATCATATTCATTGTCTTGGAAAGTGACCTTTTCAGTCTGTTTGCTTTCCAAAGACTTAATCACACAAAAGCCCCTTGCAACCAAATCATTAACTCGGTTAAGCTCATCGGTATGCAAGGTTTCACCTACCTTGTAGATTTTGCCTTTGTCGTTTTTGTCTATAAACGCTTTCTTTACTGTCAGTTCCATAAGCAAAAGGTTTAGCCTACTTCAAGAGCTGTTGCGCTCTCAAATTCGGATTTAGTCCAATAGGTACGTGCCACACCGTTTGCATCGGCTGGTACTTCCTTTTCCTCAAAGCCACGCACCTGTAAACAGATGATAGCACCAATTTCAGTGATAAGAGGCAACAAACGTCCAGAGCCTTGTGTGTATTCGGCTGCAACTTGACCAGTGGATTCACCAGTACGCCACTTGGCAATACGAATACCACCGCCAGCGTTCATGTAATCCACATCGTCCTCCTCTATCAACTCGCTATCTTCAATGGCGGGCTGAATTTCACCGATAACTCCGGCAGGCTTGATACAGATAAAGTTGTGATTCCACGGCTCAAGCGATTTACGCTTACCGTCCATATCCATACCCATTTTACGGGTAATCACCGTTACAGGGGGGATTTCATTACCAGCAAGCAAATCTGCCATCTGAGCCGTTGTTACGGTCTGAGCCTTTTTATCGTTACCATGTACCAACAAACGGGTTGTTTCGTCCATACGCAGCCAAAAATAGAGGTCTTGGCTCATAAGGATTTCGCCCGGCTCGATGCCACGGTTACGCAGGTCACTACAGATAGCCGATAACATCAGGACGGGGGACAACTTGCCAGCTTTGGTATTGGCAGAGTTCCACAAGAAAGCTGATACCAGCTTGTTTGTTTCCGGCATTTGATAATCAACCTCGTACTTACGTCCACCCGGATTGTTGATTTCCGGCACGAACTGAGCCACACCCCAATTAGAGAATGCCGTCAGAGCGATAAAGTCCATCACGTCCTTACAGCCCAAATAAGCATCTTTCATGTCGTGGGTAAGGAGCTTTTCAATTTGCTTCACCTTAGCGGATTCACTCAAACGGGGATTTTCGTAAACCTCCATCAGTTTACGGTAATCACGTGCGTACATGGGGAACTTGTGACCCACACGGGGGATTTCCTTAGTCCACACATCGAAGCCGTCAGAACGCCTCATAGGTGTAGGTGATTCATCACCTATCAATGTAGCCATGAAACGCAAGTTGTACTTACCTACAAGTGCCTCGGCAGTCAATGACATTTGGGGCGTGTTGGTAGTAAACCAGCTATCACAGTACATTTTCTGAAAAAGGATTGTTTCACGTTCGGAAGCCTTATCAAAAGTCTTTTTCCACGTTGCCAAAAAGTCAAGCGGTTTGCCGTCCTTGTGAAGCCCTTTGAATGTTGAAAAAATAGATTTCATGTCGTTACGCTAATTTTAGTTAGTGTGATTTCGTTAATTTCACGTGGGGATTCCCTTTCAAGTAATCGCCCGTAGTGTCCTTTTGCCCGGCAGGGATAGGCGGCACACGTCTTTCGTACATTGCGTATTGCATGGTGTCGGCAGAAACATCTACAGAGGTTTCAAACTCGCCTACTTCCACATCGGCAATCAGTACGGAGTTGGAAGCACCACGCTCCTTTGATTTTGCGGCAGCTTGTCCGTCCGAAACAACCTCTACCAATACATCTTCCTTTACAAGCCCAGCAATGGCTTTGGAAAGAGTGACAATGTAATTGTTTCCGTTTCGCTCAATCTTTTCGATTGTGGGGACATCGGCAATGGCTGTAGCGGCTGTGCCGTCTTTCAGCACCAAATCACCAACGGCAAAGCAAGGCTCGTAGAACTCATCCACGTACAGGCTTACTTTCTTCGCATTTTCCGCATCCACTTCCACCACTTTTGCAGTCTTGATGACTTGCACCGTTCTTTTCACCTCATCCTTGATAGCAAGCGTTCCGGCAGGCACGGTGTCGCCAACAGCGAAATGTTGGTTTTCCACGTCCAGATTGAAGCCGCCTTGCACGATAGAGGGCGAACCTGTGAAAATGGGTCGCATCCCAGTAAATGAAGCAGTCTTTCTTTTCATTTCATTTTTTATTTTACAGTTATTGATTCCAGCAAGCTATCAGCAGCTTCATCAATTTGCTTTTCACTTGCCGCCTTAGACCCCCCTGAGTGTTCATCATCCAGCCCATTTGTAATAAGCTCCTGTTTGTAAGCGGAAACGGCATCCTCAATATCTTCATCATCAGAGATTGATTTTGCCAAACGGTCACGGAGATAAGCCGGAATTTTGTGCTTTTCCATAGCCTTAACTACTTCCTTTGCACGGGCTTCCTTGCTTTCTTTGGCTTCGTAGTTAGCAATCTTTTCTTCCATTTCCTTTAACCTCTTTTCAGTCGCTTCATCCAAAGCCACCTTACCTTTCAGCCGTTCTTCCTCTTCTTTCTTTTTCCTCTCCTCTTCGGCTTTCTTTTCTTCTTCGGTCTTGGTTTCTTTGTTCTTGTTCGCCCATCGGGTTGCTTCACCTTGACTTTCCTTAGCCACTTCCGCAATCAGATTTGCCGTACTTTCTATTGCCTCATCATCGGTAGAATCATCCTCAATGCTGCCACCCATTTTTTCGGTTATCGCTTTAAGGTACTTCTCCGAAAGACCAGTGTCTTTACACAAGCCTTTGACTTTCTCAAAGAGTTTCTTATTCATTGTTGCTTTTGTTATTTAGTAAGTTGAACTTCTACAGAGCAAAGATATGAAATAAAATTATATATGCGTTCTATAAACACACATATTTTACTCGGTAAATTACTTGCCTATTAGCATCTTACGTTTAAAAACAAGACGTAAAAGCGATTTTTCATTTGCTATATTCAATATAACAAATATGTGTTTAATTAACACAATAGGAATAATATTTTTTCACTCAACAAAAATATATCCTCAGAAAAGCACAAAATATATCCTGTTTTTGCAGTAAATATATCCATTCGAGCATTTCTACCCATCTTAAATAAAGGAAATCACCACTAAAAGACCATCAAAACCAACTATCACATAGGCATTTTGAAAATATATCCAAAAATATATCCAAATACTTTGTTATATTAAATATATAGCCTATATTTGCATCGTAATAAGATTGATAACGTTTAAAATATATGTGATATGGATGTGAATTATATTCTAATAAAAGGAAACAAGCATTTTAAGTGCCACAGTTTAGCAGAAATGGCTATCTATTTTAGCTTGTCCGTAACCAGCAATGGAAGCGTAATCTGTGATGGCTACCATGATACAATGTCTTATTCTAAAGAGTGGAGCCACGAAGATATTATTACCGATTTCATACGCAACAGAGTAGAGAAAGTAGTACCTGATGTTGAAATATACAAAGTACAAAAATAATAATGCAACACTAAATTTTCAGATTATGGCAACTAAGAGTATTGATAAAAAGAAAACATTGGAATATGCGGTAGCATTTTACTTCTATGATTCGGGATGTGTAAACTTTATGATGGGTAATATCATGTACCAGCATATCAAAACCATTTATGACGAAAGGGCAGACGGCAGAGGGCAAAACACATTAGAGGTAGTTTACAACTACAAAAAAATGAAATATGAAGTGCTGTGCCTCACAGACAGCAAATTAGCTCAAAAAGAAATATCAATACTATAATACATAATATCGCCATGACACAGAAAGAATTTGAAGAAAGAACCGGGTTGAAGCTAACAGCGGACAACTATACAGAGGTTGAAACTTGCTACATGAATACAGACCTTGATAAAGATGCGTTTTGCAAGTTGTGGATGAAAAACCCGGCAGCTCTGAAAGAAATAGAGCAAAAAACGGTGTTAGTTCGTGAACTTTACGAAGAACGCAAATGTCTTGCAAACTTTCTTATAGAACAAGCCGAAAAGTGGAGTGCATCAGATTTAAGAGAAAAAGCAATAGCTATGATTGGAGAAAGAGAGTATCTCAGAAGAAAAATAGCCAAAGGGTACAAACTTTGGAAATTAGACAAAGAACTATTAGACGAAATTTTAAGAAAGTAATAACCAGTAGGGTAGCTATCCCCTACACAATGCAACACCGTATGAAAAAATATTATTTGCAAGGCAAAGAGATTAGCGAAAAACAAGCTAAAGCCATTGAAGCCAAAAATCAGAAGTACATAAGCAGCAATGATTTTACGCTTTGGGCAAAGTGCCAATTTGTAACAGTAGTAACCAAGTAAATTTCAGAATTATGAATGAATACACTTACATCATTTTCGACCATAACGGCAGACGTTTGGGAAAGATTGAGTTTGGAGTGCGCAACAGCGTACCATCCGCAAAAGAGATACAAGAAGCCATTAGAGATGGTTTTCCCAACGGGACGACTTATAAATTACTCGTTCCAACAAGCGTGTGTATCAACCAATAAAATTTTAGGATATGGGAATATTGAAAGATGCAATTTTAGCGGCAATACAGCAGGAACACCCGGATGCTCATTGGGTGGAAAACGAAAAAACCCACATGATAGAATCTACAGCGCAAGCAAAATACAATGACGTTAGACGTGTTGAACGCAATTATACTAAAGGCGTTCACAAGGCAAGAAAGGAGGCTCACAATGGCAATAGTAACAGTACAAGACATTTATAGATGTGATTCATGCAAGGCAGCATCAGACGAATTTGGAAGAGGATGCAAGCATGGTATGCTCTTCCCTCTAATACTTATAATGGGGAATTTCAAAAAATGTATGAACTATGAATTTGATGCTGAAAAGGTCAAACTTCAATTAAAACGAAAGGAGGCAAAATAAGATGGCAACACTGATAAAGACAGACGGAAGTAAATTGGAAATCCAACCTCAAAACGGGCTGGACTTCCAACTGGATGAACTGCAAAAGTTCGTAGATGGTTACATTGAGATTATAAACCTACACAATGGGGATATTCTCGTAATCAATGATAATGGGAAAGACGTTTTAGATTCCAACGAAACAGCCACGGAAATAGCGCATAAACACAATGCTATTTTGGGTTGGGATTATATTTGTGGCGATGTCGTTATGTGTAAAGATGAGGAGGTGCAATAATGGAAATTCATAAATTCCATTATAACTGGAAGCTGGCAGAAGCCAATTTCACTAAAGACAAAGGCAAGGTGTTTTCTTGTTTTGCGTGTGGTGGCGGTTCAACTATGGGCTACAAGTTAGCAGGGTTTGATGTGATAGGTTGCAATGAAATAGACCCTAAAGTGAATCAGGTGTATGTAACCAACCATGCACCACGGTTCAATTTTTTAGGGGATATAAGAGAATTGAGAGAGAGAGAGAGAGCTACCACCCGAACTTTACAACTTGGATATTTTGGACGGCTCACCCCCATGTTCCACTTTCTCCTTATCCGGCAACCGTGAAAAGGATTGGGGCAAAGAAAAGGTGTTCAGAGAGGGGCAAACGGCACAAGTTCTTGATACACTTTTCTTCGACTTCATTGCTTTGGCAAAAGCACTTCAACCAAAGGTTGTGATAGCGGAAAATGTGAAAGGCTTGCTTATGGGTAATGCCATAGATTATGTAAGACGCATTTACAAGGACTTTGAAGATGCTGGGTATTATTGCCAACACTTCTTACTTGATGCTTCTAAAATGGGAGTACCACAAATGCGAAACCGGGTGTTCTTTGTATGTATTAGGCATGATTTGGGCGTGAATTTCTTGAAAGTGTCTGACCTCTTCAATGTTGAGCCACATATTAGTATGGACTTCAACGAGCCGGGGATTTGCTACGGAGAATTTGCGGATTACATGGGCAAACCATACGGCAAGCGCATGAAAGAAATGTTTGATAATAGAACACATGGGGATATTGATATGTCAAATGCTTATCGGAAGCTGACAGGCAAAAGAGGATTTTTCAATCAATGTTATTTGTATGAGGATGAAATTTGCAACACGCTTACGGCTCATGCAGACAGCACGATTCCTTTTAATAAGCCTGTGTATTTATCAAAATCTGAGGTGTGCAACGCTTCTACTTTCCCGCAAGACTACGATTTTTGCGGCTTTTCACCGCACTACATTTGCGGTATGAGTGTACCGCCTGTTATGATGGCGCAAGTGGCTACACGAGTTTACGAACAATGGCTATCAAAATTGAAATAATAAAGCTATATGACAATAATAAATGAAACCATCTTTTACGACAAGCCGGGAAGTTGTGGCACGTGTCCTTTCTTTTATAACGGTTCTACACATTTACGACCCGGTGAGGTAAAAGGGCACTGTAGGATGTTTGATGAAATGCACAAATCATACATAAATCCACCAAAGCGATGCCAAAAGATATTTAATAAGGCTTTCCGTATGCCGGATGGAAGCGAGTTAGTAATTACTATTAATAACGAATGACAAATCAAAATGAGCAAGAATGTATTATACAACAGTCGGTATTTCCATTACTGGGAAAAGTTGAAATTTGATTATAATGAATACTTTGGTAGCATGGTATCAACCAAACCTATCAAGAAACATATAAGAAGAACGAAAACGCTTGAATGGTATATAAAGATTAACCGAGATAATTTTACAGTTAATCCTCTTGGGGTAAAAACATATTTTCCACCATTTTAATAAAAAACAAATAGCGATGAAAATAAAATTAGATTGGCAGTACGCCAAAGGTGAATTAGACACTGATACACTGGAATTACTTTGTTTGCCAGCAAGAGGTAAACGCTCCTTTGGTGCGGACGAAATGGATGCAGAATTGTGCATTAAAGACGGATGGAATTTTACCATTGCAGATATTCATTTGGGCGATGTTGAAAGTTCAAATATCCTTTGCAAAGAAATAGCAAAGCGGTGGAATGAGTTTAAGGAATTGGAAGCAAATCAATCACAGTGGATAAGCGTAAACGATGCTATCCCTAAAGATAATGCCGAAGGTATTTGCAAGGTTAAGTTTGTGGATGATTCTATAGATGAAATGACAATGCGAAAAGTTAGCAAGTGGGTATTTCCTTACACAAAAGGTAAGTATGTTACCCATTGGAAGCCGATTGCAAAACCTAAAGAAGTTAAAGAATGATACGAGAAACAAAATTTAGCGGTAAAGAAGATTGCTGTAAGGAATTTTGCGAGGCAACTAAAAAGCATGATAGAACGAATTAGCTCTACTTAATGCAATAAACTTGGTAAATATTTGTTTTATTAAATATAATATAGTAATTTTGCGTTTATAGAACACACATAGCAATGAAACAGCAAAGAAAGGTCATTCATGTAGAATTGAAAGAGCCATACAAGGGCAAACGTCACTACTACTTTGGCAGCATTACGGCTATATATGAGCTATTGCCAACCGAAGCAGTAGGGGTGTCTAAAGAATCTCTTTGGAATGTTCTAAAGAATGGTGAACATAAGGGTAGAAAAGCCATTATACGATATGGCACACTCCATACAAAACAATCAAATAGGGGTATCAGAAAAGAAAAGGAGGTATAATATGTTAGGAGCGATTATAGGCGATATTGTAGGCTCACGCTTTGAGTTCGACAATACAGATAACTACAACTTTGAACTATTCACAAAGGATAGCACGTTTACAGACGATACAATTTGTACTATAGCGGTAGCGGATGCAATCAATACGGGCGCAAATTACGGAGATAAGTTTCTCCAATGGTGTAGGGCATACCCCAATCCGAAAGGAGCATACGGTGGCAGCTTTGCCCGCTGGATAGCCTCAGACAACCCACAACCATATAACAGCTTCGGCAATGGCTCTGCAATGCGTGTTTCCCCGGTTGCATGGGCTTATGACAACTTGGATAAGGTTTTGATGGAGGCAGAGAAAACGGCTATAGTAACCCATAATCACCCGGAGGGAGTTAAAGGAGCTGTAGCAGTCGCACACGCTATTTATTATTTGAGAACAACCCACAATCAGAAAGTATTTGAGAATATAATGCAATCGTACTATCCTCAATTCATGGTAAACGATTATTATGCCGGAGTATTTGATGAAACGTGTCAAGGCACTGTGCCGCTTTGTTTGAAGATTATTCGTGTAAGTACCTCTTTTGAGGATGCAATCAGACGGGCTATTTCATGGGGTGGGGATAGCGACACGATAGGGGCAATAGTCGGCTCAATGGCAGAAGCCCTTTGGGGTGTTCCCAAAGAAATTTCAGACAAGGCATTTGACTTATTGCCTACTGAGATGCTCAATGTAGTTGGTGATTTTTTCGGAAACTTAAATAGAAAACAATATGTATAAAAACGATTTACAATCATTTTGCCACTTCTACAAAGGCGAAACGGTATGCCCGTTCAAAGATGGCGATAAGCAAATGTTTTGGCTTTGTGAAAAATGGTGGACTGAGCAAATTATACCCGCCACTGATGCCGGGTGTAAACTCATTGCCCCTATTCTAAAGGAGTACACCGATGCCGGACTATCAAGCTTTGAATTGTACGATGGTGTGCCTATCACATTGAAAGCGGTGCTTTTCAATCGGTACTGCAAATACGCTGAAAGGGTGGATATAGAGGGCTTTAAAGAGTTATATCGGACTACATACATAAAAGGTTAAAGTAAAGGCGCACCGTAATTGATGCGCCTTTCTTATGTTGTCAATACTTACAATAGAATCCCATTGGAGTAGAAACCATTTCCTTTATCACTTTCGGGCTTTGTTCCAAAACTTCCATATCTATATACCATTTGCCATTTGTGTATTCGGCTTTAGTGATCCTGAATTTAGTGCCACGCTGTAGGATAATTTCATTTTCCCCCGTTGTTGTAGGCTTAGAAGTTCCGTTCCACTTCTTACCCGGACAATAGTCCCCGTTGTCATGGCTTGAACCAAATGCAGAGAAAGGCTCTGCATAGGTCATTTGTGTACCTTTCGGACAATAGATATTCAGACAAACGGGCTTACTTCCAAAGTTCGTATTCCGGCAATTACCACACGACATAAAGGAATCATCCGTACCAACCTTGCCAACCAGTTTAGACGGGTCAGATATATAAGCATCCAAATCAGACAATCCAAAACGATAGTTTACAAAAGCACTGATTTCGTCACGCTTTACCCAAACATCATCTTTAAGTGTGCTTCGGGCTATATATTGGGTCATATCGGCAATATGCTTTTCGGCTTCGGACAATCTACTGCCATAGTAGTGATAATATCCCTTGATAGCACGCAAAGGCTCTGTTATGTAACTACTACCAGCCGTATATTGATACATAGCCGCCTTTTCATTGGAGCTTGCAAGTTTCCACATATCCACGGCATTATCAAAGAAATAATCGTTTGCATCCGAACTATGAATAAACCATTTCGCTGCATCCTTTCTTTCCTGCGTAAAATCGGAATCTTTAAACTTAACATCCTTGACTTTTGATTTACGCATGGCAGCGGCTTTTTCAATGCTTTCTTTCCTTGCATTGAGTTCCGCAATGGTTTGTTGTGCCATTGCTTTATCATTGCCATTGATTGCATTTTCAAGCTGTGCAATGAGCGATTGGTAAGGCTTGGACTTGGTAGAGAACTTAGATAGGTCGGCATAGCTATCCTTAATGGCTTTCCAATCTATCTTATCTTGAACAATGCCAAGCTGTTTAACATAGGCTTGTTGTGACACCTGCCACGTTGGGTACTTCTGTTGTACATTATGATAGTTACCACCTAAAAAGTCGTATGCTTCAAAATTCAGTTTCTTTAATTGTTGTTCCAAAGAAAGGCTATCCCATTGTGCCAGCTTATCAGCAACCGCCTTGTTTACGGCTTTTGCATCGGCTAAAGAGAACTTTTTAGCCACCTCCATAGGGCTATCTATGTAACCCAGTGAATAAATCTCCTTACCTATGGCTTTCAGTTTATGGGCTTCCAACATGATAGCGGACAAATCAGGGTGTTTTAGAGCCTCAGCTAAAGCCGTAGTATCAACATCTGAAATACCACCCATAACACGGAGCATATTATTACCATAGTGATAGGTCGCTTTCCTCACATTCCACCGTTGCCGGATGGCATTTGCTTCCGCTTCCGTCCGGGCTTCGTGCCGGGCTTTCGCTATCTCTTTTGCAGTCGGTGGATAGATAACCTTTTCATTGTCCCGTAGGAAGTAGGGCAAAGTTCCTTTCTCCGTTGCATCCTTGATGCGTTGCTCATTGGCTTGCATCCACCCGGTAAATTGGGATGGCAGCTCTTTTACCTTTTCCTCACATTCCACCGTTGCCGGATTATCCCCGTCCAAAATCTTATCCAGCATTTCGTCCAATTCTTCTTGCTTTGCCAGTACGGGCACTTGATAACAACGGCAATTCGGGTGCCACCCTTTCCAACGGAATGTTTTAGGGTACACACCTTTCAAATCATCGCAAATGTCAGATACGGGATGATTGTTGGATAGCTTGATTTCAATGCCTACCACAAAGTCGAGTTGCGCCCAACGCTCAAAATCGGCTGTACGATACGCAATGTTGGTTTCAGTCCGTGCAAGCCTTTGGGCGTTACGTGCGGATGAACGGTACACGCCACGCCCCGGATGAAAATGTTTCGGGCTATCATCCACCCATTTGTAGGAGTTGGCTTCTTTGTCCCAAACCCTGCGTTTCCACTTTCTGCCATAGATAGGTTGCCCGTTCTCATCTTTCCCCACCTTGATACGGAAACGCCTGTAGAACTTATCGGGGTCTTGTAGGTACTTCTTTATCTGAGCCGCCAAACGATTAGCCGGGACACCCTCACCAATCGCCAAATCCAAAGTATTTTCCAGCTCATCACGGAACATACCCGTATATCGCCAAACCTTTTGAGAGAGATTCAAACCACCGTCACCACTCTTACGGGCAAAGAAAGCATCCATAGCCTCTTTGTTGCGCTTGAAGAAACGGGCAAAGTGATTATCTTTTATTGATTGTTCACCGAACACACTTTTAACCAAAGCATCGTTATTCTCGTTAGATGCAAGCCATTCCTTTTCTACACCGCCCCGGATAACTTGGTAAACACGGCTGTACATATCCCTAAGAATGGGCGTAACTTCCTCGCTATACCCATAGTCAGCAAAAGAGAAAGGCTTTCCATCCTCCAACTCCGTACCCTTTACCAAGTTAATTATTCGCTCAAATGCTTGTTGGTAGATGATACGGACATTGGCAGCGTAGCCCTCCGTTCTATTGAAAAGCTCCGCTTGCATCTTCTTATAGTCTATGTACTTCTTCTTTGCCATGCCACTACTTTAGTTTGAAGTTGGTGCAATAGTCCTTATCTAAAAACTTGCTGTATTTATGGAAAGGGCATTTGCATAAGAACGGCTCACCTTTCCAGTTCAATTCGTGGAAGTCGAAAGCGTGTTTGCAGTCCCTACAATGGTAGTTCTGCGTTGATGTCTGTTTCTTCTTTGCCATAATCATATATCATCAATATCAATCATATCTACAGTTTTTCCAGCCAACTCATGTGTGCAATCAGAAAGATATTCTATCTTCCCATTTCTAATAAAAGAATGACATATATTCATCTTTTCGGGCGTTGGGTAGGTTACTTTTATAGATGGAATAACAGTAGGATTCTCATTATCCCCATTCCAATTCCACACAGGAAAGCCACAATCATTTTTTGCGGTTGCTATATAATGGGCGCATTTGCAACCCGGACACCAAAATAAATACATTCCCTTTTTATCACTCTGCTTTTCCAATTTTGCCATAATTATTCCTCCATTATCTTTTTAATCAGCTCATCTTTGGTTGCATAGCAATTATACCATTGATGGTGAATAGTCATAGGGTTATTTCTCGCAAGCACATTCTTTTCCTCAATATAAACCTCAGTCATAACAGGGGATGGGTTCAAACTTCCATCATCCCTATAGCTCGGACGTGCGGAAACTTCTATTTTTGCAATTCTAAACTGGTGTGGCTTGTTGTCATACATAGTCCAAACAACATCGCCCGGATTGAATTTAGTAACTATCTCCATTATTCAGCCCCTCCGAAAACGTCCATTTTGTTTAACTCCATTTGTTGCTCCATCCGTTCCGCTTCTTCCTGTTTCAGACGCTCTATTTCTTGTTTCGCATCTTTTACAAGGTAGGACAATTCTACATAGGTTTCACGGCTCAATGCCCCATCATTGTATTGTTTGGATAGGTCGGCAAGCAATTCGCTCACATCTTCCCCGAAAGGCTCTTGGAACTCATGTCTTAACAGCAAGGCATCATATTCAGCCTTATGCCGATAGTCAAGCACATTACCCAAAATAGCCGTCATAAGGTTGGCGTGGCGTTTCATATAATCATCGTGCTTTTCCTTGTGGCGTTCTGCCTTGATAACGGCAAGCAACATCACTTTGCGGATAGCCTTTGCCGAAAGATTGCCCAATGATTTCATATTGTCAAAATCAATGTTGGGCGTGAAAGACTTTGAAAGAATGTGTTTATCCAATCTTTCAAACTCATTCTTTTTGCTTTCGCTCGCCTCGTTCCATGTAAGGTAGCGTACATCACCGCCATTTTTGAGAATAAACAGTTTTGCTTCTTCTTCCGACTTTGGCAAGCTATTGAGGATTTCAGAAGTAGCCACCATTGCCGGGTTAGAAAAGCGGTCATTAGTATCTGCATCGGTGCTTTCCATTATTTCAGAGCGTTCAATCATGGGTTGCACCTCCTTATGTTCGGGCGTTTGCTCAAATATCAGCACGGGAATTTTCCCTATTGGATTATCCTTTATCTCAACCTCCCAACCCATTTTGCCACGTTTGGCACGATATACAGTCTCTTTAGTGTATATATCCACATGGTAAACGGTATTGTTGCCTGCCTCTGTCAGATAGTAACCCCACGCAAAAGCGGTAATCCGTTTATATTGGTCACGAATGGTATAAATATCATCGTTGTTTTCCCGGCTCAACACATTCAGCAAAAGGGATGGTTTATTATCACTATCCCGGTACACATGGTAAAGAATGGCAGAAATGCCCTCCGCACCAGCCAAACGTTTAGCCTCTCTAACTTTGGCATTGAAATGTATTTCATTCAGCCAATCTTTGTAGTTCTGAAAAGCATAATCCGTACCCGTTGAAAGCTGTTGCCATTTTACGGGTCTGCCATAGAGGAACACCAAAGAAATTTCATTGATGAATTGAGGGTAAGGAATGGGGATTTTCCACCGTTTACTCCAACGTAGAAAGTTGCCTTTCTTATCGTAAACGGCTCTATCCTTACGCTCCATCACTTTGTGAGTGTCAATCTTATACTCACGTAAATTATTGGCGGCTTCTTCCGCATGGGCTTTCATCATGGAAAGCGCACGGGTCACATCCTTAGCCGTCAAAAGGTCGGCAAAGTTTTGTTGGTAGCCAATAGCCGCCTTTACCTCGTTAGAAATAATGTTTAGTAATCCCATTTTGCTTTATTGTTTTTAAGCGGTTATACCTAATCTGCGTTCTATATCATCGGGTATATCATACTCGTTATAGTCAAACCATGCTCGCATCAGAAACATATCCCTCCAGTCCGGGGAACAACCAATATCCATCTTGATTTCTTCTTTGGGTTTCAATTTTAGTTTCCCGTCCGAATCAGCTTTCCATGTTTGCAGTTGTTCCAGTTCCCTTATGATTTCTTCCTTATCGGCAGTGCTTATCAAATCCTCATCTATCCCCACTTCCGTAGCGTTTATGTGGTCTGCCAGCTTGTAGCCGCATTGGGTCTGTAGGTTTTGGTAGTTCTCACCATTGAAAGGGATAGAGTTGTTCACGAATCCTTGAATGTCGCAATTATCCACTACGCCACCGCCTACACCGTCCTCATCAACGATACATCTATGGTTTGGTATTCTGTACTTCTTTTGCTTGTTGATTATCCACGTCTGAATGTCGGTAGTCTTAGACACGGGGAAACATTGTAGTTCTATGATATGCCAACCATCCCAAACGGCAAGACGGGCATAGTCAGCACCAAAACGTGCAACATCCCCTGTAATATAGTTTGTACCTGTTTTGATTGAAATCTTATTCCCGAATATCTCACAGATTGCATCATGTGAGCAAAGGGCGTTGGGGTTATCGTCATATTCCCAATTACCTTTCAAAAGTCGTTCACGCTTTACCTTATCCTTTGTGGTTTTCAAACCCTCTATATAATCGGGGTCTATGAATGGATTTTCTTGTACAAGGCAAGCAAGGTAGTACATATATTCGAGCAATTCCCCTTTCTTATCCGGCTTGTAGAATGTATCATACATCCAATTCTTTTTAGGGTTGCACGTAATGAATAACTTTCGCCTCAACCCCAGTTCATTATTAAGGTGTCGCCCGATACGTGTTTTCAATGTATCATAAGCTCCAAAATTCACCTCGCCACCCTCTTCAATCCAGCCGCCTGTATATTCGATTGAGCCGTAACGCTCATACAGAGGGTCGCCCGGCTTATATTGCAAGTCCAGTAAGTCAATACGTGAACCGTTGAAAAATTCGATATAATTGTATTGCCCGTTATACTTGTACAAGGTATCATCAACCCCATATTGATTGCAAACCTTGTAAAATGTGATAAGTGTAGATTGTGTGATACGCTTTAACTCGGCACGTCCGATAAACCACTTTGAGCCGGGATAACAGAGGCACATAAACAGAAGCCACACCGCACCCGTCCATGATTTTGCACCCCCGGCAGCACCTCCGTACAAAAGTTCAACGTGTTCATTGTCGGTAAGTATCTTCAAAGCGTGTTCTTGCTTCTCATGCTTCAAACCATCCTTTACGGTGATGAAGTCGAAACAGCCACGCTTGAAAAGCTCAATCTTCACTGCAAGTGCCATCGGCACGTCTGTAACCTTACTTCGTGCCATTTCCTGCCTTTATTTTTTCCAGCAAGGAATTGTATTGTAACAACTCATCCGTAGTAAGAGCCGATAAATCCATGCTGTTGTTGGTTATTTGTGCGTTTACTTCGCTCTCTATCTGTTGGGTGGGCTTACCGAAAACCCTATCAAACAGACTATCTACCGTATAAGTCCTACCATAGCGAATATCTGCGTTAATGGCAGACACCACATTTAGCACCCACACGGGCGTTTTCTTGTTGGGCGTTCCGTCTTTGTTCTTAACCAACCCCTCCAAAGTTTCGGGCGTACTTTCCATCAAGAAACGGATAACCTTATAGTAATCCTCTTTGCTCATTTCCGGGGCTACCTTTTTGCCCGTAATATCTTTGATGTATTTATACACGGACGGCTTCCTACCCGAATTTTGGGGTTGGTTATCAGATGAGAATCTATTCCCTATTTTATTTCCTTTCTCAAAAAGTGCCATCCGTTGATTTATCGTTAATTTATGCGTTCATCAAACACACTTACAAAGTAAAGAAAATCGGATAGCGTGATACCGTCCGATTCCCTTTACCCGGTTAATTATTCTATGATACCCTCTTGTGCCTTGTACTTATCCCAAAACCAAAGAATGGTATCACCACCCTTTTCGTCTATCATTTCATCGTAGGCATCCAATTCCTTCAAAAGGGCGTTTGCCTTGTCAATTACCGAAGTGAGATGCTTTTGCTGATAATCATCAGCATTCCAAACCTCGATTTCACCATTTAATTGCTGCTTGATTACCTTAATCTCGTCAGCGGTTAATTCTATCTTCTTCATGTTGCATTGAATTATTTAAGCAAAAATACCTCTATAGTTTGTATTTCTTGCAGATTTCCTTTACTTTCTTGGTATATTTATCACTTTTACCATGTATTGCTTTGGTAACGGTTTCAGCCCAGAACTCCGACACATTGGTTTCCGCATACTTTCCATACCCGGATTTCTTATTGTCTTTCTTCCAAGACTTAAATAATTTATTCACTTCCTTTCCAGCCGCTTTTTGGTTTGCCCCTGTCATGTTGGCATTCCATGTAGCGTGCGCCAACTCATGCGTTACGGTATGGGCTACCGCTTTGTTGGTTTTCGTACTCCACCCACTCGCATAGCCCCTCTTGTGTGAGGCTTCCACCGCTTTTTTCGTTTGCATGAAATGTTTCTTGTTAAGGTAAACACCCTCTGACTTCCCATTAGCCGTAACGTGTACGCCATAAGTGCCAGCCGATAGTTCTGCCAACTTTACATTCTTTTGCCTTACACCAAGTACGGCATGATAGCGTGAAATAGCTTCTTTGGTTGCCTTATACAAAGCCGGGTCTTTCATGTTTACCAAAGGTTCAGGCTTTCCAATAGAGCCTTTATAGGTTGCATCACCCGGTTGCAGTCCTCCACGTGTTCCGCTTGAATTTCGTCCCATAATACTTTACTTCTTTTTTGCGTTAATAAAATCTGTGACGTACAACAGCCCATGTTCACGACAGAACTTCTGAATTTCCGCACCTCCACCATAAACGATAAGGTTTGGTTTTTCAAGCCCGCTTATTTCTTGGGCTACTTGCAAATCAGATTTAAGGCTTTCCATCCAACCGTCCAGCCCACGGGTAAAGAAAGCATTATATCCTTTGGGAATACCCATTTTGTTGTACTCAATAAACTTGTGAGAAACATTCAAGTCAGCATAAACCTTGATTCCGCATTCTTGGAAGTAACGAGAAAGCCAACGTTTCTTATAGATAAGCTGAATGCCCCACGCTATAGGCGTTTGGTCGTGGCAACTACAATTCGGCTCTACCACCGCCTTGCATCCGCTTGTTAGCAAATTTATCGGGTCTTTGAAAAGAGCCTCAAACCTATAATCATCCACATAGAAATGATACGTTGCCACATCTTTACGCAAACGGCTGTTAGCACCCCACGGGGACAAAGGCAATTCCATCTTTCCGGCTTGCATATCCAATAAGAGATTGGGAATTTCAAAGACGTTATCGCTTTCATAAAGAACGTCCTTAAACATGGAACGGTAGAAAGATTCCTTTTCGGCTTCTTCCTCGCTTTGTTCCTCATCGTCCGTTTCTTCCTCTGCGTTTTGGTCGTCTTCCGTTTTCTCTGCCTCTTTAGCCGCTTTCTTCTTACCCTTGCCGGACTTCTCATCATCGGATGGAAAATCAAGCCCAATAAAGCCGAAATCTACATCTTTCCAAAACTCATCCATTTGTAAGGCATTGCAATCCCAATCGCCATTGTTGATATTATCCCTCAGAATTATATCCTTTTCCTCATCCGGGGTCAGTTCCGAATAAAAAATAACGGGCACATCGGCAAGTTTCAGCTTCCTTGCAGCCTTCAAGCGTTGGTTTCCTGCCAACACCACCAGTTTACCGTCACGCTCCATAACCGCCAAAGGTCGGTGTTTCCAAAAGCCATTTATCTTTATGGAATCCACCAACCTTTCAAAGTCATTCTTCGTAATGGTACGGGGATTTTCGGGCAACAAAACCAGCTCCGAAACTTTCTTGTATGTAATCTCACTACATTTCATTCTCAACCTCCGTTTCGTCTTTGGCTTCGTCATTCTCCGAAGAATGGGAATCCGGTATTAATTGTTCCTCATCATCTTCTACACAGAAGCCCTTTCTAAGAAGCTCACAGAGCTTGACAAAGCGGTAACGTCTGCGATACTTCACATATACCAGCTTTGCACCTACGGAATCTTTGCCAATGGCATAGAAAGAACCCCGGTAATCAACGGGCAATACCACCGCACCATAGATACTAACCGAATTATCGGACACGCCCGTAATGGTTGCGTGTCTATCGTATTTGCCATTGATATAAACGTGTATCTTTCCCCCTTGCTTCAAATGCTCTTTTGGGGCAAACCTCCAAAAGTTCCTACCTATATACTCGGTCATGAGCAACAAGGCTAAAAAAAACAGCGTTAATCCGATAAGAATATACATACCCATAGCTTATTTGTTTACTTGGTGAATCATATTGCAAATATACTAAATATGCGTTTAACAGACACATATTTAACCGTAAAAAGAATACTAAAAGCCATAAACCAACATTGCGCCATCACGTCCATGCTCATTTGTCTGTTTTTGCCATCCAGTCAAAGCCTTAAACCGTTCTTGTGTCAGCTTGGTTACATTGCGTTTCGGGGCAACCATTTCATACTCCACGCCCAACTCTTTTAGATAATCATCCCATATAGAGGCATCCCGTTTCACAGAGCCTACACCTTGCAACTTCTTACGTTCCATTTCACGGCTCATACGCTCCGTTCCAAACCACGTTCTTTGCCGGGGGTCTTCCACCCTTACAATCACTTTGTCACCTATACCAGCCTTATACTCATCATACAAGGAACGTACACGCTCCATCGCTTTATGTATAGGCAAAGAGCATACTTGAAGCAGGGAACGTTGCTTGCTATCCCAAACAGCGAACCCGGTATTTACACCCGTATCAATCCCTACATAAATCATTATTCAGCCTCCATTTCTCCGTTGGGAATCTGATACAGAATAACACCCTTAATCTCGTTTGCTTCGGCTCTATCTCCGAAAATCTGAGCCATCATAAGGTTATTAGGCAGATACTTGTACCTCACCTCTTTAATGAGTGGCAAACCTATCGGAGCTTCACTTATCACGTGCAACGTCCATAACCCATCTTCTTTAGATATGGTTACAAAGGCATTCTTATAGAGGAAAGAACCAACCTTATACACTCCGTAATCATCCACATCGGTAAAATCCGCTTTTGCAGTTTCTTCCAGCTTCTTTATGAAGTCGGGGCGCATACGCTTCTTTTTCTTCTTGAAGTATTCAGGGTAAACCACCATACCTTTGTTCTCTGCGTTGGCTTTCACCAATTTTGCTTGCAATTCCTCTTTGCTCATAGGTCAAATAAATTTTTATAATACTCAAAATTCTTGTTTTCTATCTTTATATCTTCCGGGTAATGAGTGGCGCATCCGTACCATTCATTGTAGCATTTAGGACAAAACCAGCAATTTAGCACGGCTACATAATAGCCAGCATTAGAAGTACCGTTACATCTATCGCAAATACCAATACCGCCAATTTTAGCCAACTCGTTTCGGCTCAATTCAATCACCTTAAACCTTTTGGGATTATCTACTATTTTAGCCATATCAGTATATTGTTTCTTGGTAACTTGAAGTAGGAACTTTCCCGGATAGGATAGCGTTGCCACACGTGATAAGCCCGTTATCTTCATCATAAGAGGGGACAAACACAATAACATCGAATCCGTTGTCTTTCAAATCTTCCTCCACGGCTTTATATGGGGTAAACAGCTCATAGCCTCCGCTTGTGTGCAAATCGTTCTCATCACAGCTATTTGTTCGGTGTAATGGGGTAATCTTACACATAAATTTATCGGGGTTGAAAAGCTCTCTCAAACGCTTGCCGTCTATATGTGTATCATCTGCCAAAGCAAAGTTTAAGGCATATTTCCTGCCAACAGGCATAGGCAGCGATTTCCCAATTTCTGATATTTCACCAAGTGAAAGCGAACTACCCGAAAACAGATAATTTCTTTCTTCATCATTCGTTGTATTGATGGAGAATTGAAGTCCGGCATCACCCTTATAAAGCTCGTTCTTTATGTAACACCACTTATGTAAAAACTCAACCAGCTTCTTATTTCTCTTTGGCAGCATTGTACTTATAACCGGGTGTACCAAAGAATCGCCTATAAACGGCTCTATGTCCTTCTTTACACTGATTGCATGAAGTAACACATTTGCGTTCCATGTAGGCTCTCCCATACGTGCATAATGTATGTTTAGACGTTTCGTGTGCTTCACTTCCGGGTGTTGCTTGATAGCCGTTAGCACTTCTCCTTTCAAATCATTAAAAGTGGCATTTCTCCCAATACCCACTTTTGGAACATCGCAGAACTTGCAGCCCATAGAGCAACCGTACTGTGTGGAAATGGTAATCACCCATTTTTCAGTAAGAGGCATCGGCTCGCCATTGGGTACACCGTTCAAATCACGGGTAATCCCCAAAAAGTCCGCTTTGATATTAGCGTTCTTACCATAATCTCCAACCGTAAGGAACTCCAACATTCCCTTTTCACCTATAGCGGTATATATTTCGCCCGTAGGCACTACTATCTTCTTTTTAATTTCCATATCTTGAAATCATTAAAATGCAAATACTACTTTTTCGCCATTCATAGCCCTTTTTCGCAGGGTGGGGTATCGCCCATAAACCTTGTTAGCCATATCCTCAATGTCGAATTTGAAAGCTGGGCAATACTTGTATCTGAAAGCCGCATAAAAGCGGTCATTCAGCATTATATCAATCATCAGCGTTTTCATGCCATCTATTTACCACAACAAGGTAATTTAGTGTTAAACACGTCTTTCAGCCATTGCTTGTACGGGAGAATTGGTTTACCGTATAAAGTCATATTGGCTTTGTAGTTCTCATACATTTGTTTGCGGAAATCCGCAGGTATTTGTTCCTTTTCTTTTCTCAGTTTCATTTTATGCCCCCTTTCTTGTATTCTCTCATCGCTTGGCTAAGGCTTTCCGTCTTATCCAATAGCCTTGCCAGCTTATCCACGTCCACGATAACCTCACCATCCAAATAAGCCCAAACCTTTCTCAGAGCTTCCGCAATGGCTTTTGCTTCTTTGGAATCTTTCAGAGAATTAAGAACCTCCTTATTGGTAGCTGTAGCCCTACCGTTTTCTTTGGCGTTATCCACAGCCGACTTTGCAGCCTTTACCTGTTCTTTCTCACTGCCATAATTGGCGGCAATCTCCTTAGCTGCCTTAACCGACAATTCCCCTTTCATAATCCTTTCTTGAATGTATGGGGGCAAATCCAACAAGGAAAGGCATTTGCTTATGAAAGCCGGGCTTTTCTTGAACTTATCCGCTATCTCAACTTGGCTATATCCAAATTCCTCTTTGAAACGTCTGAACATGATAGCGCACTCGTATTCGGTAAATTTCTTACCCTCGTTACGCATCATCTGTTGAATATACAATTCTTCAGTAGAAGCGTCCTTTCGGGCTTTCATGGCACGAACATAAGGAATATCCGCACCCTCGGATATAGCCAACATGGTAGCCCTATACCTGCGTTCACCATCCACCAATTTGTATTTCTCGTTGCCCTCATCATCCTTAAAGGCTATAACCGTCAGAGGATTTAAGACGCCCTTTGCCTTTATTTGCTCTTTCAGTTCGTCAAGGTCAAAATCACGTCTTACATTGAAACCGTCCACAACCACGATATTACGGGGGTCAATCAAAAACAGGTCTGTATTTTTTGTTTTATTCGTTTCCATACTACTATCATTTATTGGGCTTATAATGTTTACAATACTTCTTTCTTGCTGTTATGCGCCTACCTAATTTGTAGCAATACATTTGGGTTGTATGAGGATAACACCAATAGTATTTACATTCGCTACAGTGTCTTATTTCATTCATACTTGCAATTGAATTTGCCACAATTACATTTGAAATGAGGAAGTACACCTTTGGGGTCTGTACGTTTAGTACCACCCTTAACTATTGTATGAGCCATACAGCAATAAGCACTATAACCGTCCCTTATTTTTTTCAACTCCATAAAAGAGCAATTATTACAAATCTTTTCCATGTCTTAGTATCTAAAAGAGGTAAAATGAATAACAACACCTTCAAAAACATTCTCTTTGTTGTTCCCGAAAAACCATTCTACAAAGTCCTCCACGCTCAAACCATCATTCTTTGCTACTTCATTGATTGAAACTTTCTTGTTGTCTACCCATACTTTGGGTATGGTATCATCGCTTCCATAGGTCATAGTAATATGCTGTAAACCTATCTTCTCATACCGGGCAAATTCCCGTTGTTCTGAGTTGTACGGTCTGCCCGTCCATTCACGCACTGAAAGATATTTTTTGCCGGATGCAATATCTTTATATCTCTTATCCCACACGCCATTCTTATTGTAGCGTATAGTATGTATCTTCTTATGCTCTTTTAGTTTTCCCTCAAACTCTGTAGGCTTTCCAGCCAAAGAATGTGTAACCGGGAATACACGGCATAAGGTCACAACCACTTTTTTCTTTTCTGATTTTTGGTGTTGCATAGCTTTATTATTTACTTGGTGTATTACTCGCTGAATAATAAGCAAGCGTTATCACATCCCACATTTCGCTTACAATGGCAAACGAAAATGTCTTATCCGGGTGGGTACTACTTGGCATATCCAGCATTTCTTTTTGTATCGCCTCGTTCCAATAATGGCAATCGGGCGTGTAGTTAGATTGAAAGCTATTAATGCTTGCAATAAGTTCGTTGTAATACGCTTCACCGAAAGCATTAATGAGCTTTGTTTTGTTTCTGAGCGCAAATCTCATTTCCGATAGCTTTTTTGGCTGTAGTGCAGCCGTTCAAACATTTCTTCCATTCTATCAGCAATACGCTCTCCGTACCTGTCGCCAAATTCCTCATCTGCCAAATTGGAAGTGGCTATAGTGAATAGCTGCCTGTCATATCGGGCATAAATTAGTTCAGTAACCGGGGAAAACTCGTTGCCCCAACTTTTCACGCTTGCTGGTTCAGTGCCCACATCATCAATAAACAAAAGTTCTTGATTCTTTAGCTTGTTGAAATAAGTCGGGTCATCGGCTATTGACTTGGCAAGGTTCAGAGCTGATATGCGGTACACTCCCTTTCTTTCGGAAGATAAATCACTATTGTACAAGATACCTATAATGTTGCATATCGCCTTTGCAAGCGTGGTTTTACCACTCCCTACCGTACCATACAGAAGCAAGCCGAACTTTCCGTTTCCGCAAAGGAACTTAGCCGCTTTGCCTATCTTTTCCAACGTGGCTTCATCCGAAACATACTTCATGTTTCTGTGCTCAACTTCTGACTGATAACACATCCTTAGCATTTCCGCTATGTCTTGTTCGGGAAACTTCTCAATCTTAAAGCGTGTCCCTAAAAGTCCTCTTTGCGCTTGGTTTGCCAATATCTGTTGCAGCCGTTGTACCAGTTTGTTGTCCATATCTATTCATATTTTCGTAATACTTATCTTTTACCCAGCCCCTAATAGTCAGGTAATCGGATTTATACTTCTTACCCTTAGAACCTTTGTAATTGTTGAGAATATCAATCATCGCTTTAGCGGCTTCTTCGCCATATTCGGTACATAATTTTGCGTATTCATCACGTGTCAAAGTAACGTAATCAGCATAATTGTACTTCTTGGCTTTTTCAATCTTCCGCTGTTGTTCATCAGTCAGTGGCGGTGGATTCTCCGGCAAATCATCGGGGAATAGGTCTGCTTGCGCCCCTTGTTGCGTTTCAGCCGTTGGGGACGGTGTATGTGGCGTTTCTATCGGTGGCGTTTCCACAAGCGCATCAACTTTGGCTAATATCCGTTTACCCATAGTTACACCACCTTTTTTCCCAGCCTCAGACCGTTTTACCCGTATTGATTCCATTTTAACCATATCAGCGTTGTACAAAGCTCCATCATTCCTTACAGACAATAATTCAGCGTTAATCAATGATTCTATCAGCTCCTTTGTTCCACTTCCGTAGAGGGCTTCTAATTCATCAACCGTGTACGCACCGCCAATAGGTTTCAGCATAACCCCACGCTCTATACTCACCCACATACAGCAAAGCATATCCAGCCACAAGCCCTTACAAGCAAATGACAACCTCATAGCCGCATTGTTGGATAACCAAGCGGTAGCATCGAAAGGCATAGGCGGTATGATTTTTTTATTAGCCATATTATGAGCTGTTATAAGTGGGGGATTGCTCCCCCACGATATAGTATTTAGATTTCAAGAATAGCAATGTCCGGGGCAATGGCACGAATACCGTCCAACACCTCATCAATACACTTATCTCTGTAGTCCTCTGCCAGTTCGTTAGCACCGGGCGAAACAAGTTGCAACAACACATCACCATTAGAAAGATAGTGGTCGAACTCAACTTCAATAGGCGTTTTTGCAGTTCCCTTGAAAATGGCGATGTTAATCGTGAAACTCTTGGGCAAATTACTTTCTACCTGTGAACGGTACACCTCAGCCATAGAGCCGGACGGGTCACGCTGTTTCTGAATTTCAGTCTTGGCGTTAGCCGTGAAGTTCTTTAATACCGAAACGAGCTTCATACAATCCTCTTTTTGCATGAATACGCCACGATTCAAACGCAGGAACTGCCCCAGTTTAGACGGAATCCAGCCACATTCTCCGTCATTGATACCGAACTTTGAAAAGACTTCCGATAATTCCACCGTACCTACAAAGGTGTTTTTGGTGTAATAATCATCCTCATTCACGGTAAGCGTGATACTCATTTTCTCACGGTTTACTTTAACATTCGCACGCTTTTGGTCGATGGTGTCAATACGCTTTTCCAACCAATCCAACGGAGTTCTGATAACACCTGATACAGAAATACTTTCCGGTTGCTTAATGGGCAATTCGTCCAATGCTTTAGGAGCATTACCAATTCTGTACACTACTTCGATAGGTTTTTCACCCTTGTACTCACCGATGTTTACGGTTAATCCTTTTTCTTGATTTTCCATTTTACTAAAATTTAATGTGTTAATAATCAATCATTCGTACCCGTTCTATCCGTTCTAATGGCACGGAATACGTTACGTTGTCTTTCTTCTTGCGTCATGGCACGTTGCTCCAGCAAATAACCCTCCGGGGTGTAGAATCCAACCATGCCCTCATCTTCATCTACAAACTTGAAGCAATCACCTTTTACATAATCGCCTCCGGCTTTCAACTCATCACGAACCTTTCCAATTCTCTCATCCAAAGGCTTAATTTTGGACTTGTATTCAGCTCTGATTCCAGCCAACTCATCTTCCAAATCAGCTTTTTGAATTGCTACGTTTGCAAGTTCAGCACGTCTTTCGTTAATCTGTTGCGTGTCAAATTTGCGTGTGTAGCTACGTTCTACAATTTGGTCGCAGCTATCACGTAGAATCTGTTCCCTTTGTTCCACCGGGGTATCGGCTAACATGATGTCTTTCATTTCACTTTATTTTTTAGTTGATAATATGTTTGACAAACACACTTTTATTTCAAACGATTTCCTACGGTAAAGTTGAATTTCAAATATTCAGCCCAAAGTTCAATGAATTGCTGCCCAAAATACTTAGCCTTTTCTTCCGTTTCTTGGCACAAGCGGAACCCAAAGTACGCAGCCGCATACGAGGAACGATTACTCGCATTCAGAGAACCGAAACCCGCATGCGCACCATAAGACGCACTCGCAGACAAAAGGGCACCTCTTTGTTCGGGATTCATATCCTCAACCTCTTTCTTAGTCCATAAGGCAAACCACGGATACCAATACACTTTGCTTCCCTCCCCATCCGGCTTTGGTTGGAAATTTCTACCCCACAAAGCCCGGCTAATAGTTTCCAACTTCATAAGGGCTATGATATGATTGGGCAAATTATTAGGGTCTTCAAAAATAGGCTCACCAAGTGCCTTACAAGCATCCTCATACGTGCGAATTGTCTTGTAATCGTCCAGTGTAGGTTTTACCATTTCTTCCTTGCAGAACAAAGCCGCCAATATTTTCTTTGCTTCTCCACTTTCCGCTTCACGAAATGCAGCCGCTACTTCTTTCTCTGTAATTTCAAATGTTCTCATCTTTCAATGTTTTTAATTTGTTGATAATCTTTTTTGTTAATCTTATTGCGTTATCCACTCTCGTACTTTGTCCGGGTGGAATATTTGCTATCAAAATGGGCACTAAGCGTATCAGCTCAGATACCACGCTGTTAGGTATTCTTTTCATGGCTTCTCCAATATTTATCCGGGTCGGGAATATCCACATTCAGAAACTCTTTGGCGTACTCCCTCAGTTTTTCGCAATAGGTGGAGAATGTCACCGTGTCCATAGTGGCTGTAGAACACGGGAACTCTATAATCTCCCCCGTGTGCTTATTTACCACTTTGTCAGCCGTCATTTGAGCCTTAAAAAACTCATGCACTTGTTCTACTGAAACGAACTCCCAACCAGCTTCCAAAAGAGCGTCTAAAAGGATAGGGTAAATACACCCGAACAACCACCCGTTTTGGTCTAAAGAACGTGGCTTTCTGACTTTCTTAACCTCTATCCTATAGATACCATCCAAAGCGTTACGCATCCATTCGTATAGAGGCTTCAAATCAAATAACCCGTTTCTCTTTTCTACTTGGAGTTTAGCCATATCCTTATATTCTGTCTAAATCAATCGTTAAACCCGGCTTTGCCGCATAAACCACTTTCCCCGTATGCCTTTCCACTTCCGATATGAAATAAGGCTCATCGCTATTATTCTCGGAAAGGTGTAAAAGCACGATTTCCGAAACATGGGATAAGTCGTTTGCTTCCAAAAACCCCTTGCACGTAGTAAGCTCCATGTGTGAGGTAAGCAGACGTTCACGCTGTGAGGGCAACGTGCGCCCGGTTGTAATCGCCTCGATGAGCTTCTTATCAGAGTAATTGCACTCTATCAGCACATGGTTAAGCCCCTTGAACTGATATTCGCACATACAGCTATCGGTAAGAAATACCATCTTTCCCATATCGGGGTGGTCTATCAGATAGCCGACACATGGCACATCATGGCAAGCAGGAAAAGGAAGTACCTTAAAATTACCCATCTTATAGCCTTTGCCCTCTTTAACCACCAAAGAACGGGAATCCCAAACGCCCTTTGCAGTCCATACCTCCCGTAATGCCAACGTGTGAAATCCACTATCTACCATCGCCTTAATATATTTGGCGTGGTCGTTGTGGGCGTGCGTTACCACACACCCTACAACCTTTCTCAGATTGAAATCCAACGCTTTCTTGACTTCTTGGAAACGGATTCCAGCTTCTATAATAAGGCTTTCCGTACCATTATCAAGTATATAGCAATTACCCGAACTACTCGAACCTAATACTATCAGTTTCATACGCTATCAATATCCGGGGTCAATAGTTGCCGTTTGTTGCTCGCTTTCCGTATGGTGTTCAGACACGCTTTCAAAGCTCACATCTTCCGCATCAATCAATTGTTTGTTTGCGTAATTGTCGGTCAATATTTCACGCTGTGAAGTTTCGTCACCCTCGTAGTCATTGGTGATGGCATTTTGCATTTCTACGGACAAATAGCCGTATTTACTCAGTAAATTACGGATAACGGTTTTTTGTGCCATTCCATGAAAGTTACCCATCCAACCAACCTTGTTGCTATCGGGAGAAACGGGCAAATTAGCCAAATTCAGCAACTTTTCTACCGTTACATCCTTATCGCTTGTGATGGCTTTACTATATCGCTTTGCGTGGTTTGCCATTTGCTCCACTGTCATGTACAAAGTCTTGCTAAAGCCGTTCATAAGTTCAAAGTAACAGAAATAGCCTATCACCTTATCGCTTTTCCTTTCACCGTCAAAGGCTATTTCCCCGGTCAGTTTGTTTACCTTGCGCAACTCACCATCATACACCACATCCGCATTGATTGTACGGTATTGTCCCGTGCGCATAGCAAGCTGAATATAACCCTTATAGCCCATTTGAAAAGTCGGCTCATACACTTTAATCCAGTTGCCCTTTTCATCCTTTTTGGAGTTTTTGAACGGGATAATGAAAGCATAACCCAAAGCCTTGTTTATTGGCAAATGTAACGTGGCGGCTTTGAGTGCTTCCATTACCACCTGTTTAGGATTACAGAGTTGCAGATTGCTATCTCCGTTGTATAGGTCAATTACAGAGGCTACGAATGTTGCCGAATTTTTACCAAGCGCATTTTTGAATTGTTCTTGTACGCTTTCGGCATTCATCATGCTTTTAAGAATATCTACAGGCTTTCTTTGGGTGGCGACCTGCCCTCCGTTTGCAGTCTGTTGTACTGCCGTACTCGCTTGCTGTGTCATAATCGTAATTACTTAATGGTTAGTTCTTTGTCTGTAGTTACCACCAGCCGGATAATTTGGCTCAGTGATGGGATGATTTGGTTCACGCTTTCCGCATTATCAACGAAAATCGGTGCAGATACCCCCTTTGCCGTGCAAATGGCATTGATTATATCTATTCCGGCATTGATTTGTCCGGCATTGTTCACGTCAAGGAAAGGTGTACCGTTCACGGTGCATACACACGTCAGTTTTTCGCCTCCGTTCAGTTGTTCATTCACAAAGGAGAATGATACATACCTGAACATTCCGTTAATGCGTTTCAACAACTCCGCATCCTTATCCTTTTGGAATTGGAGTGCCGTAAACTCCCATTTTTCAAGGTCTGCCAACTTTTGATTGTTGGCAATGCGCTTTTCTTCCAAAGAGGCGATTTCCTTTTCAGCCCTGCCAATTTGTTCACGGTTTGCCAAACGCTTGTATAAGCCTTGCACGGCTTCATTCAAAGTTCTTTTCTCCGATTGCAGTTCCGACACGTCCACAATCTTTGCATCCACTTTAAACTGATTTTCAAGTTCGACAATCTCGTTCTTGATGTCAATGCAAGTTTGGTCGGATGCTATCATTGCTTCCACGTTTTGCGCTTCGGGGATATAAGCCTTTGCTTGTTGAATATCGGCATTGATACGCTCTATCTTTTGTTCCAGCTCCACGATTTCGGCATTGGTACGGTCTTTAAGCCCTTGCACTTCTTCAAGCCGTTGTTTTTTAGCCATGCCAACCTCTTTATTCGCTTTCAGACGTGCCGCTTTATTAACGTTAAAATTGGCTTGCATTTCACGTTGCTTGGCTTCTATATCCTCAATTTCCAAAGAACGTTTGCAAGTGGGACAAATAAATTCACCCTCATTATAGGTAAGTTCCTCCTTGCTGATAAATGCAAATTCACCACGCAATGCGGACAATTTGGTGTTGAGTTTTTCTATCTCAATATCCATAGCCGCAACCGATTGCCTTTTTCTGTCTAAAGAGGCTTTTTCAGTACGCAACGAATATTCCAATTCATTCAGCTTCAAAGATGCCTCATTGCGCCCTTTGTTAGCTTCTGTAGCGATTTCATTCATTCTGCTATTGAGTTGTAGGCGTTTTTCACCTATTTGCTTTTGGATAGAAGCCTTACGTTGATATTCCTGCTCATTCAGCTTTGATTTGTCGGCAATTTGTTCCTCTATCTGCTGAATACGGGCATTTTTATTCTCAATCTCACTATCAATGGCTACCCAATCCTCTTCCTCCGGCATAAGTTTACGAGCCGTTTCTATCTGAGAGGGAATAACTGACAATTCATCTTTGCAAGCCTTTTTCTTGGCGGCTACCTCTTTAGCGTATTGGGCGATGCTCCTGCCTGACAACTGAGCCAGCAACTCCAAATATTCGGGCTTGGTCTGCGCTACGTCTTGGTCGGTAAGCGTTCCTACCATATCCAAAAGGATTTCTTTTTGCGCTTCCGGCTTCATTGATGTAAAGTAGAAAGGGTTGGTTATCATTCGGAAAACATCTTCCGGGATGATGGCAGCTACTTCACTATCATACTCCTTTTTGGTAGCCAACTTAACACCGTTCAAATAGAACTCTGTTGCATGATTCTTTAGGCTTTCTTCCGTAGTTCCACGTGGCTTGACCCAGTTTTCCACATAGCAGCGTTGCAGTGTTACCGTTTTGCCATCCACTGATAGTACACCAGTAACGGAGTGTTCAAGATGCAAAATAGGCTTTCCGTCCGCATCCAACGTCTTAATGTTGAAATTACTGTCCGAGCGTCCTGTACTGTCTTTACCAAAGAGCAACCAAAGGAACGAATCAAACACTGTTGTTTTTCCTGTACCGTTATCTCCGGCAACCAGCGTTTCCGCATCGGAGAAACCGATATTTAGGCTTCTGACACCCTTAAAGTTGATAAGGGATAATGATTTTAATTTGATTGTACGCATATCACTTGTTAATTATAGAATTGATTTTTTCTGATTTATCTACCGCCAAAAGTTCGGCACGTGAATACAACACTTTGGAATGTATAGAGCTACCGCCCCGGATAGTGGAAACCATGCCGTCTTTCTGCCAGCGTTTTACCCGGCACTCTTGAAACAGTCTGTATGCTTCACGTTGTGAAATGAGGTCTTTTGCCGGGGTAGTCTGTTTTACATAGTTGGCAGCACCCAAAGAAGCCATTTCCATACAGAGGTTCTTTAACTCGTATAGTTCCATCTGAATTGTCATAGGTCAGTCCTTTTTGTAGCGGTTCTTAAAATATTCTCTAACACTTACTATCCCATACTCATTGTCGGTATAGAAAACCCATGCCAGCCAAAAACAAGCCATAGCGGTAATGAAGTGGAATGAGGCATTACAAAACAATGCCCCAGCAAGGGCAATAATGCCAAGAAGTAGCGTAACGCCACATTGGATAAGGTTTGCTAAAGTTTCTCCTTTCATCGGTGTTGCATTTATTATTTAAAAAGATTGTTGGTCATAGCATACCGCATAAATTCAGCCATTGAATGTACGCCAACCTTTCGGAAACTGTTTTTTCTATGGTTATTCACGGTATTTAAAGAGATAAACAGCTTTTCGGCTATTTCTGAATCGTTTTTCCCATCATAGAGCATTCGCATAACTTCTATTTGCCTATCGGACAACTTAGAGTTGAATTTAGGAGCGCAAATAACTTTATCATGTTTGCATTCTCCACGTAAGGGACAACCTACAAACTCAAAATTAAAGTTCCAATTCTCATCTACATCAATCATGTTGTCATACAGACCGAAGTTGCATTTAATGAATCTACGAACCGCTATGAAATCCCGATACCTCTTGTTGTTTGAATTTTTAGAGTATATATCCATAAGCGCATCGTATGCTTCGGGATAAAACTCCCTCAGTATAGCCAAGAAAGCTTGGATAAAGTCGGTATCAGTTTCTTTCAACTGCCTTTCGGCTTCTCCGATAGGGCGCATAGTAACTTCACCCTCCGGGGTTGTGTAGAACTCTATAGCTTTCATTCTGTAACAGGAAATAAAATATTGGCTGGAACGCCCAGTTTGTCACTAATCATCTTTTGCTTGAGGGCATCCGGCTTTTGTACGCCATGAATCCACATTCGCACCGTCTTGGTACTACACATACACAAAGCCGCTATTTCCTCCACAAACTCAGTCTTTGGAGCTTTTACGGCACTCCTTTCGGGCAATCCTTTGTAAATCTGAATAAAAGACTGATAGTCTTTTTGGGTTACTTTTTTCATTTTCTCCAATTTATATGTTCTACAAACACGCTTTTTGGTTATATTTGTAATGTCATTTATTTAATTACGCAACAAATATAGGCTATATATCCGAATATAACAAAATTTTTTGGATATATTTTTCTATTAAAATATTTCATTTATATGCAACGATTTGATTTAAAGCGATTTAGAATTGATAGAAAACTTACTCAAAAGGAGTTAGCAGAGCTGTTAATGTGCAAACAGAACTATATTTCAAATATAGAAAACGGAATAAAACCAATTTCAAAAGAGAAATTGGATATATTGCAGTCTAAATTCGGTGATATTTCAAGATATTATTCGGATATATCACCAAAGCAAAATACGGTATTAAAAGAAGTCACTCCCGAGGATTTCATGTTTGCTGGTGCTGACGCTTTTTCAAGACAAGTCGTAAAGATGATGAATGACAAACTGATTGCACCTTATGGAATATTAGTAGAAAAAGATAAGGAAATAGAACGGTTGAATAGATTGATAGGCAGATTGCAAAACGAAATAGAGGAACTTAAAAAGGGAAGTGCCCAAATGGAGAATCCTGCCGGATGTGCCAATGCCGTATAGTGTTTGGTTTAAAGCATAGAAAGTATTGATATGGAAAAGTATTACAGAATGGTTATAGACCTCTACAAAGAAGCCCTTTTAATTAACCGGGTAAACCCTGATAGGGTATTAGATGCGCAAAGGGAAATATCCAACGCTATCACCACGGCTATAATCACCAATGAGCCTACAAGTGAATTGGAGTTGCTAAAATCCGATATAGAGAATTTGAAGAGCCATATATCGCAATGAATACCGTCATAAGCAAGCAAATAATGGAAAGATTCTATAGTGCGCTGGATGCCATTATAGCCATGAAGAAAATAAGAGGAGTAAATACATACTGTAGGCTCAACAACATAGATAGAAGAAATTTCATTGCGCAAAGAAAAGACTTGGAGCGTGGATGGTTTCAATTATCTTGGTTACATCCTATGGTTAAGGATTATGGAGTAAGTGCCAAATGGCTGCTTACTGGATTTGGAAGAATGTTTGAAGAACAAAAATAGCCCCATGCAAACATTATTAGTCTGCATGGGGCTATTTCTTACAAATATTCCATATCACAAATTAGCAAGCCATTTCTTGCCAGATTTTGTTCTTAGCCAAATCATAAATGCACCCGTCACAACTATTCCAACGGTAAAGATAGCTCCTAACATTTCCATATCTATTATTTTAAAATTGTATTTCCTACTTTAGCAAGCATTATAGTCCAAACACTCCCTGCTGTCAAAACATACCAGTTTATACCAGCTTCCACATTGGCATATATCGGAGTTATTCCACCAAGAACCAAACCCGCAAATGTGAGTTGCGCCAAGTTAAAAAAGAATCCAGCAAGTTTTTCACGCCTCACTTTATCTTTCTCCTTGACTTCTTTCTTAGCTTCTTGTTGTACGCTCCAATTACCCATATAAACTACTATTTTCTACAAAGATACAAAATCCCCGCTTATTTGGAAACAAAAACCTATATATTTTTGATACGTCATTATAAATATAACACTGCAAGACTATTTTTATAACAAATAATACACTATATTTGCTGCTGAATTAAAATATCACTAAATAGCATTGGCTATTGTTGTAGGGATTAAGAAAACGACCAAATTTCAGAAACAGCCCTCAGACAATTTGCTAATGCCTGCGCTTTGCGTGGGCATTACTCTTGTATGGGCTGTTAGGTGCTTGGTCGTACCTCTTAATCCTCGGAGTAATCCCACGCTTTCGTGTGTATTACAGTAGCTTGCTAAGTACAACCGTTAAATACACACTTATGAGAACTTTGCTAATGCTTTGCCTGATAGCTTTGATAACAGGATGCAATGGCGACAATCCGCAATGCAAAGCTGAGAAACTAATAAACAGGTATTTGGAGAACAATTTAAAAGACCCTGATAGTTATGAGTGTATAGATATGGGTAAAATAGGAATAGTCACACCTATGTCTAAAGCATTAGTGGAAACTGTTAAAAGAGCAACGGATGGAGAGTTTCCAACAGATAGCATTAACTCAAAATTAGAACAAATCAAGGCTATGTTTGAAAGTAATGATATAAATCCATACGATACTTTAGCTTGGGAGATTTCCCATAGATATAGAGCCAAAAACTCCTATGGGGGATATGCGATTACTAATTGCACTTATCATTTCAACAAAGATATATCGGACATAATTAGCGTAGAAACAAAATAGAATCTACCAAAGAAAATTACGGCACTTCCATAAGTGCCTTTTTTTGTTCTTCCCCCACACCCCTATTTCATATATTTATTCTTACTTAACTATATAATATTATATATAGT